>ERZ651768.529-NODE-529-length-28976-cov-4.756531_pt1 | contig 28976 bp, 29 predicted proteins | sample MGYA00514754_ERZ651768 | MGnify/ENA metagenome assembly ERZ651768
GGAATCGGTTTGATTACTGAACATTATACGGGGACCGGGACATCACCAGTTCTTTCAATTACAAAACAATCCTTGACCGGGCCTGCAACAAATATTATTGCGGGTCTAGGTGTTGGGATGCAATCGACAGCAATTCCAATTTTAATTTTAGCGTCAGCTATCATGGGTGCCCATTTTTTTGCAGGTCTTTACGGGATTGCAATGGCAGCTTTGGGGATGCTTGCAAATACCGGAATCCAGTTAGCTGTAGATGCTTATGGCCCCATTTCTGATAATGCTGGCGGAATTGCAGAAATGGCAGGGCTCCCGGAAGAAGTCCGCAGACGGACAGATAAATTAGATGCTGTAGGAAATACTACGGCTGCAATCGGCAAGGGATTTGCTATCGGATCAGCCGCACTGACCGCCTTGGCTTTATTCGCGGCATTTATGGTTCAAAGCGAGATCACCAGTATTGATATATCAAACCCAATGGTGATGTCAGGATTATTTGTTGGCGGTATGCTTCCTTTCTTGTTTTCATCTATGGCTATGGGGGCAGTTGGGCGTGCAGCGATGGCCATGATTGAAGAAGTTCGTCGTCAATTTCGAGATATTCCAGAATTGAAAAAAGCATTGGCGCTCATGAACCTGAAAGATGAAAAAGATTGGGATGAGAATGATCGCAACATATATGAAGATGCTTTGAATAAAGCAGAGCATGGTCGTTGCGTTGAAATTTCGACAAAATCCGCAATTAAAGAGATGGTTTTACCAGGAGTTTTGGCTATAGTTACTCCGGTAGTAGTCGGTTTTGCCCCGAAATTATTTAGCAGTGACCAAGGTCCTGAAATGCTTGGTGGCCTATTGGCTGGTGTAACGGTAACAGGTGTGCTGATGGCGATTTTTCAATCCAATGCTGGTGGTGCCTGGGACAACGCTAAAAAAATGATTGAAGAAGGTGTTGAAATTGCCGGTAAAAAGTTGGTGAAAGGATCTGATGCTCATAAAGCTGCAGTGGTAGGCGATACCGTGGGCGATCCTTTCAAAGATACGTCAGGCCCATCATTAAATATTTTAATTAAACTAATGTCTGTTGTTGCACTGGTCATTGCACCGCTGATTTCATAAGAATTAAGGAGTAACTATGCGATATTACGAAATACTTTACATTATTAATCCTAATTTTGAACAAGATAAGATTAATGAAACAATGAATATGGTAAGTCATAAATTGGAAGAAACAAAATCTAAAATTATTAACCACCACATTTGGGGTAAGAAAAGGCTTTCTTACCCAATAAAAAACCAGAAATATGGTACTTATATACTTTTACAATTTGAAGATGGAGATCGTATTATGATGAATGATTTTGATACTTGGATGAAATTGGAGAACCTAGTTTTGCGCCATATTACAATCCGATTAGATAATTGTCCCAAAGTGATTGAAAATAATGAAGATTCTATTGAAGATAAGAAAAAATTAGAGACGAATGATATATCTATCGAATCTTCCGTGAAAGACAATAACATTGATAATGAACAAACTATTGAGACACTAGAATCTGTTGGATCAGAAAATGGGGATGATAAATAATGGCTTTTCAAAATCGTAAGAAATTCTGCTACTTCAAAGAAAATGGAATCACAGAAATTGATTATAAGGATGTGAAACTTTTACGACGGTTCGTTAATGATCAGGGTAAAATCATGCCTCGTCGGGTTACGGGAACAAGCGCAAAAATGCATCGTAAAGTCGTAAGGGCAATTAAACGTTCCCGAACGATTGCTTTAATGCCTTTTGTGGATTCTGGGACTGAATAACGACCTAATTTAGGGGTGCTATCATGGATATAATTTTAATTCACGATGTAGAAAGTTTAGGCCAAGCAGGTGATATTGTTAGGGTGAAATCTGGGTTTGCACGTAATAAATTAATCCCAGAAGGATTAGCACTTAGAGCTTCAAATCGTAATCTTGCTGTGGCGGACGAACGAAAAAGAGTTACTGAGAATAAAAAAGCCAGGGTAATTGTTTCAAATCAGTTATTGGCAAAAAAACTTAGTAAAACGGAAATTACAATTGAAGTAAAGGTTGGAGAAGATGAAAAGATGTTTGGTTCCGTTACTACACAGAATATTCATCACGCCCTAATAGAAAAAGGCTTTAAAATTGATCGCCATGAAATAGAACTGAAAGAGCCAATCAAGGCATTGGGGATTTACCATGTTAAAATTAATATGACTCCTGAGATTAGTGGTGATGTTAAAGTCTATGTGATTAAAGGTTAATTCAAATAAATAATATTTATTAGAACCCCTGTAAATAAATGGGGGTTTTTTATTGCCTGGGAATCAACTCATCCCATAAACTCATTGATTATGTTTGCTGAAGTTGCTTTCCCAATATCCAGTTTTCAATCGTTTACTTATCGCATTCCTCAGGAATTAATACGCAATATTCAGATTGGATCCAGGGTAAAAGCAATTCTTGGAAAACGCTCAGTTCAGGGGGTCATCGTATCTTTACACACCAAATCAAAATATAAAGGAGATATTAAATCAATATCTTCCTTAATAGACGACAACCCTGTGTTAACTGCTGAACTATGGAAATTGATTCTGTGGATAAGTAGCTATTATGTTACACCGATTGGACAAGTAATGAAAGCTGTTATGCCGAGTCGATTATCAATGCAGTATACCCCACCTAAAAATTGGTATGTTAAATCAACTAATGTTATTAGTGATATTGATATTGAAATATTGAAGAAACGAGCTCCAAAACAATATAAAATATTCAAAGAAATTTGGAAAACAACTGAACCTTTCCGGATTGCACCATTAAAAGCTTTGTCATCCGATCCTTTATCTATATGCCGCAAATTAGAAGAAAAGGGACTTATTCAACTTTATAAACAAACATCCTTACCAGATATAACCGGTTTTAGTTTTGATCCAATTCATAAAAAAATAATTTTTAATCGTGATCAGATGGAAGTTATTAGCAAGATCTCACTAGCATTAATCAAAAAAAAGTATACTTCCTTTTTACTCCACGGCGTCACTAGTAGTGGCAAAACAGAGATTTTTATTGAATCTGTTCGCAAAATTATTAAACAGGGTCGCACTGGGATAATATTACTTCCAGAGATCTCGCTTACGCCTCAAATCGCTGGAAGATTTAAAGCGGTCTTTGGAGATACTGTTGCTTTGTGGCATTCCAAATTAACCCATGCTCAGAGAAGTTGGACATGGATGCAAATATGCAAAGGTAATTTCAATGTTGTTGTTGGTGCTCGTAGCGCAATTTTTTCTCCTTTACGGAATCTAGGTTTAATTGTCGTTGATGAGGAACAGGAATCATCCTATCAACAAGATTCCCCAGCACCACGATACCATACTCGTGATGTAGCGCTAATGCGGGGGAAACTGGAACAAGCAACGGTATTATTATCAAGTGCAACTCCAAGTTTGGAAAGTTATTATAATTCTCTTCATAAAAAACTAAGGTATTTAAACCTACCAAAACGTTTTGGCAGAGCAAAATATCCTCGTACTCATGTAGTAGATTTGCTGAAGGAACAGAATGAATCAGGAAAATCTGGGTTAGTTATTTCTGGTTTACTTTTAGATAAGATAGAGAATCGTCTTAAGAACAAGGAACAAATTCTAATACTTCAAAATCGTCGCGGGTATTCTCCTATTATTCGGTGCTATGATTGCGGAGAGATTGTCATGTGTTCATCTTGTCAAATAATGCTAACCTATCATTCATCCGGTCAGCGGTTATTATGTCATCTGTGCGGACATACTGAAACCCAACAACGACAAATATGCAATTCTTGTCATAGCGGTAATCTTGTCTATACGGGAGCAGGTACTCAGCGTGTAGAGTTGTTGTTGGAAAAAACATTCCCTGGTGCTCACATTTCCCGTATTGATTTAGATAGTGTTCGAAATAGCCAACAATTGACAAAAACTTTAAAATTATTTTCAGAAGGAAAAATTCAAATCTTGATTGGCACACAAATGATTGCTAAGGGTCTAGACTTTCCCAATACTACACTGGTAGGAATTATTAATGCTGATTTAGGGCTCCATTTACCAGATTTTAGAGCTGGAGAACATATTTTTCAGCTGATTTATCAGGCCGCTGGTCGAGCTGGTCGTGGATGTAAAAAAGGCGAGGTAATTATTCAGACTTATAGTCCAGATAATTTGGTTATCAAATGTGCAGCTGGTCTTGATCTCACCAATTTTTATGACATTTCTTTAAATGAACGACAGGAATTAAAATATCCACCTTTCAGCTGGTTGGCAAAAGTAGAATTCACTGGCCCTGTTTTTGATTCGGTTCTGCGTTTGGCCGAAAATGTTGGACAAAATTTATCGAAGAAATATAAAGGCCTAGATATTCTTGGACCCACCCCCTGTTATCTTGGGAAAATTCGTAACCAGTTTCGTTTCCATATTGTCTTTAAATCCGTCAAAGCATCAGATCCAAATGGTAACAAGCTACGTTCTTATATCAATATGAATTTTTATGATTTTCCAAAAAAGTATCCTATTGGGAATAACAAACTCAATATTCACATGGACCCATTGAGTTTGTTATGAAAAAATATTTAATTATTTTAATTCTTGGTCAATTGTATGCTGAATCCGGTTTCCCGGGGTTCAATGCTTGGACATCATCATCACGTTTAGCCATGGCCGGAGCTGGCCTATTGATAAAAATTCCCGTGGCCGCTTATGGTAATCCGGCGGCATTATTAATTAATCGTATTTTTTCAACTTCATTTGTTCAATATCCAGCAGAAATATATGGTCAGGCTGTAGCTATTGTATTTCCAAAATTTAACGGGGGAGTGACATGTGCATTAAGGCGCTTGTCCTACGGTGTTTTTGAAAGATTGGATGAAAATGCAGTATCAACTGGTAATTATATATCTAGCGATACGTGGGTTAATGCAGGATATTCTAAACAATTAAAAAATTATCCGATTAGTTATGGTTTTACTAGCGGGTTATTTTTTTCTAATCTTGATTCCCATCATACAACTGCTCTTTATTTTTCCTGCGGTATGATTTGGTTTTGGAAAAAGCAACGGGCTGCCCTTGGACTAAGTTTGGATAATATGGGGTTTATACTACAATCTATTTCTATGGATAAAGATATTTTGCCTATAAAAATAACTATAGGTATAACCAAACAGCTTTTTCACCTTCCTCTAACACTTGCCATTGATGGTGTACATTCATTACATGAACATCATAGTGATATTTTTATTGGTGGAATTTTTCGCTTACCATACGATATTAACCTTAAATGGGGGACATCAACACTCAAGTTTGGCCAAAACATACGCCAAGAAATTTGGAAGTCTATATTGGGTGCTACTGGATTTGGATTATATTTTAATTATGGTGCCATAAATACTGGAGTTGGAACTTACTTTTACGGCACTAGTGGTTGGGTCACAGGATTGGATTTAAATGTTCGTTTTTAGACTAAATAAATGGAAAATTTTATTTTTTCCTATTTTATTGACAGGGATCATTCTTGCACGAAATAACTGTCCTATCGTACTCGTGCATGGTTTGTTTGGCTGGGGGATGGATGAAATGGGAGGCTATCGATATTGGGGAGGCACGCGTGATTTAGAATTAATTCTTAAAGAGGCTGGATATACTGTTTACACTGTGTCAGTTGGTCCCATATCTTCTAACTGGGACCGTGCAGTTGAAGTTTATTATCAATTAAAAGGTGGTCAGTTAGACTATGGGCTTGCTCATTCAAAAGCATATGGAATCATACAAAAATCAGAAAGAAAAATATACTCCGGTTTATATCCTGAATGGGATAGTGATCACCCTGTTCATCTAATTGGTCACAGTATGGGTGGGCAAACTATACGTATGTTGCAATACCTGCTGGCTAATGAGATCTATTCCGACAATAAGGAAAAAATATTGGAGGAATCTAAATTACTTGGTAAAGCAAACGAAGGATGGATCATCAGTATAACATCCATTGCTACACCACATAATGGTTCTACATTAGTAGATATTGTTCCAAAAATATTTCCATTTGTTCAGTATTTTGTAGGACTTGCAGGTGTAGTTGGTACGGATTTTTATGATTTCGATCTGGAACAATGGAAATTCAGTAGAAAAAATGGTGAAACTTGGACCAACTATGTGCAACGTATGCGGGAGCATCCAGCTTGGGAAACAAAAAACATCGGCTCATGGGATGTCAGTATAGATGGTGCTGCTGAACTCAACGGGTTTCTAACGTCAAGTCCGGATGTATTTTATTTTTCATATATTTTCTCAGCTACGCATAAAGACTCAGCAACGGGGTATTATGTTCCGAATCAGGATGTTTTTCTTTTAATCCGATCTAGAGCTAGGCTCATGGGCTCCAAGGTAATATTTCTGTCTGATGGAACTGAAACCGATTCAACTTGGTGGGAAAATGACGGCATTGTCAATGTATGTTCTATGGCTGGTCCAACAACTGGATCGAATGGTCCGGATCCAATTACACCCTACGTAAAAGGTGACCCATTGATACAGGGACAATGGTATATGTTTGATCCAATAAAAATGGATCATTATCAAAGTGTTGGACATATGGTATACGGTGAACAAAGGGTAAAAATTGATTCTCTGTATCTTAATCATGCTGAATTACTTTATACATTACCAGCACCGTGATCTTTTATCACATCGACTATATTTGTAATATGCAACCATGAATTTTGGTGAAGTACTTTCTTCCTTTTTAATCGACTTGCAAAGGCTTTTTCGTGTTGTTATTTGTGATAAGAATGTTACTTATAGTCAAGTTTTAGCATTAGTCTCAATCCCGGATGAGGGCATAGAAATGTCATCACTTGCCCGAATTTTAGGTATCGATAATAGTACTGCTACACGATTAGTGACTAGATTGGAGAAGAAAGGCTGGGCTCGTAGAAAACAAAGTGATCTAGATCTTCGTGTCAGTAAAGTTATTTTAACAGGGAAAGGACAAAATATCCAATCAAAGTTAGATAAAAAAATAGAGACCCTTGGGCAGCAAATAGAAAATGAAGTGGACACTAATGATCGTAATGAAATATTACAGGTGTTATCATCATTTCATTGGACTCTATCAAAGATCCTTTTTCGAAAGTAAATAATTATTATTTAAACACCGTGTCTATAACAGCATCGATACTTGATTGGTTTGTTAAGTCAAAACGGGATTTGCCATTTCGAAATACTAAGGATCCCTATCTCGTTTGGCTTTCAGAAGTCATGCTTCAGCAAACTCAAGTTAAAACTGCTATCCCCTATTATAAAAAGTGGATTAAAAAATATCCAAGTATTCGATCTGTTGCACATGCAAAAGAGTCAGAGTTATTAAAGTGTTGGGAGGGCTTGGGTTATTATGCTCGGTGTAGGAATTTTCATAAGTCAGCAAGAATTATTGTGAAATATTACGATGGATTCGTTCCCAATAACTGGGACAAGTTTAGATCTTTTCCCGGTGTAGGTGATTATACAGCAGCAGCAGTTTTATCCATTGCTTTCAAACAGTCTTTTCCAGCTATTGATGGAAATGTTCGACGAGTTATGGCCAGAATTTTAGGATACAGAAAACTTTCAAAAAGGAATATGAACATAATTCAATCTACACTTTGTAAATGGATTCATACTACGGAGCCCGGAGACTTTAATCAAGCAATGATGGATTTAGGTGCTTGTGTATGTTTTCCTACCAATCCAGCTTGTATGCATTGCCCAGTAAATTATTATTGTAAAGCATTTTCCAGTGGAAATCCGATGAATTATCCGTTAAAAAATAAACATAAGAAAATTCCGGATCATACTTTTGTAGCTGGAATTATCTGGCAAGGGGATCAGTTTTTTATACAAAAAAGATATTCGAGTGGTATGCTGGGTGGTTTATGGGAATTCCCCGGTGGAAAAGTTGAATCTGGTGAATCCCTTGTTGTTGCGTTAAAACAAAAGATTAAAGAGAAATGTGGGACAGAAACAAAGATTATTAAGCAAGTTGGGTCAATTAATCATGCTTATTCACATTTTTCAATCACGCTTTATTTATATCACTGTAAAACTAATGGTGAACTATTAAAACCAAAGCAAAGACACCAGTGGATTACCCCAGGTGAAATAAAAAAATATGCATTTCCAAAGGCAAACCATAAATTGTTTGCTATTTTAAATAATGATGGTTGGTGCATATAAAACACTTTTATCACTCATTTTATGGCCTATCTGGTTAGGGTATTTTGTTTTTGTGATGCCCTTATTTTTAATATATATGACTTTTATCCCACGAAAATATTATCATTATTATATTCGACCTATGTGTTGGTTTTTTTGTCTCTTCGGAGGGCAATGGTTAAAATTAGATAGTCAAGTTCCACCACTAAAAAATGGACCATATATATATATGATTAATCATGGATCCCTGTTTGATCTTTTTGTAATAGGATTCTATGTAAAACATTATATAACTGCTGTTGGCGCGGTTGAGGAATTTAGATGGCCCATTTGGGGTGCTGTAGGTAAGAAGTATGGAATTGTTCCAATTGAAAGATCTAATTTAAATAATGCAGTTCATAGCCTAAAAAATGTAGAAAATGCAATAAAGAAAGGAGTCTCTTTTTTAATTGCCCCAGAGGGAACACGTACTAAAACCGGAGAATTAAATCAATTCAAAAAAGGCCCATTTCATCTTTCAAAAAATACTGCAGTTTCAATTGTTCCTGTAGCGATAATAGGATCCTTTGAAGCAAAATCAAAAAATGATTGGCGGTTGAAACCTGGGATAATAACTACACGTTTCGGTGATGTTATTCACCACGGTAAATATGATAATATGTCAATTGGCGAATTACGGGATCACGTGAGAGGAAAGATTACAGAACTCATAGAGAGATAATGAATCAAACAAAGATAAATGTAAAAAATTTTATTATTCTAGCCTTTCTTGTACTGGTTTATTTCGTCCCGATGTATGGGCAAATCCAACGGGTTCAGGAAATAAATTCATCCAAACCGACCATTGAATCATCCACATCAGTTTATGAACGTTACGATAACCGTATCGAGTTATTAGGCATCAAAATTAAAGACCACCTAGTACTTTGTCAGATTCTGATTGCTATTTTTTTAGCAATTGCCTTTCTTCAGTCCGGATTAGACAAGATCATAGATCGTCAAGGCAATTTAGAATTTTTTGATGAACACTTTGAAAAATCATTACTTAGATCTGTCACATCACTGGCACTTTCAGTACTGACTGTGATGGAAATTTGTGGAGGGTTATTATGTGTGTTTGGTGTGTTTTATACTTTGAAAGAGAAAAGCACCATTTATATTTTTTATGGATTATTAATTATTGCCTTTACCATTCTAATGCTTTTTTTTGGACAACGGGTAAACAAAGATTATATTGGTGCCGCGGATTTAGTCCCCTATTTTATTTTAACCATGATTGCTATTATGAGTATGTATTAAAAAAGGAGAGTGACTATGTCTAAGGCATTATCGCTAGATATCATCAAATCATTTCGTAAAAACATCATTCAAGATTCATCACTCAGATTAGCTCAAAATGCTGCTGTCCGTAATGAAATAATAGATTTAGCTATGGACTGGGAATATTTCCGGAAAATAGATCACACATTTTCTGATTTAATTTCAGGTGAAATGAAAGCAACTGATCAAAAATCCAGTGGTCGTTGTTGGGGATTTGCCGGGTTGAATCTTTTTCGAATCTATCTTGGAAGAAAACATGGTATAAAAGATTTCGAATTTTCTCAAAGCTATTTTATGTTCTGGGATAAATTAGAAAAAGCCAATTATTTTCTAGAAAATGTGATTAAAACTGCAGCTAAACCATGGAATAGTCGATTGATAATGCATCTTTTACATAACCCTATTCAGGATGGTGGCCAGTGGGATATGTGGGTGAATTTGATCAAAAAGTACGGGGTAGTCCCCAAATCTGAAATGCCAGAATCATATCAATCCAGCAAATCGCTACGGATGAATCGAATGATTACTAGAAAATTACGAGAGTTTGCAAAAATTATTAGGGAAGCTAAACAAAATCTTGTATCCAATGCGAATCTGAGAACCATGAAAACTACTATGTTGAAGACAATCTACCGAATGCTCAGTATCCATCTTGGGACACCACCAGAATCATTTACTTGGCAGATACGAAATAAAAAAAATAAATTTCATCGTTTTGAGAATCTTACACCAATTCAGTTTTTTAATGATCATATAGGACTCAATCTTGAAGATTATGTTTGCCTTATAAATTGTCCTATGTCTGATAAAACATATAATGAAATGTATACTGTAGAATATCTAGGTAATGTAATCGAAGGCCGATCCGTAAAGTATTTGAATGTGGAAACTTCTGTTATGAAAGATTCTAGTGTGAAATCAATCCAGAATGATGCTCCAGTTTGGTTTGGTTGTGATGTAAGTAAACATTTTCATCGAACATTGGGTGTTATGGATATGAATCTATTTAACTATGAACTCTTTTATGGAACTGATTTTGGTTTAGATAAAGCAAGTCGTTTGGAATATGGCGATAGTCAAATGACTCATGCCATGCTCATTACTGGCGTGGACCTGAATTCTAAAGGTCAACCCACAAAGTGGCGTGTAGAAAATAGTTGGGGTAATAAAAATGGTGATAAAGGCTATCATATTATGTCAGATTCATGGTTTGATGAGTATAACTATGAAGTGATTATGCATAAAAGTTATCTCCCGGATGATTTGGTACAAGTTTATGAAACAAAAGAACCAGTAAAACTTCCACCATGGGATCCTATGGGTGCCTTGGCAGGGTAGATTGAAATATCTTTTTCTATTTGATATAGATGGAACCTTGATTTCGTCCGGGGGTGTCTCCCGGGGCTTACTAAGTCGAGCTATTAATTATGAAACTAGTCACGATATTGAACTTGGTTATAATGATGTAGCAGGTTTTACAGATTTAAGTATTACGCGGAATGTTTTATCGAACTTAAATATCGATGGATTAACGTCATCAAAATTGCTTGACACCATTCTTGAGCGCTATTTAGTATATGTTAAATCAGAGTTTAATCAATCAACAAAACCTTTTGTTTATGATGATTGTATTACCTTTTTAAATATGGTTGAAGGTGCTGGTCACTCAATTTGTTTGTTTACTGGGAATATGAAAACCGTTGCAAAAATAAAATTAGGTCGTTTTGGGATATGGGATCGATTCCCATTTGGTGTTTTTTCTGATGATGGAGAAGATAAGAATTCAATGTTGAGGTTAGCACAGGAACGTGCTTGGGATATTTTGCAAGAATCTTTTCGTATGGAGAAAATGGTGGTAGTTGGTGATACAGTTCAGGATGCAGAGGCTGCAAAAAATAATGGGTGTAAATCTATTATTGTTTGCAGGGTAGCAGAGAAAAAAGGAGCTATCGAAAAAATAGGACCTGATATTTTGGTTGATGATCTTTCATATCCTGATTTACTTAACAGATTGTACGATTGATTCCAATACTTCCTTCCAATCTGCTAATTTTTTTTCCATTACGGCCTTGTTTTGCCTTGGACTAAAGATTTGATTTATTTGGTAATCATCATTGCCATTTTTGGGTCTTAGTAGAAGGAACACACCATATGCAGTACAATCTTTTATGGCAGAATTAGTAATAGGAATTCCTGTAAGGTCCGCTATGAATTGCAGAAGTGGAGGTCTGGCTCCGCCTCCACCAGCGGTTAATGATTTTAGGTTTGAATCCATAATAGGTTGTAATTGATCTAAAATGTTTTTTACCAGAAAACCAATAGATTCCATACCAGCACGAATGATCTCGTTTTTGTTTTTATGATCTAGGTTTCGATAAATATCGTTAAACCCACTTTTCCAGTATGGGGCGGCTAAACCAGCAAAACCAGGGACATATATCCCATTAGTTGATTGATTTGAACAGAGCTCATGCCATTTCATAAATCTGTGTGGGAGTTTTAACTCTTTTTCTAAATGGTAGAACAGAGAATTGCAGGCATTAATTGTGCCCTCTACCAAATGTTTCCTCTGTGTTCCATCGGATAAAAGAACACTGGATATTAATCCATCTACAACAATGGGATTTTCCCCGGCATTATAAAGGACACTGGCAGAAGTGCCAAAATTTGTAGCGATACATCCTCGTGTTAGTCCTGCCTGGCCAATTAAAGCAGCCTGCTGATCACCGATTACGCATTGTAATGATAAATTTGTATCACAGATTAGGCCATAATTATTCAGTACAGGTTTTAATAATGGTAATCCTGATTCTGGTATTTGAAACAAATCAAGACATTTTTTAGACCAAGTAGAGGAATGTATATTAAAAAAGAGTGTCCGCCCAGCGATAGATTCATCAACGGTAGCTGTCCCTGTTAGCGCATGTGTTAGGTATGCACTGAGAGGGCCATAGAGTATCTGAGCAGATGATACTTTTTTCCTCAAATCAGGGTTCATCCTTATCATATGTAAAAATTTTGGTCCACCAAAATGCGGACTTAAAGGAGCACCAGTTTGTTCCCATATCCAGTCTGAATGATTTGATAATTCATTTACGATATTTTGGGCGCGGCTGTCTTGCCAACTAAGGGCTTGGGTTACTGGTTCCGCTGAATTTTTTTCCCAGAATAAAAATGTAGAACGCTGGACAGCTATTCCCACTTTGGTAATAGAGTTTCTTCCGGCAACAATAATGGATTCTGCGATCAGTTTTTTGCAGGCATTCAAAATTGTTTTTGGGTCACATTCAACATGAAAGGGGACCAAATATTGGAGCCTATGTTTAATTATTTCGGTATGAATTATATTACCAGTTTCATCAAACAAGAATGATTTAGTTGATGATGTACCTTGATCAATAACAAGATATAATGGAGCAATAGACATGAGAAAAGCTAGCTGAGATTCTGTTAGTATAGCAATGCAAGTACAACAATTTTGCACAATTCAGTTTAATTTTATTAAGTTTAATAATCAATTGTGGATCATCCTCAAAAGCCTTTTACCCGTTAAATAAAACAGACTAAATTGGTGTCTGATTTGAATCTATTAATAAATATTTTTCTTTGATTATTTAGGAGCTTTTAATGACCTACATTATTTGTGAACCATGTGTTGGTACCTGTGATACAGCCTGTGTTGAAGTCTGTCCTGTGGATTGTATTCATGGTCCGGAAAGCACTACCGACGCAGGTGCCGAGGCAAAAGAACCCGGTTTTGATCCGGATGGTAAACAATTATACATTGATCCGGAGGAGTGTATTGACTGCGGCGCATGTGAGCCGGAATGTCCCGTTGAAGCAATATTTGATGAAAGTGAAGTTCCTGATGAGTGGAGTGATTTTACCAAATTGAATTATGAGTTTTTTGGGCAAGAATACCCTGGTTAATTTAAAAAATTCATTTTTAGGTAAAAAACTAACGGCTGTAATAATACAGTCGTTTTTTTTGCTTTTTTATTATGAATAAAGATAAAGCACTCGATATTCTTAGAACGATCAATTACCCTGGATTTAATCGGGATATTGTTTCTTTTGGAATGGTAAAAAATGTATCGATTGATGGTAATAATATTAAAGTTAATCTAAATATCACATCTCAGAATGAAGAAAAGAAAAATATTGTGATCAATTTAGTGAAAAGTAAACTGGATGATTATTTTAAAACCGTATCCGTAGAATTAATTGGCGATGCACCAAAACAACCCCCTCCCCTGTCTTCATCTCAACAAGATTCTGCTCCGGAAACGCTCCTATCAGGTATAAAACATGTGATTGCTATTGCTAGTGGTAAAGGCGGTGTTGGGAAATCAACTATAGCAGCAAATCTGGCCTGTGGTTTGGTCCATAGAGGCTTAAAAGTTGGTCTGTTGGACCTGGATATTTACGGACCATCTCTACCAATAATATTAGGGATAAATGAACATCCAAAGATGACACAAAACCGTAAACTAATTCCTCTAGAACGATACTCTATGAAAGTAATGAGTTTTGGTTTTATCAGTGGGAATGATACACCGGTTATCTGGAGAGGCCCACTGGTTTCACGTATGACGGAACAGTTTTTTCGTGATGTAGAATGGGGAAAGTTGGATTACTTAATATTAGATCTTCCCCCCGGTACAGGAGATATACAACTGACATTAACACAGAAACTTCGTATGACAGGGGCTATTATTGTAACAACACCTCAGGATATTGCTCTAGCAGATGTTCGAAAAGGAGCAGATATGTTTCGGAAAGTTCAGACCCCCGTTCTGGGTGTAATTGAGAATATGTCTGGTTTTATTCTGAAAGGATTTATCAAAGATTCAAATGGAAAAAAAATTCTTGGGGGTAGTATTGTTTTATCTGATGGGAACATTGAAGAACTTGATGCAGAAGGTTTTTTTAAATTAAAAGTTGATTTATTCAAACAGGGTGGTGGTACAATTGAAAGCGATCGATTGGGAGTGCCACTTCTAGGGAAAATTCCCATTGCAAAGGAAATTATGGAAGCAACTGATATTGGGACGCCGATTGTTTATAAAAATCCCGAGTCTTCTATATCAAAAACCTATGTTTCTATTGTTGATTCAATACTTTCTATTATTGAATAATTTTTTAGCGGGAACCAGATTATATTGTTATTGTATAACCCAGCTATAATAGTGATTTACTTTTGGGGTTGCGGTATTGGATAGCGGTAATTTTGCATCGTTTTTGATAAATGTATTATGAAAAATTCTCTTAGGAAGAAAATAAAATCTGGACCAATTCCAAATCATATCGCTATAATTATGGATGGTAATGGTCGGTGGGCGAAAGAACGTAACCTGCCACGTATTTCTGGGCATAAGGAAGGAATAAATTCCGTACGTGAAGTAACTCGAATTTGTGGCGAACTTGGTGTGAAATATCTTACACTCTATACTTTTTCAACGGAGAATTGGAATAGACCCCAAAAAGAAGTAAGCGCTCTTATGAAACTTTTACTAAAAACAATAAATTTTGAAATCAAGGAGCTTCATAAAAACAATGTCAGATTTTCCACTATCGGAGAACTCAGTGAATTACCAGAATCAACTCAGCTTGGAATAAAAAACGGTGTTGATCTTACTCGTAATAATTCAGGATTGAACTTGATATTGGCTTTGAATTATGGTAGCCGACAGGAGATAATAAAAGCGGTACAAATGTTATCCCAATCAGCTAGTCAAGGAAACTTAGAACCGTTATCTATTGATGAGAATGTGTTTAAATCTGCATTAGAAACGAAAGATAAACCTGATCCAGATTTATTAATTCGAACTAGTGGTGAGTTACGTTTAAGCAACTTTCTTCTTTGGCAAAGTGCCTATGCAGAGATTTACCTCACAGAGACTTATTGGCCGGCGTTTCGGGGAGATGCATTAATGTACGCCATTTTGGATTACCAGGGTCGGGAACGCCGTTTTGGTCAGGTGAGTGCGCAGGTTCAATCTTAAAATGGTAAAAAAATTAATATATCCTATTGTCATTTCCTGTTTTATTATTGCACAGACCCAGCAAGAGATCAAATTGCAGGATGTTCAAGTTGAAGGAAATATAATTTCATCCGCTAATACAATAATATTTACTTCGGGGTTACGTAAAGGGTTATCAGTTTTATCGTCGGAATTTCCAAGAGCAGTAAAACGGTTATGGCAACTAGGTCTTTTTGATGATATTCAAATTCGTTACGAAAATGAAACTGAAGATGGTCTTTCTCTTACAATTGTTGTAAAAGAAAGTTCTATCCTTGGTGATGTTCATTATGAGGGCAACCGGAAAATCAAGATCAGCAAATTTGAAGAAGAGTTAAACTTAACTAAGGGTCAAAGAATTAAACCGAACCTGCTTTATGATAAAATAAAAAAAATCAAAGAACTTTATGCTGAAAAAGGGTATCTCATGGTGGATGTTAGTGCAGAATTAACAGAGCCTGAAAATGAATCTAATCTTTTTGGTGGAAAGGCAAAAAAACTTACCCAAGATATTATTTTTAGAATCAAAGAAAACAAAAAAGTAAAATTGAGTAATATTCGATTCGAAGGAAATAAAACTTTCTCTGACATCCGTTTACGATGGGCTATGAAAGAGACCAAACAACAACGCTGGTATTTCTTCTGGAGAGCCGCATTTGATCAGGACAAATTTGAAGAAGCTATGGATAATATCAGAAAGTATTATCGAAATAGAGGATACCGAGACTTCAAGATTATTTCCGATTCAATTCAGTACACCGAAGATAAAAAATATATGGATTTAATCCTGACCGTAAAAGAAGGCCATATGTATAAATACAGAAACTTTTCCTGGGATGGACAAAACCTTTACAATGAGAAGATATTATCCAGGGCCCTTGGTTTAGAAAAGGGGGATAAATATAGTGATGAAGATTTTGAAAAAGCAGTATATGAACGAATGCAGAATCTATATATGGATCGAGGGTATATATATAGCCGTATTGAACCGCAAGTGACACCGGTGGGCAAAGATTCACTTGATGTACACTTCGTTATCGTTGAGAATCATAAGGTATTTATTCGAAATATTGTCATTAGAGGCAATGAAAAAACACGTGAGAATGTCATTCGCCGACAGTTACGCATATTTCCAGGAGATGTTTTTAATAAAGATAGATTAATGCGTAGTTATCGTGAAATTATGATGCTGAATTATTTTGGTAACGTGCTCCCAGATGTAGTTCCCGTTGATGAAGATGAAGTAGATGTAGAAATAGTAGTAGAAGAAAAACCATCTGGTACAGCAAATATGCAAATGGGTTTTAGTCAAGCATTTGGGGTCACAGGCGGTGGTGGTTTTTCATTACCCAATTGGAAAGGTAAAGGTCAGCACTTGGCGTTATCTTTTGATGTGGGCACTAACTATGGTAGCAGTTTTTATGGCGGAAGTTCATATCAACCTTCTAAAAAAAGACAGGCTAGTTTTAGCTTCACTGATCCTATGGTTAATGATACAAAAAATTTATTGGGTGCTTCTATTTTTTATTCTTTTCGTGGTCGTTCATCAATGTATTATTCTCCTCTTGATGTAACAATGATTGGGAGTTCTTTAAAATGGGGTCGGAGATTCAAATGGCCCGATGATTTTTTTAGGGGAAGTTGGTCTTTTCAAATATTACAGAGAAATTATGAAGCTCAAACACAGGAAGAGTTAGAACAATTTACAGGAGGGTTAAATGAAACTATCGGTGTAAATATTACTCAAGCTATCCATCGAGATAGCCGAGACCATCCGGAATTCACAACTCAGGGATCTTTGATGTCCATTACTTCTATTCTATCCGGAGGCCCCTTGGGAGGCAATGAGGATTTTCACAAACATGTATTGAATCTGGAATGGTATACACCTACATTCTGGAAATTTGTCTTGATGAGTTCTTTAAAACTGGGCGTTATTGAAATGTTACCATCTATGGATGATGATCGATCTATTATCCCATTTTCTGAGCGTTTTATTATGGGCGGTAATGGCTTAATGTATGGCAACCCATTACGCGGGTATGAAGATAACAGAGTAGGCCCAATAACATCTAGAGGCAATCCAGTGGGCGGTAATGCCTTGGCAAAAGTTTCAACGGAATTTCGTGTTCCGTTCTCTGAAAACCCTGTGGTTTATGGTTTGTTATTTGCAGAAATGGGGAATGCATGGGCAGAACTGAGTCTGCAAGAAAAATTTAACCTACCTCGGGTCGGGCCATTTGACCTGAAACGATCCACAGGAGTAGGCATTAGGTTTTTTATGCCTATGATTGGTATGCTGGGATTTGATCTTGGCTATGGTTTTGATGATTTAGATGGAGATGGTGAACCAGAAGGTTGGAAAACATCTATAACAATAGGACAACAATATCGATAATTAAGGAGGAAAAATTGAAACAATTACTTCGCCCTATATTTTTTGTTGGCATAATGCTGGGTTTGACAGCATCTGCCACAGCACAATTAGAAATTGGATATATTCTGTCAGAACGTATCCGGAGTGAATTTGAAGAATTCAAGGAGGCTGAATCTCAACTCCAGCTTGAATATCGAAAAGTACAATTTGAGTTTGATCAGAGAGTACAAAAATTAGATAGTCTTAAACAAGACTATGAAGTAAAACGTCTCATGTCATTAGATAAAGGTGAAAGTATTAAGCAGGAAATAGAACAGACAGAACGGCAAATTCAGACCTATCAGGCCGAAAAAGTAGGTCCACAGGGCGAATTAATGCGCAAACAAGCTCAAATGGAATATGATATACTAGGTAAAGTAAAAAAGGCTGTTGACAAGGTTGCAATTGATGGCGGTTATGATTATATAATTGATGCATCTGTTGGATTATTATATTTTAAACCAAAATATGATTTGACCGATGATGTTCTTCATGAATTACGGAAATTGGAACAAGATAATTAACTTATATTGCAGTTCTCTCTCAGTGAAATTGCATTACTAGTTAACGGCAATGTGTCAGGTGATCCAGATTTGAAAATCTCTGGCGTATCGGAGATTCAAAATGGAGAACCCGGTACAATTACTTTTCTAGGGAATCCATTATACGGGAAATATTTGGAAAACACTACTGCATCAGCAGTGTTTGTTTCTGAAAAAGAAGACCTAAAAGGTCATGATGGTATCATTGTTGCAAATCCCCAGTTAGCCTTGGCCAAAACTTTATCGGTTTTTTATCCTGACAGAAAATCATCTGGGATTATTCATCCCAACGCGTTTATTCATCATGATGCTAATGTGGGTGTAGGTGTAACCATAGATTCAGGAGCGATAATTGAAACGGGTGCTAAGATTGGAGATCAATCATGGATTGGGCCAAATGTATTTGTTGGTGCCAACACGTTGATAGGACTGAACTGTAAAATTTATGCCAACGCTTCTCTATATCATAATGTCATTCTGGGGGATATGGTAATTATCCATGCTGGTACTGTGATTGGATCAGATGGATATGGGTTTGTGGATGATTCGGATCATCATGTCAAGATACCTCAAGTTGGATCAGTTTTAATTGGAGATAATGTGGAGATTGGTTCAAATTCAACGGTTGATCGTGCTACAGTTGGAAAAACAATCATTGGTGATATGTGTAAATTAGATAATCTGGTTCATATTGCTCATAATGTGAGAATGGGTCGCGGGTGTTTAATTACTGCTCAGGTTGGAATTGCTGGTAGTGCGGAGATTGGAGATTTTTGTACATTAGCCGGTCAAGCAGGAGTTGTTTCTCATGTTAAACTTGGGAATCGATCAATAGTAACAGCGAAGTCGGGTGTTACAAAATCCCTTCCAGGAAATGAAGTATACGGTGGGTATCCGGCACGCCCAATCCGAGAGCAACATAAAAAAGATGCAATATTAGCTGAGGTATCAATAATGAGAAAAAAACTCGACCAATTAATTCAAAGGTAGTTCAGAGAGTAAACTAAAATTATGCAACGCAAACAACGTACAATTCAAAACTCAAAATCTTGTAATGGTATTGGTTTACATACCGGGGTGGAAAGTACGGTCACTTTTCATCCTGCTCCTGAGAATTATGGCATCCGGTTTATTCGTTCAGATATAAAAAATTCACCTGAAATAAAAGCTGATATTGATCATGTGGTAGACATTTCACGTGGAACAACAATCGAAGAAAATGATGTACGAATCCACACAGTTGAACATGCCTTGGCAGCTGTGACAGGATTGCGGATTGATAATATTCTTATTGAATTAAATAGCAAAGAACCGCCTGTAATGGATGGTAGTGCCAGGGATTTTGTAAATGCACTTTTAGATGGAGGGCCTATCTTTCAAACCCAACAGCGCAAAGTTTTAGAAATAGATCGTGCGGTCAACTATACCGATTATTATCGGGATATTGATATTCATGTGATTCCTTCTGACCGTTTCCGGGTTACTTTTATGGTTGAGTATCCCCTGCCTGCACTGGGGACACAATATGAAGCAATCTACAATATGGAAGAAGATTTTGCCGTAGAAGTAGCTCCTGCAAGAACATTTTGTTTCCTTAGTGAGGTTGAAATGTTAAGGGAACAGGGACTGATTAAAGGAGGTGCTCTGGATAATGCGTTAGTAATAGTTGATAAAGAAATAGATAAAAATGAAATAGAACATTTGCGTCATCTCTTTGGTATAGAAGAAACTATTATTAATGGTGTAAATGGTATTTTAAATGGGAAAGTATTGAGATTTAAAAATGAACCTGTTCGTCATAAAACTTTGGATCTCATTGGCGATTTAGCTTTACTGGGATTTCCTATCAAAGGACATGTGACCGCTGCACGAGCCGGACATGCAAGCAATGTTGAATTTGTAAAGAAACTGAAAAAAGAATATTCTGAAGAATTAGATGTATTAAGAAATGGTAAAATTGATGGATGATCTATTAGGAAAAAAAAATTATGATATTCAGGATATCTTAAAAGTTTTACCTCATCGTTACCCCTTTGTTCTTATTGATCGTATTATTGATGTAAAACTTGGTGAATCAGTCACCGCCATGAAAAATGTGACATTTAATGAACCTTATTTTAAAGGGCATTTCCCGGGCCAGCCTATTATGCCAGGTGTTTTATCTCTAGAATCCTTAGCTCAAACCACTGCTTTTTTGATGTTGCATGAACTGGATGATCCCCTAAAGAAGAACATGTTTATTTCTGGATTGGACAAAGTTCGTTTTCGTCAGTTGATCACACCTGGAGATCAATTATTTTTTCATATCAGATTATTAAATAAAAAACTCAAATTATATAAATTTTTTGGTACCTGCACGGTTAATGATAAAATAGCAGTAGAAGCATTGATATCTTCGAATTTGGTTGACCGTATGGAGGTCTAATATTCCTCTCCAGATTCATCCCACAGCCTTTGTGGATTCCAAGGCTGAATTGGGAAACGGTGTATCGATTGGTCCTTATTCCATCATAAACTCGAATGTGATTATCGGTAATGGGACCATGATTGGTAATCATGTTACGATTGCATCAGGTACTAGAATAGGAACTGAGTGCAAAGTTTTTCATTCTTCTTCCATAGGAGAAATTCCTCAGGATATAAAATTTTCCGGTGAACAAACAGAAGCTATTATTGGGGATAGAACAACCATTCGTGAATTTGTTACTGTTAATCGAGGTACAAAAGCCGCTGGGAAAACTATTATTGGAGACGACTGTCTATTGATGGCCTATGTTCATATTGCACATGATTGTGTTATCGGGAACCATGTGATTATGTCTAATATGACCACTCTTGGTGGTCATGTAAATATAGGTGACTGGGCATCTCTTGGCGGTGGGGTTATGGTTCACCAATTCTGCAATATAGGAGAACATGCATTTATTGGCGCAGGCTATTGGGCTGTACAAGATGTACCTCCTTACATTCTTGCTGCGGGCACACCTCTAAAATTTGAGGGGATAAACAGTATCGGTCTAAAGCGTCGTGGTTTTTCTATCGAAGGAAGAAAAATGATCAAGGATATTTATAAATTGTATTTTCGGTCTGATTTAAATCGGAAAGATACTATACTCAAAATAATGGGCGGTTTTCCCGACTCAAAGTATAAAATCTGTATCTTGGATTTTGTTCAGTCCAGTGATCGGGGTATTATTTAATTATATTTATGAGATATTTTCTTATAGCCATCGGTTTTACCGGGGTGATACTGTCTGCTCAACAGGCAAATTTTCGGTTTGACAACATGGATGGAAAAGATGCTCGCAATATTGTGTTTTATACATCATACTGGCTCAGTAATCATCCGCAGTTGAACCCGGATGATGGTAATCGTCGTCTGTGGATAAGTATAGGCTATTCTTCCTATTTCAGAAAAATCCATGGTGATCGATGGATCTTACCGGATTTTGATATCGTGATACGAATTACCCGTAATCTTTCTTTAACTGGTAAACTGTATGGATTTCAGTTAGAAAAAGATGCTCCGCAAGTAATTGGTAGTGGATTTCAATACTATTTTGGTAAGGATGATAGTAAAACATGGGTGTCATCTCTTCAGCGGGTTGATTTAAAGGGTATCGCTCATTTTCGACTAACATCGATAACTATAAATATCCATAAATGGTTTTCTGGACCTATTGTAGATTATAGTATTGGCGCTGGTGCTAATATATATAAAGGGAAATCTTACTATAAATCCATAGAAACACTGGAGGCCATAGAAGGACAAACTAATTTTTTTGGTCTTGATGCTATTATGCCTTTTAATACATTTCGATTGGGACTTGGAATTAAAATTCACCCTGAATTTCAACTATTTCGAATTTATATCGTGAAAAATTTTTTCTAATGCGGAAAAAAATATCCATCTTTGGTTCTACCGGTTCAATTGGACTAAATGCTTTGAAGGTCGTACGGCATTTAACTGAAAAATTGGATGTAGTTTATTTATCAGCACATACCAATGCAGAAAGAATGATAGAACAGTGTCGTGAATTTCATCCCAAGACAGTGGTTATGACTGATGAGAATGCAGCAGAAATTGTGCACATCGAACTGGTCAAAGATGGAATCGAGGTTCTCTCTGGTCGAGAAGGGCTTTTAGATTTGGCCGGAAGGAAGGATGTGGAATTAATGTTGAATGGTTTGGTAGGAGCTCCAGGGATGGAACCAACACTGGAGGCAGTTCGTGCTTGCGTAGATGTTGCTTTATCAAATAAAGAAAGTTTGGTGATGGCCGGAGATATTATAACCAAAGCTATGGAAAAAACCGGTGCCCGTCTTTTTCCAGTTGATAGCGAACATTCTGCCATCTGGCAATGTTTAGTGGGAGAAAAATTAGATGATGTTCGCAGAATTATTTTAACTGGTAGTGGTGGTCCATTTCGAACACGGGCGATCGATACATTTGCAGATATAAATCTTGATGAAGCATTAAATCATCCCAATTGGAAAATGGGAAAAAAAATAACCGTTGATTCAGCCACAATGATGAACAAAGGTTTGGAGGTAATTGAAGCTTACTGGCTGTTTCGACTTGATCCATTTAGAGTTGATATAGTAGTTCATCCCCAATCTATCATTCATTCTATGGTAGAGTTAAAAGATGGTTCTGTTAAAGCTCAGCTAGGGGTACCTGATATGAAGATTCCGATTCAATATGCGCTGATGTATCCTAGGCACGTAAATGCTCCTTGGGAAAGGCTGGATTTTATAGAATGTGGCGATTTGACTTTTCAACCACCAGATTTAGAACGATTCCCTTGTATCAAGTTAGCTTATGATGCAGTTGATCAAATGGGGACAACCCCGGCTGTATTAAATTTAGCAAATGATTATGCAGTATATAGTTTTATAGATGGTAAAATTAGATTTACAGATATTCCAAGGATCATAAAAAACGCAATGGAAAAGCATGACTGGCTAGAAGATCCATCCTTAAACGATTTGAAAGTATTAGATAAGTGGACAAAATTGTTTGTAAATGATTTTTGCTGATTTGGAACTTTAATCCAATTTTAATGTAGATTTCGCATATGGATAGAAAATCATGATTTTTCTCTGGGCCACAATCCTTGTTTTGGGAGTGCTCATTTTTGTCCATGAATTAGGTCATTATTTTGCAGCACGATCTGTTGGGGTCAGGGTAGAACGATTTTCCATTGGATTTCCTCCTCGTTTTCTTTCCTTTAAATCCGTTGATAATGGCTGGGATGTACGCGTTTTCTTTTATCACCGATATCAAACCAAGATTTCATGGGGGCCTGTTTTTGAAACTCACATCTCCAAACCTGGGAAAATTGGTAGCACTACGGAATATGTTTTAGCACTCATACCTTTGGGTGGTTATGTAAAAATGGCTGGGGCCATTGATGAAAGCATGGATACGGCAATAACTCATTCCCCCGATGAATTAATGAGTAAATCATTTTTTGCAAAGCTCTGGGTTTTAAGTGCCGGCGTTATTATGAACATATTAACTGCTTTTGTTTTGTTTACCGGAATTGCTTATGTGCAGGGGAACCCTGAAGTGCTGGATAAACCGATGATTGCTGAAGTTCAGCCGGATATGCCTGCTGAAGCAGCAGGATTAAAACCCGGAGATAAAATTACTACTGTTAATGACGTATTAATCACTTCGTGGAGTGAACTGCAGTCTATAATTAATAAGGTTCCTGATACCCCAATCACAATTACATTATTGCGTGATACAATAAAGATGAAATTTTCATTAACAACATCCCATTATATTGTTCCCAGAGAAAACGGTGTTGATACTTTGGGTGTTATAGGTATTATCCAGGAACATGTATACCATCCAATAACACCTGGGCAAGCGATCATATCCGGATATGTTGGAACACTTAATAGTTTTGGATTGATCTTTTTGACTTTTGAGATGCTGAGCAATGGTTCTGCATCGATGAAAGATCTTGGCGGACCCATCCTCATCGCTCAGTTAGCAGGGCAATCTGCACAAGCGGGGTGGGCACCATTGCTCACATTTATGGCACTAATTAGTGTTAATCTTGGGTTTATAAATATTCTACCTATTCCCGGTTTGGATGGTGGGCATATTCTAATTATTATGATAGAGAGCATTATCAGGCGTCCATTAAGTATTAAAGCCCGCTTAACAATTCAGCAAGTAGGTATGGCCTTTCTATTATTATTGATGGTAACAGTAATGTTTAATGATATATCAAGATTGCTGAATTAGTATATAGTTTGTAGCTCAAGATTCAGCGACCCAAACTTCAATTTTATATTTATTTTCACGGGAATCTTATCGTTATTTTTTATTGAATACCATATTGTCAATTGCCCTGCATTTTTAAATGGTTTTCCATCAGTTCGCCTAGGGTTTACTTTTATAGTTTTGAATTCACCTGTGGGGATACGGATTGTTTCAATGGTTGAAATATCAAATTGCAATGGAGTAATTTTTTTACCGTCAATTGTATTAAATTGAAAATTATTACCGGGAGTCAATGTTTTTCTTCTAAACAGATAGATCAGAGAATAGGGATCATGTACAGGAGGGACATAGGATATTGTATCATTTTTATAGATGAAAATATTTTTTTCTGGAAAAAATTGAGTGAATGAATCATGCTTATATTTTCCTTCACGAATAACCTTTTTTATTGAAATAGGAGTCCATGTTTTAGGGTTTATATCTATGTTTATTTTATCGTTGATTGGAAATATAAAATTAGCCGTAGATATAGTTTTAGCCTGGAATAAAATTTGAATGACAGGTTTCTCATCACTCACTTCTGGTTCGCTGATTTTTAATTGACCTTCAGCTATATGTATTCCACCGAAGTAAGCATTGTAAATAAGTGATTCGTTCCAGTGATTAGTTTGTCCAGCCAAAACGCAGTAAAAAAGTAAAGGTAAACTGATTATTTTCATCGGATGATTATAAAATCGCCGTCTTTATATTGATATATTGTTGATGCGTCTCCGAATATTTTTCCATCTTCGATGATCAGGTCAATTTTATCGCCAAATGTCATTGATATATCATTAGGAATTTCCAATGGTGGTTCCCCAGAGCTATTAACACTTGTTGTAGTTATTGGTATTGTACACGATGATGATAAGGCTTTACAAAACGGATGGTTTGGAATACGAATTCCAAGAGAATGGCCAATACCTAAAATAGTATCATGGACTACTCCGGGATTTATTGGCACAATCACGGTATTAGATTCCCCCAGAATGTTTAATGCTTCTTGAATGTGATGAGTTGAAAGATCCATCCATCCTGCTACGGTATTTTTATCCGAAGCCAAGACACTCATAGGTCCTCTCCGTTTTTTCAATAGATTTAATTTATTTATTGCGTGCATATCTGTTGCATTTACACCGAACCCGTAAAGCGTATCAGTAGGATATACTAAAACTCCGCCAGCTAGCACAATATCTATTGCAGCTTTCAGCGCATTATTATGTTTCCAATTTATTTGATTCAATTTGAATTTTTGGTTTAGTTTTCCAGCGTCGGTGAAACCAGAAATACTGTTCTGGGTAGTTGTGTACAAATTTCTCCAGTATTATTGTATATGCTTGGGTTATTTTTTCTGTTGTATCATCTCTGACAATTATTGGTAGGAATTCCAACTGATATTTCTGAAATCCTGTTTTAATACAAACGCTAAATATCATAGGGGCATTTGTTTTATTGTGGAAAATAGCTGCGCCCTTTGGTGTAGAAGCCGGCATGCCGAAAAAATTAACAAAGACACCTTTTTTCTTTGCATCCTGATCGCTCACTAGCCCAAGAAGTTTGTTTTCGTTGAGGATATCATACATTTTTTCTAGTGGTTCCTTGCGAAATATTTGTTTCACGCCGCTCAGTTCGCGTTGTTCCTGAAAGAATTTATTTGCACCTTGATTTTGCTGACGATGGGCGACACCGACAAGTTTATAATTATTAAGTCCCAGCCATACTCCCAGCATTTCCCAGGCACCAAAATGGGCGGAAATAAAAATAACTCCTTTATTTTGTTTAAGGGCTTCGTCCAACGTATCTTTTCCATGAATACTATATTGAGCGGTTTTCCATGCTTTAGGAAATGCTAAAAATTGTATAAAATTATAAGTGAAAAATTGATAAGCATTTATCAATGTATTTTTAATCCAGCCCCCTGATTGATTTGGAAAGGCTCTCATTAGGTTCCTCCGAGCAAGATTTTTTCGTTTTGGTATATGGTGATATGCCAAACTGGCGAGTCTTTGAGATAGACGGTATTGTGAACATGTTGACAGTTGCGAGATAAACTTTCTCAGGCCCACAAGAAACTGGTATATCAATTTGTCTGAAACTTTCATAGCTATTAGGGAGTTTAGCTGATAAAATCTTATTGAATCAGGGAATAAATACTGGATTGATTATAGACAAATTACAAGAAATGGAGTGAAATTTAGGTTATATGAGAAAAGCTATTATTTGTCTTACTATCTGGTCATCGTTTCTTTATTCTCAGATTGTTTATCATGTTCCTATTGAAGGCACCATTGACCTTGGTCTGCCGCCATTTGTGGAACGCTCTATCCAAGAAGCGGAATCAAGCAGTGCGGATGCAATTATCTTTGAGGTCAATACATTTGGTGGGAGGGTAGATGCTGCGACCCAGATTAAAGATGCTATTATGGACTCGAGGGTAAAAACAATAGCGTTTATTAATAAACGCGCAATTTCTGCCGGAGCTCTTATTTCTTTATCGTGCGAAAAGATCTATATGACCGGAGGGGCAACGATTGGTGCCACTACTGCTGTGGATATATCTGGGAAAAAAGGCAGTGAAAAGGTTATCAGTTATATGCGCGAAGAGATGGCTGCTACAGCGGAACGACGGGGGCGTAGTAAGGATATAGCTCGTGGTATGGTGGATGAGGAATTGGAGTTCCAAAAGAAAGTAACACGGGAGTATGTTACAGAAGAAGGTGAAACTGATACAATTAAGATCGTAAACCATTTTCTAATTCTCGATGATGACACGATTTATGTTAGTGACATCGAAGGCCGAAAACAGGGAAACCTGATAACCCTAACAACAGAACAGGCATTGAAATACCGTATAGCTGATGAAACGGCAGAAACATTTGATGCTGTTTTGGATTCACTTGGTCTGTCAGGTGCTTCTGTTTATGAAACCAGTGAAAACTGGTCGGAGTCTATAGTGCGGTTTTTAACTAATCCAGTAGTGGCGTCTCTTTTAACAACGTTCGGATTTCTAGGAATTTTGTTTGAACTGCAGAGTCCAGGCTGGGGTGTTCCCGGTACGGTTGGCCTGACCTGCCTGATTTTATCACTGGGAGCTTCATATATTGCCGAATTAGCCACCATGACCGACTTTCTCATTATTATAGCAGGATTAATGTTTCTTATCTTGGAAACCTTGGTGATTCCCGGATTTGGAATACCTGGAATTGTCGGAATCGTAATGATTCTGTGGGGCTTATATTTGTTGTTGTTGCCCGATGTCCCTGTTGGAGAAGAAGTATTGAGTCAAGCCACCACTGGCCTGCTTATCGGAATTCTTGGGGGTATAGCAGGTTTAGTTCTTTTATTCAAGGCTATGACCAGAACAAAATTTTGGATGGATTTAACTTCCCCAAGTATCCAGAGTCGTGATGAAGGGTACACAACAACCTTGGGTTGGGAAAATTTAGTAGGGGAAGACGGTGTTGCTGATACAGACCTGCATCCTTCAGGGTGGATTAAAGTAAACGATCAGCGAATTTTTGCTGTTAGCGAAGGAGCATTCATCGATAATACTACTGTAGTAACCATTCTTTCGGTTGATGGAAACCGGGTTGTTGTTCGTGAGAAATCAAATTAGATAAAAAGGAGAAATATTATGCCTGTTATTCAAATAGCATTACTGATTTTTGTTGTACTATTTATTATTCTGTTCTTTTATTTTGTGCCATTGGGCATGTGGGTCCAAGCGGTTGTCTCACTGGGATTGGGCCATATACGAATTGTTGATTTGATTCGAATGCGTCTACGGAAAATTTCGCCGCGGCTGGTGGTTGATGGTGTTATTAACACTCATAAAGCAGGCCTGACGAATATTTCAACAGATATGCTGGAAACCCATTACCTTGCTGGCGGAAGCGTTGTTAATGTTGTGGCTGCATTAATTGCTGCAGATAAAGCTAATATTCCTCTTCAGTTTGAAACTGCCACCGCTATCGATTTAGCCGGTAGAGATGTAAAAACGGCAGTACAAACCAGTGTATATCCAAAAGTGATTGATGCGCCCGCTACCGGGACACTGGCCGCCGTGGCGAAGGATGGCATCGAAGTGAAAGCAAGGGCCAGGGTTACCGTTCGTACGAATATTCCTGGTCTTGTAGGAGGTGCCACTGATGATACTGTTATTGCACGCGTGGG
>ERZ651768.530-NODE-530-length-28971-cov-4.957881_pt1 | contig 28971 bp, 27 predicted proteins | sample MGYA00514754_ERZ651768 | MGnify/ENA metagenome assembly ERZ651768
TTGCAAGAAATTTTGGGGTTTATATTTAAGCCAATTGCCTGGACTATGGGAATACCTTGGGATGAAGCAAAAATTGTTGGAACATTAATGGGTGAAAAAATAGTACTAACAGAATTAATAGCATTTGGTGACCTTAGTAATCTTATTGAACAAAATTTACTCTCAGAGCGCTCTTCAATCATTGCAAGCTATGCTCTTTGTGGGTTTGCAAATTTTGGCTCTATAGGTATCCAATTGGGAGGTATTGGAGCAATGGCTCCGGAACGCAGAAATGATTTATCAAACTTAGTTATAAAAGCTATGATTGGAGGAGCCTTAGCATCCTGGCTGACTGCCTCTATCGCAGGAATATTAATTTAAATTATGTCATTTAGATTAATAATACTGGGTCCGCCAGGTGTGGGTAAAGGTACACAGGCAAATATTATTAAGGATACATATAATATCCCTCATCTTTCCACAGGAGAAATTCTGCGTAATGAAATAGAGATTAAATCTGATATTGGCATGATAGCAAAAAACTATATTGATGATGGTTTACTTGTGCCTGATAATATTTTACTAAAAATAATTGAGAATAATATTTCAGGAGCCAATAGCAGCAACGGATATATTTTAGATGGTTTTCCAAGAACCCTGCAGCAAGTAAAAGACCTTAATGACTTAATAAATAAATTGGATCATACTATTGATATAGTTGTTAGCCTGACAGCAAATGAAGATGAATTAACAAAAAGACTCATTAAGCGTAGTGAAGAATCAGGAAGAAGTGATGATACAGCTGACATAATATCCAAGCGTCAAAAAGTCTATTGGAAGCAAACTGCTCCAATAATTTCATCCTATAAAAAAACGGGAATATTAAAAGAAGTAAATGGACTTGGGACAATACAAGAAATAACCAAACGAATTATAGGTGTCATTAAATAATATGTTAAAAATAGGACTAACAGGAGGTATCGGATCAGGAAAAAGTGAAGTCAGTCAATTTTTCAATACCTGGGGTGCATTTATTTTTGATGCCGATAAAGAAGCAAAGCATATCATTAATAATAATAAAATAGCCCAGCAAGAAATAATTAAAGAATTTGGAAGTGATGTAATCAATACAAATAATATAATAGATAAACGAAAATTAGCCAGAGTGGCTTTTCAAGATGAGTTTCATCAATTACAACTTAACTCAATCATTCATCCATATGTTTTTAAGAAAATAGATGAAACATTTGATAAAATAAAATTAGATAAGAAATACAAAATTTTCGTGGTTGATGCAGCACTTATCTATGAGTCAGGTGCTGATACTCACATGGACTATGTTATTGTTGTTACGTCCTTATTAAAATACAGAACTGAGAGAGTGATGACACATCGCAATATTACACGTGATGATTTTATGAAACGATTTGCTCTGCAATGGTCTGATGAAGATAAAGAGCATATGGCTGACTTTATAATTCAAAATAATAGCGATCTAAAGAAGCTAGAAAAAGAATCTAAAAAAATATTTGAATCACTATTTTAATTTTATCTTATTTTTTTTCTTAATGCTCTAGGCTTATCCAATATCTCCTTGAATATTATTGCAGTTTTAAGAGGATTATTAATATCAACGATTGAATCTAAAGCATTTATATTTTTTCTATTTATTTTATAATCAGATCTAATCGAAACTTCTTTTTCTAAGTTTTCTGTATACTGTTCAGTTAAAATAGAAGGAGAACTGATATCACCTTTTTCATCTTGTTCAATTATCTCTGCATTCAAAGCATCTTCTTCTTTTTCATAGGTCTTTTGCTCCTCAATATTTTCTTCCTCATCTTCGCGCTTTTCTCCAAGAAAATTTTCTAATATTTCTTCTCCAAATTTTGCAAAATTTCCAGTATTCCAATCTTCTTGACTTTCAATCTTTTCTCTGGCTTTGGTTTGCTGTCTTTTTTTCATCCAGCCAAAGAAAATATATAATAGAATTAAAAATAACCAGTTTCCCATAATATTTACTCTATCTAATCAATTTTTATTGTTGATTATGCATCATGCTCAGGTTCATCGTGGTCTTTTGGTGGAATGGATGAATCAGCAATAGAATCTCTCATGCCAGTATCAGCTTTAATATTATTCATATTATAATAATCAAATATTCCCAGATTACCTTCACGAAATGCCTGGGATATTGCTTTTGGTACTTCAGATTCAGCCTTAACTACTTTTGCTTGCATTTCTTGGACCCTTGCCAGCATCTCCTGTTCTTCGGCAACAGCCATTGCCCTTCTTGTTTCTGCTTTTGCCTGAGCAACTCTCAGGTCAGCTTCAGCTTGGTCAGCCTGAAGCGAAGCACCAATATTTTTTCCTACATCCAAGTCTGCAATATCAATAGATAATATTTCAAAGGCAGTTCCAGAGTCTAATCCTTTATTAAGAACAGACTTAGAAATACTATCTGGATTTTCAAGTACATCTGAATAAGTGTGAGCAGAACCAATTGCACTTACTATTCCTTCACCAACTCTGGCAATAATGGTATCATCAGTAGCACCACCCACTAAACCAGGTATATTTGTCCGAACAGTTACCCTTGCCCTGGCTTTTAATTCAATACCATCCTTGGCTACTGCTGATAAAAAGCCATCAACCGGAGCATTAATCACTTTAGGATAAACACTGGTTTCTACAGCTGATTTGACATCTCGGCCAGCAAGATCAATCGCCGTAGCTGTTTCAAATGGTAACTGTATTTTTGCTTTATTAGATGCAATTAATGCGTAAACTATATTTTCTACATTTCCTCCTGCTAGATAATGGGTCTCAAGCATGTCTGTTGATATATGTTCTAAACCTGCTTTATGAGTATTAATCACTCCATCAACAACTAATCTCGGAGATATTTTTCTCAGTCTCATTCTAATTAGGTCAACAATACGAATTCTTCCTAATCCAAGTGAAACAACTGCCTGCACCCACATCCCAAGCGGTACGAAATAAAAGAAAAGAACTAAAAATAAAATTAAAAAAACTAGAAAAGCTGCAGAAACTATAGGCATAACAAACTCCTTTTATATTATTAATTGAAAATATTTATTTTTTTCGGACAACAACTCTGTTACCATCGACTGATAAGACGATTATTTTTACGTTTTTATCTATGAAATTACCCTCACTAACCGCAAAAACACGCTCACTATTCACAACTATCCAACCAGATGGATGCAAGTCAGTTTCAGTTAATCCTGGTTCGCCAACTAATTTTTCCCAACCAAGGCTAGCAACATATCCGTCTTTTTTATTTTGGCCACCCGGAGAAGTTAAGTCTTTCCAGAATTTTGTTTTGGTCATTGCCCTAAATAAAAGCACTAAACCGATAAGACCTCCAATGATACCAATAATTAATCCATTAGATGCTTGACTAAGGACTTCTTCTCCTACAGGAATATCAGGCAATAATAATAAATATAACCCCCACAGAATAAAAATAATGCCGGCTATGCCAGGTATTCCAAATCCAGGAATAACTAAAACCTCAAGCATAATGCATAATAGGCCTATTACGATTATTAGAAAATCATTCATTGTTGCAAGTTCAGCTATATACGAAGCTCCTAAAGATAGAATTAAACACATAAGTCCTATTGATCCTGGGATACCCCAGCCAGGACTTTGTAGTTCAAATAATATGCCTAAGAATCCAAACGTCGTGAGCAATGATGCCACAATAGGATTTGTTAAAAAACGAACAATATTCTCAGACCAATTTTCACTTGTTGTCTGAACATTAGCAGTTGAAAATCCTAATGAATCTAAAACACTATTAAATGTATCTGCCGAGTTATCTGCTATTCCATACTTTAGAGCCTGTTCTGTTGTCAGTGTAATTAAGTTCCCCTGTTTACGCCCCTCGATATCATCAACATAGATGGTGTCATGCTCCATAATGAGATAATAGAGTATTGTTTTTATTGTATCAACTTCACTATCGGAAGTAACATATTTATTTTTGACTTTATTGGGAAACTCTAATTCTTCATCAACCATACCACGAGCGATATGTTTATTACGTCCTCTTTTTTCTGCTGTCGCAGCCATTTCCTCTCGCATGTAACTTATAACTTTTTCACTCGCTTTATTACCAGACATATCGACCGCGGTCGTTGCTCCAATGGTTGCCCCTCCAGTCATATAAATTTTTTCGCAGGATAATGAAATAAGTGCGCCAGCAGAAATTGCACGCTTATTGATAAAGGCAACTGTTGGTACCTTTGAGTCTAATATGGCATCTTTTATCTGTGTAGCTGCGTCTACTCTACCCCCAAATGTATTAACCTCAAAAATAATTGATTCAGCATTATTTCTTTCGGCTTCTTTGATTGATCTTTCAATATACGGAGGCAAACCTAGATCTATTGTCCCATTTATCGGGATATGATAAATAGTATTTGAAAAGAGAAAATTAAATGCGATGAAGAAATATATTATTAACTGTTTCATAAGCTTGAATTTGGACACAGATGATACAATTTGCCTATAACCTTTCTTAATCTATTCACCTAAATTAAAAACTCAAAAATAAATAGCTGTTGAATTTTACACATAAAATAACATATCACTTTCTTAGTTTTATAAGTAACCTTGTTACAAAACTCTCTTTGCGAACTCAGATTATAATCAGCCAGCATATTGCCAGTGTTTTATATTATTACATACCAAAACGAAAAAATGTTGCAATAAAAAATATAAAAACTGCTTTTCCAGAATGTTCTGATTTATGGATAGCAAATACACTAAAAAATTGCTACAAATTTTTTGCTTATAATTTTATTCAATTTTTAGCACTACCCAAATCTACTGATTCAATAAAAATACAAATTAATGGCCAAACTGCTTTAGATAATGCAATAGAGCAAGAAAAGGGCGTTATTTTAATCTCTTCCCATTTTGGTCCTTGGGAAATACTTGGTCACTGGCTTGGTGTCAACAATTATCAACTCCGTGGTGTTGCACATAAACAAAAAAATAAAGGTGCAAATAGATTTTTTGAGGAAAAAAGACAACTAAGTGGAATAAAACATATCTATAGAAAAGTTGGGGTGGATGTTCTTTATAATATTTTGGAAGAAAAAAAAATACTAGGTCTTGTGAGCGATCAGGATGCAAAGGATAAAGGCATTTTCATTAATTTTTTTAATAAGCCAGCTTCTACACATAAAGGTGCTGCCATATTCCATCTAAATACGAATGCGCCAATGATATACGGTATCTGTATTCAAACCGGATTCCAAGAATATAAGATTGAACTTATTCCTATTACATCAGTAAAAAATACTATGGAAGATATTACTCAAGAATACACACTCACTTTAGAAAGGATCATCCAAAAATATCCTGAACAATATTTTTGGTTTCATAACAGATGGAAAACAACCCCGAAATAATGAAACAGAGAATATTAAACTGGAATAATGATAAAGCATTAGAGCACGCAAAAACGGTTATCTTAGCTGGAGGAATAATTGTTTATCCAACAGATACAATATATGGATTTGGAGTAGATGCAACGAATGAAGATTCTATTAATTTGTTAAATAGATTAAAAGATAGAACAGGTCCAATAAGCGTTTTAGCCGCAGATGAAAAAATGGTATTTAATTGGATAGATATACCAAAGAATGAAAAAAATATAGCACTAAAAAAACTACAGCCCCATAAAACAATAATATTTCCTGTGCACAAAGGCATTGTTAATAATTTAATCCTTGGAGAGGATAGTACTCTTGGCATTAGGATTCCTGCTCATCCATTTTGTATATCACTATCTGAATGTTGTGATATACCAATTACAACAACCAGTGTAAATAAATCTGGAGAACTCCCAAAAACAAATATATATGATATTCAAGAATCTTTCGGAGATAGTATAGACCTAATTATCGAGGACGGTGAGTTAAAAGGCCCTGCTTCAACTATATATTCTTACCAAGAAGAATCATTTAAAAAACTAAGATGAAAATAATTACTATATATATTATTATACTTTCATTTCTATACTCAAAAGATAATGATTGGGATGAAACTTTAATGTATTCTGCTTATTTCAGTGGTATTCATGTAGCAAATGCAACATTAAAATCAAAACGAACATTTACTTTAGAAAATCAAGATATTTTAAACATTGAATTCAAGGCGCATTCCAGATCAACTGTTAAATATATTTTTCCAATAAATGATATTATTTCTATTGATGTTGATAAAGAAAGTTGGCAACCAATCAGAGTTGAAAAAAAATTACGTGAGGGAAATTACATACACAATTCCATAGCAGAATTTTTTCTAGAAAAAAAATTATTTATTTTCAAAAATGATACGATACCATTCTCAGACCCTGTTATGAACCCTTATTCATTAATTTATTTCTTTCGAACAAAAACACTAAAACCTGATACAAGTTTTCAGATTAGTGTAGTAGATAATAAAAAAATAATACCTCTAAAGTTTAATGTTGAGAAACATGAAAAAATTAACATGCCGATAGGCAATTTTTTTGCTAATAAAGTATGGCCTGAAAGAAAAGATGGAAAATCTTTTAAGAACGCTGGTAAAATGACAATCTGGTATTCTGAAAATGAGAAAATACCATTAATGATCAATTTAAAATTAAAGTTCGGTTCTTTAAATCTTGAATTAGTTGAGATTAATTAAATAACCTAGATATATCATTAAACATTACGGTGACCATAAGCATCAGTAATAATACCATCCCAACTTGCTGAACAGCTAGCCTTACTTTGAGACTTAATGGCCTTTTGATTATTGATTCAATTAATATTATAAAAATATGACCACCGTCTAACCCTGGTACAGGCAAAATATTTAAAAAAGCAAGATTTATACTAATTAATGCCATAAAACCTAATAAAGGTATCCATCCAGCTTTGGCAGTTTCACCTGCAATTTGACCAATCATTATTGGCCCTCCGAGATCATTGAGTGAAGCTTGACCGCTTCCGAGCATTTGAAAGGTGAGCATAATCAAACCAAAACTATTAATTGTCCCATTATATCCGTAAGCGATAGCTTGTCCCAAATTTACTGGTGAATAAAAATATTCTGGTCTAATACCAATAATCCCTATAGTATCTATACCATCATCTACTGGGATTACTAAATAAGACGTATTAAATGAAAAATCTAGTATGTCTCCTTCACGTCGAATGCTAATATCTATTGGCATGTCTGGAATTGGTCTTAATATTCGCTCTAAATCACTCCATTTATATATCCGTTCTCCATTAATGCTCGTGATTTCATCCCCTGTTTTTAATCCAGCTTTTTCTGCTGGTTTGCCATGGCTTAATTCACCGATTATAGGTCCATCTGATACTTCCGCTTTCCCTTGTACGTAACTAATACCCGTAAAAAGAAGAAAAGCGGTAAATATATTCATCAACACACCAGCACTTAATATCCAAATTTTTTGAGGAACAGATTTATTCATAAATTCATCTGGAGAGTTAGTCACTACAGTATCTAAACTTTCATCTAATGCCCCAGCCATTTTTACATATCCGCCAAGAGGAATTAAGGCGACAACATATTCAGTATTCGTACCTTTCCTTCCATTTATATTAATATGCGAATCCATTACAGGGGCCCATGATAAACGTCCATTTGTAAATCGCAAAAAGAAAATGGTAATATCCCAGCCATTTTTGACGGAGGTAAAAGAAATAAACTTCGGTGGAAAACCGATAGAAAATTTTTCCACTCTGACTCCTACAGATCTAGCAGCTAAATAATGACCTAGTTCATGTACAAAAACAAGAATACCAATGACTAAAGCTGTGGCCCAAATGAATATCATTATTATTTTTCCCTAATTTCTTTAAAATAAATTATGTTATATGTTCCAAGCTATTAAAATTGTTTACAAAGTTTTCTGTCCATAAATCTAATTCCTTTAAATAATCTAAATTGGGATTTTCAGTCCATTCATGATTATTCATTGCAGACTCTATAATAACAGGTATATCTGTGAACTTAATTTTTTCATCTAAAAATTTATACACGCAATAGTCATTTGCCATATTCAATACAGCTGGCGTTGTTCCCATTTTATCTAAGGCCAAATAAGCAAGTTTAATACATGGGAATCTATCAAAATCTGGTGCTTGAAATGATAAATCACCAAGCATTGCGAAATCCAATCTCTCCCAAGGGGCCTCTAAATGGGTTGGATACGTTAAAGCATATTGTATTGGAACTTTCATATCTGGCACTCCCATCTGTGCCTTGATGGAACCATCTTTGAACTCTATCATTGAGTGAATAATTGATTGTGGATGAACAATAATATCAATCTGTGAAACCTGCATATTAAATAACCAATATGCTTCTATTACTTCTAACCCTTTATTCATCATAGTAGCCGAGTCTATTGTTATTTTTTTACCCATATCCCAATTAGGATGATTTAAAGCTTCGGATACAAGTATATTATCGAATGTTTTAAGAGGTCTCTCTCTAAATGGGCCGCCGCTTCCTGTTAAAATTATTCTTTCAATATCATCCAAAGATTCTCCAAGCATACACTGCCAGATTGCGGAGTGTTCGCTATCAACAGGAAAAAGTTTTGCGCCTGAGATATTCATAGCAGCTGTAATAATATCCCCAGCGACTACTAAACTTTCTTTATTAGAAAGCGCAACGTCCACTCCTGCTTTTAAGGCATTAAGAGTTGGCTCCATCCCATGAGAACCAACTAATGCATTTAAGACTAAATCGACTGACTTATTTTTTGCTATCTTAAGAAGATTATTCCGACCTGATAAAACCTCAACCCCATCATTTACTAGTTCTTTTTTTACCTTTTCTGCAGCAGCTTCATTTATCATAACAATTGAATCTGGATTAAATTCCCGAGATTGCTCTATCATTAGTTCTGAATTTGTGTTCCCTGTGAGATGACGAATTTTAAAATTTTTAGAGATATTTCTTATAACATTTAAAGCGTTAACACCTATTGAACCAGTTGACCCTAAGATAGAAATTTTCTTTTTCATTATAGAAATCCTTTTGATATAAAGATCTGAATTAAAAGTAAATTAGAACTTAACTTGCTTGCAAGCCCTATCTTTAATTGGCTATACGGGAACAATAGTTTTAAACTAATATATTTTATTTTACCATCAGTCTTGGTTGGAAGACTAGTTGAATAATAATATGATGTATGTTTATAAATATTTGATCCAATTCCTAAATAAAATTCAAAAAATGACTGAGAAAAATATCTTTCAATATTCAAAGAGTTAGAAACCAATCTAAAATCGTTTAATCCATTCAGCGCTGTTTTCTGGAAGGATACCATCCAGAAATTATTCTGACCAAAACCATAATGCAAACCTGAACCAATAATTTGAGGGGCATCATTATCTAAGTGGAACCCATAAAACCGTCCAGACATCAATAAATTATTTGAGACTCTTAACCCTAAAATAAAATCAGGCAGCCGCCAGATAATATTATTTATCTTTTTTGGGAAAATAGAATATCCAAATTTGACAAATAATCTTTGATTATCATTTTGGCCAATAGTTATTTGATCTGATAGCCATAATGAAGACAATTCAGAAATATTCACTGCACTATTATATATTTCCGAATCATTATAAAAATCATATCTGAAGTTTGCGTTTTGAGAAAAAGGAATAGAAACCGCAAAACATATAAAAACCAGAAGGGTTTTCATTTTTTATTTATATAATCCCTCGTTCACTAGTTAGAATAAAATCATTGATAATTACAGCGCTTTCTGAACTAGAAAATTCTGCTTTCATTTTATCTAAATTCTTTTTTCGATTATTATTTGAGCGAAAAAATATTTTATATATTTTTTTTATTTCTTGCCTATCTTCATTAGAAAACCCTCTTCTCTTTAGTCCTACACTATTTATTCCATTATATTCTAATGGAGAACCCGCTGCAAGTATGAAAGGAGGTACATCTTGGGCCACAAAACCTCCAGCACCAACAAATGCATGGGCACCTATTTTGCAAAATTGATGTACTAATACACCACCACTTAGAATGACCCAATCATCTATAGTCACATGTCCACCTAATGTAGCCAAATTTGACATGATAACATGATTTCCAATAATACAGTCATGCGCAATATGAACGTACGCCATAAATAAACAATCAGATCCAACAATCGTTTTTCCAGAAACAACTGTACCTTTATTTATCGTAACAAACTCTCTGATAATAGTTCTATCCCCAATAATGACATGCGTTTTTTCATCATCATATTTTAAATCTTGCGGCACTGCTCCAATAGATGCTGAATGAAATATTTTACAGTCGTTTCCAATAGTGGTTCCACTAGATATTGTAGCATGATTACCAATTACAGTATGATTGCCAATGGTTACATCTGACTCTATAACAGTATATGCTCCTATTTCAACTTCTTTACCGAGATTTACACTTGCATCCACTATTGCGGTTGAATGAATGTTATTTGAAATATTAGACCTCTACACGGTCAACTAAATTCGAAGAAATAATAGCCTGAACAATGAGTTGATTATCTATTTTAATGGTTCCTGCAAATTTATAAAGATTGAGCTTTTTTGCCTTAAGTTGAATATTAATTGATAATTGATCACCTGGGGTAATTAAGCGCCGAAATCGAACTTTATCAACACCCGAAATAAACATATTTTTTTTCAAAGGGTCGTCAAGTTCATATAACATTAAAAACGCCGTGGTCTGAGCAATAGATTCGAGTGATAGGACTCCGGGCATAACTGGTTGTCCAGGAAAATGTCCTTGAAAATATGGCTCATTGATTGTAACGTTTTTTATTGCATTAACATACTCACCAGGTTTTACCTCAATAATACGATCAATTAATACAAATGGATATCTATGAGGTAAAATTTTTATTATATCTTGGATATTATAATTTTCTTTTTTCAGATCATCATTCAATTTTTTTCACCTTTCCATAATTCATCTAATTCATTCGCATATACTCTTTTTAATTTTTTTACAAATTCAACATTGCTAGCATGTCCAGCTCTGGCGGCAGTAACATGACCTTGTATTGGTGTTCCAAGCAACGCTAAATCCCCAATTAAGTCCAAAGTTTTATGACGCACTGGTTCATTTTTAAATCTTAATAATTTACCATTCAATAAACCGTTTGCACCTTGAATAAGTGTTTCTTCAATACCAAATAAACTACGTAATCGATTTATTTCAATTTGATCTATTTTCTTATCAATAATCACCAAAGCATTATCTAGACCACCACCTTTAATAAGTCCCTGTTCTTTTAACATTTCTATCTCACTTAAAAAACAGAAAGTTCTTGCAGGAGCAACCTCCGTTGCAAAATCTTCTTCCATATTATAAATCGCCTCATACTGTGTACCAAGAGCAGGAAGAGGATATTCGACTAGAAAAGTAACTCTAAATTGATCACTAGGAATCACATGGATATCAATATCACGGTAATAATCTGTGTAATTAACAGCACGAGTTATTTCTAGAACTTTTCTTTCAGAATCTTGAGTAACAATACCAGCAGCTATAAGTGCATCAACAAAATCTTTTGCGCTACCATCCATCACAGGAGTTTCTTTACTATTTAGCTCAATCATTATGTTATCTATTCTAAGGCCTGTAACTGCGGCTAATGCATGCTCAACTGTATGTATTCGAACATCATTTTCTTCAATTGTAGTCCCACGTGAGATATCAACCACATGATCGATATCAGCCTTTATTTCTGGTGAATCTTTGATATCAGACCGTACAAATCTAATACCATAATTCTCTGGAGCAGGATGAAATGTGATTATACTATCTACACCTGTATGAAGACCAACTCCTTTACATGATTTTGACTGACGAATAGTTCTTTGCTTTCGATGCATATCTTAGTTTTTTGAAGAATTTTTAATTAATTGATTTAATTTTTTTCTCATATTTGAGATCTCGCTGTAAATAGAATCTCGCTTGTGTTGTTCTTTAATAGGTCGAGCAGGATACCCACTATACATTTCGCCGCCAGATAGTGACTTTGTTACGCCAGATTTTGCCGCAATAATTGATTCTGGACCTATCTCTACATGTGGAACAACACCAGCCTGCCCGGCAATAATACAATCATCACCTATTTTTGCACTCCCCGCAATCCCTACTTGAGCAGTTATTAAACATCTTTTACCAATGTGTACATTATGACCAATATGTACTAAGTTATCTAACTTGGTCATCTCACCAACAATAGTTTTTCCAATAGTAGCACGATCAATTACAGAATTCGCTCCTATTTCAACCTGATCTCCAATCAAAACAGTCCCTGTTTGTGGTATTTTCAAATGTTCACCTTTTTCTGTAACAAACCCATATCCGTCACACCCAAGAACAGATGAACTATGTATTATAACTTGATCCCCAATAAAAATATCGTGATAGATTACAACATTCTGATAAATTTTACATCCGGAACCAATTATTGTATTTTTACCAATATATACGTTTGCACCAATAAAAGTAGAATCACCAATATTCACACCAGCTTCTACAACCGCTCCAGCTTCAATAGTAACATTATTACCAATACTTGATGATGAATCAACAACCGCTTTTGGATGAATACCTTTAGAATTGTATTCATCAGAAAAAAACATAGATAAAACTTTTGCCATAGCTAATTGGGGATTTTCTACTATAATACCATCCCTGCCAGACAAATAATTTTCATTAGAAACAATTACAGCTGATGCAATAGTATTATCCATATATTTTTTATATGCTTGATTTCCAAGAAATGTAATAGTCCCCATTTCCCCATTCTGAATTTCTGAGACACCACTAATTTCGACCTCTGGATTTCCTGATATTTGTCCATCAACTAACAAAGCAAGATCCTTTAATTTGTATTTCAATTATTAAATTATTTTGAGGTTTCTAATTTTCTTAATTCATGAAGCACATCGTCTGTGAGATCATATTTAGGCTTATAATATAGGAGCCCAACAGAAGCATCTATGATAAAATCGTAACCGCCATTAATCGCAACCTTATCTACAGCCTTTTTTACTTTACCTAAAATATCATACTCCATTTGAGCTTGTTTTCGCATTAACTCTCCTTGAGGCCCAACTTTTTCAGCTTGATAAGTTTGAATCTGACGTTCAGTTTGTTCAATCTCTTGTTTTATACTTTCACCTTTATCTAAAGACATCAATCTTTTCACTTCATAATCCTGCTTTAAACTATCAAGTTTTTTGACTCGCTGGTCAAACTCAAACTGTACTTTTCGATATTCAAGTTGCAATTGAGACTCTGCTTCTTTGAACTCTTCATATTCACTTCTAATTCTTTCAGATAAAATGTACCCAATTTTTAGCTGAGCACTGGCAGTTGTGCTCAAACTCATTAATAAAATAATAAATATTATTTTTCTATTTGTTGTATTCAACTCTTCCTCCTTAAAATAATTAAAACTGTTGTCCTATTGTTATTGATGTTTTCCATCCTTCAGCTTCACCATCTCCATTTAAATCATCAAATCCATATCCAAAATCAAAACCAAGTTTTCCTATCATTGGCATAAAAAATCTAATTCCTACCCCAGCTGATCTTTTTAGATCAATTGGCCCTAATCTAGTTAGGTTAAATTTCTCTTGTAAATGTGATTCAATCCAGACATTTCCCATTTCTGCAAATATCATCCCAAATACAACCGGATTTTCAGAAAAAGGAACCCGAAACTCTGTTGTAACTTTTACTAAAGCATTGCCACCAAAAGGGCCTCCACTTGAGGACAGTGGTCCTACTCTATTATCTTCATATCCCCTTAACGGATTACCATAAATCATACCACTTCCACCCATAATAAAACGTTCATTAAAAGGAATTACTGATCTCTCATTATCCTTTGATGGCAGAGCCTTTATTCCTCCAAGTTTTACAGAACTCATCAAGACGAATTTCCAGAATGTAGGAGTATACCACTCTAGATTCAATATATGTTTATGAAAATCCTCATTTCCTCCAAGAGCACCTCCAGATATACTACTACTTAGAGCCATTAATGACCCGATAGTAGGAAACTCAGGATGATCACGACTATCACGACTTATAGCTTGGTTTATACTAATACCCACCGTTTGATTTAATCCGCCAGTATAAAGCTCCAACTGTTCAGGACTTTCAGCTTGATATATTCTCTGATGCGCTGTGAAAGACCAGCTCCCTCTAAAATAATCATCTGGCCATTTAAATCTTCTTCCCCATCTAAAACTACCACCTTTTGTGATCATATCTAAAGGCGCATAATACATTGATGACCTTCCAGAAAAACTATAAAACAAAGAACCACTTAATAAATTATTAGTATCATTAACCATAGGATCTGTGAAACTAAGTGTGGCTCTTTCTCTCTTTTGAGGCTGATAACTGCTCCCAAAATATGTAGTATTATAATTAGCAGCCCCCACCTCAAAAGATAATGCAAGATGCTGGCCTTTCCCTCTAAAGTTAGGTAAGGAAAAACCTCCTCCTCCTGTCACTCCAAACGCCTGGCTAAACCCCATATTCATATTAGCCTGGCCGGAGGATTTTTCCTCAACAGAGATTTCTATATCTACTTCATCATCATCAACAGGGACTACATCCGGAATAACATTTCCAAAATAATTTAACATCATTATTTCACGATGAGTGCGGAGAAGTCTTTCTTTATTAAATACATCACCAGGATATATTCGCAATATTCTTCTTATAACGTTTTCACGAGTTCTATCATTCCCTTTAATTGATATATTTCTTATATAGACTTTATGGTTCTCAGATATAATAAAATGAACATCAAGAGAATCATTATCTACAGGAATAATCTCTGGCTCTACACGGCTATAGATATATCCTTTATCCATATACAGCCCCTGCATTCTGTCATATACTGCTCTCTGAAAATCCTCTTCACTATAATTTTCTCCTTTTGATAATCCGAGAGCACGAGACAATATATTCTCAGCATAAAGAGTATGTCCTTCCCAAGAAAAATTTCTGTATTTGTATTTTGGCCCTTCATGAATGTATAAAATTATGTCCAGGTATTTACTATTCCCATCATGCAACACCGAATCTGTAATGATTGCAAAATCTCTGTGGCCCTTATTGCGATAAAAATCATTGAGTTTATCTTTGTCTTGATCAAGTTTTTCTTTGTCAAAAGCAGTCCTCCAAAAATAATACCATCTTTGCTGTTTTGTTTCTTTCATCAAAAATCTCAGGCGAAAATCAGAATAGGTTTCATTACCTTCAAAATATATGTTCCTAAGTTTAATTTTTTCATTTTCTTTAATTTTAAAAATTATATCCTTGGTAATACTCTGGGCTTTACCATCAAAAAGGTTAGACACGTTATTTGAAGTTATTAATTCAAAATCTATATCAGCTTTTAAGAATCCTTTTTCCGCATAAAGCTTTTTCATTTTTTTTATTTTATCATGGATCAGACTTGGTTTAATTCTCTGTCCTGTAGTGATTTCCAATTCTTCTTTAAACTTACTATCTCTTATTTTTCGATTACCCTGAAAAATAACCTCACCAATTACCGAAGATTCAGTAACTACAAGTGTAATGCTAACCTCATTATTATATTCATTGTCATATCTAATCTGGACATCCTCGAATAAGCCAAGTTGCCATAAACGCTTTATCGCTCTTGGAAATTCTGTGGAAGAAACAGTTAATCCTTTTCTTAATCCTGAAGTAAAAATAATAGTATTAGCTGAGGAAACTATATTCCCTTCTACCTTTACGTCTTTTAAAACAAATTCCTGAGATGATTGTGGAAAAAGCAGAGTAAAAAATAATATACTATAAATTAATTTTTTCATTTATTCACTAATTTGTTCACTGGTTTTACCAAATCTACGCTCTCTATTTTGAAAATCTAAGATCGCCTTTAATAACTCTTCTTCACGAAATGAGGGCCAATAAGTATCAGTTAAATACATCTCAGTATATGCAGACTGCCACAACAAAAAATTACTTATTCTTAATTCTCCACTAGTTCTTATTAATAAGTCAGGATCCGGGAATGTTTTAGTATCTAAAAAAGATGAAAAGAATTCTTCATCAATAGATATACTATCTATATTCCCTATTTTCGCTTCATCTACTATATTTTTAACCGCATTGAGGATCTCTTGTCTGCTTCCATAATTCAAAGCCAAAATTAGATTTAAGCCTGAGTTATTAATTGTTAACTCTATACCTTCTTTAATTCCATTTATTGTACCTTTTGGCAATACTGAGATATTTCCTATTGCAGAAAATTTAACATTATTTTTATGAAGCTCTTTTATTTCATTTTTTATTGTACTTAACAATAGCATCATAAGCGCATTTACTTCTTTCTTAGGCCTGTTCCAATTTTCGGTAGAAAACGTAAAAAGAGTTAAATATTTTACACCAATCTCTCCACAGATTCTTGTGATTTCTCTTACAGAATTTATTCCTTCTCTATGTCCTGCTATCCTTGGAAGGCCTCTTTCCTTAGCCCATCTCCCATTACCATCCATTATGATAGCAATATGTTCTGGGACATTATTTACATTAATATTTTTTAATCCTTGAGTACTCATATTAATTGTGTTTGGAAATTACCTACGGCAAATTGGCTGAACAACTCGCAACCTGCCATTATTTAGATATCATTACATGAAAATTAAACTATAATAATTGCAAAGTGTTCCAAATTTCGGTTAATTCAAAATAGCTAGTAATTGATCAACAATTGAAATATATATATTTGAGATTTTATGATCAGGAATTTTCTGAACTATAGGCTCTCCATTATCTGTAGAAACGACAATATCATTAGATATTGGTATTTGGCCCAAAAGAGGAATGTTTAATCGTTCGCTTTCAGATTTTCCCCCACCTTTTTTGAATAAATCTATATTTATTTCAAAATTTCCAGTTTCACTAATCTGTATAATAGACCCGTCTGTAAGTTCTATCTCTCCACCGTTCTGCATTTTCCCACTAGAGGTTTTTATAACACCATCTAGAATGAATCCAGACATATTTTCTATAACGCCAAGGATTGGTGTTTTAACTTTTTCAAACATATCTGCGCCTTTTCGTACATCTGAAAGAGCGATATCTTGCGGTGTCGTTACGATAATTGCACCTGACATACGTAATTTCTGTGTAAGAGTAAGTTGGACGTCTCCAGTACCAGGTGGTAAATCTAAGATTAAAAAATCTAGATCCCCCCAATCTACATCCTTGAAAAACTGCTCTGTCATTCTTGAAACAAGTGGCCCCCTCCAGATGACAGGAGTGTCATTACCACTTATAAAACCAAAGCTCATTATTTTCATTCCATATCTATCTAATGGTACTAATTTATTATCTTCCGTCATCTTAGGTTGTTGGTTAACGCCAAGTATAATTGGCAATGATGGTCCATAAATATCTAGATCCAATAAACCAACAGTACACCCTTTATGTTTTAAACCACAAGCAATGTTTGAAGCCACAGTAGATTTTCCAACACCACCCTTTCCACTAGCGATAGCAACAACATGTTTTACTTTTGGCAGAATAGGTTCAATTGTTGGGATCTGAGCACTAGATGATTCGGATGGTGAATTACCATTATCTTTATCATCAATAATAACAGACACTGATGAAAAATGATCCGTTAAATGTTTTTTTATAGTTTGAATAAGTAAATTTTTCTTTTCTTCATTCTGTGATGTGATTTTCAAATATATGCTAACATTTTCAGATTTGATCTGAATATCCTTAACCATTCCAAAAGATATAATGTCCCGGTTAAATCCAGGGTAATTAATTTTACTAAGTAATTCTTTTACTTTATTCTTATCCATAAAAACTTTTTATATAAAAAAACGGCTGTATAAACAGCCGTTTATTTTTCTATTATTATTTGTAATTCTATCCTGAATACTCTTGCCCAAAATATTCATAGTTAAGCGGGATATATTTACTCCATTCTTCAGGAATTTCACTCTCATCAAAAATAGCCTCAACAGGGCATTCAGGTTCACATGCACCACAATCAATACACTCCTCAGGGTTTATGTATAACTGTTTCCCTTCTGGATCAAATCCAGGTTCTTTTGCTTCTGCTCCAGCACCCGTTTTGTCATCCGGGCCATGAATACAATCAACAGGACAGACCTCAACACAAGCAGTATCACAGGTACTAACACATGGTTCAGCAATAATATAAGTCATTGTTTTACTCCTAAAACTTTAAATAAAGATTATAATTAGATCTTATTCGGTTTCCAAATCCACTAAATTTAAATTGATTTGTATTAAGGTTACAAAAAAGATTTAAAAAGATTTATTCACATAAATTTTAAATTAAGGAAACAAATGCATCTGGTAATTGATCAAGGAACCTCCTCTACAAAAGCATTTCTATTTGATGCTTATGGACATATTACTTATAACGAAAAACTTAATCACCGATTATATTATCCATCTAGAAATCACATAGAGTGTGATGCATTAGAAATATTTAATGCCTGCAAGAGCTTAATATCGAGATCGGTAAAAATAAGCAAAACTAACCCCATATTATCTTTAGGGTTATCTGTACAAAGATCAACCTTTTTATTTTGGGATAGATTAACTATAACACCTGTCACAAAGGCACTTAGCTGGCAAGATAGTAGATCCAAAGACATAGTTGAAAATCTAAAACAACATTCGGATTGGATTTACAACACAACTGGGTTACCTCTGAGCCCACATTTTGGTGGACCTAAATATAAAAAAATGATTAAAGAATTGCCTCTATTAAAGAAAAAAATCACTAATGGAGATGTCATTTTTGGTACACTTAGTAGTTATATAACTCATGCTTTAACAAAAATAGCAGCAATTGATCATTCTATAGCATCTAGAACTTTATTATTTGATATTAATACTTGTACCTGGTCAGATGAATGTTTAGATCTGTTTGAAATACCTAAATCAAGTTTGCCTGTAATAAAACCTACATATTATAATTATGGAAAAGTTTTGGATTATGATTTTAATCTTAATTGTGTTATTGGAGACCAACAGGCTGCACTTATAGGGCAAAATGGATTTTCAGAAATGAGTATCGGAATGAATTTTGGTACTTCTGCAAGTGTGTTATATAATTCAGGCAGTAAGCCGAACTTGATTAATGGTTTAATCACAAGTGTTTTATATTCTGAAAGTAAAAAAAAGATCTATCTTTCTGAGGGAACAATAAATGCATGCAACTCCCTATTTTATTATTTAGAGAACATTTTAAATATTGACCATAAACAAATGCAATGGGATGAACGCTGTAAAAACCAAGATACAGAGGGAATATTTATTTCAGGGTTTTCAGGAATAGCAGCACCATACTGGTTATCTGGATTTGAAGATATTTATTGGAATATTAATAAAAATAATAAAAATGAAATCATTAGGGCTGCAATGGAATCTATTGGCTTTTTAGTTAATGATATTATTGAAATGTTAAGAGTAAATACTTCAGCCAATTTCACTCAAATAACAGCCAGCGGTGGCGGCGCTAGGGATTCACTTCTACAGTTTATTGCAGACTTAACTGGGCACTTTATTAGGCGTCCAAAAATGAAAGATAAGACAGCTCTAGGAGTTTACAGAATATTAAATGATGATTATGCAAATAATATGATCCATGAAGGTGATTTATATGAACCGAATATAGATCGAGACATATCGATTAAAATAAAACAATGGAAGAACACTATTTCATCTTTAAAATGATTAATGTCATTTGTTTTTATAAGCTATTAAATATTCTTTAGCTGCATCATAAGTATTTTTTATCTCCCCATCTAATATCGCTTCTTCAATAGATTTCTTTATCAAGCCAACTTCTTTACCTTCATCGATCCCGAAAATTTTCATTATTTCTTTCCCTCTAATTGGGCTCTGGAATTTCTTTGCTGAATCTTTATTTAAGACTGTCTTCATTTTTTCTTCAACAAGATTAAAATTACTCAAATATCTTTTAACCATCTTTGGGTTTTTAGTGGTTATATCAGCTCTACAAAGAATCATTAAATCTTTAAGTTCCTCCCCTGCTGATACCATTAGTCTTCTAACAGCAGAATCTGTAACCTCAGATTTAACAAGTGTAATTGGTCTTAAATGCAATAGAGTAAGTTTTTTTAAGTATTTCGCTAAATAATTAGACAGTCGCATCCTTTTTGCAACTTTATTAAGCATCTTCTCTCCAATAGCATCATGCCCATGAAAAGTGTATCCTTTTTTAGAGTCTATTTTTCTAGTATTTGGTTTTGCAATATCATGAACTAATGCTGCGAATCTTATTTCCATTTTCTCTGTTAATTTTGAAGCATTATCTACGACCTGCAATGTATGAGCAAAAATATCTTTATGATGCCAATCTGGAGATTGTTTCATATCATACATGATATCAATCTCCGGGAAAACAATTTTCATTAAACCCGTTTTTTGTAATATGGTGAGCCCAACAGATGGCCTGACAGTCATTAATATTTTGATGAACTCATCTCTAACTCGCTCCCAAGATACAATCTTTATTCTAACAGATTGTTTTACCATCGAGCTACGACATTTAGATTCAATCTTAAAATTCAGTTTTGAAGCAAAATAAGCTGCGCGCATCATTCTTAGTGGATCATCTGAAAAAGTTTTATCAGGATCCATTGGTGTTTTTAGAATTTCTTTTCCCAAGTCAGCAACGCCACCCAATGGATCTAGGAGTTCTCCAAATTTTTCAGGATGAATATCCATTGCCATTGCATTAATTGTAAAGTCTCTTCTTTTTAAATCTTCTTTGAGATTTGCATATTTGACTTCTGATGGCTTTCTAGATTTACTATCATACTGCTCCATCCTAGAACTAGCTACCTCTATCTGAAATAATTTATTAGGTATTAAAGCTGTCCCAAATTTTTCAAAAGGTACAATCTTTTTGATTCCAACAGTAGTAGCTAATTTCCTTGCAAATAAAATCCCATCACCTTCAACCATTAGATCAAGGTCCTGAATTTCTCTGCCAAGAATTAAGTCTCTTACTACCCCTCCTACAACATATACTCTTGTATTTTCTTTCTTCCCAAGTTTTCCCGCTATTTTTGCCATCTCTAAGATGTGCTTATAGATAGGTTGATCAAGTGCTTTCCTTATATTTGTCATAGATTAATATTACCGTGAAATCTGTATCATATAAAAATGAGTTAGACAATTCTCTTGTTTTAGGGAAAAACTTTAATCTATCTTCAGGTTATGGGGAAACTATCCTGTTTTATACTTAGCATATTTTTTATAATTACACCGATATATGCACAATTTGGATCAATCAAAATCAATTTTGATGATAGGCTGCTCAGAAGTGATGAAAAGCATGATCTAGTAAATCTAAAAGAGGATATTCGGCAATTTTATGTCCATACCAGTTGGGATAAAGAATATAGTGATCTAGAGATTCCACTTCATATTCAGCTAGTTTTTGAAGGAGCAGCTGCAAAGGGAAATGTAAAAACATATTTATGTAAAGCTTTGTTCTCAAATGGTGGTGAGCTTAGGTATTTTGATAAAGGCGTTCAGTTTTATTACAGCCCAGGGAGCAGTCTTTATTTTGATTTAGTGTTATTTGAACCGTTATCAGCATTTTTAGCATTTTACGCACATTTAATACTAGGTGGTGAAATTGATACATATGATTTTAAAGGTGGAAACGCAGCATATGAAATAGCTAGAGATATTGGTTTGAGAGGCGCATCCTCTGATTATCAGAAAGGATGGGGATCAAGAATTTCATTAGTTGATGATATAAGTAAAAACTCCGGTCTAAGATCTGCCCGTTTATCATATTATATTGCAACAGATCTAATGAAAGAAGGAAACATCAATGAAGCTGTAAAGGAATTTAACAATATGTTAGATGGCCTAGAACAAAGCTACATTGAATTTAGGCGTGAACAATCAACACAATATTTTATGAAGGTACATTCTGAAACACTATCAAAAATATTTAGTAGAATCGGGAGAAAAAAACTACTAGTTGATCTAAAACAACTAGATCCAGATAATAATGAAACATACCAGCTCTATTTGGATAAAATGTCTAAATAAGTTTGTTTTTTCATTAAATAATATTTAACAACTATGGAAAATTGAGCCATGTTTTCCATAATTTTTTTATCCTCTAACTCTCTTAATATTGCAAACTTACTTCGTTTTTTAATTATTACTTTTGGGTGAAAAATAATCCAAATTAGTGCCCTTAAAATTGCACTTAAATGCTTCCAGTCTAACATTGCCATGGAATAAAAACATGCAACTATTTCCAATATTAATCTGGGTATACCAATAGTTAAAACATTATATATAGAATAATTACTAAAAAGCATTAACAATGAGTTTCTATGATTGAGGTAATATTTTTTATGAGTATACATAGGTAGTGTTAACGCATTTTTATGATATACTATTGACCGGGGGTCTACCCAGACCTCAAACCCCATAGCATAAAACCTCCAACACAGATCAATCTCTTCCATATGTGCAAAAAAAGTTTCATCAAAACCACCTGCTTTTTGAAATATTTTTTTTCTGACCATAATACATGTCCCAGATGACCAAAAACATTTTTCTCTATTGTTATACTGATCGGAATCAATCTCCTGATATGAAAAAACTCTTCCTCTAGCAAATGGGAAACAATAGATATCCATGTGCCCCCCTGAGCCGCCTGCATAATCAAAAAGACTCCTATCATAATAGTTTAATATCTTGGGCTGAACTGCGGCTATGTCAGCGTTTGAATCCATGGTATTAACTAAGGCAGATACCCAACCCCTATCTTGGACTGTATCATTATTCAAAAAAATTATATACTCTCCACTTGCTTTATCTGCACCTATATTGCACCCACCTGCGTAGCCATAATTTTTATCATTTTCAATTAATAAAATACTCGGGTAATTAGTTTTTATCCACTGAACACTGTTGTCACTTGATGCATTATCAACAATAATAATCTCTAGATTAGAAAAATCCGTAGATGAAATTGATTCAAGACACTCTGAAAGAATATCTATATTATTCCAATGTGGAATTACAATACTGACAGTTGGTTCTAGTTCAGACAAAAGCCTATTTAAAGTACTAATCGCGAATACGTACTTCTTCTAATAATTTTTTTGCATTATTATCATTCGGAAACCGAGAGATCCAATCAACTAGTACGTCCTCTGCTTCTAATTTTTGATCAGTAGATTTATATATATAGACTAGAGAGGATACTATATCTGGGAAAGCTTTTTGCCATCTTTTCCAACGATTGCTAGAAACTGATCCTTTGGAAAAGCCATTAATCTTCACCATGTTTTCCATTTGTATAAATTCATTTTGTAAGCCTGAAAGGATATTAATTGCTGTTTCAGTATCATCAAGCTCTCTAAAATAAACATTTGCGTATTCAACTTTATTGCTAGGAGATAAACCTTTCATGGATATTAACTCATCAAGTATATTTTTCATAGACTCTTTTCGATCAAGATCGCCATATAGCCTTGCAACCTGATAGTGTAAATCTTCAGATGTTATCGGTATTGTTGATTCTGGTATATTAAACCTCATCTGATCTAACACTGTTATTGCTTTTTCACTAAGATCAGTTAACACATATTCGTCAGGAGTTTTCTTTCTTTTTTCTTGCTGATAGTCCATATAATATGTAACCGCAAGCTGCATATATGCACTCCTATAATTCTGTAATAATCGTATAACTTGGTCATTATAATATGTTTCTTTATTCCCCAGATTTCGAAACATATAGCCAGGTTGATATTCGCGCGACCAGTTTGTATACCCATTATCATTTTGACTATTGAATCCTGCCATTGTAAAGCCACTTGACCAATCATCTGGTCCTATTTTTGTCATTAGGTTCTTGTACATCATTTCTTGGTCAACGGGACTAGTTTTATGACTCTTAAGTTGGAAAGTAAGTCCCTGCATATCTAAGTACGGATCTAAACCGATTCTGTTTGACTGGGAAACCGTAACTGCAAAATATATTGGGACTTCCCAACCAGCATCTTTTATAATTTTTAAAATCATGACATCCTGCACCCGCAGTGCTTGGCCCGCAAAAGTAGGTTTCAGTGTCCACTCTATATATCCTTCAATGTTCTCAGGGTCATTTTTCACAGGAACCTGCATTTTTCGCTCTTCCCACCTTGTCAACTGAGAGGTAATCTCATCAACTTTCTTATCTGTAAGATTTATAAATTTCGTTTCATCTGGTCTTGCTTCCTTCCACTGCTTAATATACCAAGGAGTATTAAGAAGGCTTAGATTAACTACTGCAACATCTTTTCTTACATTTTCTACTTCTTGGAGATACCACAATGGGAAAGTGTCATTGTCACCATTTGTAAATAATATCCCATTGGGGCCAACGGATTGTAAAATATTATAACTATAGTCCCATGCTACATAATTACCAGATCTATCATGAGAGTGGTAGTTGACACTTAGCATTACAACAGGTACAAATAGTATACTTAAAACGAGCGCAATAGATATAACCCGGGTTGAGATCTCTTTATTGCTAATCTTAGACTGAATAAACTCTCCAACTGCAGCTACGCCTGCACCAATCCATATTGAAAAAGCAAAAAAACTTCCAACATATGAATAATCTCTTTCTCTAGGCTGAGGATCATCTTGATTTAAATATAGAATAACTGCGTATCCAGTGAGTAAGAATAAGGACATAATAGAGAATGACATTCTCTGATCCTTAATGCCTTGGTATACCATACCTAACAAGCCTAATATTAGCGCTAGAGGTAATCCAAATTGAGTCCAGTCTACACCATCTTCACGGCTGTTAGCACCCATTGGTGTTACTCCTTGTTCTGTAGATGGACCACGTCCTGCAAATTGCCATAAAAAATATCGGTTGTACATTTTTTTAATCTGATAGTCCCAGAAAAAGTCCCACTGTTTATCTAGGTCTGTTTTTCTGTATTGTGCCTTTTGCCTAGCAGTATAGGTTCTGTTTTCTCCTCTAGGAGGACCTGCAACTTCATACATTTGCCTTAGTCCATTAAAGCGCCTTGGGAACTGACCAACACTACCGTATTGCTCTCTTTCCAAGTATGATATCATAGCCTTCACTGTTTCAGGATCATTTTCGTCAATCGTTGGATCTTGATTTGAACGAATGTAAATCAATGTATAAGTAGAATATCCAATCAGTATCAGAACGACAGATGTAGCAGCTATACTAAGTAAATTCTGCTTGTTCATGATAGCCCAAACCATTAGCCCAAAAACTGATAATATTACCAATGCTGTGCCGCTAACGCCTAGAAATCCAGCAGCCATCTTTGGTAATCCTTTAATGATCCCATTATGTATGACAAAAAATATGATTGCAGTTATTATTACAGTAATACTAAAAGATTGCCACTCAAGTTTGTATTTTCTAAAATAGATTATCAAAGTAACAAATGGAATCGTTAACAGATTTAACAGATGTAGTCCTGTTGCAAGACCTATCATGTATGCAATAATAAGGATATATCTCTCGTGGCCACTTTGATCGGCTTTTTCGTTCCACAATAATATAAGCCAAACAACTATGGCAGTAAAAAAGGTGCTAAACGCATAAACCTCTGCCTCCACAGCATTGAACCAATGACTGTCAGTAAATGCAAACGTCAAGGCACCAACTGACGCACCTCCAAACACGATCAATACATCAGTTAAATTTTCTACTTTTCCTCTCCAGTGTGTGACTATCTTAACAATGGTTAGATAAAGCAACATAACGGCTAGAGCACTAACAATTGGGGAAATAATATTAACACGGAATGCTATATCTTCATTAAATGGAATCATTGAGAAGATGCGGCCAAGTAATAAAAAGAACGGACTCCCTGGCGGGTGGGGGACACCAAGAGTATGGGAAACTGCAATGAATTCTCCACAGTCCCAATATGAAACAGTAGGAGCCATCGTATCAAAATAAATTACAAAGGTTATTAAAAAAATTATTGCGGCTATCAAACGATTTAGCCTAATGTAGTTTATATCTATCAAAGTTTAATCTTCATTCTTTATTTTTTAGCCACCTTATTTATCTTTACTATAATTTTTTCTTTTATCTATCAAATTCAGTTTTAGTTCACTAACTGTATTTATAAGCATTTGTTCCTCATAATCCGTTAGATTGTCTCTCATCTTTTCCTGCATCATGTCTAATAAATCAATATAAAAAGATGCCTGATCTGTATTGACTTTTATTTTCTCTGTCATAGGATTTTCTATCTTCCCAAGTGCAATCCACGCACTAGACTGAAAGGTCCCAACGAGATACATAAAAAGTTGTTCTTTTTTAGACAAAGTCTCTTTTTTCATTAATAATCTATTAGTTCCTAAAGTAAAAGCCGGGGAATTTAAACTAGAGTTCTATTATACAAAATGATAATAGAGCTCTAATTTAGTTTAATAATATTTAATCTATCTCTATAATCTATCATAACTCGTTTTTTGATTAAAACATGATTTTCTAGGTTTGGGTCTTTGTCAATAATATCAGTCGCTAGTTTTCTAGCTTTCCTGATAATTGCACCATCTGTTATCATATCTGCTATCTTATATTTAATAAATCCACTCTGTTGAGAGCCAATATAATCTCCGGGTCCTCTTAGAATTAAATCTTTATCGGCAATCTTAAAGCCATCATTTATTTGTTCCATTATGCCTAATCTAGTAGATGATTTTTCTGAATTTCCGCGATTTACCAAAATACAATAACTTTTTTCTGCACCACGACCAACCCGGCCACGAAGCTGATGTAACTGTGTCAAACCAAAACGTTCAGCGTGCTCGATAAGCATTATTGTTGCATTTGGGATATCAATCCCCACTTCTATAACAGTTGTCGATACTAAAATTCTAATTTTATTTTTCTCAAAATCTTCCATAATTATTTTTTTTTCATCTGACTTCATCCTTCCATGGATCACTCCCATTTCAATATCGGAAAATATATTTTGATTTAATTCTTCATACATATCAACAGCAGCAGCTATATCGTTTTTTTCTGATTCTTTAACCAAAGGATATACAATCATACACTGTTGACCTAGATCAATCTGCTGTTTTATAAATGAATAAACCTTAGGAATCCTTAGAGCATCAATTATTTTAGTCGTAATAGGGATACGATTCATAGGGAGCTCATCGATTATTGATAAATCCATATCTCCCATATATGTAATAGAAAGTGTTCTTGGAATTGGAGTCGCTGTCATGGATAAAAAATGAGGGTTCATCCCTTTTTTTGTAAGCTTATTACGCTGGCCCACCCCAAACCGATGTTGCTCATCTATAATAACTAATCCAAGATGGTTAAACGTTACATCATCTTGAATAATAGCGTGAGTGCCAATTACAACAGATATAGTCCCAACTTCTATATTATCAATTATTATTTCTCTATCTTTTTTATTCATTTTTCCAATTAACAAACAACATGTTATCCTAACTTTAGATAATTCTTTTTGAAATGACTCATAATGCTGAGAAGCCAAAATCTCGGTTGGAGCCATGACTGCAACCTGAACATTATTCCCAACTGCTAAAGCAGCAGAAAGTATAGCAACTATAGTTTTTCCCGAGCCCACATCTCCTTGAAGAAGTCTATTCATACAAGCATCCTTTTTCATGTCAGAATGAATTTCTTGGATTACCTTTTTTTGTGCTTTCGTTAATTCAAAGCTTAGTGAATCTCGTATAGTCTTAAAATATGGCCCCACATCTTTTAGTGGTTTTGTCTTCGCATTTTTTATATTCTTTTTAACTAGCGCCATAAAAATCTGTAATGAAAAATGCTCGTCGAACTTCAATCTGTATATGGCTTGATTAAGCTTTTCTATATTTTTAGGGTAATGAATTTGTTTTAAAGATTCATTCAGTCCGTATAAGTTATTTACTTTGATAAATGAATCATTAAACATGTCTTTAAGTGAGCCAACACTGTCTAGTGCCTGTAAAATAATTTTTCGAATTATGCGTTGTTCAATGCCAGCAGACCTTAGTTCATTAGTTAAAGAATAAATTGGGATAATTGAACCCGTATTTGTTGGGTTATCATTATGATCTAGCCTGTCAAATTCGGGATGATTAATCACAAAGCCATTATACCATTCAACCTTTCCATGTACCGCAACAGTATCTCCTTTTTTAAATAATTTTTTTATGAATCTAATTGAATTAAACCACGTAAGCGTAAGCAGTCCTGTCCCGTCTGTAATAATCACCTGAAAGATTTTTTTATAACGAGTGGGATTCTCACCAAGTGTTTCAACTTTACCAACAATATTGAATTTATGCCCTCGTGAAACATCTTTAATTAAAGTTACATTTGTTCTATCTAGGTGTTTTCTTGGGAAATAAAAAACCAGCTCCCTAAGAGAGTTAATTTGATAATCTGATAGTGCTTCGGCGCGACGTGCGCCTATTTGTGTTAACTTTGTTATTGGATCATCAATATCAAAGCTTGTCATATGATTTTTAAAAAGGAGAAATAACTTTTGTATTCAAATACACTATTTCCACTCTTTCCTATAAGTATATGTGATATACTCTTTTTTACCTGGCTCTAAACTAATTGAAAAATGAATAGTTGATGCATCCTCTTTCTGATAGTTATGCGATTGGTCTTTAATAACCCAATCACCATTAATATGTTCAACTATCCTAGCCTGAACCGGATCCGTTCTAGTATTACTTATGGATATCTCAATTACTGCTTCTTCACTTTTCCTTTGTCTATCATAGTTCAGTACTTTTCGTTTTCCTGTAATATCAAAAGCATATCCTGAGATC
>ERZ651768.532-NODE-532-length-28899-cov-4.649573_pt1 | contig 28899 bp, 23 predicted proteins | sample MGYA00514754_ERZ651768 | MGnify/ENA metagenome assembly ERZ651768
AAGCGCCACCCCGATGAGTACTGCTGCTACTGAACGCAACGCTATGCGCCAACGCGGCCCTGGCAGTCCTGCTAGGACTTTTCCTATAAGGGCAATGGTGACGGCCAGCGCGAACAGATACAGGAATGGCTTCAGATTCTGTATCCAGAGTGCCCACAGGAACCCAATCGTTAACAGGAAGGACGCAGCCCAGCCACTGACTTCAGCGGCGCGCCACTTGTATCCGATTGCCCAGAATTCCCATCGAGCTGGAATGACGGGCATTTTCAGTGGTGTCAGTATTACCCAGTACCAGAATCTCTCAGAAATGCCGGGCTTTGGTTCACGACCAGCAAGCCGGTTGCGGGTGCGGCGATTCCACCAGCGCCAGTAGCTGCCGGCTGCTGAGAGCAGTGACAGCAGTATCCAGAATCCAGCTGATTGGCCGAAGGTCCCAGCATACCACGCTACCCACGCAATCACGAGCGAGAAATGGCCACTACGCCGTGGCCCGGATTCGTTCTCGCCCCACTCAGCAGCATCCCCTTTGGGCCCGAGCAGTAAATCTCGCTTCTTCTTCTCCACCTCTGCGTCAACAATGGCGCGCTCGCCTTCCGGAGTCAGCGACATCACCGTGTTGAGTCGCAGGTTATCAACCAGATCATCCAGTTCACCCGGCTCAGCGAACAGCAGCCAGCGCCTTGACGATGTTCCGATAACAAGCGCTTCAGTGCGGATGAAGTACCAGAGCGCAATCAGGAACGGCGAGGCCAGCCACCCCAAGTAGGGGAAGAGGCAGAGCAGCAGCCACGCTGGCGAGAAGCGGGGCCGCAGCCCGCGCGAAAGGTAATCGATACGGCTGGTATCAATATCCCACAGCTCATCCCATGTTCCAATGAAAAGTCGGTGATTGGTCAGGTATGCTTTCCAACCACTGCGTCGGTCGACTTTCAGCGCCGGATATTCCTTCAGGAACTTCTCGCCCGGCAGAAATCGCTCCTCAATATCCACGCTGATTGAGAGGATAGTGCTATATTTAATCCCCGACAGGCTCCGAAGCCGTGGAATCGCTCGATGCTATCCGACTCGTAATTGGCGCCGTGGCTCTGGGATACGGTGCCTGGAGTGACTGGCAGACACGGCGCGTGCCGGACCGAACCTGGCAGCTCGCCGGCGGTGCCGGACTAGCTTTGCTCGCGGCCGAATTGTGGCAAACACAGGCAAGCGCCGGTACGTGGGGGCTGGCAATTGCCCTCGGAGCACTGTTCTGGTACTCGCAGATTGACGACGAGGCCATCCACGGTCGAGAGCTTACGGCATGGCGCGCGATACAAGTGGCTGGCGTGGTCGGGATAGCGCATTTCGCACTATTCGAGGGATGGGGATCACTGCTCACCGGGGGCTATGCGGTAGATCTGCTCGCGGCGCTGGCGCTGATGGTGATGATGTATGGCTGGTATTACTTCGGCCCAACCATCGGTGGCGCCGACGTCAAGGCACTACTGACAGTGGCGGTGCTGGTGCCGTTTGCCCCAGATACAGGCGCGACACTGCAAGCCTTCGGAGACCAGGGCTTTCCGTTCCCGTGGGTTGTGTTCATGAATTCGCTCTTGCTCTATCTTGCTATTCCCATTGGATTACTGGTATGGAATATTGCACACGGGAATCTGGAAAAACCGTGGCTACAGGCATTGCTTGGAGTGCGTATGGATCTCACAAAAGCGCGTGAAAGCTTTGTCTGGCCCATGACACGTGTCGTTGGAAATAGGACTGTGCTGGCACCGATGGTCAAGCGCGACCTTGACCTTCCATCAGAGTGGGACGCTCTTGCTACTGCAGGAGTTATGCACCCATGGGTGAGCCTGAAAATTCCCTACATAATCCCACTCTTCGGCGCGTTTTTGCTGAGCGCCTTCGTTGGAGACCTCTTCTCGGAGCTTCTCGTCGCGCCTCTCGGTGAGCTATTCCAGTAGCGCAGCTATCTCCGCCAGAACCATCGCAGTCGCTCCCCAAACCTTCTCGCCGCCAAGGGCGAGGTAGGGAATGGTCACTGTCTGTTCCCCGAATTGCCTTTCCTCACTGCGCCACCGGCTTTCATCACTCAATGCGTTTAGGGAAACAGTGAATAGTGATTCTACCTCCTGTTCGCTAAGTTTCCATTCAGGCTCTATGGCAAGCGTTCCAATCACTGGTGTGACCCGGAAACGGGAGACCGGAATCGGAAGCGTACTCAGCCTACCCAGAAGTGTAACTATTCCTGGTGGAAGACCAACCTCCTCATGTGCTTCCCTGAGCGCAGCACCCTCGATTGTTTCATCCTCCAAGAGGGCGCCACCTGGCAGAGCCACCTGCCCGGCATGGATACCTCCGTCATCCGTGCGCACGATTAGCGGTAGCCGCCATTCACCCTCTTTTGGGAAGAGTGCTACCAATACCGATGCATCGCGGTAGTCATCGATATCTATCGGAAACGCACGTTTCCCCGGAGCCATGTTGCGCCAGGCTGCAATGCCTGGCAGTGAACCACCCAGACGCTTCTGTAGGTCCGCTGGATTCACGCCTCGGCCAGCTCTGCCAGCAGTTCCAACAGCAGGTCCCAGAACTTCTCGACACTTGAAATCTCGACCCGCTCATCGGGCGAGTGAGCGCCGGTAATCGTTGGCCCGAACGAGACCATGTCCATCCCAGGGGCACGCTCACCGATAACGCCACACTCGAGTCCGGCGTGGATAGCACCCACCTCCGGCTCCTCGCCCAACTGCGCTGCGTAGATGCGTTTCAATCGCTTCAGTATAGGGGAATCTGGATTTGGCTGCCAGCCCGGGTAGGTGCCCGTTCTTGTTGTAATGGCACCACACATTGTTGCCATCGACGCAATGCGTAACCTGATGTCCTCCAGCGCTTCCATGATGGATGAGCGCGAGGAACAGACTACCTGGTAATTACCGTCAATCGGCGCGACTGAAGCCAAGTTGTTGGAAGTTTCAACCAATCCAGGGATTGTGTGCGAATACTTCAGTGCCCCGTGCGGCAGTGTCCGCAAGAGCCCCATCAGGTTGTCTTGCGCTTCAATAGCCAGACATTCTGCCGGTGCGTCTTCCAGTCCCACGAGGGAGACATTCATGCCTTTCTCGAGAGAGCCATACTCCTTCCTCAGTGATTCCGTCCGTTCGGCCACGGCAATCTGGGCATCTGCCATCGCCTCTGGCGGCAGAAGCAGCGTCGCGAACGCCTCGCGTGGGATGGCATTGGTCTTGTCACCGCCCTGCAAGGAAACTATCCGCGTTCCCATTTCGGCCAGTGGCGCCAGTACCGACGCCAGCAGCACAATCGCGTTCGCGCGGTACTCATGGATATCGACTCCCGAGTGGCCTCCCTTTAGTCCTTCGACAGCCAGCTGGAAGCTGAGGAAATTGCCAGGAGCTCCTTCGTAGGAGACCGGTAGTGAAATCTGGCTGTCACCACCACCGGCACAGCCGATGCAGATAGCACCCCACTCCTCGGTGTCGAGATTCAGCATCGTGCGTCCCTGCAGCAGATTGGCGTCAAGCGCGAACGCACCAGTCAGACCTGTTTCTTCATCAACCGTAAAGAGGCACTCCAGCGGAGGCAACTTAGCGTCCTCTTTCATTTCCAGCAGCGCCAGAGCTGTCGCGACGCCGATGCCGTTGTCCGCACCGAGTGTCGTGCCGTCAGCGGTAAGCCATCCATCATCACGCAGCAGGCTTATGGGATCACTCGTGAAGTCGTGCTCCACATCAGAATTCTTCTCGCAGACCATGTCGACATGTGACTGGATAACCACCGTCGGTGCGGATTCACCACCTCCACTGCCGGGACGCCGAATGACGATGTTTCCAGTATCATCCTGTTGCCAATCGAGCTCGCGTGAGACAGCGAACTCCTGCAGCCAGGCTAGAACCTGCTCTTCCTGCTTAGATGGGCGCGGAATACAGCTCAGCTCTGCAAAGTTATTCCACAGTGCGCTGGGATTGAGGCCGGAAATGACGGACGTCATGTTACGCCACGGTGGACCGGATTTAAGCCAGCGCGCCTGTCAGGTAAGCTGCGCCAGCTCGTCCCAAAGCGCACCACTAGTGCGAATACCGCCGTAGAGGCAATCAAGTCGGAATCGTTCGTTGGGTGAGTGCGGCATATCCTCGGCAAGGCCGAAGCCAATGAGCAGCGGCTCCGCTCCCAACACTGTCTGGAAGTCGGCCACGACAGGAATCGTGCCCCCCTCGCGAGTGAAGGCAGGTTCGGCGCCGAAACCCGCTTTGAGTGCACGTATAGCAGCCTGCACCCCGGGCGAGTCAGTCGGTGTTAGCACGGCGGGCGCGCCAGCGAACACTTGCAGCTCCCAGCGCACGCTGTCAGGCAACCGCTCGGAGCATACCTGCCGCAGAGCAGCTTCGATTGCGTTTGGATCCTGCCTTGGTACCAGCCTGCAGGAAAGTTTGGCCGATGCATGGGCTGGCAGCACAGTTTTCGCTCCTTCACCAGTGTATCCACCCCAGATTCCATTGACTTCCAATGTCGGCCGTGCCCATCGCCGCTCGAGGGTTGTGTACCCCTCTTCACCAATGAGGCCGGGAGCGCCCAAATCATTTAAATATTTATCGTCAGAGAAATTAAGTCCGGCCAGCGCCTCACGCTCCGCCGCCTCCAACGGCACCACAGTGTCGTAGAATTCAGGCAAATTCACGCTGCCGTCCGAATTGTGCAGCGTGGCAATGAATTCGGCTAGTACTGTGGCAGGATTTGGCACTGCCCCGCCATGTGTGCCAGAGTGGAGGTCGACGCTGGCGGCCGAGATATCAAGCTGGAAGTATGCCAGCCCACGCAAGCCGTAGGAGATGGCTGGCACTTCCAGTGACAGCATTGGTCCGTCGCTTACCACTGCCCACTTAGCACGCAGTTCGTCGGCATGTGCCTCCACGAACTCGCCCAGATTTGGTGATCCTATCTCCTCCTCACCCTCTATCAGCAGCCGCAGGTTGACTGGAGGGCCACCAGCGACCTCGAACCAGGCACGTAGTGCAGCCAGATGCGCAAAAATCTGGCCCTTGTTGTCGCTCGCACCGCGCCCGAAAAGCATTCCGTCACGCACTGGCTCTGCGTTGCCGCCAACGGCTTCGCCACTACCCCAATTGTCAACAAAAGGGGGCGATTCCCACAGTTCCATTGGTTCGGGAGGCTGGACGTCATAATGGCCGTAGAGCAGCACCGTCGTTGCATCAGAACCGGCATCGTGGCGTGCGATAATGGCAGGATGCCCCGCCGTTGGATGCACCTCGGTCTCCATTCCCATTGCCCGGCAGTAGTTAGCAGCCCAGTCGCAGGCGCGCTGGATGTCCGGAACGTGCTGCGACTGCGCCGAGATAGAGGGGATTGAGGTCCACTCCACTAGCTCGGCAAGGTGCTGCTTATGTCGCTGTTCTAGCAGCTCGATTACAGCCTCGCGCCCCATGTGCCCCCAGTCTGGTGGGGCCTTAAGCCGCTTCGTAGAAAATTTCGATTGCCAGATATGGCTCCAGTTCTTGTGATTCCCACTCCTGTGAATCGGTGCCGTCAACGGTCATCCTCAGTGTGTGTGAGTCATCTACGGTATAGTCGAGTACCTGCTCACTCGAGAAAGGTTGCTCCCAGATGGCAAAGAAGTCTCCTAGCGTTACCGTCGCATTAGCAATGGTTTCGACGTGAACCTGTCCCGAATCATCGTATGTATGGACTGGATGGAGGAACAGAACGCTGCCATCGTCGTTGTATTCGAAGCCGATATTTGCTGGTATTTCGACCCGCTCGCCGTTGGTAGTTATATTCAGCCAGAGGTGGTAGTGGTAATCACTCACGATACCCTGTAGTGCGTAGATACAGATAGCTGATTTCAGCAGGTCGCCGTAATCCTCCTCTGGTTCCGGATCAGGCAGATTGAGCCAGTAGACTCCACTCAGTACGGCAACGGTCAGCAGGCCAAGGGCGATGGCGGTAACCTGTTCCTGCTGCATCAGCTCTTGGGCTGGCCCTGTAGTACCATATAGCCCAGTACAGCGGCACCAAGAGCTGAGATGCCTGCGACAGCCAGTAACCAGGCTGGGCGCTCTTCTTCTTCTTCAGTGTCGGGCTGTTCTTGAGGCTGCTGGAAACCGGGGCTCAAGTGCGTGTCCGATGTGATCACCAATGTGGCATCGTTTGTCGTCCCGTTCGAGAGCAGGTCCTGATAATGGTAGGTGCCGGGACCGAAGGTGCCGTTGAATCCAAGCTCGAACGAAGTCTGGCACTCATCATCCAGTTTGGTCCCGTTCTCGTCCCGTTCGCAACTGTTACTCAATTCCCCTGAATCCCAATCTCCCGGTCCAGAATAGTTCCCATCACCATCGCCGTCATAGACAATTCGGTGCGTCAGATTGTCGTCTTCACCGATATTAATCCACCAAGCAGTATCATTGAACCTGATACTGGCATTTGCCGGCGTTATGCCATCATCACGAATCAGGATTGTGAAGGTGCTTGCGTCGTGTGCCGCGACTGGCACGCTGCTAAACGCTAGCGCCAGAACGAATAATGCCGCGGCAGCAATCTTCGATAGACTCACTGTCGCGGCAGCAGGGGACGGTATAAATTAGCGCCCTGAGCGACGATTAATCCAGTATCAGTACAACATCGTGGTGGATGTCCCGGTAGGTCCATTCGAGGCCCGGCCACGCCACGCGCAGTCGTCCCTGTTGATCTATGATGTAGAGGAGAGAAGAATGGCTGACTCCGTAGTCACCGTAACCAGTTGCTCCCTCTGTCAGCACACACGATAGCCAGTCATCTTCAGGCCAGCCGTATCCCTCATCGCACATGCAGTGCATTCCGGAGCCTTCGCCCATCAGCCAACCATGACCGTTGCAGGTGAACGCGCTGGGTAGAGGCAGCTGCGAGGTATTGGCATTTCCGGGCATCCAAGCAGCGTGCACGGAGTCGGTGAGTGGAATCTCTGTAGCATTCGCGCTGGCGGGTTCCCAACTACCATTGCTGGCATTCCAGAGCTGTAGCGTCCAGGACCAGTTGGCATTCGTTTCGTGGCCGGAGATGTTGGTAATGGAACCTGCTCCCGTATAGTTGTAATCCAGCTGTAGCTCCTCTAGCCCCTTCTGGGTCAGATTCCATGTTGTGGCAGAGGAGTCAAACGCGCTCGACGGAATCTCTACGGCAGTGGTCGAATTGTCGGGCAGCATGATTACTAGTGAATGGTTCGCCGACGCGACCTCTATTTCCTGCTCCTCGAGCATCTTCTCAACATAGATACCGTACGGTCCCCATACAGAACTGTTCATTGCCATCTCCGGCATGGCGTCACTCGAAGTAAGGTGAGGCCAACTGGCGTTTCGCATCATAGTCCAGTGAGCGAGATGCTCGACAGTATCACGCTCCGGGTCTACTGTGATAGAGAGAATTTCCACCTGCCTGCCATAGTCGTCGCCGAGTGCTTCCTGCAACTTCGTGAGCTGGTAGGTAATAGCAGGGCAGACATCGGGACAGTTAGTGTAAACAAAGGTCATCACCACCACTTTACCTGCGGTATCAACCAAGCTGAAATTGTCGCCATGTTGGTCAACCAGCGTGAAGTCAGCCGCCGCCTCTCCGGGCAGTTCAACACCCCAGAAAGGCTCATCAGCCTCGTCACTTTCCAGACAGCCAGCCAGCGTTAGTGCCAGCGCCAGTAACACGGCTGGAAAGCCGGTCCTGAAACTCATAGATGGCGGACCAGCCCGAGGTATAAATAGCCTATAGAAGTCCGCGCGCCATCGATGGAACAAGCGGTCCTGAGAGTCTCTGCAATCTTGCTAGTGGTGGTCGCCGTGGCGGCGACCGCAGCCTATCTGTTGGAGGGTAATGATAGCGACGGCCCTAGTGGTTCCGAAACTGGTCGTCTGTTCGATGACCCGCTACTGCAAGATGAGGGACATGACCACCGCAATGCATCGGAACATCAGTTCTACACCCAGAATATAGAATATGTCAGCTTCAACGCTAATTTGGGAAACGCTGAAATTCAGGTTGCCGAAGCGCCTGATGAGCGTACCTATGTTTATCAAGCAGGCTGGAACGAGATGCGTATTGTCGATGTCACTAACCCGGACAATACGACTCAGGTAGGCAGATACTACGATCCTAACACCCAAGTGCTGGACGTCAAGTACATCGAGTATGACGGGAAAGAGTACGTAATCCTACAGAACCAGATTATTGACTCAGGCAACGCAGACCCGAACGTCGGGGAGTGGGGTGACCCTTACCAAGTATCAGTAACGCTGGTCGATGTAACGGATAAGACCGACCCGGTGTGGGTTGATTCCTGGTACGACGCAGACCATCCCTCGGGACCGCACAACCTGTTCACTTACATGATTGACAACGAATGGTACATATTTGTTGCTAATCCAGATTACACGGCCTGCGATATCGAGACTGGCGAGGCGTGCGGTGGTGTCACTATCGCACACCTGAACCTACCTGGTTCAGCGGTGCACTTGATTCCCAATGGCCCCACTACTACTATCAACAAAGTGGGCGAGTACGAGGTCAATTGGGCTTCGACGCGTGGTGGCTGGATATATATTCACGACATGACCGTCCAGAAATGGCCGGGTGAGGACACTAATGACCCGCGCCATGGCCACACCTACATCTATGGAGCCTACTGGGAGGCGGGCCTGCGGATTGGTGATGTTACCGACGTCCCGCACCCAATTAATTCGCCCGCATTATATGTCTCGTCAGTGGCTGCTTGCAAAGGAAGCATGGGGGCTCCGGGCGGCTGCAACTGGCGCGCGCCCGAGGTAGGGCAATGGATGGACTTTGCTGACCTGGATCAGGACGGGGAGCCAGACTCAAGTACGACCGGTAACGTCAACGGCGGCCGCGCCTCATACATCCACTACGTCGAGCCGTTTCCGGTACTGGTCGATGCCAGCCATCTGGGCCTTGGCAGCGAAATGCGCCACGTCACATTCTGCGCGACAGAAGTCCTAGAGACATCTGTTGGCACTGGACTAATGTACATCCTCGACACCACAGAGTACGAAATGGTTAACGGCAACCTACGTTTCAAGCCACAGCTGCTCAGCTACTGGGAGAATCCTTTCGGGGTAGACCACTACATCCCTGGTGGTGAGGAGTGGCTCATCTTCAGCCCACACAACCTCGACAGCGCCTGGTTCCCAACCGTGCCAGAGACCGACACATCCATGGGCGGCAGCTGGGATGGGCGACTCTACATGGGAAACTACCACACCGGCCTCTGGGTCCTCGACCTGGAGACGCTAATGGCTCCACCTGTAGAGAATATGACTGACCTGCATTTTGCCGCAACTGTCGGCTACTACCTGCCGCATGGCGCCGACGGTCAGCCACTAGATTCAGCCTTCTACGACTTCGGCTGGGTGCCATTCCTCTGGACTGCCGAATACCATAAGGGCTACATCTACCTGAGTTGCATCACCAGTGGGCTATACATCGTCCAGCTGGACCTTGATGTGCCTTATACCGGCCAGGACTATGGTTAGTCTCTCTTCACCGAGATAATCTGCTGTGGCTGCGCCGGGCGATCTCCCCCGCCGGTTTTGCAAGCCTCTATTTTGCGCACAATTTTCATCCCTGAGGTTACCTCACCAAAGATGGCGTGCTTTCCATCAAGCCAGGGAGTCGCAACCGTTGTCAAGAAGAACTGACTCCCGCCGGTGTTCGGCCCCGCATTGGCCATGCTCAGCAGTCCGGGGCGGGCGTGCTTCAGCTGCGGGTGGAATTCGTCCTTAATTTGCCAGCCAGGACCGCCAGTCCCGGCACGTGAGCTGCGCGGGTCTTTCGAGTGGGGGCAACCGGCCTGCAGCATGAAATCACGGATGACACGGTGGAAATGGAGGCCGTTGTAGAATCCTTTGTCGACTAGCTTCAGGAAATTGGCCGTGGTCTCGGGAGCACGCTTCACGTAGAGTCGTAGGCCGATGTCGCCGGCACTGGTGCGCATCGTGAGAGAGGTCATGTCGCCGCCACTAAGAGGGACGATAAAGCGTTGCGGGAAGCTTTTTGAAACTTACCCCTGCCCCGGCGTGGACGATCCCGTCAACACGCCCGATTTCTGGGAAGCGTGCTACCATACTGGAGAGGACCAATGGGACCTGGGTGGGCCCACGCCGCTGTTCGAGCGAGTAGTGCAGGAGCTGGAGCCGGGCCGTATCTGCATTATCGGCTGTGGCAGGGGCTGGGACGCGGTCACCTTCGCACGGGCCGGCTTCACTGTCACTGCCATCGACTTCGCCGAGACGGCGGTGCTTGCGGCACGCCGCAACGCGCTCGAGGCGGGGATCGAGGTTTCTGTCCTCAAGGAGGACCTTTTCAATCTTCCCGATGAATTACACGGGCAGTTCGACTACCTGCTGGAGTACGTCTGCTTCTGTGCCGTCTCGCCGTCGCGCCGCTTCGAATATGACCGCGTTGCGTGGCAGCTGCTGCGGCCGGGGGGGATGCTGCTAGGGCTCTTTTTCCCGCTCGACAAGCCGCTCGCCGAAGGAGGACCGCCGTGGGGAGTCACCATCAGCGAGCTGCACCAGCTCTTCAGTCTACACTGGCACCTGGACCGGGAAGAGACGCCTGTCGACTCGATAGATCCACGCCGCGGGCGCGAAGTGCTGCAGTACTGGCGCAAGCCTTGAAGACCACCCCTAAAACCCCAAAACCCTTTTAGCGCTGCCAACGAAAGGGGGGTATGGCCAAGAATATCACCGATGTCAAGAAATTCGACATGAACAGGCGCATCTATCTTCCACGTTGGGTGGAGGAGGAACTGGGACTTCAAGCGGGTGAGAGCTACGTCACCTTCGTCCAAGAAGGCAACAGCATCTGCATCAAGAAAGTCGCCATTACCATCGCCTGACGTGGCCGCACGCAAAGCCATACTCCGAGCTTTCAGAATTGCTTGCGCTCGAGCAAACGCGTCGAGAGCAGCATGGTAACTGCTGTTAACGCCAACAGCACAGCAACTGCCTGCAACGAATCGGTAGCAATGGAGACAAGTTCAGGCAGATTCCCACTCGTGTTCTCGATGGTAAGATTAAGGTCATCTGCAACGATTCCCAGGTAATCCAGCCGTGGAAGCGCAAAAGACCGGAGGTAGTGCATGACGGTGAAACGCTGTGAACTGCCACTACTCATTATTACTTCCCACACTAGCCAGTAGACCAGTGATACGGGTAGTGGACGCCTTACTAGGGCATTGATTAACAGGAAAATCCCACTATAGGCTAGTGAAGCCAGTAGCAGCGTTCCGAGTGCCGCCCATAACAATGGTAAGTGCTCGCGCAGACCGAAACTGCCAGCGTGCACCAGCAGTGCAAAGTATAGGCAGGTAAGCGGCACTCCCACGGCGAAGAAGGTACCGACTGTACCGGCGAGCAGTTTTGGCAGCAGAATTTCGTACATCCGCACCGGCGAGGTGCGTAGCAGCTGCATTGTATTCTTCTGGAACTCACTATCGAGTAACTCCGCTGCCCCCAGCAGCGCCACCAGTGCCATTACCATAGGCAAGTAGACGTGAAACGCGAGGCCGTAGAACATGTCCGCCATGAATTCATGCAGCGGCTCCCCGTCGAATCCTACGCGCACCTCCTCCCCGTTGATGACCTGCGTTTCCGTCTCGCCGCGATTGTCGTACCAGTACCAGCCCGAGAGCAGGCAGGGGGTTAGCAGCAGCGCCGCGATAATCAATGTGCTGCGCGCCAGCAGGAACTGCCGTATTCCATCCAGGAAGACCGGGCGGCCAACTTGCAGCATCCGTTCAAGTTCCTTGCCTATGCTTCCCATTGTTCCCCCCCAACCAGTTTCTCGTAGAGCGCTTCCAGGTCCTCGCCAGGCGAGTCAATACCGTGAATCGCAATCTTTGCCTTGCGCAGCAGCGGTGGCAGCGCTTGATGAAACGCCTCAGCGTTGCTAGTATCGATCTCGACCCAGTCGCGCTGCAACGAAACACCTTCAATTGACGGTTGTTCGAGCAGCAGTCGCGCCAGTTGCCCCCGCTGTCCAGCATCAGCAGGAGTAAGCCGTACTTTCTGCCTCACATGTGGCATCAGCTTCTGGATGGCGTGTCGGTCGCCAACAGCTAATACCTGCCCGCCCGAGAGGAATACAATACTGTCAGTCAGCGCTTCAACATCGTGTAGGATATGGCTTGAAAGTAGGATGGTACGTCCCTCGCCAGCCCATTTCCGGATGCGTTCCATCAGCAGGCGGCGCGTAGTCGGGTCCGTGCCCTGGAAGGGCTCGTCCAGGACCAGGATGTCTGGGTCGTGTGCAATTGCCCGGGCAAATTTAGTTTTCTGGCGCATCCCGTGCGAGTAGGTGCGAATACGTCTCTCCATAGCCTCAACAAGTCCAAGGTCATCGAGCAGGTCTGCCGCGCGCTCACCTGCCTCATCCGGTGAAACTCCCTGAAGTTGTAGGAAGTGCGCGACGTATCCACGGCCGGTCATGTGGTCATAGAAGCACTCGTACTCCGGGACGAAGCCGAAGCGGCTGCGCAGCTCCCAGTCGCTGGCGGGGTTGCGCCCATCGATGCTGACGCTCCCTAGTGATGGTCGCGCCAGCCCCAGTACAAGCTTCATCAGTGTGCTCTTGCCGGCGCCATTCGGCCCAAGGATGCCGGTGATGCCGGACTCGAGCGTAATCGAGACGTTGGAAACACCTTGGACCAGCCCGTAGTTGCGCGTCGCGCCCTCAAGGATGATACTCAGCGTGTCACCTCCAGCCGCTGTAGTCGCAATGTGACTGCGGAGGCTGTTGCGGTCCAGATTGCCGCCAACAGCAGAAACGGTGTACGCCAGCCCAGTTCAACTTCGAAAGTGAAGCCAAACACAGTGACCCATTGCGGCGCATCGAACATCCCGTGACCCACCATGTCGAGCAGGTGCAGTACCGAAAAGAGCAGGATGCGTTCATCCTGCACTAGCCCGTAGCCAGTTTCGACCAGGAACGACGGGAAGTAAACTGCGAGGAAGAAGCCAGCCGCTGCGAAGCCACTGCGGCTGGTCAGGGCCGAACATGCCAGGGCGATGAGCGAAAAGGTAACTGTTACTACCAGACCGTAGCCCAGGGTAGCGAGCAGCATCCAGCGGTGGTCACCGAGCCACCCCAGCGCATAGCCGCTGTCTGTCCACTGCACCAATATCAGGTACAGGTTGGGGAGCAATGCCGCCAGCAGGAAGAGCAGCAGCAGTGTCAGCAGCCGTGCCAGCAGATAGTCAACGCGGGTGAGCGGGCGCGCTAGGTAGAGGTGAATAGACTGGTCGGAGAGGTCCCGTGAAATCAGCTGGCCGCCGGTAATCGCAGCCAGCAGCACCAGATGTATGCGGATGCCAAAGGTTTCACCGGTGGGCCCGAAAGAGACCAAGTCGCCGTAGAGTAGCAGGTGAATGGGCTGCGGGTCTGTCTGGAATGGCAGGATTATCAATGCCATCAGCAATGTTTGTAGCCATACCAGTCCGATTACCAACTGGACCCATCGGTTGCGTATCATGCGTCCGAACTCACGCCAGCCCACACCCCAGATGATGGCAGGCCGGCCACCCAATACGGCGGTGTAGCGACGATAGCGTTCCATCACGCGTGCTTCATTCACTTTACAACCTCCAGGTACAGGTCTTCCAGCGCTCGGGTTGCTCTTTCCATCTGTAGCAGCGGTGCTCCACTCTCCTCGGCTGCCGCGATGATTACGTCAAAAGTCTCGTCACCGCGGAAGCTAACGCGCAGAGCAGGTCCGTGCTCCTGCCAATCCAGCTTGCGCTTCTTGAGCTCGGCACAGAACGCGTCGCGTGGTTCACCAACACGCACCTCGACCCAGTCCTCCAACTTGGCTAGCAGACTCTCAACCTGCTCGACCATCTGTAGCTTCCCCTGAGAAACGATAATGACATGATCACATATCTGTTCGACGTCGTGCAGTATATGTGTTGATAGCAACACGTTGGAATGCCCTAGCTCGGTCAGCGTGCGAATTGTGCGCAGCATCTCACGCCGTGCTTGCGGGTCCAGCCCCGAGGTGGGTTCGTCGAGAATTACCAGTTCAGGGCCGTGCACAAGCCCCTGCGCCAGCTTCACCTTCTGTCGCATACCTCCACTGTACTCTGAGATGGGGCGATATTTCTCTTCCCCCATGCGCAAATGATTCAGCACTTCATGTGTGCGCTGGATTGCTGCCTGTCGTGCCATCCCTGAGGTCTGCGCCATCTCGACCACAAATTCCACTCCAGTCAGGCGGTCGGGCAGGCAGTCATGCTCTGGCATGTAGCCGATACGCTGCCTTAGAGTAGGACCAGCTGTCGTGACTGACTCGCCGAGCACCTCGACCGAACCAGATGTTGGCGAGAATATTCCGAGCGCGAGCTTGATGAAGGTAGACTTGCCGGCGCCATTGGGGCCGAGTAGCCCGACTCGTCCCTCAGGCACCGCGACGCTCAGGCCGGCCAACGCGGTCACCGCGCCAAACTGCTTCACAAGCCTGCGCGCCTCAATCACGGCCGGCGCAGCAGCGAGGGGGTTTTGTGGTCGCCGGCTGACCCCAGTCTTAAATAATAGCCGGTGTCCGGCGCAAAGTCCGTAGGAGGGGCGCTGTCCCGCATACTACGGGGGTGAAAACATCGTAAGCGACGTAAAGCAGGCTATCGCAGATGTCCTGGAGACGCGCAAGGAGCGCAAGTTCACCGAGACGGTAGACGTCGCAATCAATCTGCGCGATGTCGATCTGCAGAACCCGCAGAAACGCATCAACGATGAGCTAGCGCTACCGCACGGCCGTGGCCGACCGGCGCGCGTTGCCATTTTCGCGCGTAAGGAGCTGGCCGAAAAAGCCAAGGCACATGCTGACTTGCTGATTACCCCCGAGGAGCTAGGAGACCTCTCCAACGACAAGCGCCGCGCGCGCAAGGTCGTCGACGGAATCGACTACTTTGTTGCCGAAATAAGCATGATGGCTGATATCGGCAAGTTACTCGGTGTCGTGCTGGGGCCGCGAGGTAAGATGCCGCGACCGGTGCCGCCGACCGCTGACATCGCACGTGTAATCGACGGACTGCGCAACTTGGTAGTACTGCGATCGCGCGACCGCCCCACTTTCCACGTGCCGATAGGTACGGTGGCAATGGAGCAGGAACAGCTGGCAGAGAACCTCGAGACGGTGCTCAAGCGGGTCGAGTCGCACCTCGACCGTGGCGACCAGAATATTGCTTCGGTCTGGGTCAAGACCACGATGGGCAAGGCGGTGAGACTCTGATGCAAGCGGTCGCCACGCAGTGGAAGCATGACGAGATTGCGCAGCTCGAGGAATATCTCGCAGCTCCAGTCGTAGCGCTGGTCGATGTGAGCGGTATCCCTGCCCGACAGATGATGGAGATGCGTAAGTCGCTGCGAGGGCGGGGAGTACGCGTGCGTATGAGTCGTAACCGGCTACTGCGCCGCGCTATCGAGGCTGTGGCTGCCAAGCGGCCTGGACTCGAGAAGCTGGCTGACGCGTTTCGTAAAGAACAGTTAGCGCTGCTGAGCGGCGACGGGAGTCCGTTCACGATATCAAGCCTGCTCAAGGCGGCTGAAACTATGGCGCCCGCCAGAGGTGGCGAGGTTGCAAGCGCAGATATCGTAGTCGAGAAAGGAGCAACTCCGTTCCCTGCTGGCCCTATTGTTGGTGAGTTTCAACAGGCAGGATTCCCGGCTGCCATCGAGAAGGGGCAGATTGTGATTCGCAAGCGGCACGTTGCCGTCGCTGAGGGCGACACCATTTCAGCGCAAGTGGCTGCGGCGCTGGCCAAACTGGAGATATATCCGATTGCTATGGGGATGGAACTACTTGGCGCGTATGATGGCCAAAATTTCTACCCTCCCGAAATACTGGATATTGATTATGATGAGTTCCACAGCCAACTGCAGTCGGCTGCGGTGGGAGCGTTCAACCTCGCTATGCACACGCGCTGGTTCAGCTCTGCCACCACGGTACCACTAGTTGTGAAAGCACGCACAGAGGCACTGGCGGTCGCTAAGGCTGCGGTGTGGCCATCAGATGATACTATTTCCGCGCTGCTCGCCGAGGCGCATCGGCAGATGCTAGGCGTCGCTAGCCATGCTGGCGATGGAGCCGACAACGAGCTGAAGGCAATGCAGGATGCAACTGCAGTAGCCCCGGCTGTGCAGGCGGAGAAAGCTGAGGCTGGGGAGGAGCCGGAAGCTGAGCAAGACGAAGCGTCCGAGGAGGACGCTGTATCAGGATTAGGAGCCATGTTCGAATAGGAGGAAAAAAAATGGAATACATCTATTCGGCTATGCTGCTCAACTCGGCGGGCGCCGAAATCGACGCCAAGTCCGTCACCAAGGTCCTCAAGGCTGCAGGCCTGAAGACCGACAAGGGGAGGGCCGAAGCCCTCGTTGCCGCGCTGGAAGGCGTAGACATCGAGGAAGCTATGGCCACTGCTGCGGTAGCCGCTCCAGCGGCCGCCGCGTCGGCCCCGTCCGGTGGAGACTCTGGCGGCGAGGAAGCTGCCACCGAGGAAGCAGAGGCCGAGGAAGAAGAAGTCAGTGAAGAGGAAGCAGTCGAAGGACTCGGTGCTCTCTTCGGTTAGGCCCGCCAGCGGGGCAATGCCCCGGGAGAAGCGATGGAAAACCAAACCGAGGAACCAGCCCCCGACGCCCCGGTAGGCGACGTGCCTGCACCCAGCGTATACGCTGGCCTGACGGTCGTTGAACTCAAAGAGAAGCTGCGCGAGCGCGAACTCCCAGTCTCTGGCACCAAGAATGTGTTGCTGGCGCGACTAGCCGAGACAGAGACGGCCCCGGCAACAGCTGATGAAAAAGGTCCCGACTACTCGAAGCTGTCGCGCCGGGAGCTGAAGCAGCACCGTAAAGCGATTAATGCACTGGCCGAAGAACTACGCCGCAAACGTGATGTGCTGAACCTGGAATCACAGTCTCACGCCGCCGAGCGCGACGTGTTAAACGCGCAGGCCAAGGAACTGATGAATCAGGTCTATGCACACCGTGACCGACGCAACGGACTGAACGTTGAGGTGGGCGAGACGCGAGACGACCTACGCGATCTGAGCCCAAAAGTGGACCAGCTGCGCGAAGATTTCCTGAAAATCAAGCGCTCCCGCTTCGCCGGAAACCACCTGCCGCCTATTCCGAAGCTGAGACGGCAAATAAAGGAGCTGGAGCTAAAGCAAATGACCAGCTCAATGAGCATCAAAAAGGAGCGCGCGTTGGTTGAAAAGATTGGGACGCTGCAGTCGCAGATTAGCGAGCAGGACGAGCTGCTCGAGACTGATGTCGAGGTCACTGCGGCACGGGATAGCTTCCGACAGGTCGAACAACAGCGCAAGGATTTGCTACGGAGCAAGAAACGCGCGCGTGAAGATGCACAGGTGGAGCACGAATCGATGCGTGACGCATTGCGAGAGAACCGTAAAACGCGCAAGAGAGCGGATGGTGCTCAGCGCGCCTTCGTGCGCGTCAAGGAGCTGGCAGATGAGGTGCATGCCGAGTACATCGAGCAGCTGCGCGAGCTCTCCGAAATAGACAGGAGACTCGCTGAGCTTCGGCGCGGCACCAGCCAGATCAACGTAGTCGAGTCGGCAGCCAACGCCGAAGAGCTATTCCGCAAGTTCCTCTCCGGCGACAAGCTTTCGACTGAGCAGCTGATGGTTATACAGAAAGCCGGGATGCTGTAGCTTTTTCAGCTGCGGGCAATGCCTCGCCGTGAATCCCGTCCTCTGGACTCCGTCTCAGGAACGCCAGCAAGCGAGCCTACTCTGGCGCTTCATGCAATCGGCACCGACGAAACTCGAAACCTACACTGACGTTCATCGCTGGTCACTCAACGCGATGGAGGATTTCTGGGCGCACTTCTGGAAGTTCTCGGGACTGCGTGCCAGTCACGACTACGACAGGGTGCTAGTCAACACAGAGATGCTAGACGCACATTGGTTTCCCGGTGCACAACTCAACTATGCCGAGAATTTGCTCGCTGGTGACGCGGACCGCCTAGCAATCATAGGTTGCGGTGAAGGGCGTGACGACGAGCGGTTGACGCGCGGTGAGCTGCAGCAGCGAGTCGCCAGCGCGCAGACTGGCTTGCGCGCGCTGGGACTGCGCCACGGGTCCCGTGTAGCGGCGTTCGTGCCGAACTGTGTTGAGACGCTGGTGCTGATGCTCGCCACCACTGCTTCGGGCGGCGTCTGGACTTCCTGCTCGCCCGATTTCGGCGCGCAAGGAGTGGTAGATCGCTTCGGGCAGGTGCGACCGCAGCTACTCATCGTAGCTGACGGCTATCGCTACAATGGCAGGTGCTTTGCGATGGACACAAAGGTGAACGGCGTACTCGAGCAAATTTCTGGCATCGAGCACGTCGTTCGCATCCCGTTCGCCGACGTCCCGAGCGAGCTGGCACACAGCTCGGTCGTTGAATATCCTGACCTACTCCAGAACAATACTGTGGTACCGGAGTTCACGCAGGTGAACTTCAATCATCCGCTCTATATCATGTACTCGTCAGGAACTACCGGGCCACCCAAGTCAATCGTGCATGGCACCGGAGGGACGCTACTGCAGCACCTGAAGGAGCACCAACTACAGTGTGACCTGCAGCCTGGGCATCGTCTGTTCTGGTTCACCACCTGTGGATGGATGATGTGGAACTGGCTCGTCAGTGCGCTCGCTTCACGGGCTACTATCGTACTCTACGACGGCAGCCCCGGACATCCCGACCTCGGTGCGATGTGGCGGCTGGCAGAGCGCACTGGCATCACCCACTTTGGCACCTCACCCAAATTTCTATCGGCGTGCGCTGACGCTGGATTGGTACCGCGCGACGAAGCCGATTTGCAGCAGTTCCGCGCGCTGCTCTCGACCGGCGCGCCACTGGTGCCGGAGCAGTTTGACTGGGTTTACCAGAATGTTCACGACGACCTCCACCTCGCTTCGATTTCAGGCGGCACCGACATCATCGGCTGCTTCCTCGGCGGCAACCCGCTCTCGCCAGTGCGGCGGGGCGAGCTGCAATGCGCGCAGCTGGGGATGGATGTGCAGGCATGGTCACCAGACGGTGAGCGGTTGACAGGAGAGTGCGGCGAGCTGGTATGCACGCGCCCATTTCCATCGCTGCCGACTGGATTCTGGGACGATCCGGACGGCGCGAAGTATCGCGCCGCCTATTTCGGGGATTTTCCCAAAGTGTGGACCCATGGCGACTTTGTCGAGATAACTGCAGCGGGTGGCGCTACCATCTATGGCCGCAGCGACACTACGCTCAACCCAGGTGGTGTACGCATTGGCACCGCTGAGATTTACCGTGCGGTCGAGAACCTGCCCGAAATCGCCGATACCATCGTTGTCGGCCGCCCGGTCGCAGGCGATGTCGATATTGTGCTCTGCGTGAAAATGGCTCATGGCGCCACCTTCAGCGATGTTCTCGCCGACCAAATATGCCAGGCAATTCGCAGCGCTACCACGCCGCGGCACGTCCCGCGTCACGTATTGCCAGTCACTGATATTCCCTACACCATCTCAGGCAAAAAGGTTGAAAAAGCGGTGCTCGCCGCTGTTACCGGCCGGCCTGTGCAGAACCGTGACGCGCTCGCCAACCCAGAGTCGCTCGCAGAATACGAGGCGCTAGATTTCGGTGATGAGTAAGGCGAGGTCAGCTGCAACCAGTCGTCGCGCCGCAGCCAGTACACTTGAAACAGTTACCGTTGGGGACTAGCATGAACTGGCCGCAATCAGGGCACGGATCTCCCGAGAAGCCCATGCGAACAGCTTCTGTAACAATTGCCTGTAGTGGATTACCTTTTACGGCCGATGTTAGCGATTCTGTCTCGAGAGCTAGGTCTGGCGAATTGCCCATGTCATCGAGCGTCATCTGGATTTCGTGCTGGTCTCCCGACGCCTTACCGTGGGGGGAGCGGCCGATTGACGCTTCTTCCAGCTCGTCCTCCGCCACCGAACGCAGCGCGTCGGGGCGCAAATCCTCCTCCGTGACGCCGTGACCTAGGTCACTGCGGCCGAGGTAGTTGATAGCCAGTTCGCGGAACAGATAGTCAACAATCGAGGTCGCCATCTTGATGCGGTCGTTACCTTGCACTGGTCCCAGTGGCTCGAAGCGCGAGAAGACAAACGCGTCGACGAACTCCTCCAGTGGAACGCCGTGCTGTAGTCCTAGACTGATAGCAACTGCGAAGCAGTTCATCAGACTGCGGAAGGCGGCGCCCTCCTTTGCCATGTCAATGAATATTTCTCCTAGACTGCCATCTTCGTATTGTCCGGTGTGGAGGTAGACTGTGTGGCCGCCAATCTTTGCCTTCTGGATGTAACCTGTACGGCGCTCAGGCAGCCGCCGCCGCTGCGCGATGTAGCGGGTCACGACCTTGCGCGCAATTTGGTGCGCATTGGGGCCCGGCAATGCCTCGGCCATGATTTCAGTCGCCTTCTCGGCTGAGACCATGCCCTCAGCGAGAAACTCTTCTTCCTCCTCGACTAGAGCGACTGCTAGACTGGTGCCCGACATCAGTGGCTGGCTCAGCTTAGAGCCATCACGGTAAAGCGCGATTGACTTGTTCATTGTGCGCCATGACTCTTCGTATGCCTGACTGATTTCAGTCACTGTTGCTTCGTGAGGCATGTTAATCGTCTTCGAGATAGCGCCGGAGATGAACGGCTGTGCGGCCGCCATGATACGGACGTGCGCATGCCACGAGATGGAGCGGGTACCATATTGCCCGCATTTGTTGGCGCAATCGAAGACTGCAAGGTGTGTGTCCTTGAAGTACGGTGCCCCCTCAAGTGTTAGCCTTCCAAAGGTATAGTCGTCGGCCGCCTGCACCTCTTCAGGTTCGTATCCGAGATGCTCTAATAAGTTAAAACGCAGGTCATTTACCTGCTCCCTCGCGACGGCTAGTTTTTCACGGCAATATTCCTCGCCGACGTGCAGTGGTGTTACCAACATCCTCAACGATGAAGTTGTTGGAATATCCTTCTCGAGCCGGTCGATAATCTCGCCTGAGAGCCCCTTGCGCTTTAATGATTCGCGGTTGACACTAGGTGCACCTTCCAAAGTGCCATTCCCAAGCACGTAGCGAATAATCTCATCGCACTGCGTCTCATCGTAACCGAGTCGCTCCAGCGCTAGTGGAACTGACTGATTGATAATTCGCAGGGTCCCGCCACCTGCTAGTGTCTTGAGCTTAACCAACGCGAAGTCAGGCTCTATGCCAGTGGTGTCACAGTCCATCTGTATACCAATGGTACCTGTTGGCGCAATCACAGTCACTTGTGCATTACGGTAGCCGTGTTGCTCGCCCAGGGAAACTGCCTCGTCCCATACCTCACGGGCGCTGTTGAGAAGGTATTCTGGGCAGTAGGCAGAATCTATTGCAAGTGGTTTCACAGTCAAACCCTCGTATTCGTTGCTCGAGGCGTTGTACGCTGCGCGCCGGTGGTTCCGCATCACTCGCAGCATGCAATCACGGTTGTGCTCGTAGCGTGGGAAGGGTGCCTTGACGCGAGCCATCTCGGCCGATGTGGTGTAGCTCCCTCCGCCTAGGATAGCAGTCAGTGCGCCACAAATGGCGAACGCACGCTCGTCGTCATAGGGAATCCCCATGCGCATCAGCAGTGAGCCCATGTTGGCATATCCAAGACCCAGAGTGCGATATTCGTAGCTACGTCGTGCAATAGCCTCGGACGGGAACTGCGCCATCAGCACACTAATCTCGAGTACAACAGTCCAGAGTCGAATGGCATGTCGATACTCATCCAGCCTTACCATACTCTCTTTTCCATCGTAAAACGCACCGAGGTTTAGCGACGCGAGGTTGCACGCCGTATCGTCCAGGAACATATATTCCGAGCAGGGATTCGATCCACGGATTGGTCCGTCTGGCGCGCAGGTGTGCCACTCGTTAATGGTGGTATCGAATTGGATCCCGGGATCGGCGCAGGACCAAGCAGCCTGCGATATCTGTTCCCACAGCTCCCGCGCAGGTAATTTTCGACACGGCTCCGGTTCGCGCCCTTCGGCAGCGGCAGTCTCCATTTCGGTACGCCAGTAGAGTTTCCATTCACCATTGGAAAGCGCAGCCTCCATAAATTCGTTGGAGGCCCGGACCGAGTTGTTACTGTTCTGTCCCGAGACTGTGCCGTATGCCTCACCTTCCCACTCGGTATCGAAGGTGGCTACCTTCAGCTGGTTCCACCCCTGTCCACCCAATTCGAGCACGCGTGCCACTAGTGTTTCAGGGACGTGGTCGTTTAGTGCAGAGCGCACTGCTCGCGCCAGAGGCTGGTTCAGTTTCTGATCAAACTTTTCTTCTGTGTCTGGATGCGCCTCAATCGCAGCTAGAATTTCGTTAGCATGGTTCTGTAACTGGCGCGAACCGGCGACTAGTGCCGCCACTTTTTCCTCCTCGGAGACTTTCCAGTTGATGAATTTTTCTATGTCAGGATGGTCCATATCGAGACATACCATCTTGGCCGCGCGCCGCGTCGTGCCACCCGATTTAATTGCCCCAGCAGCGCGGTCTCCAATCTTCAAGAATGACATTAGACCCGAAGAGCAACCTCCGCCCGAGAGTGGTTCCTCGTCCCCACGGATTGCCGAGAAGTTTGATCCAGTGCCCGAACCGAACTTGAAGAGCCGAGCTTCACGCGTCCAGAGGTCCATGATGCCACCCTCGTTCACCAAATCATCGCTAACTGACTGAATGAAGCAAGCATGAGGCTGGGGATGCTCGTAAGCATTGGTCGAACGTTCTAGTTCTCCCGATTCCGGGTCAACAAAGTAGTGCCCCTGTGCGGGGCCTTCAATTCCGTAGGCCCAATTGAGGCCAGTGTTGAACCACTGTGGTGAGTTAGGTGATGCAATTTGTGCCGCTAGCATATAGCACAGTTCATCATAGAAAGCACGTGCATCAGCTTCTGTCGCGAAATAACTGTGTTTCCACCCCCAGTAAGTCCAAGTTCCTGCCAAGCGACGGAATAACTGTCGACCGTCTTTCTCGCTGCAAGACCGATTTTCGGTTGTCGATTTAGCGAGTGCCTTTGTGTCTGGTATGGACCGATACAGCCATTTCGGTACCTCCTTCTCTGCTACCGACTTCAGTTTGCGCGGAATGCCTGCCTTGCGGAAATATTTCTGCGCTAGGACGTTGGCCGCAGTCTGGCTATAGTTAGTGGGCAGATTGACATCCTGCATCTCGAATGCTATTGTGCCGTCGTAATTTCGAATTACAGTATCACGTTTTTTCCATTCGAGTAAATCGAACGGTTCAACTCCTTGTTCGGTAAAAAGCCTCTCGATTCCGAGTCCTTTTGGGTTGGCGGGCATTAAGCCCCTCCTAGGGGCATCCAAATAATCATCTCATACGAACACAGGAGCATGGGCTCGAGGCATTCTGCCTGCTAGATATAAGCGTTGCACAAACTGTATTTTTCACAGTTTATTATAAAAATCGACCACTGTTCCACCTGTTTTTGTTGAAAAAGGAGGTGGAACCTTACAAAAACGTCATGGTGGTTCCACTATTCCCATCCGTTTTCTACCTTGGAAATGACATTCGTCAAAAAGCCTTACAAGTTGCTTTTAAAGATAGCTCAACTGGCGCCTGTAGTCTCGCGCCAGTCAATACCTACAGTACGCCGGCCTAACTTGCAGACTGGGGGAAAGATACGCTTGTGGATCGAGCGCTGTAGCAGCGTCTCGACGCACCCCACATCAGCCTCGGAAACGTGACTGCGTGCCGCCACCCGCGCCTGCGAATCATGCCGTTCCAGCCCTGCTAGCACTTGATCGAGTTGTACATACGGCAGTCCCAGTTCCTGCTCGTCGGTCTGACCTTCCCAGAGCTCGGCTGTGGGGGTGCGTTCACGAATTGCTTCGGGCACTTCCAGTTCGGCGGCGAGTACCCTCACCTGACTTTTATAGAGGTCGCCGAGAGGAAGCAGATCGGCCCCGCCGTCGCCCCACTTGGTGTAGTAGCCAGTTAACAGCTCCGACTTGTTAGACGTTCCCAGTACCAGTGCCCCCCGTTCAGCAGCGGCGGCATAGAGCAGTGCCATACGAAGACGGGCGCGCAGGTTACCTTCTTGTTCGCGAGATTCGAAATAGGGCGCCACACCCGCAAATGCGATCGCTAGTGGCGTAATGTCTACTTCCCGTGTTTCTACCTCCAATGCGGTTGCATGGGTAGAAGCCATTTCAGTTGATACAGTGTCGCCATAGGGTAGTAAAAGCCCGTATACTGCCTTGGGTCCCAGCGCTTCTGCCGCGATTGCCAGCGCAGTTGCCGAATCGATACCACCCGAGAGACCAAGCACCACTCCACTGGCACTGGCATCAGCTACGCGGTGCTGTATGAAACCGGCTATAATGTTACGGCAATCCTTGGGAAGACGCATAAGTATCAGAAAAGTAGGGTGCCACTGAGGCTTCAAATCCCCCGACTCAAACGCAGCCCCATGAAAATTGCGATTCCCCCCATAAAAAGGGCTGAGAATAATAGTGCAATCGATCCGTTTGACCAACCCGATCCATCGCCCGGCTGCCGCTCACTCGCAACTTCCAGCTCCAGTGCAAAGACGTTATTGTTCTCGTATCGCTCTGCTACAGAATTTTCAGAGTCAACTACAACATAGATAGTGTGGTTGCCTGCAGTTGCTGTCCACTCTTGCTGTAGTTCGTAATCAACTCCTTCGAATGCTTCGCCCAGTTCCAACGATCCCAGATAGCCTGATTCACTCTGTTCGTCAACGTAGAAGGTTACTAGGAATGCTTGCTCGGCACCCCATCCTTCCCCTTCGAGGGTAATTCCAATAAGTGCATGAAGTGTAACCTCCTGTCCCGGCGCGGGGTTGCTATCAGAGAGCAATAAATCACTGATGAACAAGTCCACTGGCGGCGCATCAGCAACGTGTAGCGTCTCTTCCAACCTCGCTTCGTTCCCAGACGAGTCACGTACAATAAGATGCAGCTGATAGTTACCACCCTCTGCATAGGTGTGTTCTACAATCATCCCAGTTTCGATTTCGCCGTCACCAAAATGCCATTCATATTCCAGAAATGCGGGCATATCCAAGTTATCACGAGTCAGGCTAGCATCCAGCCTGAGCGGTACCAGTGCCATTGCTTCGCCATGAACTGCCTGTGTACCTTGTAGGTAGTGGTAACTAATGACAGGTTCTGGTGGCATAGTATCGGCCACCATGATGCTCATTTCGGAGCTGCTACTGTGGCCGGCCGCGTCGGTAACTGTGAGGATTACCGGTAGTTCACCCATATCATTGAACTGTAGCCTTAGTTGTTGCCCCTCGTCCAGCACCTCAGCGTCACCAGGAATGACAATCTCACCCCTCATCACCAGCACTCTCCTCGAGCCGAATTCCCAATACCAGGTAACTATGCTCGATTCCAAGTCGCTGGATTCGGACCCATCGAGCGTAACAACGGTAATCCCACCAATAATGTTGGTACCGTTGTATGGCTCCCCGTCAGCCAGAACCGTGAAATTACTCACCGGATAGGTAGCGTCGTGAATCGTAAGCTGGACAGGTCCGAACTCGAACTGGTCTTCCTGACGGTCCATGTTATCTAATAGTGTTACAACGAAGTAGTAGCTCCCCGAGACGCTTGGGCTCCATTCAATATCGTAGGAGAATTCTTCGGTCGCATAGATTGAATGGGGCACAGTCACGTTTCCAACTGGCCCTATGCCATCTGTAGCGACTAGTACGACTGTCGCGTCAATCGCGCAGTGACAGCCTGTTTGTGGATCGTAGCTAACGGTTAGTGTTTCATCCAGAGTGTCACCGCTTAGGTCATAGACGGCAAAGCTCCAGACCCGGAACCATTCAGGTGCATCTCCCTCTCCGAGCGCCACCAAGGCAATTGGTTCCTTGACCTCCGCAGTCTCACGTTCAATGGCTTCTGAATCTAACAAACGCAGAGTAAAGGTATAGTTTCCTGTTAGGTCACAAGTCCAGTTCAGGCTGAAGTGATCAAGTGACTGTCCCAATACGTAGTGGATAGCACTGGTGCTATCGTAAAAATCGCCAGTGCTGTCGAATACATCCAGATAGACGTGCACCTCTGCGGCTCCAGCGCTGGTGTCTGGGTCGTAATTGAACTGGATTTCATCCAGCTCGGTGTCACCATCACTGTCAATTGCTTCGTATGACCAGCTGTATAGCCAGACGGTTGAGTGCCCCTCACCCTGTGGCACAAGGTAGACTGTGTCAATAATAGTCAAGTCTTGCTCTTCTCCGTTATCGTCCAGCAGGTACAGCCAGAATTCGTAGGTACCTGATGCACCAGGTGTATCGGGAGTCCAATCCAAACTTAGATAGTCCCAGACTTCCCCGCCAATGGTAAATTCACCAGAAAAAGTATCCACGTATTCATCGTAGGAGTAGACCTCAACCGAGACAGTAATGTCCATGCTAGAAGCAACGGTATCTGGGTCGAACCAGAACAAGGCAGTATCAGGGTCCCCATCCCCGTCCAGGTCAGCCACTTCATAGTCTACGCTATACCACCATAGTGACTCGGAGCTTCCGCCGCCACTGCCACCACCGCCGCCACCGGCTACTGCGGCTGCTAGCTCATCCCACTTGGTGGCTGTAATCGCCAGTCCGTCGTATTCACTAGCATAATTTGCGCTTGGCATGTAGATGCTCATACCACGCGTAACGCTAGCGCCACTGCCTTGATCACGGTAGTAGACTGCATCATCGACCGCGGTGACTATCTCCTGCGCCAGCGTGTCAAGCTCAGTACCGTCATGAACTTCAATGAAATTACTGGCAAAGTGTGACAAATCGATAAAGTCAGTCATATAGAATTTATATGTGTCATTACGCGCAGCTGCAACGTCTGTAGTCGCACCATCATCTAGTGCTTTACTGGCAAAGTCATCTAGCAGTTGCGTAATCTGTGCTCTATAGCTAGCATTCACGACGGAAAGTGTCTCACCGCCGCTGTTACCATACAACTCGAAATAGCCAACGACGATTGCCTCACCCAATTCGCCACCATCCATTCCTGGGTTAGCGACGAGATCATCCAGGAAATAGTTGTATTCCCAGCCATCACCCGGTTCTGTCTCTTCGGCTGCAACGATAAAATTGGTGTACTCTCCCAGTTCTACCAGTGTCTCTGCCATTTGCATCAAGCAGGCATCAAATCCTACTAGCTCCAGCTTACCATAGCTACTAGAGAGCGCTTGGAGTATAGTCGAAAGCTCGCTATAGGAAAGGAAGTTGTGGTTGTTGTTATCATCCCAGCAACAGCCATAGATACCTCCTCCATGGTTCCAAAAATCAAGCATCAATTTTGAATCAATCGAGAAGGCTCGGATGGCCCAATCCGCCCAGTCCCGCGCAACGGTGAAGTCACCAGTGTCAACCTCATTGCCCCAGGTCTGGTTAACAACCCAAAGAGGCAGGACGTCAATTTCACCAGAGCGAACAAATTGAATTGAAGTATCATCAGTGCTCCACTTGTCCTGTAACACAAGCAGCCAAACATTTTCCGTTGACCCAATCTTTGCCATCTCCTCAATGTCCTCATCACCGGCACTGTCGAGATTGTTGTCCCCAGCCAAATAGAGCATGTAGAGCCAACTTGGCTCATCGGCCGGCTGTGCGACTAGCGCTAGTACATAATCGGTATCTGCAACATACACTGCCCTCACATAGTAAGTGCCGGTCAAACCGCTGGCAGCTACCTGTTCTTCTCCTTCACCTCCAGTAGAAGTAACAATTGCCGAGCTGCCTCCCGAAGCCCATAGCTCAAGTTGCAGGGCATCATTCTCTTTGTACCAAGCAGTTACCTTTAGGTCATGGTTATTTACGTCAAAACTGAACCAGTCATCGTCTTCAAGTGATAGCCCAGGATAGACCCCAGGCACAATTGTAGCGGCATTCTCTGAATCGTCATTGTCCTCGTAGCCATCATCCGCAGCTGCAGTTATTGCAAGCGAAACTGTAGCGACCAGCGCATATAGGAATAGTCGGAACGAGTGCATACAATCGTGTTAGGCGGCACCCAATAATAACAATTACCGCTTAATAGCAGCGTGATTACGACCTCGTATGCAGCTAGCTGTGGCACAGGCGTCGGTCAAGCTAGGTGACGTCGAAGCTAATCTCCGACAGTCCCAGAAGCTTCTAGAGCAGGCACAGGCGACCTGCGAAGGCGAGCTGGATCTACTAGTGCTGCCAGAGCTGTTCCTGACAGGTTACCTGCTGCGCGATGATTACACACGTGTCGCCGAAGCAGTGCCGGGCGATGGAGAGGCACAGGCGGGACTGGCGATGCTAGCGGCCGACAGTGGCGTCCACATCGCTGCAGGGCTAGTCGAACGCAGCCACGGAAATCTCTACAACGTCGCACTGCTGGTTGGTCCCGACGGTTATATCGGCCACTACCGCAAGCGCTACCTTCCTAATTTCGGACCGTTCGAGGAGAAACTGTACTTCGCCGCCGGTTCAGACGCTCCGGTCTTCGAGACACCGGTTGGCCGCATCGGGATGCAGGTGTGCTATGACATCTTCTTCCCGGCGCAATCGCAGGCGCTGGCGCACGCGGGTGCCGAAATCATCCTGAATCTCTCGGCCAGCCCCACGACTTCACGGCCGCTATTCCACCGCATGCTCCCCGCCCGCGCCATCGAGACCACCTGTTTCTGGGCTTTCGCCAACAACGTCGGTGTGCAGGGCTCCCTGACCTTCAGTGGAGAGTCGTGCATTATCGACCCGCGCGGGCGCTTCGTCGCCGAAGCGCCCGCACTCGAAGCGGGCGTCGCGGTGACGGAGCTTGACCTTGCGGCGCTCCCGTCGTTCAGGGAGGCACGGCCG
>ERZ651768.533-NODE-533-length-28871-cov-10.752240_pt1 | contig 28871 bp, 30 predicted proteins | sample MGYA00514754_ERZ651768 | MGnify/ENA metagenome assembly ERZ651768
AAAGCTGACAGATGAGATGCATACACTGGTGAACAACGCGCGGGATAGCGGCAACCCCTGCCTAATCGCCACCGCATCGGCTGACGGCACACCCAACACCGGGTATATGGGCACCGTACTATCCCTGGATGAACGCTCGTTCATCTACCGGGACCGTAGCGGACGCACGCCTTTGGAGCACATCGAGGAGAACCCTAAGGTCATCGTGATCTTCCGTCACGCCCAGCAACAGATGGGCTGGAAGTTCCGCTGCACCCCTTCAGTCCACCGACAGGGCACAGTCTACGAAGACGCCATCAAACGGCTAACCGATGCGGGCCTGATCACTGACCCCGAACGAGAAGCCGCCATCGTGGTGCTACAGGTCCAGCAGGTGCTGACCCTCTTCGGAGAGGTGTTGCAGGAGAGTGAACAAGGGATCGGCTGGTAGGGCGCCTACCCGTCACCGAAGTTCGGAGCCCGCTTCTCCAAGAAGGCCAACATTCCTTCGTGAGGGGTCCCGGTGGTGAAGATGCGGGAGAACTCCTTGATGGTGAATTTCGCGGACTCCTCTTCCCCTAGTTCCAGCCACTTGGCCACGATTGTTTTCTGTGAAGCTAAAACGTCTCGGCTCATGGGCACGAAAGTGTTCGCCGTTTCATGTGCCACCTCCATCAACCGGTAAGCAGGCACCACCCGATCCACCAGTCCCATGGCCAGGGCTTCTGGGGCGTTCACGGTCTCGCCGGTCAGCAGCAGGCGTCGGGCCCGGCCCAGTCCGATGGTCGGCGGCAGCAGCGAGGCCTCGATCACCGATGGTATGCCCACCTGTACCTCTGGCAGCCCCAAGACAGCGTCCTCGGCGGCGATGCGGATGTCACAGGCCAGTATCAATTCCAATGCTCCACCCAAACACGGGCCACGGATGGCGGCCACGGCGGGAATGGACATGGTGAGCAGCTTTCTGGCCGGTTCGTGCAGTGCTGTGATGAATTCTTCGGCGTCCGCCGGGTCCAGGTCTTTCATCTGATGCAGGTCTACCCCAGCGGAGAACGCCCGCTCTCCTGACCCCGTGAGAATCATCGCCCTCACGCTCCTGTCCTGGTCCAACCGGTCCAATACCGACTTCAAACCCAAAAATGTCTCCCGGCCCAATAGGTTCAATGGCCCCCGTCCTTCCAACTTAGTGACAACCACCCCATTAGAATCAGCCATTCGTCCTCCGGCGAGACTCCGTCTCAACCACTTTGTCTGCTATGCATGTTATCAGTTACCGATGAGGTTCTAGTCTGCCGGCATCAATTCACTCAGACTGTAATGGTCGTGGAAGAATACGAATGCCTCCTGGCATAGCGAAACCGACGACGCGGACATAAACAGAAACAACAGATGTTCTCCGAACTGGGACGGAACATCGATGAATCCGTAAGCATGCCGTGTGAGAAAATCATCCCGGGTCCGTAGGGGGCTTCACCGACTTCGTTCCGACGCTGACCTAGCTCACTATTATCTAGTCATCACTTGGGGAAAACTGGCCCGGACCGAAAATATACTGAAGCTTCGACGCTCAATTCGTAAGTATCCGAGTCGATAGGCCCGCCCAAGATATCACCAGACGCAGCCACGATTTCTTGGTAGGTGCTGCTGGCTTCCGCCTCAGTTAGGACCGCCTTCGATTCTCAAACAGTCACAGAGAGAGCTGTATGGATGCCCACATCGATCATCAGGTAGGCTGATTTAAAGCCCTTCAGTCTCTTGAAAGATGGAACTATCGGATTATCGTAAATATCGATCAGTTCTTGAATTTTCCCTCGCCGAACCTGCGCAGAGGCCACTCTTACGCGCATTATTTGCCTCCTGTTTGTCAAGATGGTGAGCGACTGTACCACGCGGCCGTTCATTTGTTAAAAATTTTCATTGTCGTAAGCACAGGAACCTTCCATCTTGACGTATAATACCGTTCCTGGCGACCTATTAATTCAACCAAAAATCTGGAGGCAACCCACGTGAAGCTGCTTGTAATCACTGGCGGAAGGCACCCTTATGAAGAGTCCACGCCTGTACTGGAGAGATTCCTCAAGGCGGCAGGTCACGACGTGACCGCAACCGAGGATGCCTCGGTGCTGGCAGACTCTACTGCAATGGCCGGCTATGACGCATTGGTGTTCAACACCCGGCGGGAGAACGCCGCCGATTTCGCCGAGATGAAACTGTCCGAGGCCGCACAGAACGGAATCATCGATTATGTAAAAGCGGGCAAGGGGTTCGTCTGCTTGCACATCTCTGGCTGCGGGGCCGATTACTGGCCCGAGTTCGCCGAGATCACCGGCGGCGGCTGGGTCTCCGGCACGAGCTACCATCCTCCCTACAGCAACTTCGCCGTCAAGGTGAGCCAGCCCGGCCACGCGGGAGTAGCTGGGGTCTCTGACTTCAACACCGACGACGAACTCTACATGGGAATCGAGTACAAAAGCGGCAGCGACGTCTTTCTAACCGGGACTTCCGAGGAAGGGACCTGGCCTTGGGGTCCGGACCGCGCGCCGACCCACATGTCCGCCGGTACCTTCCCTCTGGGCTGGACCCGCACCTACGGCCAAGGCAAGGTATTCACGCTGCTGCTGGGTCACGACGGGAAGAGCTTCGAGTCCCCGGAATTCCAGAAGATCGTGCTCAACGGCGTCCAGTGGGCGACCGCCTAGGCCATGTTTAAGCTACTTGGGCTAATAACCCTGCCCTTACGATTGGTGGGGCTGCTTAATGATGGTGATCGGTATCCCGGTGGCCATAATCGTGCTGATCATATATCTGACCTGACTGGTACCGAAATTGCAGTCGGACGTGAAGGACCGGGATGTTACGGGTGAGTAAATCCCGAGCGATAGAAGCCCCGCCGGAACGCGTATTCGCCTACTTGGTGGACGTCGGCCAGCATGCGGCTCTTGGTTCAGTCGTTCGGATTTCGGCTAACGGAAACATCGCCAGGGGAACCCAGGGTGGGTTATCCGGGGAGGTTAAAAGGCACACGGAAGAATCTGACGATTTCATTCCGGTTGGAAATCACTGAGTTCTCGCCTCACCCACGCATAGCGTTTCTACAGTCGGAAGTTTACACGGCGGCTACGGTTTTGGGCCGCATTAAAACTCAGGGAATACACCCGACATCCAGGACGTCGAAATCAGCTTACCGTATCTCTTACGATCTGGAACCTGTTGGTTTGGGAACTCGGCTCACGCGCAACAGCGAGCCTGCCGGCCAGTGGTGGGCGTTGCATGCATGCCTGGTGTGGCCACTGGTCCAACCAACCAAGGCAATGAACCAGTCTCTGGTTTTGAGAATGATTAAGGCACAACTCGAAGTAAACAACGTCTAAGGGACGAGAGAGATTAGCAATATGAAAGAGCCCGGCCGATTAATCGGCCGGGCTCTTTTTGTCTTTATCTATATCCAGCCTAACCGGACAGCTTACCCAGTGACTAGGTTGGGAGTGACCTCCGCGGGCAATCCGGGGTGGCCGGTTAGCGCCTCTCCGGTGGCCAGCATCTCACGGGCTTTGACGGTCAAGGCGGGCAGAACGGCGTCAATCAAGTCTTGATCCAGATCGGCCGCAACGCCAGGGTAGCCGGCCCGCTCAATCATTGGACCCAACTTCTTGCCGTCAATCTTGTCCAAGACCCAACCAAGATAATCGGTGACCAAGGTCTTGTCCCAGTAGATCCGGTGATTCTTGTTTCGGGGGCCATAGTGGTAGTGAGGGCCGTCCCAGAAAAGGTCGAAGGCCATGATCTCGGTCTCTTCCACAAACGACTTCTCGGTGGAGCCGCCCACGTCAGTCAAAACGTGGATCGCCAGACCGCCGTCACCGACGGGTAAGCGCCGCATCTCCAGCCCGAAGCGGATGTTTCCTGCATCAAAGATGTCGGTGCCACGGTTGTGCTTAACAGTGTTCCGCTTGGCAACGAACAGCTCTCTGGCAGTGGCTTCTAGCTCGGGAAGCATGTCCGCTAATTCTTCAAGGTCCACTTGCTCAGCAATCTCCGGGTATCCTGCCCGGTGCAGCATATCCGGGAGCTTCGTCTTCATAGTCTTAATGGCCCAGCCGATCGGGTTGCCGTCGGTTGTCGGGTCCATTCGGTAGAGCTTCCCCATGCCGGTTGAATTTTCCGTCCGGCCGGCGAGCATCGCTGGCCCTTGTGTCTTCAGGTCGGGGTTCTGCGGGCCGTAGATATAGCTTCGTTCGATATCGAAGCAATTGAACCGCAGTAAGATCGTCTTCTCGCCATCGATGTCGCCTTCTACGACGATCGATACGCCTTGGTCGGCGTGGTCTTGAATGTTGCCGTCCCACAGTTCATGCCTGGCTGTGAACGTCACAGAGCCGACTTCAAATACTGTTTTCAATTCTGATTGAACCATTTCCTAGAACACCTCGTTAAGATTTAGCTCAGGGCTATCCGGTACCTATACGCATGGTTTAGAAATGATATTAGCACACAGTGCGGTAACTAGATAATCTTTTCGCAGCCGGGTCTATACCGGTGGCGACGCTATCTTCAGCCTAATTTGATCAAACCGAACTGATCTTCATTCAGATTAAAGGTGCGTCCCAGCCGGTCCCATTTTATGACCAGCCACTGGAGCTTCCCAGCTTTGCGTTTGATTGTCACCTCTCCGGTATCCCCCGTCTCGATGTTGAATTTTCCGGCCCCAGTTGGGGCTCCCATACCCTGTTGGACCTCAAAAGTCTCAACTGCTTCAACCTTTGATCCGGCTTCCAATTCGTCCCAAATCATAGTCATATCTGAACCCTTCGTGTATTCAAATTGGGAACCACCTGCTCCATCATCAAACGCAGAGTATTCACCTGTTTATCCAGGTCAATCTTGTTTCCGAAATTGACCTCGAACATGATTTGGTCCAAGCCCAATTCTTCAGTCAAACTATTCAATTTCTCAGTCACAGCTTCGGGAGTGCCGTACGCCACCTTATCCCGGAACCAATCATCGTAGGACATGTTCTTGACCGTTTCAGCTTCCTGACCCCAGTTGCCGGTGGTGCCGCCGTACTTGGCATAGGATGCCACCCGGTCGGACAGGCGTCCCATGGAGAACAAGGCGCTTTCCATGGGCTCGTCGTAGGCTTTTTCCGGGTCATCGGAAAGATAGACCGGCACTCTCAGCCCGACCTTGCCACGGCCTGCGTGCCCGGCATCTTTCCAAGCCTGATGGTACCCATCTATCTCAGGTTTGAGACCGGCCAAAGTGAAAACGCGGGACGGATTGATCAATATATCGTAGCCAAGGCGTCCGGTAGTCATGAAACTCTCGGCAGAGGTCACCCCCACGCGCACCGGAGGGTGGGGCTCCTGATATGGCTTCGGGGTTACCGTCAGATCCTTGAGATTATAGAACTCCCCTTCAAAGGAGAATGTCTCGTTGGTCCAGGCCTTTATGATTATCTCCAGGCTCTCTTCAAATCGGCCCCGGCTTTCGGAGAAGGGAGAATTGAATCCTTCGTGCACGTTGGGGAAAGTGCCGCGGCCGATGCCGAACTCGACCCGGCCTCCACTCACTAGGTCGAGGGTGGCGATTTCTTCGGCCACCCGGACAGGGTTAGCTAGCGGCAACAGCATGACCGCAGTGCCCAGCCGTATGCGTTCGGTGCGGGCGGCGATGTTGCTCAAAATGGTGATTGGCGAGGCCATCACGCGGCCTGGACTGAAGTGGTATTCGGCCAACCAGAGGGAGTCCACTCCCAGTTTTTCAGCCTCGTTTACCAAGACGAAGGATTCGTCGAACGCCTCCTTCTCCGTTCCTCCTTCTCGCACTGGGAACTCAAGGAATATTCCAAATTCCACGGCGGCCTCCAGTCTAGGCGCGGTCCCACGAGCGAAACCGACGCAAATCTTCGGTCTATATATCAAAAATCGACATTCCGAAAGGGATGCCGACACTATGGGCGATATGATAGCCCAGTTCGGTAGGTGGGCGTCAAGAAGACGGCTTCGGCTAAGTCTTACTGTGCGGCTGGATGATTACTTTCAATGACGACTTGGCTTCGGCGGTCAACTGGAACCCCAGTCCCGCTTCTTCCAGACCCAGCCGGTGGCTGATCATCTGCCCCACCTGGACCCGCCCAGACGCGATCATTTCCAGGGCCGTAGCCAGGTCTCCCGGCGCGCCGGCGTAGGTGGTGGTCAGTGTGGCGTCGTTCCGGAAGAAAAGGTCGTTCACCGGGACTGAAATGTTCACTCCAGGTTCCGTCGGGGCGAAGAACAATACCGTGCCGCCGCGGTCTACTGAGTCCAATCCCTGTTGCAAGGCCGGTGGAGCGCCGGTACAAACGATAACCAGCTCGGCCAACCGGCCGTCGTTCACCTCGCGCAGCCGGGCGGGGATGTCGTCGGTGGCCAGGAAGGTGTGGTCGGCGCCCAGTTTCATGGCCGCCTCCAGCCGGTCCGGGACCATGTCGGTGGCTACGATTCGCCCGGCGCCTAAGGCACGTGCCAGGTTGATGTGCAGCAACCCAGCCAGTCCACTGCCCAGGACGATGACGGTCTGTCCCGGCTGGATGTTGGCGCGGCGCTGGCCCCGGTAGACGCAGGCCAAAGGCTCGGCGAAGGAAGCTTCATCAAAAGAGAGGCTGTCGGGAATAGTGAATACTCCCCGATCGACGTTGATAGCCGGCACCCGCAGGTATTCCGAGAAACCGCCTGGCTCGAAAGTTGTCTCTCGTAGAGTATCGCAGACGGTGTGGTGGTCGCTTAGGCAATAGTGGCAGACGTTACAAGGGACGTGATGAGTCACGATCATGTTGTCGCCTTCTTTGAACCGTTCCACACCGGCCCCTGTCTGAACAATAGTCCCGGCGACTTCGTGACCCAAGACCGTGGGAGCTTTCTGGATTCGGTACCACTCCATGACGTCGCTGCCGCAGATGCCGCTGGCTTCCACCTTGACCAACAACTCACCGGCCCCGATCTCCGGCACAGGCAACTCCTCCACGCGCACGTCGTGGTTGTTGTAGTACATGGCGACACGCATGGTAGCTATACCTCTAATTGATCGGGAATGGTGGGAGTTAAGCCGGCACCGAGGCAACCCGGCCGTTGCCGGCTTTGACGCTGTCGAAGATCGTTTGGGCCTCGGCTACTGTGCCATTCTCATGGACGATGTGGCGCAACGCCCGAATCATAGGCACCGGGTGGTCACTCTGCCAAACGTTCCGGCCCAGGTTGATGCCGATGGACCCATTGTCCATCCCATCTTTGACGAACTCCATCACCTCTCGTTCGGTGTCGGCTTGGGGGCCTCCGGCCATCACAACCGGGACCGGGCAGCCGTTTACAACCTTGTCGAACTCCTCGCACCAGTAGGTCTTGACCACTTTTGCGCCCAGCTCAGCGCAGATACGGGAGCAGAGAGCCAGGTAGCGGGCGTCCCGCTTCTCCAATTCTTTACCCACGGCGGTTACCGCCATCACGGGAATGCCGTACTTCTCACCCTCGTCCACCAGCTTTCCCAGGTTCAACAGAGACTGCTTCTCATATTCGGTGCCAATGAATACTGAGATTCCCACTCCGGCCACATTCAAACGCACGGCGTCTTCCATAGATGTCGTGAGTCCCTCATCGGCCAGGTCGGCGCCAACCATGCTGGTGCCTCCGGACATTCTCAGGATCACCGGTTTATCCATGGCTGGGTCGACAACAGCCCGCAACACGCCGCGGGTTACAAAGAGCGCGTCCGAATAAGGAAGGAGAGGTTTGATGGTCTCACCGGGCTGCTCCAGCATCCTGGTCGGACCCTGGAAATACCCATGATCGATGGGCAAGAACATGCAATGGCCATCAGGTTGGATCAATCGCTTCAGTCGGTTTTCCATTCCCCAGTCCATATCCATACCTCGCTTCGCTTCTTTTGGGCTTAGGGCCTCGGCCCCGGTTCATTCAAGTTTATGTTGCCTGGGCAACGGAGACATTATCCCCGCTGGAGGGCCGGGTAACAAGTCAAGGTTGCCCTTTGTTGCCCTGCTTAGCCGGTATTACCGGCCTCCCAAGTGATCAGCACCTGGCGGATTTCTGGCAACCATTGTGGGATGAAACCATCCGAGTCCTGCTGGAATAGTTCGTCGAATTTCTCCCGAACAACTGTATCGGCCCGCTCCCTGTGTTGGGGCGCCAACCAAACGCCAGCCAACGCGACTTCCACAGCGTCCTCCTTAGTTTGGGGAAACTCAGGGAGTTTTGGTACGCCGTCGTAGAATGTTCCTCGGGGAAGAAACCTCACGTCGGGCAGGATACCCATTTCCCAGAGCGCCGGAAGCAGATGAGTGTACGAGGGGACCAGGGCTTGTTCCTCACCGTAGACCATCATGAACAGCTTTGCGTTTAGCATCGGGCCGGCGATACTCGAAAGATTGATGATCACGCGGCGCCGTGCAGCACCCTTAAGTTTGGCGATGAAGCGCTGGATGTCACTAACGAAATAGGTCACGTGGGCGGCAAGGACTACGTCACCCTGAACGCCATCGACATCCAACCAATCAGATAGAACAAAACTGGCGTTCTCGATTCCAGCCTCTGTCGCACTCTTCTCGAATTCCTGACCCATCCCCGCAGATGGGTCTACGTTGATCGCCTGACGGCATCGGAGCGCCATTGGCAAGCTGAACCTGCCCGCACCGCCACCTGCGTCCACGAAAACATCGTCGGGTCTAACCAGCTCAGCCAACGCCTCAAAGCTGTCTTCCATCTGACGCTTTGGGTCGGCACGAAACCGTTTCGCGATATCCCCGCCCCAGAGGTCCGGTTGAGGCGGACCCTTAAGCCGCTTGTTCTGAGAATTCACGGCCTCAATCAGCGCCCCATAATCTGCGATTGCGCCCATTTTTACACCCACCGTTCAAATCTGGGGGTTATTATCAACGCCTTCAACCAATCGGACAACCGTCACGATTTGAACAGATTTCGTCACCATTTACCACTTTTGCGCCGTTTGCTGTTTATCGGGCCTTAAAAATTCTTGACACTGCTAAGTGCCTCTGTTACAACCAAACGAAATCCCAATACCTAAAATCAGAGGATGGCCGGTCACCGGTTGTCAGGAGGAAGACTATGGGCGAGATACTAGGAGCCGGCATTACCCATTACCCTCCGCTGATCACCCCAGACGAAGACCGGGGATTCCCTCTGACTCGCACCCTCAAACACAACACCAACGTCCCCGAAGATATGAAGATTCCAACCAATTGGCCTGAGCCGATGCGCATCGAGTACGGCGAAGACGAAGGACTCAAGTCGGCCGGGGAACACCGGGAACGGCTGGTCAAAGGGTTCCGGCAGATACGGTCGGCCATCGACGATTTCAATCCTGATCTCATCCTCATCTGGGGGGACGATCAGTACGAAAACTTCAAAGAGGACATCATCCCGTCCTTCTGTGTGCTGGCCTACGACCAGTTCGAAGCCAAACCGTTCACCCGATCCGACGGCAGTTTCCGGCGCAACGTGTGGGATGAGGCCCAGGGCAAAAACTTCGTTTATAAGGGCGCTCCCCAAGCGGGCCGCGCCCTGGCCACTGGCCTGATTAATGAAGGGTTCGACATCGCCTACTCCTACAAGCCGCTCCACGAAAGCGGCCTAGGCCACGCCTTCTTAAATACGCTCCTCTACTTGGATTACGACCGGAAAGGCTTCGACATCCCAGTCCTGCCCATCGCCGTGAACTGCTACGGCAGCAACGTCATCCGCAACAGGGGCGGCGCCATCACCCAGAAGGTGAACGGCGTGGAATTGCCCTTCGACCCACCCGGCCCTTCGCCCGAGCGTTGCATGGAGCTTGGCGCTGCCACCGCCAGGGTGATGAAAGACAGCCCTTATAAGGTGGCATTGGTCGCGTCGTCCAGTTGGTCTCACGCCTTCCTAACGCCCAAAAACAACTGGCTGTGGCCGGACCTTGAGTCCGACTACGCCCGGTTTGAAGAACTGCGCGACGGCGATTACGACGCCTGGAAACGCATCTCCACCGATCAAATCGAAGACGCAGGACAGCAGGAATTACTGAACTGGATGTGTCTGGCCGGAGCCATGCAAGAGATGGGCCGCAAGCCGGAGATTCTCGATTACGTGGAGACCTACGTCTTCAACTCCAACAAATGCCTGGCCCTGTTCAGCCCATAGCACCAATTGTCATCCCTTCCCCTTCACAAAGGGAAGGTTCGGATCTGGGCACACTCCAAACCTAAACCGCTGGAGAACCAAATGGCCGAGATACTTGGAGTCGGGCTTACCCACTCCCCTTCGCTTATCGCACCAGACGAGCTGAAGAACTACTCTCTCACGCGGGCGCTGAGCAACAACGACCGCATCCCAGCGGAACAGAAAAACCCCGAGTCCTGGCCCAACGCAATGCGCGCCGAGTGGGGCGACGACCAGGGCTACACATCCGCCAAGATTCACCGTAGCAAACTGGTCGATGGCTTCCGACGGCTGCGGACCGAGATCGATGCCTTCAAGCCAGACGTTGTGTTGGTCTGGGGCGACGACCAATACGAGAACTTCAAAGAGGACATCATCCCGGCGTTCTGCATCATGGCCTACGAGGAGTTCGAGTGCCAGCCCATGGCAGGCCGGGACGGCGGCCAGCGGCCCAACGTCTGGGACGAGCCGGCCAACGAGATTTTCCGGTACAAAGGCCACGAATCCAGCCGCTACCTGGCCGGCGCCCTACTGGAAGACGGCTTCGACATCGCCTACTCCTACAAGCCCCTCCATCAGGATGGGCTGGGCCACGCTTTTGTGAATACTCTGCTCTATCTGGACTATGACCGGAAGGGCTTCGACTACCCAGTGATTCCCTTCTCGGTGAACTGCTACGGCAGCAATGTCATCCGCAACCGGGGCGGGGCAATCACCCAGCAGATCAATGGCGTGGATATGGCTTTGGACCCGCCCGGCCCCTCGCCCAAACGGTGTATGGAACTCGGCGCAGCCACCGCTCGCGCCCTGCAAGCCAGCCCCTGGCGAGTGGCCCTGATCGCATCTTCCAGTTGGTCCCATGCCTTCCTAACCCCGAAGAACTGGTGGCTCTACTGTGACGTGCAGTCGGACCTAGCTCGCTTCGAGGAATTAAAGGAAGGGAACTATGAGGCTTGGCGTGGCATCTCAAACGCCCAGATCGAGGACGCCGGCCAACAGGAAATGCTGAACTGGATGTGCCTTGTCGGAGCCATGCAAGAATTGGACCGCAAACCTGAGATCGTCGAGTTCTTGCAGACCTATGTCTTTAACTCCAGCAAATGCCTGGCGGTGATGAAGCCGTAACGGGCGACCCGGAGGAAAACACCATGGTGTCAGAAGCAAAACGAACAGATCTCGACCGGCGTCAGCTAGCCCCACCTGAAGGGCTCCGTGATTTCTGGTACCCGGCGCTCCTGGACAGCAAGGTCGGGAAAAAACCGGTGCGACTCAAGATGCTGGGCGAAGAGTTGTGTTTCTTCCGTGACGAACATGGAAATGTTGCCGCTCTCTGGGATGTCTGCCCCCATCGAGGGGCCAGTCTGGCCCAGGGGGACTGTCACTTCAGGGGGACCGTAGCTTGTGCCTACCACGGCTGGGTTTTTAACGGCGAGGGTGAGTGCGTTTCAGTGTTGAGCGAGGGCCGCAACTCCGGTATACCCGGAAAAGTTCAAGCTCAAAAATACCCCACCCAAACCCTGAAAGGCTTGGTTTTCGTCTGGATGGGCGAAGGCGAACCGGCGCCAATCGAAGAGGACGTGCCCGAAGAGTTCTTCGAAGAGAAGAGCCAGGTGCTCTACCGCATCGCCGATTGGCCGGTGAACTGGCGCGTTGCCCTGGAGAACTCCATGGACTCCCACGTGTACTACGTACATAGGGACTCCATCTTGATGCTGGCCCGTGGCCCACTGGACCCGTACAGCCGTTCGCCCCGCATCCGGCCTGTATTCGTAGGAAACGGATTCAACGTCATCTGGGGCGACGCCGAGGACGCTGGGAATCCCCGCCGCTCGTTTGGGTTCCGGGAGTACTTCGACATACTAAGGGGTAAATTACACTACCAGGACTCGCACAACGGACTGGGCCGCTGGCCCAAGAGTAAGTGGCGGCTACTGTGGAACTGGGTCTTCATCCCAGCCAATAAACGACGCTTAAGCAAGCCGGTAACCACCACCGACCCGCTTTGGGGTCCCGGCCACCACCTGCCTGGCATGTTCCGGACCGATATGCGCACTCACATGTACACCCGGATGTGTGTGCCTATCGACGGTGACACCACGCGCATCGTGTACTACCACACCACACGCCCGGGCAACCTTCTGGGCCGCGTCTACGAACGAGTCCATTTCCTGCTCTGGCACAACTGGGTGATGAACATCCAGTTTTCCAACCAGGACGCCAGGATCATGGTACCTCAGCGCTATGACACCAACGAAAAACTATCGGGGACCGACGCTGAGATCATCCAGTGGCGGAAGCTGCTCCAGAGGGTGGCAATAGAGGGACGCGGCGTTTTGAAAGACCTACAAGCCGAGCACCTGGCCAAAGAAATGGACACCACCATCGCCGAGGGGTTCGCCGCGGACCAACTGACCGAACAGGGACTGGAAGACGTTGCCGAGTTCCTGGCCGGCACTGTCTCCGGCGACGACGACTAGATCGTCTCCCTCAACAACCCGATAAACAGCCAAGAACCGTAACCGCCCTCGTTGGGCGGCAGCGGCCTTACCTCGACCGAGAACCCTGCCTGCCCCATCAAACCTGACCAGGTGTTGAGGGGGAACAGACCTGTGATATGGGTGTCCACCTCAACCGTTGTTCCCCCTTCTTTTTTGATGGTGTAGGTGTAGGTCGATTCCACCTGAGTGTCCGCCGGGTCCGGGTCAACCATCACTTCTTGGATGTTGACCTCAATGTCGCCCTGCTTTCGGTCCCAGTCGTAGACCCAGCCATCGGGAAATGTCTCCTGGACCCAGTCTGGCGCCACCATCAGCACACCGCCGGGCAGCAGATGCGCGGCCGCGGTGGCGAAGGTTTCCTGGAGGTCTTGCTCGGTCAGCAGGTAAGAAGCGGCGTCATGTACCAGCACGGCGTCGAAGACGCGGTCCACGCGGATACTCCGCATGTCGCCAACATGGTGTTCTACTCCGGGGTTTAGCCCCTGGGAAAGCGCAAGCATGTCCGGCGAAAGGTCAACGGCCGTGCATTCAAAACCGGCGGTCAGGTGAAAGAGGTTATGCCCGCCACCCACGCCTAATTCCAGCAACCTGTGCCTTCCGGGGCCAAGCTCATCGTGAACTATGTCGGCAAAAACTCTGGCCTCGCTGCCGTATTCTTCGGGCGGGCTGATGATCGGCCAAAGGTAGGCCAGGTCATAGTAAAGACGAATAGATCTTACCTCCGGCACTCCCGATTACTGGAGTGTGAGTCCGTTTAGCAGGCGCTTCACGGCGTCTTCAATCGCCAGAAACTCAAATCCGGCTTGGAACGATGCCCGGCGGTCAGCCTCAGTGTCACCAATGTGATAGTACTCATCAACTGCGAACTGCTCTTTGACCTCGTCGAGCCGGTGTTTCAAGACGGTGAACTTAACCTCGATCCCATTGTCACGCCATATACGTTGCTGTTCGGCCACAGTCCGGTCGGAGCAACTGCCGATCAGGTACCCGAGTCGCTGCACCTGACGAACCATCTCCATGGTGATCCCGCCGGGCGGGTCGCCCACTTCCAGGGTCCCGTCGATGTCGAAGCTGATCAGTTTGGTCAAACGTTTGCCTTAATCAATCAGAACCTGCCTTTGTCATTCTGAGCCAGCCGCATCGGCGAAGAATCTACCATTCGGCACAGTTGCGCCGTGCCACTTGCCCAGATAATTGGCGGCTTTGGTAGACCGGGGTAGAACCTTCGCTCCGCTCAGGATCACAGAACATGCTGCCAGGTCTCGCCCTTGGGCGGTTCACCCGACAACTTGAAATGGGGGATGCTGATGCCGTCGGGCTCGTCGTCGAAGATGACCTCAACTCGCGCTCCGATGGCCACGTTCTCCTCTTTCTCCGGCTTCAGGTCGGCATCCAGTAGGTTGGCAACGATACGGAGACCGTCTTCCGGGGTGGGCTGGCCGCTCTGTTCATCCAATTCCACCAGCACGATGGCAAAAGGAGCTAGGTCTTTCAAAGCCGGAACAACAGTGTGGGCAACGATCTGGTAGCTGAAGATGGCCCCCTTGCCGCTCACCTCGACCCATTCCCAGTCCAACGATGGACACCAAGGGCAGCCGGGGCCAGGCTCGCCGCGCAGAAGGCCACAGTCACCACATTTCTTGACTACCAGTCTGTGCTCACCAGCGGCTTCAAAGTAGCCGCGGTATTCGCTGTCGTTATCGGGGATGTCCAGACGTTGTCCTCTGTATTCATACGTGGCCATATCGATCACTTCCTCATTATGAGAGCGCTGCCTACAGCAGGGGTGCCCCATCCCATATTCATACTGGTCTCAGCATCCTTCACCTGCCGGCAACCGCCCTCGGAGTAGTCATAAGTGTGCTCACCGTTGGCGGCATTTGGACAATAATCGTCGACCGTCCCCCGGAGTTGGCGCACGTTCTCGATGACCATGTTCATGCCGTGGGTATAGGCCTCACAAAGGTGGCCGCCGCTGGTGTTGTTGGGCACTTTACCGCCCAGGTTTATAACGCCGCTCTTCACGTAGTCCTTGGCCTCACCCTTCTTGCACCAGCCGTAGTCCTCCAGTTGGAGCATGACCGTGTAGGTGAAGGCGTCGTAACAGCCGGTAACGTCGATGTCTTCGTGTTTGACCCCGGCCATGTCAAAGATGCGCGGGCCGATGTAATGGCCGGCGACTCGGCCCATGCTGCCGTGCTGGAAGTGGAAGTCGCCGCCGGGTTTGGTGCCCCGTCCCTGGACTCCGATGATGTGGGCCGGGGTTTGTTTCAAGTTCTTGGCCCGTTCGGCGGAGGTGACGATCACGCAGGTGGCATTGTCGGTCTCCAGGCAGCAGTCCAGCAGGTGGGCCACTGGACGGATGATCCAGCGGGAGTCCATGACGTCTTGGACGGTCACCCTCTGCTTCATCATGGCCTTGGGGTTGTTGCTAGCGTGATTGCTGTGGGCAACCTTGATGTGGGCCAGGTCCTCGCTCTTCACGCCGTACGTCGCCATATGTTTGGTGAAGTTGAATGCGAATTGTTGGACAGCGCTAATCAGGCCGTAGGGGCGTTTCATTAAATCTATGCCGGATATTCCGGAGGCGGCCCTGGCGCCGGTGCCGCCAATCCGAAAATTGGAGTAGCCGTTCATAGACCGGAAGATGGCGACGGTGTCGCACATGCCGGCCTCGATGGCGCCCATTGCCAGGCCGATTAAAGCCTCGGAACTAGATCCGCCGCCGGAGCAGTCCATATAGAAATTGGGCCGGAGTCCCAGGTCGTACATGATGGATGTTGACGGCGTGGAATCGCCGCTGTGGTAGCTGAGCATGCCGTCCACATCGCCGGAACCCAGTCCGGCGTCATCCATGGCTCTGCGGATGGCCATCGCTCCCATGGCCCTGGTGCTGCGGCCTGAGCCGCGGCTGTACTCGGTCTCGCCGATGCCGACGATGGCATATTTGCCTACAAGGCTGGTCTCCATGGTCTCTCCTTTGCTTCCTATGGAAAGGATTTTCTCCAGACTGAATAGAGCTGGGAAAACGCCCCGTATTATGTCTTCTGGGTCACCTTCTGACAATCGCCGGCACTGGGGCTAATCAAAGGTCCCGGCGATGGCCATATCCGCCAGCTCCTCCTCATCGACTCCCAGAATCTCTCTAAGAACCAGGTCCTGGTCCGCGCCGAACTCCGGGGCTCCATTGGTGACTTCACCTGACGTGCGCGATAATTTATAAGGGGCTCGTTCGATGGTCTGTAGCACTCCGGAGGCATCCGGGACCTGCTGGAAGATTCCTCGCTCCCGCAGATGCGGATCGTTCTCCGCCATGTCTTTGCCGGTTTGGACGACCCCAGCAGCTACTCCGGCCGCCTGCAGCAGGTGCATCGCTTCTTCGGCGTTCTGTTCCAACGTCCAACCCTCAACCAGCTTGTCCAGTTCATCCGCGTGTTCCAGCCGGGATTCTGTGGTAGCAAACCGCGGTTCCAAAGCCCAACTTGGAGAGCCGAGCGCCAGAACAAATGCGTCCCAATCCTCTGAGTTAAATACGGTGATTGCCAACCAGCGATCGTCTCCTTGGCAACGGTAGGCGCCATGAGGCGCGCCGCCTCCGTGCGGCTGCCGGTTGCCGGTGCGCTGGACATCGTTCTTGTTGACGCTCAACTCCAACGCCAACGGCCCCAGTAGGGTGGACATGGACTCCATCTGGGAGACGTCGATCCACTGCCCTCGGCCGGTGTGCGCCCTTTGAATCAGCGCCAACAGTACGGCCTGTGCTCCGGCCATCCCGCCCACCGCATCGCTATAGGCGCTGGCCGGGCCGCTGGGTCTGGTATCGGGGAACCCGGTCAGGTTGGTGAACCCGGACCAAGCTTGGAGGGTCTGGCCGTAGCTGACCCGGTCTTTCCAAGGCCCGGTGCGGCCGAAGCCGGACATGCTTAGCATGATGATGTCGGGCCGGATCCGGCGAATGCTCTCGTAATTCAGGCCCCAGCTGGGCATCACTCGGCCACTGAAATTCTCGGCGACAACGTCGGACACGGACACCAGCCGCCGTGCCAGTTCTTTCCCGGCTTCGGTCTTCATGTTTAAAGAGATAGACGATTTTCCGGCGTTCCAGTTGTGCCGCTGACCAAGACCACGGGCGGTGTTGGACGCTGGCCCGCCGACCACGGCGAGGGCTTGGTTGGACTCAACCTTGATCACCTGGGCGCCTTGATCCGAGAGTATACGCGTTGCCGAGGGGCCGGCATGTATCCAGGTAAAGTCCAACACCCGGATACCCTTGAGAGCGAGCGCTCCAGAGCCAGCCATGCTAGATAACCCCCGAGGCTACCAAGGCTTCAAATTCCTCGTCTGACAGCCTCAGTTCTTGGCAGTAGACCTGCCGGTTGTGCTGGCCGGCCTGCGGCGCTGTGGTGGTCAACTGCCAACCAGATTCAGAAAGCTGGTACGGAGCGCCGGGATACACCATTTTGATACCGCTTTCTCGGTCAGTCACCTCTTGGTAGAAACCTCTAGCCCAAAGCTGTTCTATGTCCAGCAGTTCGCCAGCGGTGGTCACCGGGCCCCATGGATGATGGTTGGCCTGTCCCCATTCGGTGATCTCCTGGCGGGTGTGGATCAAGGTCCAGGCCTCAACCAGTTCTTCGATGTGTTCGCCGTGCTCGCCGCGGAGGATGAACCGGTCGCCATATTTTTCGTCCATCAGGTCGCCTGCCATGCCGTCCTTGTCCATCCAGGCCCGCAGGTCGTCCCAGGCCTTCTGGGTGTTGGTGGTGATGCTCACGAAGCCGTCGCGGCACTGCCAGGTCGCCACGAACTGGCCGCCGTGGCGAAACCCGCACCGTATGGCATTTTCACCGGTGTAGTTATAGGTTGTGTTCACGTGCTCGGTGGTGGTGGTTACGGCTTCCTGCATGGACACATCCACTTGCTGGCCTTGTCCGGTGGCCATTCGGTGGTAGAGGGCGATGAGGATGCCGATGAACGCCCGGTTGGATGTGGTGTGGAACGCCTGCAGTCCCCAGAGCTTGTTGGGCGGGGTGTCGGGCCATCCGGTGGCGTACATGTAGCCGCCCATGGCGAAGCCCACTAGGTCGCTGCCTTTGTAGTCTCGGTAAGGGCCGGTCTTCCCAAATGGCGTTAGTGAGGCGTAGACCAGCCCCGGATTTCCGTCACTCAGGCCCTCATATCCCAGTCCCTGGGAGTCTAGGTACCCCGGCTGAAACGACTCTAAAAGAACATCGGCATTTCCGGCCAATCTCTGTAGCAGTTGGCGGCCAGCATCGGACCCGAGGTCGAGGGTGATGCTGCGTTTGTTAGTGTTGTAGTGCCGCCAGTTGAGGCTGTTCTCGGGAGCATTAGCTCCCGCGACAAACGGCCCGGTGCGACGCATGGCGTCCCCGCCTGGCGGTTCCACCTTGATGACGTCGGCGCCCACATCAGCCAACAGCTTGCCGCAGTAGACACCCATGTCTCCAGATAGGTCTAATACCCTGATTCCGGTCAGAGGCTGGGAGATGTCTTCATCCGGCGCCGCCAATCTAGGCTTTCCGGGATCCCAGGTCCTTCTGCAGGTCGGCGATGGTCTCGTGCCTGGTCTTCTTCTGCCAACGGACTCGTTGGCTGATGGGGGTGTTTTCCACCTCCGGCGTAACCTTCATGGTTACGAAGACCGGACCGGGTTTGCTGAGTATCTCTTCTATGTTGTTGGTGAAGTCTTCCAGGTTGTCGAAGGAATAGGTCGATGGGTAGCCTGAGCCCTGGGCGATGACATCGTATTTGATGTTCTGGGCGTTGGGCACCGGCTGACCACCGGTGGTGGCGTAGACTCCGTTATCCAAGACAAAGTGATAGAAATTCTTTGGGTCTTTTTCGGCGATTGTCGGCAGCGCGCCCATGTTCATCAGTATGTCGCCTTCGGAGTCGAACAGGATGATCTTCTCGTCGGGCCTGGCCAGGGCAAGACCCAAGGCGAACGAAGCGTGGCCTCCCATGGCTGGGTCGCCCAGGGGCACGTCCCGGTCGGGCTGGTCGCTGAGGTTTATCCAATGGCGGCCGCCCCGGCCTGGAATCACCACGGCGTTGCCCCGGTAGGGTGCGAAGGCTTTGAACATATCTGCTGTCTGGAACATCAGTCCTCTACTAGGTCTCTAATATTGATTTGGGTTTCTCTGGACGAAACCGTGGTATTCATCGCCGATCAAGACCGCCACCGGTTGCTGGGTTTTTTCCGCCTGTTCGAAGGCGACGGCGATCCGGTTGGCGTCGGCGTCGCTCTCTACCAAGTAATATTTGATGCCAAAGGCGTGTAGGAAATGCTCGGTGTAGGTGGCTGCAGTGTCAGTGTCCACGCCGTGACGTGTCCAGCCCCGGTAGCCCACCATCAACACCACTGGAATGTTCATCCCCATGACCCAGCCACGCAGTGAGTCACCCGACTCCATCAGGCCGGTGTTCTGGATCAAGATGACCGGTTTGGCTCCGCCAACTGACAGGCCGGAGGCGGTGGAGAAAGCCTGGCCCTCCCGGCTGACCGCGATCAGGTCCAGGGAGGGTTCCTCTTGCAGCAACACGTACAGGAAGTTGGTCTCACTGTCCGGCAGCCAGACCACATGGGTCACTTTGTTGGCTTTCAGATGATCGATGATTGTTTGGGGGCTAAATCCGCCTTCTTGATCGGCCAATGTGGGTACCTCTTAAACAGTTAGTCTGCTGGGACTGTGACTAATCGATGAAATTCCTGATCTCTTTCAGCACCAGGTCCGGATGCTCCATGGGCACGAAGTGGGAGCCGGCGCCCAGTTCCTTGAGCTGAAACCCTTTGGCTTCGCGTTGCAGGTGGTTCACTGCGGCGTCCTGTGGCGTCTGGGCGCCCTTGTAAGCGCCAACCAACAGAACGTACTCGCCTCCCAGGCCTTTCAGCACTTGAAAAGTATCTAGGTCCCTTCTGCTCTCATAGTATTCCTCTTCGACCGCGGGCTTGCACTTCAGTTCGACCGTGCCGTCGTCCAACGGACGGGTGTTGCCTTCGATGTAGTCGCCGAAGACCTCATCGGTCCAGGGTTTGAACACCCTGCGACCCCGGTAGGCTTCGTACATCACTTCCCGGCTCTCCCATATGGTCCGTTTCTGCAGGGTCCGCTGCATCCGGATTTTCTGTTCTTCTGGAGTCAACAGCGCCATCGGGCTGTCACCAACTCTGGTGTCCACCAGTACTCCCTTGCTGATGATTCCGGGAACCATTGAGTCGGCAATCAGCATTGACATTCCACCGGCGGAATGCCCGATACCTATCGACCCTTCAAGGCTCATGGTCTCGAGAACCGAGGCCACGTCAGCACCGATCTGTTGAAAGGTGAAGCCGCCTTCGGCGTGCTCGGTATCGCCGTGACCTCTGAGATCGAATGAATACACATGGTAGTTTTTGGCAAGGTCCCGGGCCGCGTTATTCCAGATCTGGGAACACATGCCAACGGCATGAAACATCACTACGCTTGGGTTGCCGAGGTTGCCCCATTCCAAATAATGGTGGTTGACCCCGCTTGACTCCACGAATCTGCTTTCCGGTTGCAATTATTGCTCCTGAATCGACGTTAAAAGTTATCCCGGGGTGCAGGCGGTCAGTCGACCACCGCAACAATCTCCAACTGTACCAAAACGCCAGGTGGGAAGGCATCGTATTCGATGGCGTGACGAGCAGGGCGGTCGTTTTCGTCCGGGAACATCTCCAGCCAGGGACGGTTGACTGCATCGCGCTGGGAACGGTCCTTCATATAGACCTTGATGGTGCCGACATTCTTGGTGGTCGCTCCAGCGTTCTCCAGCATAGTCTTCATGTTGGCGAAGGCGAACACACATTGGCTATCCAGGTCCTCAGGTACTTTGCCTGTCGATGGGTCGGCGCCTATGATGCCGCTGGAGAAGATCATATTACCAACCCGGGCGCCCATGGGTATCGGCGCTCCGTGCTGCATGCCATCAACGTGTATCGAGCGCCCCTTGTCAGCCATCGTGTCCCCCGAACCACCCAATCTTAGACAGGATACCTATAAGAATCGCCTCGGCAATTATACCCGCCCTATCGGAGTCTTCAACCGGGTCAATCCATGAAAATAGCCAAGCTGCCAGCGGTCAGATTCAGCCGTGTTATTATCTGGGCGTCAAAAATCGATATTTTGGAGGCGCCATCATGCCCTATGGAGGCAATGACTGGCTAGCATTAACCCCCGAGGAAACCCTGGAGCCCAATCTACCTATCTGCGACCCCCACCACCATTTCTGGGACTACCGCACCGCCCGGATCCCATTCCAACGATATCTGCTTCACGAGTTGGCCGACGACATGAACAGCGGCCATAACGTGCGTTCCACCGTGTTTGTAGAGGCCCGGTCCATGTACCGCATCGACGGTCCGGACGAGATGAAGCCGGTGGGCGAGGTGGAATTCGTCCAAGGTCTGGCCGCTGCCAGCGCAACTGGGCTTTACGGGCCGGGCCGGGCTGCCGCTGCAATCGTTGGCCACGCCGACCTAAATCTAGGAGATGGGGTAAAGCCGGTACTGGAGGCCCTGCAAACCGCCAGCCCCAACCGGTTCCGGGGCATCCGCCACACCGTCACCTGGGACGACAACCCGGACGTTGAGAACACACCCGCCCACAAGATCAAAGGGCAGATGTCCAGCGACAGTTTTCGTGCTGGGGCCAAAGTCTTAGCCGGCATGGGCCACAGTTTAGAGGGGTGGATGTTCTTCACTCAGTTGGAAGAACTGGCCGAATTCGCCAAAGCTGTCCCTGACCTGACAATCATCCTCTGCCACGTTGGCGGTCTGCTGGGAACCGGCCCCTACGCCGGCCGCATAGACGAGGTCAAAACCACCTGGACCAAAGGCATCGCCGCCGCCGCCGCACAACCCAACATATACATGAAGATCGGCGGCATCGGAATGCCTAGTGTCGGGTTCGATTGGCACCTTCGCGACAAGCCCATCGGCTCGGAAGAGCTGGCTTCAAACATGGCGCCCATCGTCAACCATTGCATCGAGCAGTTTGGCCCCAGCCGGTGCATGTTCGAAAGCAACTTCCCGGTGGACAAGGTGTCCTATTCCTACAACGTCATGTACAACGCCTTCAAACGCATCACCAAGGACCATTCGGCCTCAGAGCGAGCCGAGATGTTCCACGATGTCGCAGCCAAGGTCTACCGCGTAGACGTGTAGCATCCGACCAGTCGGAAACTCATCTAAGACGGCCTCCGTATTCAAACGAGGCCGTCTTTTCTCTTCACATATCCTCCTTCCCCCAAACTGGACAGCCCTCAATCCGGACAGTAGCCCACCGTTTCGTTTCGATATGTGCCCAACAAAGGCCGATGGTGCGCAGATTTGACCAGCAGAATCAATGCAGCATCTGATTTTATCGGCCGCCAAACTGAATTGGCACCGCTGAATGCCGCCCTGGACGACGCGGTCGCAGGGCGGACGTATGGTGATGCCAGCCTATCCGAACAACGTGCCGCTTGCGTCATATACGGTTGGTGGTACGAGCGGCAGAGCGCGCCGTTTAATTGGCCATAGCTCCAACTAATTCGCCCTTATGTAGATGAAACGGAAGCCGATCGACTCCGTTCGCATCCGCCCCGTCCTTTTACCTAAGGACGGGGCTTTTGTTGCCCTGGTGAAAAATGAACGGCGTTCGCATCACACGGTTTGGCCTTTAAACAGATCGTTGCGGTATACTGTCGGGAACGATTTCCTTGCGCATATCCCGCTCTGTGGTTCCCGTGAAAAACCCCTATCCGAGCCCAGCCTGATAGAGAGCAGAATTCATGGCCACCAAAACCAAACGAGGCGATTTTTCCAAGATCGTAGACGTTGATGCCGGAATCATCAATCGCGAGATATTCGTCAACGATGAGATCTACCGGCAAGAGCAAGAACAGATATTCGCCCAGGCATGGCTGTTCGTCGGCCATGAAAGCCAGGTAACCAAGCCGGGTGACTTCTTTGTCTCTGCAATGGGCGAGGAATCCGTGATTTTGTGCCGCGACCGCGATGGCCAGTTGAATATCTTCCTCAACTCCTGCAGGCACCGTGGTATGAAGGTCTGCCGCTACGACGAGGGCAACACGCCAGTATTCTCCTGCCCCTACCACGGTTGGAGCTTCGCCACCGACGGCAAACTGGTTGGTGTTCCCTATTTCAAAGACGCCTATCAAGAGAAACTAGATAAGTCCAAGTGGGGCCTGATCAAAGTGGCCCAGATGTTTAATTACAAAGGGAGCATCTGGGCAACCTGGGACAAGAACGCTCCGCCGTTCCTGGATTATCTGGGCGATATGAAACTGTACTTGGACCTAGCCCTGGACGGGCGTGACGGCAGCGAAGGCGGCTCCGAGATTTTGGGCGGAGTCCAGAAATGGACCATGCCCAGCAACTGGAAGTTCGCCGCCGAGAATTTTGCCGGGGACGGCTACCACAACATCAGCCACCGCTCGGTGGACATGGTTGGTATCGGCCCCAGTGGCCGCGGACGCAGGGACGGCGACGAAATATCAGCCGCCACCCGCCTAAACATCTCATTCCCGAAACTGGGACACGCCGCCGTGGTTGATATGCATCCGGATTCCACCGCTCAAGTTGCCACCTATACCAACACCCAGGGGGCGGAAGAGTATTTCCGGGAGCAGGAAGCTAAAAGGCGCGCCAGCCTGGGAGGCCGCCCCAATCTGATCGGCATGGTGGGCACAGTTTTCCCCAACATGTCGTATCTGGCCCGCCAGCCCCGCTCCATATCCATGTGGCACCCCAGTGGGCCAAATCTGACCGAAGCCTGGCGTTGGTTCCTGATCGACAAGGACACCCCTGACGAAGTCAAAGAGGTCCTGCGCCACTACTACATCCGCTACTCCGGGCCCGGCGGCATGACCGAGCAAGATGACATGGAGAACTGGAACTACGCGCATAACGCCAGCCGTGGAGTCATCGCCCGGCGCGCGCCTTACAATTATGAGATGGGCATCGGGATTTCCCGCGACGACACCGGATTGCCAGGCGTGGCCACCGAGGGGATCAGCGAAGAGAACCAAAGGAGCTTCTACCGGCGTTGGGCAGCAATGATGGACTCCAATGGGTGGGACGGCCTGGCTCCCAACGGCTATACCAACGGCAAAAGCAACGGGCGCACCAAGAAGAGATAACACGAAACCACCCCGCACAACTATCAGGACGAGAGGAGAGAAAGATATGGCCGCGGTAACACAACTGGGATACGTAGGGTTAGGAGTAAGCAACATAGAGGAGTGGGAACACTTCGCCACTGACGTGCTAGGCCTAGAGAGCAACGGGATCGATACAGACGGCAACCTGTCGCTGCGGATGGATGAGTACAGCCACCGATTTATCATCCAGCCCACAGGTAAGGACGATCTCCAGTTCGTCGGCTGGCAGGTAACCGACGAGCCAGCCCTGCGCGAGATGGCTGGTCAACTGCGGAATGCCGGCATAGAAGTCACCGACGGAACCGACGACGAAAATAAGTCGCGCCGCGTCGAGGGCATGATCAAGTTCGACGACCCAGAGGGCACTCCCACCGAGATATTCTACGGGCCTCCCATCAGCTTTGACCGCCCCTTCAACTCCCCCAGGGCTGTTGGATTCGTAACCAGCGAACAAGGTCTGGGACACGTAGTCCTGCATGTTGAGAACCTAGACCGTACCGTGGAGTTCTACCGAGACGTGCTGGGCATGAAGATCAGTGACTTCATCCGCAATCTTGCCTTCTTCCACTGCAACCCCCGCCATCACTCATTGGCGTTGATCGAATCCAAGGCCCCCAAGAAGCTGAACCATTTCATGATCCAGACCGAGTCCATGAACGATGTGGGCGCCACCTACGACATGGTGCTAGACGGAGATATCCCCCTGACCCGCGGACTCGGCCGACACACCAACGACCATATGACTTCTTTCTACATGAAGACTCCATCCGGGTTCGATGTCGAGTACGGCTGGGGCGCCCGCACCGTGGACGACTCAACCTGGCAGGTGGTGCGTCACGAAAAAGGCAGCATTTGGGGACACCGGCCACCAGTTGCAGCAGCGGCCAAGTAGGTCGAAGAAACCCAGGGAGAACACTTAGATGCAACTTGGTTATATCGGGACCGGGACCATGGGAAATCCCATGGCCAAGGCCCTCATTGAGGCTGGCCATTCGGTCACTGTCTATGACGTGCGACGTGAGTCAGCCACCAACCTGTGTGAGATGGGCGCTAATTGGGCAGATAGTCCCCGGGAGTTGTCCGAAGCCAGCGAAGTGGTCTTCACCTCGCTGCCCGGCCCGGTTGAGGCCGAAAAGGTCCTCACAGACCCGGACAACGGCATTCTCGCGGGAATCAAAACCGGCGGTACCTGGGTGGACACCACGACCAACTCACCCACGACGATTCACAAGCTGGCCGACATCTGCAAGCAGCGCGGCATCGAGATCCTAGACTCCCCGGTCAGCGGCAGGATACCCAACATGACGATGATGGTCGGCGGCGACCCGGCGGTGTTCGAGAAACACCGGGCCGTACTGGAGACCATGGGCAAGGATGTCATCTACGTTGGAGGCACCGCCTCGGGCTGCACGGCCAAGCTGGTGACCCAATACCTGGGTTATTCCAACTTCATCGCCGGAATCGAGGGAATGCTCATCGGGGCCAAAGCCGGTCTGGACATGGACATCCTCGCCAAACTGATACCAATCAGCGCCTCGGCCAGCGGCGTCATGGCACGGTCCATGGACGTTGTTCTAGACGGTACCTTTGCCTCCAATGGGACCCTGGATATCGTCGCCAAGGACCTGCACCTGGCCTGTCAGCTTGCCCGTGATGTGCAAGCCCCATCCCGCATCGGCGACATCGTGGATGATGTGTTGCAGCGTGCCCAAGCCCAGGGACTCGGTCAGGAAGGGTATCCCATCGTGGCCCGGATCCTGGAACAGATGGCCAACGCGGAAGTCCGCTCCACTCAAAAGGAATAACCAAGTACCACGTCCGAACTAAGGAGACGACCCAACATGGCAACTGCCCGTAAGTCCCGTAGCAAGAACGGCCACTCGAATAACATGGTTAACTTGGATTCCGGCACCATCAGCCGGGAGATTTTCGTCAGCCCAGAGATCTATGCCCAGGAACAGGAGCAGCTATTCGCCAGGGCTTGGCTTTTCATCGGGCATGAAAGCCAAGTCAGCAAGCCAGGCGATTTCTTTGTTTCATCCATGGGCGAAGAATCGGTTATTCTCTGCCGCGACCGACAGGGCGAGGTCCACGTTTTTCTCAACTCCTGCGCCCACCGGGGTATGAAGGTCTGCCGCTACGATGAGGGCAACACCCCGGTGTTCAGTTGCCCCTACCACGGCTGGAGCTACGCAACAGACGGAAAGCTCGTGGGCGTCCCGTACTTCAAAGACGCCTACCAAGAGAAACTGGATAAATCCAAATGGGGTCTGCCTGAAGTAGCTCAGATCTGCAACTACAAGGGAGCGATCTGGGCCACCTGGGACAAGCATGCGCCGTCTTTCAAAGAGTACATGGGCGGATTCCTAACCTATCTCGATTTCCTTTTGGATACCTGGGACGGGGCTGGCGGAGAGGTGGAAGTCTTCGGCGGAGTAGAAAAATGGGTCATCCCCTGCAACTGGAAGTTCCCCGCCGAGAACTTCATCGGCGACCGCTACCACAACATCAGCCACCGCTCCGTGGACATGGTGGGCCAGGGCCCCAGCGGCAGCGGACGGCGCGACATGCAAGAACGGGAGGGGGCCACGGCTCTGGACATCTCTTTCCCAGAGCGCGGCCACGGGACAATCACCTTCTTGCGTGCCGACGACAAAGTGATTCCTGCATACCAGCACTCAAAAATAGTGTCTGAGTATTTCGCCCACTGCGAGATGGAACGGCGCAAGAACTACGGCCAGTGGGCCCGGTTGGTACCTGGCCCCAGTACCGTTTTCCCGAACATGTCCTATCTACCGCGCCAGCCACGCACCATCTCGGCATGGCACCCGCGCGGCCCCGACAGCCACGAAGCCTGGCGTTGGTTCCTGATCGACAAGAATGCCCCGGCCGAGGTCAAAGAGTTCCTGCGTCACTATTACATCAGTTACTCCGGTCCGGCCGGCCTAACCGAGCAGGACGACATGGAAAACTGGAACTATGCCCATAACGCCAGTCAAGGAGTCATCGCACGGCGGTTCCCCTACAACTACCAGATGGGCATGGGCTTCGACGGCCCGCCGGTGGACACCGACGGCCTGGATATGCCCGGAAAGATCAGGAACGTGACCGCTGCCAAGGCGACGGAACACAACCAACGCGGCTTCTACCAGCGGTGGTCCGAGTTCATGAACGCCGGGGACTGGGACACCCTAGCCACCTGGCGCAATAGCCACGCCAACGGCACCAATACCGGCAATGGTAAAGCCCTGTAATTCGCGCAGGACGAAATTCCCTTCCCGAGCGTCGGGGTAAGGTTAGGAAGGGTGGTACTAGCCCTCTAGCCAAGCCAGGACACCATCATCGCGGAGGCCCCAACCAATGACCACAACCGAATCAAGCATCGCGCACCTCTTGCTCAAGGAAGAGATTCAAGATTTCCTCTACGAGGAAGCGGAGGCTCTGGACGAGCGGAACTTTGAAGATTGGCTGGACATGCTCGCCGACGACATACGCTACTGGATGCCCATGCGCCGCAACGTCAAGGCCAACGAGTTGGACAGGGAGTTCACCCGCGAGGGTCAAGACATCAACTGGTTCGATGAGGGCAAGGCAACCCTGGAGCGGCGGGTCATGCAGATCCGGACCGGCGTCCACTGGGCCGAAGAGCCCCTTTCACGCATCTGCCACTTCGTCACCAACGTCCAGCTCCTCAACGCTACGCCGTCAGCCTCAGACCCAACTGAGGTTTCAGTGAAATGCCGGTTCCTGATCTACCGGAACCGGGTGCAAACCGAGACCGATTTCCTTATCGGAAAACGGGAGGACACCCTCAGAAAAGTGAACGGGGCCTGGAAGGTAGCCGAGCGCAAGATCATCTTGGACCAGAACGTCCTTCTGGCCAAGAACCTAACATTCTTCTTTTAAAACCGGTGGGGCCGATACGGGAGATTGAAAAATGGCTGACGTAGTTAACCTGATCACGCTGGCGGAGGGCGCCAAAATCGCCACCACCGCTGGGGCTACGGTAGAAGTGGTGGATAACCCCAAAGACGGCGTCTGGGTTTTCGGCAAATATCTGGTCTGCCCGGAAGACCCTTCCCTGGTGGGCAGCGAGGACATGTTCTTCGCCCAAGATATCGTGGAAGTTCTGGACTGATGGCCAACTCCATGATCACCCAGCCAAATTACGAGGAGCTACGCGACGCCTTTCAGGCCGGTTTCGACTCCATCGACGACGGAGACGGCTTCTATCACGGCTTTCACGCGTTCTTGGCCGACCGCGGCTTCGGCAAACGGGAGGACATCCCCTGCACTTGCTCCGACAACGGGGCACACGGCCACCAACCCGAGTGCCAGTGGGTTAAGCCCTGAGGGTTAAGACCTGACGTTTATGACACCAATGAAAAAGAGGGCCATGAAGGCCCTCTTTTTACGCAGCGTTGCCCATCCGGTTGAGCTCCAAGATCATCTCGTTTAGCCGGCCGGCACTTTGCTAGTTGTTCCGGAAGGAAATTCTCCGTTTGGATAGTAATTCCGGATCGTCATTTTCCTGGCGCAGAGGCCCTGACTTCTCAATCTCACCAGACTCCAGAAGGTCTGCGAATGATTCATCCAACTCGTCTTTCTTCGTCTTTAGGGCGTTCAGCAGTATCTCGCGATACAGCTACTGACGCAGGTCCATGCCTTTGAACTCCGTAATCGCTTTGGCTTCTTGCAGGATTTCTTCGTTGGTGTCCAGTTTCATAGTTCACTTGCCGCTTCGCCCGAATTGTTTCGGGCAGATCATCTTCAGATAAGCATATCAGTGATACGGAAATCGATATAACCATAGATTGCAAGGGCGATCCCTAACCTCGATAACGACAAAAAGAGGGGCCGTCATAGCCTCTCTTTTCCGCCAATTTCCCTGGATGCCCGTCCCGCCGGTCACACCCTAAAAAGGCTGAGGGCGTTCTGGCGGGTGATGCGGTCTTGGTCCGCCTGGTCAAGGCCAACGTGGGCCACCGCGTCC
>ERZ651768.534-NODE-534-length-28803-cov-7.447156_pt1 | contig 28803 bp, 44 predicted proteins | sample MGYA00514754_ERZ651768 | MGnify/ENA metagenome assembly ERZ651768
TCCTATTGCTCTACCCTCAGTTGCCTTTAAAAACCCAGCCCCCTGATACATTTGTGCATCAGTTGAAGATCCACAAGTACCACCAGCCCACTTAACATGCGAATATCTTTCAGATGCAAATGCATTTGGTGAGAACCAAACCTCATGTATACCTGTATGGTATGGGTCTGATCCAACTGGAGTAGCAGTACTTTCTAATTGAATAGCCGTTAAATTCTCACCTCCAGAAAGATGCTCTGTAGTTTTCTGCTGTGCATGAACTGCACAAATGTAACGATCATTACCATCTCCGTTCCATGTTGTCCCATTATCACTAGATAACTGCATCTCTAACTCGTCACCCGCACCGGAGGATCTTAACAAATCCATAAGAAAAACATAATGTCGATATGTTGTTAAATTCTGATACGTCACATAAGTCGTAGATGCTCCATGTGCGACTTCATCAGTAGAAATATAATTCCATGTTCCGCCGCCGCCAGCGGACGCCCAAGATGGTACTCCACTAGCAAGTGTTAATACTTCTCCATCAGTTCCCTTTGCTAATCGTTCAATTGAATCTGTAGCATCAGAATAAATAATATCACCTGCTACTAATGAAAGATCAATTTTAGCTCCTGTTATTGAATCATCAGCAGGAGTTGATCCTGCTACCCATGATGGGACTCCACTTGCAAGTGTTAATAATTCTCCATCAGTTCCCTTCGGTAGTCTTTCTAATGTATCAGGAGCACTAGCATACATAATATCACCTCCTACTAATGAAAGATCAATTTTAGCTCCTGTTATTGAATCATCAGCAGGAGTACCAGCTGTAATTCCTGTTAATTGACTACCGTCACCACTTAGAGGTTGTGCCAATGATATATTACCAGTACCACTAGGTGTTTCTATTCGATCTACTTTTAAAACTGAAGCCATTTTTTATTTCCTTTTAAATAATAGTCCAAGTGCTACCGGCAGTAACTGTTACATAATATGTTGGATCTATTGTAATAGGTCCAACCGTCATTCCATTTGTATCTGCATCAAATATTATATTTTCTGAAATATTTTTTGCGTTCGTTCTGATGATACTATTTGTTCCATGAGAAGGTCCGGCAAGCGATAATGAGGAGTTAATATGATTGGCAGAAATAGCACCATCATCAATCTTAGGTCCTGTTACAGCATCATCTGCTATTTGTAAAGTTTCAACAGCATTGGCTGTTATTTTTTGTGTCGTTACAGAAAGATCATCAGGTGCACCTGTATTAATACTAACAGCTTTAAACCCTAAATGTAAAACTCTAAGTTCATCATTAGCAATTAAATTATTATCAAGTGTAAGTGTTTTGTTTCCTTCCCCCGATAAGATATGAGCAGGACCATGTTGTATAACTCCATTGATTGAAATAATAATATCTGATTCGCTTGTAACATTTTTACTTAGAGTAAATACATTCTGTGGAGTCGTAACAGGAAAAATATCTTCAAAAGTTTCTGGTGAAGCAAACGGTGTTGGTGCTGTTCCTAAATAAGGCATATATTATTTCCTTTATAAATTAAACATCTTCCAAAACAGCAGCAACAACATCACATGTCCCTGTTGCCATTACTTGTACTTTATCTCCTGCTTCTAATATAACTTTCTGTCCTGAAACTACCTGCAAAGTACCACCAGTCGGTAAAGGAGCTTTCTTAACTAAATGAGTTGATGTATCAGAATTTGAGGAATCAGTTACAGTAACTGTAACCGAAACAATAGCAGTTGTTACATTCGCAACATCCAATTCCAAAAGGAGAGTAGTCTTTCCTACAGGAGCTTCATAAATATCCCTGATGGTTGTTATACCTTGTTCGTGAGCATTTTTAAAATCGTTAGCCATTACGTTATCCTTATATTATGTTACGAATATTTATAATTAATATCCAAGTGCAACTGCCATCGCTACTGTAAACGCTTGATTAGGAACACCAGCAGCAACAATTGATCCACTTGCCCATTTTGAATTAGCACTATCATACATTAACAAGTCCTGTTCTTGTGGATTTGATATTACAGTATCAGCTAATGTATCAATTGTAAGATTAACGCCGTGGGCGTTTTGAATCCCTGTAGTGACATATTCTGTCGTTGCCACCGTTGTATTATTAACAGCAGCGGCTTGTGTGATAGCAGTTGTAGCAGTATTAATTGTACCAATTAAATCACCGCTAAATGTAGTACCAATATAATTACCGGTAATAGTCATATCACCAGTAGCACCATCAACTGACCAATTACTACCCGTAACATTACCATTAATTGTTAAATCAGTACCAGTAATATCAGTACCAGTAATATCACCAGTACAGGTAATATTACCATCAATATTAATATTCCCTGTTCCGAGAATATCAAAACTACCCGTAAAACCTGTTTCAGTATTATTTAAATATAAATCACCACCAAGTGCGGGCGTTAGATCCTCATGCACATTTCTAACAGCATCAAAAACATCCAGACCAAGCTGATTTGTTTTTACTCGCCATTGCTCAAAAGTATCTGTGGTGTTAACAACAATTGCTGCCATTTAATTTTCCTCTTTAATAATCAGGATGTCTAGACCATTGTTCTGGCGGCCGTATGCCACTATCCTCGTTTGTTTCTGACCAATTTTCAATCTCTTCATTCCAATGATATATTTTACCATCATCAGGTCGTGCCATCGGTGGCATCCAATCATGTATACTCTCATCCAATAACCAAGACGCAAATGGTTTCGGTGGAAGGAAAGCATCTCTTTCTGCATCATATGTATAACCAACTCCTGCATAATTTTGTCTTAAAGGTGTTCCACCAAGCACATGTTCACCATGATACGTATTGTATGAAGTTTGAATCCAATCAGCAGGATCACCTAAACGACCCGTATTAATAAAATCTTGTTCAACAACAAGTACTTGTACAACGACATTATTCTCATCTATTTTAGCAAAGTGTGCCATATGTTATTTACTGTAAAAGTGTGTTATGCAATACCTACCTAATCCTTTGTTTTTATATTCTTCTTCCATTTGTATTTCCGTTACCTCATGTAAATAATAACTTGGAAACATTAACATTCTATTATGTATACATTCAACTGTTTCATTTGATTCAGAGAATATTAAATTTCCACCTTTGAATCTTTTTGGTTCTTTATAAAACCACACAAACACAGTATGCATAAATGAATCAAAATGTTCACCATAATTATGTGAATCATCATAATAATTAATTAAGGTACAATCACTACCAGTTATTTCAAATTGTTTACCTGCCGGTGTAGTCTTTTTATAATTCTCTATAACTTCTTTTGATATTATTTTTCTATATGCTGTTAATATATTTGAATGTTGTCTATCATCTGGAAATGGATATAGTTCTTCCAAATAAATTCTTTTTAAATTTGCTAATGGCTTATCATCTTTTGTAGCAACACCTTGTCCATTTGTCTTAGTATCTACTTTAAATAAGTGCTGATACGATTCGAGCTCTTTCCAAATTAAATCTTGTTCAGTTGATGTATAAAAATTATCAACTAATAAAAAAGGAAATGCTTTATTTTTTGTACATGATATAAATTTCATTTATTTAATTTATTATCCTGGCTGTGACATATTATATCTTATAACAACAATCCCAGAACCACCAGCTCCCGTTCCACCGACTCCTCCTCCGCCAGTATTAAGTTCTCCATGAAAACTTGTACTACTACCTCCGCCGCCTTGACCGCCCGCGCCTCGAGTTTGGATTCCATAATGACCTGTACTTCCTCCTCCACCTCCTCCATACCAAATACCAGTACCAGTTCTATAAGCGTTTTGTAAACCATCGCCGCCTGCCCCCGAAGAAGTCCGGCCACTAGGTCCACCCGGTTGACCAGCGCCGCCACCCGCGCCACCGCCACCTTGACTACCACTATCTCTATCAGAACTTGAGCCACCCGGATTTCCTTGACCCGGTGTCCCTGCTGATCCACCGATTCCGCCGTGATTTCCAGTATTTGCTCCCCCGCCTGAACCACCAACTTGTGCTGACGTGCCTCCGCCAATTGAAGCAGTTGATGTAATTATATTTGAAGGAATGACAGAGCTCTGACCATTTACTCCTGTCGCAGAGCCAGCTGTCACTATAACAGTTCCCGAACCTTCTGAAATAGTTAAACCTGTTTGTACAACCATCCCACCTGCGCCGCCACCTCCACCAAAAAAACCACCTTCTGGTGAGCTCGTCGACGGATTTCCACCACCTCCGCCGGATACAACCATAACATCAACAAGACCTTCATTGCTAGCGGTTAACGTGCCTGTAGTAAGAAAGGTACAAGACTTATAATTAACTCCTCCAACACTATAAAAATTCTCTTGCCCACCTCCACTACATTCAAGCTCAAAACTTGATCCAGCTCTACCTATATGTTGCGGGGATAATAAAAAACTCATTTAATTAAACCTTTCCGTTTAGTGTGAATCTAACACCTCCACCGGCAGTGGAACTTCCAACCTGTGTAGTCTTAAATGTAATTCTATCACCCGATACAAAACTTACGTTTGAAGGATTCAAAATACCATTAGTCAACGAATTTGAACCACTACCAAAAATTGGTTTTGTTGAATAAATTGATGAACCATTTTTTAATATATCTAAAATCATAGTAGTACCTGTTGGTGCGGTATCAGCATAACCTTCTTCTCCAACGAACGATCCCGAACGAGACATAACCAACTGACCATAATTACCCGGTGCGGTCATTTCTATTACTGCCATCTCCGCATCATACCCACCAGTGAAAGCCATATCATAAGGAAGATTGAATATTAGACTTCCATCAAGTGCAGGTAATGCACCAGTTAATTTAGTTGCTTGCATATCAACAATTTTAATATCAGTTACTTGTTGATCCCCAATCTTTATAGTACTAACAGCATTAGTTGCCAATTTCTGTTCTGTAACATTACTATCTAAAATTTTAATTGTCGTTATAGCATTAGTTGTAATTTTATCACCATCAATTGTATTGTCTGGAATCTTATCACCCGTTACAGCATTGTCAATAATTTTTCCAGTCGTTATAGCATCGTTTATAATCTTATCATTTGTTATTGCATCATCAACAATTTTTAAAGATGTTATTGCATTATCAACAATTTTTAAAGATGTTACCGTATTGTCAGCCAATTCAGTTCCTGTTATTGCATTGGCTATAATTTGTGCATTTGCAACAGTACCAGAAAGATCACCACCGACAACAGCTGTTGATGCATCCACCGTAGTAAAAGATAAACTACCTGCACCATCAGTTTGAAGTACTTGGTTAAGAAGTCCATCTTGTAAATCTAATTCTACAATACCAATTTTATTAACAAGATCAACATTAGATAAATCTTCACGTGCCAATGGAAAGCCTTTTATAGTATTACCATCATGGACAACTACAGTAGCCTTATCCAAATCAATAGTAATTTCACCCTCAGCACCAATAAAGGTATTATGTTCTACTGTTGTGCCCCTTCGTCTTTTGACTAGCTTTGCCATTGCTTATATCCTTTTTTTATTGTCATTCTGTAACTGACGTATTGTTTTCTTTAATTCTTCAACATCATTTACCAAAGTATTTATAACATTTATTTCTGATTCTTTTTGCTTCTTCGCCATCCGATAATTATCCAAAGCTATTCTATCACTTTGCAAAATAGCCTTTGAATTTTTATCTCTTATATATTTTGTTTGTTCAACTTCCATATTAAGCTAATGCAATAACTCGAAGATCCCTAATCAAAGGTACTCTTGTCGTATTAGCAGATGTCATTACAACTTTGATTGCAAAGGTTTTAAATGAATTATAAGTAACAAGATTCGAAATATAATTTGCGTTAATACCAGCAGGTGAAAATTCTAATTCTAAATATTCTATATCTGCATCAGATCCAGAAACAGAATTAAGATTTGATACTTCACCCATTTCTGTCCAAGGTCTATTATCAAAAGTGTCCGTATCAAATTGTGATAGGACTTTATAATAAACTGTTATAGTACTTCCTGCTTCTCTGATTGCAGTTAGATGTACATTTAAATCAGTTGCATCAAATCCATCTTTAAGATTAACCCGTCTTGTAATATATCTTGCAATTGAATTTCCACCTTCCGCATCAGTCTCGTTTGTCGTGTCATTATTTATAAGATTCTCAATAGTAATTACACTATTCCTTGCTGTATCAATAACAGGTGAAATATGTGAATTATTACTTGTCATAATTGCTCTTGCTTCATAACTTCCCGCGCCTGTAGTTATTCTTCTTTGTGCAGCTAACTTATGATTTGTTTTTTGAACAACATTCGTATACTCTGCATCCAAAGTAACCGAACCAACATCAGTAAGTTTTACACCCCAATTAATCGAAGTATTATTCATCACAATCTCTTCAGGTACAATCTGAATAATATCTGCTTTATATTCTACTGGTGAAGTGCCGTCTCTAAATACTGCATATGAAGTTGTATTAATAGTATAATCAGCTCTGTTAATTTTAAAAGTCAAATCCTGATTTTGATTAGGAGTCCATGTAGAAGCATTTTGTGATTTAAATAATGAACCCGCATAGGGTTGTGAAGAAACTTTTCTATTAGTACCAATTATATTTTCACCATGCTCAGCAATATATGCTTCGTATTTTAAACTATTACTTAATACAACAATTGCATATTCACCGGGCTGCAAATAAACCAAGCCAGGAAATGTAAACTTCGTTGCCACGCTTGCATCTTCACTAGTATTAACTAGATCAGGAGTTAAGCTAACATCAGAAAATGGTAAAACACTTTGTGCAGGATATCCATTTAGTGTATCCCTAATCTGTAATGAGACTGGCAAACCATCTGAATCTTTTGTTTTGAAATACAAATCAACATCACTAATAAATATACCATCTGGGTATAATGTCTGATCAACCAAAAATGTTTCTGCCAGAGGATCAACCCATCCAATAATATTTGATCTTGTAAATGTATTTGATTGTGTTCTGAAGTCTGTTGCTGAACCCATACCAAATTGTTGTACTCTTGGAACCCTCGTTGCAACAATAACATTTTCTTGTGTTTGTAATAACCCCTGTGCTTGATATGTTACCTCTGCATAGGTTGAAGCAGTAATTAAATCACCTTGTATATTATCAACTAAAAGAAATTGTCGCTCACCAGTTCTAAATCTTATTGTATTAGAATTTGGAATTGAAAAAGTTAGATTACTAATTGAACCAGAATCATCAGTATAGATATCATCAGCCATAACACCACCGGACGGTGTACAATATAACGCCACATCTTCACTATCAAAGAATGGATAAACTTTTGTATTAGGTTTCATTCCTGTTACAGATATAATTACATCTCTTGCTCTAATAAAAGGAATGATGGAAACATCAACAACTCTATCACCAATACTATTTCGAACAGTATCAACACCAGTGATTTCATTTCTGATACCTGTTCGTGTTTGTAGTACCTGATTGATAACTGTTTGATCTCGTACAACAGCTAGACCTGCTCGTCTGACACTAGATGCAGTAACAGTTTCCCTCCCTGTACCATTAATAGTTTCCCAGTCATTAAATTGTGAACCAAATCCTAAACCAACTAAAGCAGCCCAGCCATCATTTTCACCTTGTAGATTAACAACAACATCTGGCCTAGTAGTTGTATCAATCCAATTGTCGTTTGGTGGATCTAATTCAACTACTCCGATCCATGCCAATACAGCAAAGGGATTAATATTAACAGATTTACTTGCCGTAGGCTGATCAATGAATTCCTTAATAGTATATGGCAAGGTAATTAAATCACCTGTCTTTTGTACACCAACCGAATCAGGTGCTACCATATATAATAGGTCTGTAAGGTTTGATGCAAAAGGTGGTCTTAATATTTTAGCATCAAAATCAATTGAACATTTATAGTCAGGTGATAATATATTACCAATACTATGACCATTAAAACTATCAACTAAAATACCATTTTTAAATCTATCTAATCCAGCCGTATCTTTTATTACTAATGATTCGGCTTCCTTTTCAAGTAATGAAAGTGAAGTATAATATTCAACATTACTTAATCGCTTTTCTAATTTACCAATGTCCCTCATCGTATATCGTTTGTTCTCAATATATAATGCCTGAACATCTTTTGCTTTAAATGTATAAGCAGGAATAAAGATAGTATATAAATCCATTGTTCCATTTAATCGGTATGGAGGTATTTCATGTAATGATGAAACACCTTGATTTACACCAAATACTTTTTCTCTACTTAAATAAACATTATCTACTCTTGGAAGATAATAACTATAATCAGCAGACCAGTTAGTATTAGGATATGGCAATTCTATATTTTGTAAAGCAGTTCCACCATCTACCCTTCTCGGTCTAAAATCTACACAATCACGTAGCTCTACTGTATCACCAGTTACAGGACTTGTAAATGCTGGAACGGCATCATATCCAACTGCTGAAGTATATGAATCAGTAGAAAGATAACCCACACCTGCATGTGTAAAATAATCAAACACAATTGTAATTCTTCCAACCGGAGCAGTCTGATCTGCTTTTAATTTTATTCTTCCATGATCATAAAAATTATCTCGTTGACCATCATCTAATTCATATCGTGATGTTATATTTGCATCACCTTCTGCCGCGTTAGTTACGTCTTTACTAAAGCCCGCAATAGCACCGCTAATATTTTCTTCAACAAAAATTCCAGTCAAAGGAACGTAAGTAATTTCAGTTGGTGCTGTGGCCACATCTCCTTCTATAACAATTCCTGTAGCACCTGATGTTGCACCAGTAATTATTTCACCAGCTAGGTATGAATCAATTGTAGAGGTTACTGTTAATGTTGGTAATACTGGATCTATGGCAGGATCTTCAGAATCAAATACTGCATGATATTTATAGATATCCGAAATTGCTAAATCATCATATTCTAAATTTGTTGTATTTGGAGTTGCATTGATTAATAGATTACTTGGTACAAGCGTCTTAACCTTTTCCTGTTTAGAATCAATATTAATTGTTGCAATAATATCTGCTGTAAAACTACTAGAGCCACTATTATCGTTAAAGGTAACAGTAGTATTACTCGGTGCATTAACTGTTATGGATTGGCCGCCACCATCAAAGGCAACTAATTCTCCAAATGTTAATCCTGAAGTACCAACAGTTCGTATAGTTGTTGTATAAAATTCTTTTTTATTACTATCACTTAAAGCACCACTTCCTAAAAATGTTTCTGTAGAACCACCTGTTGCAATAGTAGCTATACCACCAGCAAAGACTACATTTTCAAAAACTCTTCTTATTGTATAACTAGTATCAATAACTCCCGTATCATCGCGAATCGTTTTAATTGTTTCTTGAGGAAGTTTAAATACTAAACGATTATCAGATGTCTCAAACATCTTAGCATCACCTCCAGAAGTACCACCCTCTTTACCGCTATCATCAATATTTGCACCAGCTGATATCGATACAGGAGTTGCTGCTGGATCTACTGGATCTATAATACTCTCTACATCTGCAAATGTTGCAGAAGCACTAGTTATCTTAATATCATACAAATACATATTAAGAATTTGTACAGTACCAGTACCAGAAACATAATCAATATTTCTTACCCTCGCTGTACCTATTTTAGTTGATGCATAGGTTGTTGGGTTTGTCAAAGTTGTACTAGCGTGTGCTTGATTATGAAGATCAACTTCTGTGTGTTCAGTAATATTAAATAATCCAAGATAGTCTTTTACAACAGCATAATTTCCATATTGCATTAGACGATCAAAATTATTTACATTAACATAATCCCTTGCCTTGTCTAATGATAAGTCTTTAGAAATAATAGTTTCAAATTCATGTCCTTCGACAAATGCTTTACCCGGATCAAGTCTAACAGTAAATTTTGTCGCATCATCAGGGTCATCCTTTATTTGAATATTAAAAGCCCTTACTGTATAACTTCCAGATTCATCAAACGTTCTTCGTGCAAAGGTTTCTTCCAATACAGAATAAATTGGAATAGTAATATCCTTTTGTTTAATACCATCCTTGACTCTTAACACTTCATAAAAATCTGTATCGTCAATTGATGTTAAAACTTTCTTTGATAATGTTAATACAAGCATTAATCTATCAGCACCCGGTGCAGCAAAGTTATGTGAGCCCTGAGCATTATCAAGTAATGTAGTATCTGTGCCTGAATCAACAACAGTCTCCGCCACACCCACACCAATTTTATATGATGGTGTATTTGTAAACTTATCAAGTATAATAAGTTGTTCTGCTATTTGAATAAAATTACCATTGATATAAAATACACCTTCATTAATAGCAGCGCTACTACCTTTACCTGTTGGTGAGGTTTCATATGCTTCTGCCGACACACTTCCATCAACTGCACTAATTCTTTCACCGCCAAGAAAAGAAGCAGCTGTTGATAATGTTACTGTACCAAAGGCACCATTACCACCACCCCCCACTATCGAAACAGAAGGCGTTGAAGTATACCCCGTACCTTTACTTGTAATGTCAACACTGATAACAGAACCATTAGCAATTGTAGCAGTCGCGGTAGCACCTAATCCATCACCACCAGAAATAGTAACAGTTGGTATTGTTAAATACCCGGTACCTCCATCATTAACTGCAACACCTTGTACCTGCTCAGTCATGGAACCACCTGTAATATATTTTAAGAAAAGAACATCTGGATCCCCTGTCGCTGTATCAAGTGCTTCGTGATGTAATACAAGAGCTCTTGTACCGGACTGACTACCAACTACTGTCTTACCTTTAAACAAAGCTACATCAATATCAACAGCATTAAACTGCTGTTGTAATTTAACATATTCAAAATCTAAATTAAGAGTAGTATCAGCACCAGTAACTTTGGAACCATTCATAAAAACATGATCACCAAAATTCTTTATTTGGTTTCTTAAGATACTTTGTTCTGTAGTGAGTTCTCTTGCTTGGACTGGTAATGCGGGTTTATAAAGAACTTGATGATAGTTCTTGGTCTTATCAAAATCATCAAAGTATGGTGATTGATTTAGATTTATAGTAATTTTATTTGACATATCTTCCTATCTCGTTATTTAGAATTCAGCAACAATTTTTATATCTTCTGTTGAATCAGATTGTCTATGAATCGGTGCTCTGAATTCGGTATAAATTATACTTCCACTATCTTCATCTATTTCATTACTATCATAAGTAGTACCTGTTGCAGGAGTCGGCGGAGTAGTATCTCCAGTCGTCGGATTAACAAGTAAATGTACTTTTCTAAAATGATTCCCAACCGGAAAATCATTTCCGTCATTACCTATTAGTCTGACATTCAACATTACAAACGCACCACCTAATTCAACCACTGCATTTGAACCATGTCCACCTTGAGGACCAATCCTTCCTATAATTGCTGCAGCCGTACCACCACCACTTGAAACTGTAGTAACCACTGAACGATATCCAGTTCCTTCACTTACCATATCAATTCTAGTAATAGCACCTGTATCAACTCCTGATACCCTTGCAACCGCACCATTGCCATCAGACGATGCAAGCGTCACAGCAGGTGAAACTTCATAAGTACTAACTGATGTTGGAATATTAATCCAATCACTATTAACAGTTGCTTCTTTAGTTACGTGATTATATCCAGTAATAGTTTTAATCTCACCCTCACCAGGCCCTGTCAAAATAAAAACTACCATATCATTATAATAATCAACTGTAGTAGTATTTGCATTTGTATCTAAAGTAATTGTCGTTGCTGTACCACCAGCTGCTGTACCATTATTCCATTTATAATTAGCACCACCAGACAGTACATCGATATGTTCTAATGCTCCATCAACTGCAGTTGTTTCAACATCTGCTTGATCTGTACCAACAGCGCCGGGTGCATGTACGGGAATCCAATCAGTAGTAATAAATTTCAACACATCTGCTTGCGCTACTTCATACATAAACTTCCATCTATATCCATCAGGTTGTGTATCAATAATATCGGTACTTACTCCAGTAGGTTCTACTGTTGATGGTGACCCATCATTATTTGAAATACATTTATATACCCGATAAGCTTCAGTGAATACAAAAAAGTTTGTATCAATGATATCATCCTGTAGATGATTATACTCATCATAAGTTTCCCCTGATACCCAATCTACTCTTTTAAGAACATGGGAAACGTCTCCAATACTAATAAGTTTTGAAGCAATCCCTGAATCGTGATGAATGAATGGTGAGACGGATGTATCAATAGGAATAGGAACATTAGTATCAGAGTATGATCCGTCTTCATATTCCCCAGAACTGTTTCCAGACCACGGAGAATTTTTACCAATCATTAAATAGATATTAGCTGTACCAAAACTAGCAATGAAATTGTCCGCGTTAAATTTGCGAAATGTGTTATTGATTATTGCACTCATACTCTATTTCCTCCAACCTTTTCGTTTAATTTGTTATAGTTATTTATAATACTTTTTTAACATGTCAATATATATTTTACGACTTATACGTCTGGTGGTGGTAATTCTGAATTTTCATTACCAATCAAATATTGTGTGATTGTAGCATTAGTAAGATTCCTTGATTTCAAACCACGAAACCATGTATAATCAACTATCCTATCCTTAGCAAAACAACCAATGCCCGTACCTGATTGTAGGCCTACACCAATCACCTGACTAAAGCCACCTTGCTTCTTAAACTTTGATGATTCCAGTCCCCTCTTTAATGGACCCAATCTTAATTGCGTTGTATTTTCTGTTGATCCAGTAAGCTCACCATAGTCATCCTGATAGTCATCATTCTCTGTGATCTCACCATAATTCTCACTTGAGGTAACCTCATCTTTAACTAAAAGCCAATCTTCATAATCACCTAAGGTCAATAGATATTGTATTGCTAAATCTATTTCAAGTGTGAAACATTTAGTAGGAGCAACATAAAAAGAACTTTGTATTGTTAATCCATAATCCTCTTGTTCAGATATAGTCTCTCCTAATAAGCCCCAATCTTCAGGAGGACCATGTCCATCTGGATCTACTGTTTCTAATTCCGTTATCGAACGATAATCTAAATCATCTAAGAATATAAGTACTCTTTCACCCTCACAAGAATCTACTTTCAGATCAACTACAACAGGAGGTGTGATTGTCCCCATATGAAAAATAATAGTATAGTGTCGTCTTTCAGGTATACCCGTAATGCTTAATGTCGTAGCAATATTTGTAAGGAACTGCATATTGCCAAACATAGCAAGACCAGCTGGATGTGCTGTTCTCTTTACAACATCTTTCCATAATGAAATAGGATGACTGGCTGTAATTACATAAGAAAATAATTGATAGTAATAACTATCTTGAATATATTTTGTAGAGGAAAGAAATCCATCATCACCAATAAAAGATTTATTGTGTTCGTTTTCATAACTAGAAACATCTGCAGTTGCAGATGCAGTGCCATCACCATACCCAGAAAAATCTAATGTTGGATTAGATGTATAACCATAACCATTATTAACAATCTTTAATGCTTTAACACCACCAATATTTTCACCGACTAATGTTATAGATAAATTAGATCCACTACCACCACCAGACACTGTTGGCATAGCTATGTAACCGCGACCGGGACTTTCTATTGTAATGGATGTAACTCCTCCTGAGCCATCAACTTCTCTTACTAATAGACTAACAGTTCTTGCATCAATATCCAACGCGTCTGTATTATCAATATTTATTTTATCACCAACAACATATCCGCTACCACCATTATTAATTGTAACAGATTTAATATAACCAGTAGTTAAATCATCAATAGAAATAAAAGCACCAGCGCCAGACGTACCACCACCACTCATAGGAATAACTGTACCTTTCATATAATTATTACCTGTAGAGGTAATAGTAGTATCAGTAACCATTCCACCTAATACAAATGTTAATGTTCCATCAGTGATTGTTTCAAATGGTTGAAAGGTAGCATTAACATTAGAAAGAAAAATAGTGGATACCATGAATGCACCAATATGTTCTTTTACTATTGTCTCAGCAAGTGCCGTAGCACCAGAAGTAACACCAGTAATTTTTTTACCTAACAAATCAAAAACTGCATCAGACCCACTTGTATCAACTACACGAATAATTCTATTCTTAGTATACTTGCCATCCGATACGCGAAGCATATCTTTATTAGGATAATAAAAATCTATTTCCTCTTTATAAAGTAATCTAAAAAGAAATTGAAATGCTTTCTCACTACCCTTAGCTCTATAAAAATCTCTAAGATGTTTTAATACGAATGGTTTATTGGCATTAGCAAAAATAGCTTCAGGAAGCTCTTTGCCAAATTGCTTCTTAAAATAATTTAAAAACTCATCAGTTGTTTTATCTAGATTACTATACTTAGTAAGATTGCCAACAATCTCATAAGGTTTTCCTTGCTCCTCCATGTATTCATAATATGCTTCAAGGAAAGCAATGAAGGTGCCGTGGGATTGCTTTACAAAATTAGGTAGTTGACCTTCTACCTTTACACTTATTCTTTCATCCAGTTTAGGATGGATTGGTTGATTGGGAGATACTAAGGCCATATTAGATTGTCTCTGCTACCATATTAATAACAATTGCTTCTGTGTCATTAACATCATAAGTTAATATCTGTTCTCTTAAAGGAGTAATGTCACTATTATTATATGTTGGTGTTACAGTTATTTTAATATAATCATTACCATCTGTAATAGTGACTGGTCGGAAACTATTCAATATAACCTTTCCTGTAGCATAATCAATAGTTCCATAATCAGTTGAACCATCCGGTAAAATAAATAAATCTAACAATTGACTTTCAGTGTCATGTACATCTACAGCATAATGATATTCGCCAGTATGTAAAACACTAGATTCTCTAATATGTACGGGTCCTGTCCAAACCCCACCACTATTTAATTTAACTGCTTTAATATTTCCAATAGTATCATCAACCAAAGTATATGTATATCCATCAGTAGCAATAAAAGAACTACTAATAAGATTCCCATGCTGCAAGGCATTATTAAAATTCAAAGTATATGTAATTGGTGTATCTAATGTTTCAATAGCAATCCTTTGCTGATACCTCATAGTTGTTCTATTATTTCTTATGCTATCATTTGTATTATCAATATCCTGTGTCAGCATAGAATATCTAAACTTCTGATCAAATTTTTCTAAATTCGTTTGATGATAATTCTGTATAGAAGTATTGATATTAGTCTTCAATGTATTTTCATCAGTTAGATTTGTAACAGGATCATAGTTCACAGTAGTATTTAATAGTAAGTAAATAAATATCGGATCAATGATTACAGGTATAACCGTAACAACATTTGATTGTTTAAGTATACTTTTTTCAATTGCTGCCTTTGCAACATTAGTAAAGACATTATTCCCCGAAGGCTTTACTGCAATAAAAACTTTTCCATATTGAACCGGATCTGCATCCTCACCACCATATGCCGTAATAGATTCAATGTCTGGACGCTGCTCTAAAAGAATAGCTTTATAATCATCCCTCGTAGTTGCCCTATTTTGTGCTTGATATAATTTTGGAGCTTGGAATTTTAAAGAGGTAGTTGTTTGAATATCAGCACCACCTGTCGCCTCGGTATTTGTGGTTAAAATATAATCCGCAGATGTTAATGTGGCTACCGAACCAACAGCAGTAAATACACTTGCCTTGTTTGCAAGTGTCCCACCAGTAACAATATATTCAATAAAGATAATATTGCCATCCGATAGTTGTTTGCCTACAGCACCATCGCCAAATGTGATTTCATATTTTCTTCCTTCTATTTCTTGTAGAAAGAAAACCTTATCCGTTCCCTTGATAGTTGTAACATCAATTGCATTGCCATCCGTATAGATATTAGTATCTGTATCAGAATCAGAATTCTGAACAACTACACTAATAGTAGAAGCATCTACATTTACATTTGGAATAATAAACCGTTGAGCAGTATCCTCTGAATCAACCGTATATGATTTATTTAATATCTTTCCTTCTTTAATCTCGACACCCGTTGCCACATAAGAACCATCACCCGCTCGTGGAACATTTGTAGTTATATTAGTTACAAACGTATAACTTGTTCCATCAATGCTAGTAGTAAATTTTGTATCCTTTGCAATCGTAAGTGACGTTGGTGCTCCTGATGGTGTGAATGTAAAATTAAGTTCTGCCGTAGGTGTCTTAACTGATGTTGGGGTTACACCTAAATGCTTTGCATGTGATACAACTGAATCCCTTAAAGAGGAACTATCCATAAACATTTCATTACCAAGCATGTTGGCATAGTATCCAGTATAGTGTGTATTGTAAGCTAATATATCAATCAACACACTCATACCAGAACCTTCAAAATCATAATCCTGAAAATCATCCTGTGCTGATAGATAAGCTTTTAAATTAGATTTGATCTCATCAAATTCTAAGTCAGTTACTTTAATCTTATTTGAAGTTGCCATCCTATCTTAACCTCTCTAAAAATAATTCAATCGTTACGGGACTAGGCGTACTGATCGGTTGAAATTTTATTGTTACATAATAACCATTTTTATCTATGTCACCTAATACTCTTATGTCTAGTAATTTAACTCTTGGTTCAAAGTTAGTAAGTACTTGTCTTATCTCAGATTGTAAAACAACAGCAGTAGTAGGAGATACCAATTCAAATAATATACCTGTAATGCCACTTCCAATTTCTGGATGAAATGGTCTTTCATGGGGATTAGTCAATACAAGATTTCTTACAGACCTCTTGATAGCTTCAACATCTCTTTTTAATACTATATCTTTAGTAACAGGATGAGCTATAAAATCTAAATCAAGATCAGCCCAGCGCCTAGTATTAGTTGAAAGTGGTTTTGTATATACTGCCATTAGCGTCTCTTCCCTTGTCCTCTATATTTTTTCCAGCTTCGTCTTTTATGTTTATTCTTTGGTCTGCTTCTGGTTGGGTGATTACCAATAGAGGTAACATGCTTAATCTTATCTCGTTTAACTATTGCTTTATATACTGCCATTATTTTTTAAGTTTCTTATCTGCTACTTGAAGTGCAATATCAGGACGCTTCTCAATGAATGTAGTTTCAAGACCTAGCTTAGGTTTATGTACAGTAAGTTCAAATCCCTTACTAGTTAAAATAAATTCTTTAATTTCCCAGCCTTTCTTTTTTAAAGATAGGATAGGTTTCTCATCTGTCTTATCCAGCATACCAATCTTAACTGCTGCTTTGAAATTAAAGCTAGGCTTGTATGCTTCATTCATTGCTTCACCATGTCGAATCCAACCTTCAACCTTTACCCATTGCATAGCTTTTCCTTTACTACCTTGTTGAGCTTTTTTAAAATCCTTCTCATCATCAAAGATGGAAAACTCTTGGTGCTCGACACTATAACCAAGTACCTGTCCTACATCAAGTGCTTTAAGAAATTGCGATGCTTCTTTCTTCGTATTCCTATCCTTAATGTCAGACCATTTCTTGGGCTTTGCTTCAATTAGACTCTTATACGTTTTCATATTCTCTCCCTGTTTAAACATAGATCCCTCTGTATATTTATAAGACTTCTTCTATATTTATACCCCATATATTTCTTATAGTTTTGACATCCTGTGATACATCAAAACAAGCAAGATGTATATTCTTCTTCTCCCGTGAACGGCCATAAGCATATCCCATTTCATACTCCGCCAGATCATTTGGTGTAAAACGATACCCCTCTGGATATAGATATCTTACACAAAACTCAAACAACCATTTGACCCAAGGCTTAGTCGTTTCACTATTACCCATAGTGAATCCAATCACCACCGCTTCGTCTTTAACTTCCATACCCCTGTTTAAAAGGATATGGATGATGTCATGGTGATAGAGGTCTATCGCCCCCGTTAAACTGATAGGTGATTTTGGATTTTCCAATAACCATACAAACCAATGAATCCCTGATTGCTTCTTATAAGTCTCTTGATCTCTCCAGCGGTCTATCGCCTTCTGTAAATTCATAGATTCCTCTTCTATTTTTCCCTATATTTATAACATTAACAAAAATTAATTTAAGGATCCTGTAACTCATTGTAAACAAAGGATCTTGCTATATTTTATAACTCATTGTATTATAAGGGGTTACAAAGTATTTTCACTTATCGTTTGTTTTCAATGGGTTACAGTGGCGCTTTTTTGTTGACATATATGTTTAAATAGGTTAAAATATATATATTAACAATGAGAAAACAAGGATATCAAATGACAACATACAAAGACACAGGGATTGAGATTCAAAAGATTCCAGCAAGAAAGACCCGAACCAAACATATTATAAAGGGTCGGACTTCAAAACAATCTGGGTGGAAAGCACCTACACAAGTTCGTTGTTCTTCAATTTATGATTCGGTCTTATATATGAAACCACAGACCGGACAAGATTCAAAATCAACTAACAAGATGGCTCATTCGAGAGAATGGGGACAACAATAATTTTTGGAGCTATATATATAATGAAAGAAAAAAAATTAAATATTGATCATTCAGAGTCAGCGTCGACTCTATCTGATAACTTAAAATATATTAATAATACGGTATCCCATTTGGAGATTAATCGTTTCCAAGGCGTTAAGGACATTATGTTCCAAGTAGTGTGTAAAGCACTAACCATTAACGTGGTTACCGGAAAGAAAGCATTTGTAGTTTGGGCAGTCCAAGAACAGGACAGCATGGAAGAAGCAGTACAGATGGCGAAGGATGAATTACGAAATCGCATCGTTATGGGTGCGCCGGTTCTTCAATATGCAGGACCGGAAGAAGACATTCACAATTTAGTGGAGTACAAATAATGATAGTAGGTATTGATAAAGTTGAAAAGGTTAATAGACACATTTGTAAACCAGATGGGTCAAGCAACCCGAAATGTAATGATGGTGTTTGTCGAGTAAAAGGAATTAACGAACATAGTGAGACATTCACAATTGGATTTGTATGTCAACATCTATGGAGTACGAACAGATATAAATGGCAGCTACGATATCCCAATCACGAATATGTAAAGAGTGGTTCTGTTGGATATCATAAACTGTATGATTCAAAACCGGAAGCAGTTGAAGCGCTGATGGATCATGTCAACGATATTGGAGTTATATAATAATGGTAAGAGAAATTTTGGAAGGGCTATTAGTAATGATGCTATTAGCCATATTGTGTATATTAATGATGGTGATGTAAATGAAACGAAGAGATAAATGGAAACGATTTAATAAAGAACAGATGGATAAAATGGTAGCCACCTATGTCCGTCGTAATAAGTTAGTACCGATTCAGCAACATGAGACAGCAGAAGGTCGAGCCAATTACGATTTGAAAATTACTTATACTGGATATTGGAAAGACGAAGATGGTATGAGGTATCATCGTCAAGAGCTTGAAAAATATTTAACAAGGATGGCAAGATGATTGTATCGAAAGAAACCTTAAATAAAATTAGTGAGGAGAAAGATGTTACCCTCGCGAAGCGACTTTACCATCTCGTAACAAATTGCGATATGTATAAAGTAGATCCGGACAATAACAAATTCTATAAGTGCGGCATTACCGTAGTAATAGAATGGAACAAAAGAACAGAACCACACTATCCGGATTGGGCTCCAGAAAAACCTTTTGAAATCTGGAACTGTGGTTCTGAGGATGATGCAGTAGACTGTTTTGATAATACAAAAGAGGATTGGAGATGACCATAGCAGAATATGCAAAGACATTCGGTTTAAAACAAATCGACGATAAAGGTGAATGGTTTGAAAATGAGATCGCTATACATCATGCAGATGATATAGCAGCTCATATATTATGGATGGAAGAACAAGAACAGCAGGATAAAATTTTAAAGAGGTATAATTATGAACCGAAATAATGTAACAGACGATATGGTATATACCTATATCTGTCATAACGACTTTATGCGGATTGAAGGAACACAAGAGTTCTACGAATGTCCGGGTGGACACTCTTGGCATTGGGTGAACATTGTAGAACTCATCGAACAGATGAGTGCTCAAGACTTTTATAATCTTTGTTTGCAGACAGAACGTGACGCGGAGATTGATAAAGAAACGAAAGCGCGTCAGGCGAAAGCAAGGAATGCCTCCTGTTGTGGAATTCCGATAGGAGACCAACCTTCTTATCCTTATGAGTTGGGAGACCTTCACTAATGAATAAGACATATACTTTAAAAGTTCCACGTCCACAATATGATCGACTAGGATCAGCATTCGAATTGGACGATACTTATTTTGAAGAGTTACTACCGGAGACGGATGAAGTAGTTTTTATTGTATCAGAAGATCAAAGGAAACGATTTGCAGAACATGCAAAGAGAAACAATTCTCATTTGTATTGGATATGCCAAATGTTTCTACCTAGAAATATTAATCAGTTTGAGGTGTAGTATGTTTAAAAATTTTATTATCATTATATTAATTATTCTACTGGGTTCCTTGTTATTCAATAACGAGAAGAACGTAGAACTACTTGTTGGCAATATGGCCGACACAAAAAACAAAGTTGTTGATGGTGTAAAGTATCTCAATAAAACTTTCGACAAAGAGTTCGAGGTACATGATGAACCTTTCACCGGCATTAAAGAAGATACATTCTTCGAGGAGAAGTAATGAACAACGATCATTTTAAATTATGGATGGATGATACATTAAGAAGTTTAATACCTGAGGACATGAATGTTCCTAGGTTACGTTTAAACTTTAGTACATCTAACCTATCTTGGCTGTGTCGTAATCTCCAGATAAATAATAAACAACATCCAGAGATTAAACAAACCATGGCAAAGCTAAATACATTACGAATGAAGTTACTATTTAATAAGGAGAACCAATGGCGAAAAGTCAATTAACAAAAAGAGCAGAGAGTCTCTTTGGTAAGGGTGCCAAGAAAAAAGAGATTCGAGTTTATATGGGACCCGGTCAACTGACCGAGAATGAAATACGAATTCTAAAAGAGAACGGAAGGTTCTTTCGTTGTCCGGATCATATCCCAAAAGAAACACATTTTTAAAAGCACTAAACCAGTATCATATCGTTACTGGTAATTTAAAATGGAGAAGCGTATGAACGATGTAGCTATAGACATCTATCCACTTACAGTGGAAGAATACGAGTCAGCAGAAGTTGTTGCTGAAGATGTAGAAGTAGAATAACCTTAGAGACCGGCTGTATGCAACCTCAATACTACTACCGTCCTGTGTGCAGTCGGTTTTCTAAATTTTTTTTTGAAGGAGTACCATAATGAAAAAAACTAAATTAGAATTAGCACTTGACAAATGTAATCACACCATGGAACTCGTACGTACCATAGTACCAATTCTTGTTTTAATAATCCAGATCGTAATACTATTTAAAATATTATGAAGACAAAATGGAAACCTACTAGACATTATATAGTAGTGAATTATACGGATAGCCAGAAAGAACTTATCCAAAAAGAATTTAATACAAGTCCTTATAACTTCTCCGAGCCTTTCAAAGGTTACACAGAGGGATTGTTTATAAGGGACACTTGCGACTACAAAGATATAGTGAAGCGGATTGATGGTTGCTTCAATTATGAACTGTTGGAAACCTATACCGGAGTCCACGTTATTTTTTTAAAGGAGGAAGAATGAAGAACATGGATCTAAAAATACTAACTGATATTATCCACGAGGCAGATACCTCCAAGACAGAGATCGCCAAGGATAAATGGAGACTCCAATTATGTAAGATGATTGGAGAGATGAATATACAAATTGAAAAGCAAAACAAAGATATTCAAATGTTAAAGACCATCTTGCTCACCGCAGCAGAACGGATGGAGTATGTTGAAACCTTTCTTGATTCCATGTTTGGTGAGGACAAGGATAAAGAAAAAACTTTACATTAAGGAGTACGCCTATGCAACAATCAGAAAAAGGGTATGGCCATATAGCCAAGGTTGGCCAAGATGGTAAATATACCTACGAACAATATTATCCAGAGAGGAAAAGAGTTATAGTTTCCCAATTGCATGAAGGTACGCATTGGAAAAAATTCTCTGCCCACGCTGAGGTAATAGTGCAGGAAACCATTTGTAACGAATTTGGTTTAACTAAGGGTAAACACACAGAAGGTTATGCACCGGAGTATGATTACCTAATTAATAACAAAAAGGTTGAACAGAAGATATCTCTTAAACAAGGTCTACAGATAGAGTTTAGTACCTATGATGGAAGACCTTCAGGGATTAATTTAACCTCAGCCGACTATCATGTATATGTAACCCCTTGCTGGTCTACAAAGGCAAACAAATTTGTAGGTAAGGTAAGACTATACAAGACTTCAGACTTACTTAAAGTTTTGGGTAAGTTTGATAACTATGATGAAGACTCTAGGTTTGTGAAAGTATTTTCGCCAACGGACAGGAGTCCGGGCTCGAGGGTTCTTTCATTCGAAGAGGAAGACCTTCATCCTAAAACTGGCATTCTCAAAGGTACATTAGGTTCCAAGAATGTTGACATCAATTTACATATGTTAGAAGTTTCCACAATTGTGGAAAAGGGGAAAAGGGTAGGATTCGATTTCAACTTTCCGCAATGGGGAACCTTCAAAAATTATAATTGGTGGTTACAAAAAGAATTAAAGAAACTTTTTTAGGAGAAATTTTTTTAGAGAATTTTTTTTTATAAAGTTTTATAGAGGTCCTCAGGAGAAATTCTGGGGGCCTCTATTTGTCTTCGCGCGAGTAAGCCCACCAAGTATACCCCCCATCATTCCTATTGACTGTTGTTTTGCATAAATTTCTAAACACACTTTATTTCTCCGAGGTACTCTATGGGCCTTGGAAGGGGAACTATTCAGATATTCTCCAAGTGTTTTAGTTGTCCTGGGAGTGTCATGGAGAGTCGCGGTGTCATATAGTGTCGACACTCCCGGTATTTTCTCTAAGAATTTCCGAGAAATACTTCAGAGAGTCAGGGCGTGTCACAGAGTGCAACCGTCTCGACAGAGTTTTTTAGAGAAATTTTCAGAGAAAACTTTTGGTGTGAGTCCCTTAGCTCCGCGACAACGGGTGGCATCAGGTGCTCAAAGGTACACTAATGTGGCTAATTGTGGCTAATTGTGGACTGGAATGGCTAATCAAAAAGAATATTTGATTATATAACTTACATATTAAGAAACAACCATGCTAATGCTAATAAAATAACGATACCTATAAATAATCTCATATTATGATCCTCCTAGGGTTGTGTAGTCTACAGTCTCTGATCCTCCTAATTGCTCACAGGCATGGGATTCATCAAAGAGCTTCATTTGTTTGTCTATTTCTTTTAATGGTAATCCTTTTCCTTCTTTAGTCTTCCATATATGTTCTATTAATACATGGGTTAAATGGTGTAGTCTATCGTTCTCTTGTTGTAATAATTCAATTTCCTTTGTATCAGAATAGGTAGTTGTCATGGTCTCCTCCGATCAATTACGTTTTCAGTTGGATGACCTAGATAGGGTCTACCATCAAATATTGTATTCCCATTAGGTCCATCCTTATCAGTCCAATGGAAGAATACTTGTGCTACGTATTCTCCTTTATAGGGTTCTCTCCAGTGTTCATGTTCTCTTCCTTGGTATATTACTCCATCTCCGGATTCTAGATTGAATTCTTCTCCACTTATATAGATTGGCCATGGTTTTTCAGGGCTTTGTCCTAGGCATATGGATAGGGTTACCTCACAGTCTTCTCTATCTATATGTTTTTCTAGGCTATTGCCGTGTTCATACAGGGAAAAATAGGAGTAATTAGGGTTGAGGTTGAGTTGGGTTATCTCTTCTACGATAGGGGTAAAGGTATCTAGGAGGTCTTCCATGATTAGATTGCCATACATGGAGTAGGCGACGGAGGAATGGTCTTTCCTATAGTAACCATATCGCTCTGGGTCGGCTAATACTACGTCTTCTCCCTTGTGTTTTATGGCTAATCGGTAGCGACGATGGCATTTCATTATATGGTCGGTTAATAGGTCTCTTACATCCTTCTCCATCATATTCTTCATTAGGAAGAAATCACATATTTTAGTACTCATTTCCTTCAATTGTCCTGATAAGAACGTTGTATCATGCATGTTTTACCTCGTATAATATAACATTAATAATTTAGTCAATCCCCAGCACATCACAATTATGGCCATTAGTCCTATCGTCGCCCCTAGTAATTGGGCTAATAAGTGTGAGGTAATCATAGATACGTCCTCCAGTTGATCGTATGGTTTGATAATCCAGTTAAGCATTGGTTACTTTCTTGTTTTCCAGTATGACCAAGGTTTTCCTTCAAACGACCATTCTACAGTCTTTGATTTTTCTGTTCTGGTTAGCTTATAGAAAAAATAGGGTACTCCTATGCAATACAATAGAAGAACTAGTAAGAATAGGAACCCTAGTATATCATGTAGCCATGGTATATCTATGATATAGCGACTGACCCTCCAATCAATCATTTAGTGTAATGCTTTAGTGCCTTTATAAGTTTTATCCGCTTATTCTTCGCCAGTTTAAACTTACGGGGCATCCACATAGGGAGTACCCCTTGAGTTATATCTGATATATCACGGATAATTCGTTTCTTTATTATATCGGGTTGATGGTCTATGATAGATAAGTCCATATTCCCGTCTAAAATACCACGAATCATATACTGGATCGGATCCACATTCCGTATAGACCTACCGGAGAATCCGACCTCAGTTACGTAGTTATAGCTATCTAAACCTCGCATGTAGTTAGTATAAGTTTTCACTTAACCACTTCCACTACGCCAGTAGTTAGACCCAATAGAACTGAGAAATAATCCCAGTAATACCATACAGATCCAGCTAAGAATACCCATACTGGCCATAGTGGCCATCCTACAGAATAGGCTCCCGGAACGTAGTTTTTTGGTAACATGCCCATAATACTTCTCCTTTTTTAAGTTGCTTTACCTATTTTCTCCAACATCTCTCCCATACGAGTACATATGATCTTCAATATAGGTATGAGAGCCTTGGGATTATGCTCTATGAATAACGGCGCATCTTCAGGTTTAATAACATATAGATGACAATCAGTATTGGCTTTAACCGTAGCAGTTCTAGGTATATGTTGTAACCATCCTATCTCGCCGAAGATCGAATGTTTCTCTAATATACATAATTGTATATCATTCTTCAGGACTTCAACTTCGCCTGACTCAATGATATAGGCTTCCCTATCGGTATCGCCATCTTTAATAATTATATCACCCTTCTTATAAAACTTTATCATAATTCACCTCATCCCATAGTCCAAAATGACTCCTTACGAGTAACGGACGTGACTAAATGTACACGATCCTGTTCACCGCCATTAAATTGGCTATGATAAAATATAGTATTCGTGTACCATGCTCTACCTATTGGTAGATGTTTGACTTCATCTTCAATAACCATCTTGGCTCCTATATTGGTAACAATAGGTACATGAAGTCGTGGCTCTGGATCTCTATGCCAAGATAAACAATTCCTCGGAACGGATTTAATCAATCGTACCCTACCCAATTGACCCTCATATTGTTGACTAACAAATTCTCGTAGGGTATCATAGACTATCCTGAAATAGGTATGATTTATCTCGGGTATAAACGTACAATAATCCCGTTCATCTAATTCCTGTTGACGTATTACCTCTTGTCCATCTACCATAGTTCGGTATATACCACCACTTCCCTCATAGAAACAATCAGGAGCTGATTGACCCTCTCTCTTGGTCAAGCATATCTGATGGTATTTCTTATGTATAGATTCTTTCGGCCATGGAGCAATCTCTTCTACCTGTTTAAGAGCCTCAACCAATTTTAATTCATCGAATATAACCGGTAGTTTTGTAAAGTATTTCAATATAAGAACATCCCCTGTGTTTTATCGTAGTCTACGTCTACATGAATAAACTCACTATGAAGTCCTATTCGGGTAAACTCTCCATCCCTCAATAATCGCTTTACCAATTCTAATCGGGATACCATATCCTCACAATATATATCTGCGGCTAATCCTGTGATATGACTACTAGTATCACTACTACCTATTGCCCTATTATGAGATAAGCAACGAATACCACTCGTGATCTTCATAGGCTTTCCATAGTATTCACGAACAGTCTCTAATTCATACACTAATTTCTCACTAATCACTACATCACCATTACCACATCCACATTTGCAATCGAATTCTTCCTTAGTAAAATGCTCGGTTAATTTAGTCATTTTTTTTTACCTGATGGTCTATTGGGTACCTCTGGATCATTAAATGGTTTATCCAGAGATGGTGTAAATGGTGTACCTTCTTGATAATTAGGTTCCACATCTTCCCCTGTCCATTGTTCTTTCTCAGTTTGAGCCCATTTATCTAACCAAGGTCCTACAATAGACGTCGGAGAAAACAATATATATGTAAGTATCCCCACTAATACCAATAGTAATGCTACCATGGCAGGTTCCATTACTTTGTTTTGCTCATGGCAGCTAAAGGATTCTCTAATGCTTTAGTAATCTTCTTATCTAATTTCTTCTCGAGATTCTCTATCTGTGTATCTACCTTAGTCAATTTATCGTCCCACCTTTTAGAGGTTTGTGTGATTAAATCCCTTACTTCATTCTCTGCGTTTCTCATAGCTGTTCTAGTCTCTAAGCCATCTTCTCTTGATCGCTTATCAATATTAGCTATCTGATCATGTTGTGAATTAACCTCATTCTTTATATCTGTACGTATATCCCTCGCTGTTTCCTGTGCAGCATTTACAAGTTCCTTTAATGCATCAACCTCAGTACTTAGAACTTTTAATTCTTTATTTAATTTCGTATCAAATACCTCTAATCGTGTATTAAATCCGGATAGATCAGGTTCCTTGTACTCGCTTACCAGTTTTTCCATATCCTCATATCGCTTAAACAATTCAAATCCACCCCATAATCCAGCAACAATTGTACCTATCAATGGAAATATAAGTATCCACTTAGTACCGGATATATGAAGTCCCTTATATTCTAGTTCAGCCACTTATCATCCCCTTTAATTCTTTAATAGTCTTAATCGCGGATTTATGTACTATACCAAGACCACCAGCTGATTCAAAATCCCTTGTATTCCTTATATGGTCATCAATCAATATATGATTAGGTGCAGCAAACTTCTTCTTATCCTTTCTCTGTACTATATTAACTTTAGAGGGTGATGGTTTACAATGTTTCTTAATCCATGCTTTCTTTCCTTCCATAACCGCTTTATCATTACGACAAATGGATGGACAAGCTGAGAGTATCTCTATATTATATTGACTTATGTATTTCCATAGGGTCTTTTGATCAGGTAAAGGATCTAATGCTACCCACCATCCCTTAGAAGTACCAGCATCAGTTAATAATACCTTATCTATATCGCCTTGTTCAAACTCTTTCTTTCCTAGATGTCTCGCGATACCGCCTAAGAAATTAGTCAATACACCATCCATATCACAAAAAATAGTGATATCATCCTTCTTAAGTTTTTTAAATTCTTTAAATGTTATCATATTAACTAAATTTCTTATTAACCCATTTATAAAATACATACAATCCCATCAATAATATGATATAGATGATACCATCAAACCACGGAATTTCATTTAGAAAATCAGCGGTATCACCAGTTAACTCAACCATTTTATTAATCCCCATATAATACCTATAATTATAGCTAAACCTACAGCAGCAATAATGAATAACTCAACCATTGCCCCCATGGCTCCAGCAGAGTTACCTAATAAAAATGGTATTAATGGTAATAGATATTTTGTCATAGTCTTACTCCATATAATTTAGCCATCCGGTTATAATAAGTTTCGTGTGAGTATGTGATATTTGCCCTCTATGAGTATGTGTCCAATCAGATGGCCATATCATTGTTAATCCTTTTTTTGCTGGTGATGTTATCTTCTGATACATGAATTCTGTACCACCATCAGGTACATCATTTAAATAGGTCATAAAGGCAAAGCATCTTGATTGAGTAGATACACTCTGTCTTTCCATATGCCATTTTTTAAATCCCCCTCCGGGTTCATATTTTTGTATATTTATCCCCTCTGTTATACCATAGTGTGCTAACATTTTTACTCTCTCATACTTATGTTCATATTGTCCAACACACGCAATTAACCATTGCTCATAATCTGCTAATACAGCGAAATGTGCTTCAGTATGGAAAAAAAGATCAGTACTATCCTTTGTGCTTTTATCTACAACTCTAGTATTTACTTGCTCATCTATACCATACGCCATACCCTTAGTATGTCTATCAGAACTATTATTAAAATACGTAATTAAATCATCACAGACAAAATCAGGTATATAACAACCATTTATAAACGATTCATCAGGAAAGTGGTGAAGTTTTAGTACGTTCTGCAATTTGTTCTTCATATGTTTTACCCCCAAACGGATGTTGTGTACCAAAACGACTAGCCATTTCATCATCAACTTCTTTCATACCATATGCATTAGTCGGTATAACAACAGCCTCTGGAAATACATTCTGTTGTATTGCACGTTCTATTCCTCTAAGTGTTCCACCAGCTGATGATGGACAACTACCACACGCACCTTGAAATGAAATAACTACTTCATTACCTTTAACTAAATC
>ERZ651768.535-NODE-535-length-28696-cov-3.202383_pt1 | contig 28696 bp, 27 predicted proteins | sample MGYA00514754_ERZ651768 | MGnify/ENA metagenome assembly ERZ651768
CTGTTTAAAAGGTTTTGTAGTTGGATCATCGTGAAGGATCATCATTCCACCGATTTAGTTGTCCATCATGAACTTTTATCCCTGGCTCCCGTTTCCCTTACCACTTTGAAATGAAGTCTAAATCCCTTGGGTTCCTTTATGCCGAAGTCATTCGTCCTGACTCGGAACTGGTGCAAAAGCATTTAAAGACGCTCACACAAATGGTCCGCATTGACAGCCGGAGTTTTGGAGTCAATGAGTTTGAGGGAGACCGCACAACACCCAGCGATATGCGGGAAATTCTTGCATGCGCCCGCGATTATCTCTTGGAAATCGGTTTGTCCGAGGTCAAAATAAGCAATTCACCTTCCAGCAGTCCGTTTCCCATATTGATGGCAGAAACTTTTGTATCCGAAGAAAAGCCTACGGTTCTTTTTTATGCCCACCTTGATAAGCAACCTTATATGGATGACGGACGTTTTAAAAAATGGGGAGGAACTCCTCCCACACAATTGAGGTGGAATGAAGACCGTTCCCGGGCTTACGGGCGTGGAGCCGCTGATGATCTTAGCGGAGTCGTTTCGATTGGCATGGCTGTTGACGCCATTTTCAAGCATGTGGGTATTAAGACCGGAAAAAATCCAAAAGAAAAACTTTCACATCTTCCCTGTAATATCAAAATAATATATGAGACTGAAGAAGAAAGCGGTTCCCACAGCCTGATTGACCAAATCCATGAAAATGAGGAATTCTTCAAAGGCACCCATTGTGTCGTGATTACCGATGTGGTCAATCCTGCTCAGGGCAAACCGGGTCTTACTACATCTTTGCGCGGAATTGTCCAGATGGATGTGACGGTCAGCATGGGATTAAAAGAGATGGCTGTTGATGAGCAAACAGCCCTTTACAAGCTACTTGCAACGCTCATCCGGGAGGATCACTCTCTGGGAATCCCGAAAATTTCCAATGCGGATCGACAGGTAACGGATGCCGAACGAGAAGGTTATAAGCGGGTTCCCACTTCTGTGTCAGCTTTAAAAGAGACTGCGGGGCTTCTCCCTAATACCCGCCTTACGGTTTCCGAAGATATTCCTTCAATGCTGATTGCGCAGTTAAGAACTTCGTTTGCAAATGCCCGTCCCGGACATCGGGTTACAGGAAGTGTGATCCTGGGAGTGGCTGGAGTTCGTCTGACTTTTCCTGATATCAGGGATTCAAAAGAATTCAAAAGGCGGTTGGAGAAAATCCTTACCGAAAAAAACCGCTATAATCTGGAATTAAAAATTAAAATTATCAGCGAGAAACCTTTGTCGATAGATATCATTTTGCGTTCAGCTGAAAAAGATCCTCATTCGGGAGTCAATGGGGGGCCGGTTCCCGTTCCAGAATTGCAATTGGCTTGCATGATTGATGAACTTATTTCTTCCAATGGACGGTGGCATCCACAGCTTGAGGAAATGCGTACTGCAGAAGAAGAAACGAATCGAGTTCAAGTGCAAGCCCTTAGAGTCGATCACGATTTAACGGGCCAGCTCTTCGAGGAAAAATCAGCAAGGTCCTTGGTAGAAATCCGGTTGGCTCCTGGCAACAACGAATTTCAGGCTGAAGAAGCACTTCGGTCTCATCTCGAGAAAAATATTCCTTCTGGATTTGAGCTGGATATCAAGGCTGATAAGGGCGCTTCTCCCTGGATGACTGAAATTGCACATCCGGTATTTCCCTTAATGCTCGACTGCCTTGAAAAAGGATTTGGTGAAAAATCATGCCTTTATGGTTGTGGAGGCAGCATTCCATTTGTGGCGAAACTCATGCAGGCTTTGGGGAATGTCCATCCCCTTTGCCTGGGCGCATATGATCCAGATTGCAGAATGCATGAGCCGGGGGAGAGTCTGTCCATGCCCGATTTAATGGGGTGTACCCGAGCCATCATATATTTTCTGTCACGAATTGATGAAGGGTATAGAAATCCCGCTGCTTGATTTTTCTCTGCTCATATTTACAGTGCCCAAAAGAATTTTTATTCGAATATTTTTTTAATTTTATTTGTGTAAATTTAAAGAGCACCTTAAATTTCAGCTTATTAAAAGCACCCCATTTTATCAGATTGAGAAGATTAGTGTAAATGTTAAAAAATTTATGACGAAACAGGATTACTTTTAATGTCTTAAAGGTTTTTAATCAACTATCTAAATTAAATAAAATTTTTATTAAAATTTTCCCCTATGGTCGTCATGCATAAAGGTGGTTGAAGCCAGAAGGGAAGGGTATGTTTACTGGATTTAGCGAGGTTCAGGTGGGCACGGCAACGGGGGAAAGTAATTATAGGGAAAGCAATCTCGAATTCCTCGCCACCTTCATAATAGGGGAATCATTTTGATATAAAGCATAACCCTCTTCCAGGTCAGGGTGATTGTGGCTGGTGAGGCTCAGCCTGCGCCGGTTTTTGTCAAAAAGAAAAATGTAAAATACCGAACCGATAAAATAAACGGAAGTTTTTCCACCATAACCCGGCAAATTTCCTGCAGGCTGAGAAGGTTAATGCTTTTCTGGAGATAAATGAGATGGTCGAGATTTTCGAGGGAACCGCCAAGCAACGTATTTTGCCTTTTTAGAAGATTCCGCACGGTTTCCGATTCCTGCCATCTCAGCTTTTCGTATTCGATGGGGTTCATTTTATTGCTAGCTTCCTGAAAATTCCGGGAACAGTGTTCTCATTTTTTGTGCCTGTCAAATTTCTGGCTATTTTTTATGCGAAGGTCATGTTTTCCGGGAAATGACCGAAAAATTCAATAGAGCCATTTATACTATATTATCGGTTAAAGCGTTATGGAAATTAGTTTTAACCTTACTGGTACTAAGGTCTCACCGCTCTGGAATCGGGTTGGTATAGTTTTTGCTCTATAATATAGAAAACAGCAATTACGGCAAAAATTATGGCGATCCATTTAAAATTTATCAGGCTCCTTTTGTTACTTTTGCTTCCTCTTTTGGGGATACAGGGAGCCAATAATTGTGCCTGGGCTCAGGAATTTGCTTCCGAATCCGCCCGACGCCCACAAGTCTCTACCATTCGGATTGGACCTCACCCTGTTTATACCCGAATTCTGGTCAACCTGACCGAGTCAGTTTCCTATCAGGTCAAGGCGGACTTTGTCAACAAGCGGATTACTCTGATTCTGCCATACACAGCAAGAGGTCCCAGGTTACGTAGTAGGTCGTTTAATGATAAAAATCTGGAGCGATATTTAGTCACTCCTTTGAGGGAAGATTTGGAAGTAACATTTGTATTGAAAAATCAAAACACCCGGTTTTTCCATTCCACGAACCCACAAAAGCCGCAGATCATATTCGACATTAAAGGTGAGAGTCGGCCTATCCTGAGAACCCGGATCGGAAAGCTGCAACGAAAACCCGGGGGCGAGCAGGCACCGCTACCCGAAAAAGCCAGGTTGGTGGGCTATAGCCCGAAGGAAATCCGGCAACTTGTTGTCAAGTCCGGGGAAGAAAAGGAAAAGAACGGGTGGGAGGATTTTCAGAAAGCATTAAAAGAATTTCAGGAGGAAAAATATCCTTCTGCATCGAAATTATTTCTGGAATTCCACAAAAAATATCATGAAAGCAAATACCTCGACCATGCCCTTTATTTAAAAGCGGAGGCAGATTACCGCAGCACTTTTAATGAATTGAATCCCATTTTTGACCGGGCTCTGGCTTCTTACAAGCTTGCGATGCGGGAATTTCCCAAATCGAAATTTTATGATCACGCCCTGTTAAAAGCGGCCAGCATATTTGATGAAATCGGCTATAACCTGGAGGCAAGGGAACTCTACAATCAAGGGCTCAAGTCCAGGCCAAGGAGTCTTTATAATGAAGTCCGGACAGACAGCCTGGCCGCCATGCTGATGAAGGAAGGCCGGTTGGAGAAAGCTTTTAGCGCGTTTCAGTTGATACTTAGAAAATCGCCAAATAATATTGAGGCCAAGGCAGGGATTTTTGAAATCGCTAACAAGTTTTTCGAGAAAAAAGATTATCCCAGAGCGCTTAAGATCTTTGAGGCTGGGGCCAGACGATGGCCAGGCGAACTCAATGAGAAACCTGAAATCAATTTTAAGATGGCAGAAATCTATTTTTCAAAAAAACAGCACGAGAAAGCCAGAAAACATTTTTTCAAGCTCCTGAATCTGGATCCGGCTTCCAAAAATGCGCATAAAGCTCTCAATCGAATTGGTGATTCTTATATGGTTGAAGGAAAGTATCAGCACGCCCTGTCCGTTTTTGATGAATCAGGAAAAAGAAAAAGGGTGAAATTGGACGACAAGGGCGGACCCATTTTCGATGAGCAAAAAAACAAGGTCTGGGAAGACTCCGCAGAAACCCAGTATGGAAAAATCCGCATGGCCGATATCGGAGTGCGTAGCCCGCGTTTAAAAATACGGGATATTGTTTTTGATGTTGGGCCTTATTACAAACCATTTAAAACCTTCGATAAAATTTTTGTCGAGGCCCGAAACGTTGACATACTGGCCGAGGTTACCCTGAGTCGGGGCATCGCCTATTTGCTGGAACAGAACTACCTAAAGGCGATAAATGAGTTTAAAAAACTTTTTCCGCTTGGACCGAAATCCAAGTTCTTCCAGGAAGCCGATCGTTACATCCGGCAGGCCCTTATTGCCCTGATCGGTAAATACTCCAAGCAAGATGGCAACCTTCCCATTCTCTATTCCTACAGTGACTTTATCAGTCTTCCCATAGGGGATATTAACAATGTTCAAACCATTCTTCAGGTTGGCGAAGCCTATCAGGCTATTGGCATGTTTGTCGAAGCCGTTAAATTCTATGAAAAAGTGAATGTGCTGGATTCCCAGAAAACGTATCGGGACCGGGTATTTCTCAACTTGGGTCAAATTCATCTGGAGAATAAAAGTTATGACGAGGCGGTTTTAGTGGGGCGGAATTTTATAAGGAATTACCCCAGAAGCAAGCGGATTCCAGATGCGATGAAACTTTTGGCCAACGCCCTGAAAGGGGAAGGAGATTTTTCAGGAGCCCTCAAAACCTATGAGGATTTGTTGGCGAGGTTTGAAGACAAGGCGGAAATTCATTTTCTTATTGCAGAAACTTATACGGATATGAATCAATTTGCGGATGCCGTGCAATCCTATCAAAAGGCTATCGCGACTTATGACAGGCAAGAAAGGGTGATTCCCGAATACCTCAAAAATGCTTATTATCACCTGGGCACATCTCTCTTCAAGTTGAATCGTTTTGGTCCGGCCATTGAAGCTTTGAAATCAGCCAAGGATCTTTTTCCTGATAACCTGCTCCGGGATTGGGCGGATTATCTCCTGATTGAGAGCCTCGAGAAACTCGGTGATCCTTCAAAGATCACCGAAGGCTTGAATCGGTTGGTGAAAACCGAAAATGCGGATGACCTCACCAAGCAGGCTGCGGAGTCAAGGGTGAAAATCCGGGAATGGGAAAAACAGTTAAAAGAAGGATGATTTTATTTTATAATGAAATCATGTCTCTCATCCAACCTGCCTCATGATTCCTCCCATGACTAGTGCCGGCAAAGAAAACAGTAAAGATATTGAGGCCCTCATTAAAAAAATGGAGGCCTTTACCGAGGTCGCGGAACAACTGCAACGATCTTATGATGAATTGCAGGTAAGAATCAAAAAACTTGACCTGGAGCTTGCGGACAAAAACAAGGAATTGGAAAAAAACCTTGTTGAAAAAGAGGAGGTCAAAAATTATTTAAACGATATTCTGGAAAGCCTGACCAACGGCGTTATTGTGGTGGACCGGTCGGGTCGGATCACTACATTCAATCAGACTGCAGGAAACCTGACCGGGTTGAAGCCTCAAAACTGTTTAGGAAAAACCCTGAAAGAAGTTTTTCCGTTCGACTTGTTTGAAAACCTGGTATCCAGACTAGAAAAAAACCGCAGGGAAACGGTCTCCCAGGATCAGGATATTACCACTCCCGACAAGAAAATAATCCATGCCCGTGTTTCCGCGTCCCCCGTATGGGACAATCATGGCGGCCAGATAGGGACTGTATTGATCCTGCAGGACAGGACTGACTTGCGCCGGTTGGAGGAGTTTGCCCATCGCAACCAGAGGCTAAGGGAAATGGGAGAAATGGCGGCAGGAATCGCACATGAAATCAGGAATCCGCTGGGTAGTATAGAATTGTTCGCCTCGTTACTTAAAAAAGACCTGGAAGGAGATCCCGAAAAAGCGGAACTGGTCCAGCATATTCGTGCCGGTGTGCAGAACATGGACCGAATCATATCCACTCTTCTGCTATTTGCTAAATCGTCCCAGCCATCCCGCCAGCAATGCGATATCAATCTTTTATTATCGGAATTGCTGGACGGCCTGGACGATATCAGAGTGCCGGATAATATTAAGGTGATACGTGATTTTGGCAAAGAAGAGATGCTGGCAAACGGCGACCGGGAGTTATTGCGGCAGGTTTTCCCTAATTTGATCCGTAACGCCATTCAGGCCATGCCGGATGGTGGCGAACTGCGCCTACAAACTGAGAAATATTTGATACCGGTGTCCGGGCCGGAAAGTGGGAAGGATGCGGGAGCCCGCAAATTCATCACCGTTACCGTTACCGATACGGGTGGGGGGATTTGTGCCGATGACCTTTCCAAAATCTTCAATCCCTTTTTTACCACCAAGGATAAGGGAACGGGGCTCGGGCTGGCCATATCGCACAATATTATCAAAGCTCACCAGGGGACGATTGAAGCCGTGAGTGAAGAGGGCAAGAGCACATCTTTTACGGTCAAGATTCCCTGTTGGGATGAGGATTTCGATGAAAAATAATGCTTCCAAAAAAATACTGATTGTTGATGACGAATCCGAAATGAGGATTGCGCTGGAAAAAACCCTGAAGCGCGAGAATTATCAGCTCGTTTGCGTGGAAGACGGTAAACAGGCGCTGGACCAGTTTGAGAATCATGTGTTCGACCTGATTTTGACAGATGTGCGCATGCCGAAACTAAGCGGATTGGAATTATTGCGGGCGGTCAAGGAACGTTCACCTAAAATACCAGTGGTCATGATGACCGCGTATGGGACTATTGACAATGCGGTCGAGGCCATGAAGGAAGGAGCCTTCGATTATCTGATAAAAGGGTCCGGGTTTTCTGCCGATGTGCTGGTTTCTACGGTGAAGCGTGCGTTTTTAAATCCACAGGATTATGTTCCTCCAGTCCGCCCAATGGGTTTTGTTGACAAGGCCGATTCGATCACCGCAAAAAAAATCGTTACCCAGAATGAGGAAATGAAAAAACTCCTGAAATTTGCCGAGAACGTTGCTTACAGTAAATCGACCGTCCTCATTATGGGAGAGACCGGGACTGGAAAGGAATTATTCGCGCGTTATATCCACCAATGCAGTCCCCGCGCTGAAAAATCTTTTATGGCTGTCAACTGTGCCGCTTTGCCCGAAGGTTTGCTGGAGTCGGAACTGTTCGGCCATGAAAAGGGGTCTTTTACCGGGGCCACGGAAAATAAGGAAGGGAAGTTTCAGCGGGCCCATCAAAGTTCACTTCTTCTGGATGAGGTTACAGAGATGAGCCTGTCCCTGCAGGCCAAACTCCTGCGGGTTTTGCAGGAACATGAGGTGGATAAGGTGGGTGGCAAGACTCCGATACCTGTAGACGTGCGGGTGATTGCTACGACCAACAGTGACATCCGCCGCCGAATCCAAGATCAGGAATTCCGGGAAGACCTGTATTACCGGTTAAATGTGATTCCCCTAAATCTAATTCCCCTGCGTGAAAGAAAGGATGACATTCCCCTTTTGGCGGAACATTTTATGAACCAGTTTTGTCAGGAAAACTCTCGGTCCCCCGTCAAGATGGATCCGGCGACCTTGACCTTGTTAAAAAAATACCGCTGGCCCGGCAACATTCGGGAATTGGGAAACATCATCGAACGGACATGCCTGATGTGCCAGGGCGATACCCTGTTTCCCTCGCATCTGTTTTTCGATGATGAGCCTCTCTCTTCCGGAAAAAATGAGGCTAATGCGAGGCTCACCGGAACGATTTATGAAATGGAAAAAGAATTGATCCTGCAAACGCTGGAAGAGTTCAGTGGCAACAAAACCAAAGCCGCCGAATCTTTGGGAATCAGCATTCGCACCTTGCGCAACAAACTCAACGAATATAATGAGAGCGAGTAGAACGCAATCTATGCCCCGTTACCTATAACTGAAAAATTTTCAGAAACGCCTTTTCGCATCTGAAGTGCATTTTTTTTTGTAAATGAGGGACCGGGCTACCGTTGCATTTGCCCCCGGTAGCTTACCGGCAGGGGCCAAAATTATGACGGATTTTGCCCAGCTTGGGAAAATATCCCCACTTTCCCTCCTCTATTTCCATCCTCACAACTCTTTATAAATAAAGGATTTTCATTGTGCCCACTTTTCTTTTGTCCTTCCAGTTTCCTATGGTATGAAACTTGCTCTATTTAACTTGAAAAACATGGATGGGGGTAAAGCCCTTTAAAAAAACAAAAATTTTTAGAGAATGATTATGGACTTTCTAACAAATATGAAAATCAGTGCATCGGGCTTGGCGGTTCAGCGCAAGCGGATGGAAACCATTTCCAGCAATCTGGCTAATATGGAAACCACACGGACTCCGGAAGGAGGACCCTATCGCCGGAAAGATGTCCTGATTACTGCTTTGCCTTTGGGAGATGAATTTGGCAACACGTTTAAAAATGCGTTGGGTGACAAGTTGCGCAGGGTGCAGGTCGCGGATGTGATCGAGGACCAGTCAGAACCCCGTTTAGTTTATAACCCGAATCATCCCGATGCCAATGATCTGGGTTATGTTGCACTGCCTAATATTGATCAAATGACGGAAATAGTGAATATGGTCACCACGCAAAGGTCGTTTGAGGCAAATATCACTGCTCTCAATGCTTCCAAAGCCATGGCCATTCGAGCGATTGATCTGGGTCGTTAAAATAACAGGAACTAAAAATTAAAAACCTTTAAATCACAATTCTCATGGAAAATTTTCTGGATTTTTTAAGACAGTTTGGCGAACGGTTTAACGAACTTTCACAGGGCAAGAAGATTGCGGCTCTGTCTCTTGTAGCTTTGGCTCTGGCATCTCTGCTGGTGATGTCCTTGTGGTTGAAGGCTCCGGACTACCAGCTTCTTTATGCCAACCTTTCCTCCGAAGACGCGGGAGCGATTGTCGATAAATTGAAATCCCAGAAAATTCCTTTTGAGCTTTCAAACCAAGGCCAGACGATTCGCATTGCTTCGAACCGGTTGCATGAAGTCCGCCTGCAATTGGCCAGCGAAGGGTTGCCGGAGGGTTCCGATGTTGGCCTGGAAATTTTTGAGGATACTCCATTGGGAATGACGGAATTTGTGCAAAAATTGAATTTCCAACGAGCCTTGCAGGGTGAACTGACTCGTACTATCAAAACCCTGGATGCGGTGGCCCAGGTCCGGATTCATCTGGTTATCCCCAAGGACAATCTGTTTCGCAAGGATAAACCCAAGGGCAAGGCTTCTGTGACGTTGAAAATTAAATCCGGTAAAACTCTGACGGAAACCCAGGTACAGGGAATTGTCCATCTGGTTTCAGCGAGTGTCGGGGGCATCGATGCGCAGGATGTGGTGGTGGTCGATGTGAAGGGCAATCTGCTTTCCGGTGGCATGGAATCCTCCGTTGAAGCGATGATGTCGTCATCCAATTTCAAACATAAAACGCGGGTGGAAAGAAAACTCCAAGAAAATATCATTAAAATGCTGGAAGACGCTTTAGGGTTGGGAAAAGTGATCGCGAAAGTATCGGCGGATTTGGATTTTGAAAAGGTGGAAAGAACCGAGGAAATCTATGACCCGGATTCTCAGGTCGTGAGAAGTGAAAACCAGATCACCGAATCCTCTACGGGCGCTGTACCTCCGGGAGGAATTCCGGGTGTCCAGGCTCTGGTTCCATCCGGCGAGTCTCCTGGTGGAGTGGTCGGCCAGGCGGCAAAGCGAAATAAATCGAATGCCATTACAAATTATGAAATAAATAAGGTCGTCCGGAGGGTCTCGAAACCGGTCGGAGAGATTTCCAAGCTCAGTGTCGCGGTGATGATCGATGGTACCATGGCAGGAGATCCTCCTGCATACCAGCCGCGATCCCAGGAGGATATGGACAAATATCTGCAAATCATCCAGTCTGCTGTGGGGTTTGATCAGGACCGGGGAGATATCATCAAGGTTGAGAACATTCAATTTGACCGGTCCGCAATGGAAGTGCAGAGGGAAGAAATTGCTCGCGCAGAGCAGATTGACCTGGCCCTGGAAGTCGGAAAACTGGTGGTGGGTCTGGTGTTCCTCTTTCTATTCTTCACCCGGGTCATCCGGCCCATCATCAATTGGATGACGATGACGGTCGAAGTGGTTCCGGAAGTGGGGCAACTGGGTGCGGCAGATTTTGACGCAGTGGATGAAGAGAAGCGCCGCCTTACTGAAATGGCTTCCGAATCGGCTAATATTCGTGATTCGGTGGCGGAGTTTGTTTCTAATGATCCCAAATACACTGCCAGCGTGATCCGAAAATGGATGCGGGAAAAAGAACCTAAAGAACCTAAAGCAACAAACGTTTAAAGCAAGTTAACTATGAGAATCAGTGAGCGTGGAAAACTCAGCAAAAAACTATTGCCGTGTGCAATAAATTGGAAGAAGATGGAAGAATCATTATAGGCGAAGGAGAAGCCCTTGTCTGATTTACGCAGTACATTCACCCAGAGTAATCTTGAACCGGAACAGGAAAAGGGAAAAGAAAGCGAATCTCCACATGAGGTACGTTCTTTTGAGCTGAATGAGCTGACTTTTCAGAGTTCTTCCATGAGGCGTGGTTTCACCTATGATTCGGAAAACGCCCGAAACTTTGACCAGACCAATGTCAAGAAAGCCAAGGAAGGGGTAAAAGAACTTCTAAAGGATGCCCTGGACAAGGCAAAAAGGCAATCCATAGAAATCAAGGCTTTTGCCAAAAAAGAAGGTCACGATGCCGGTTACAATGAAGGATTCAAAAAGGGAGAAGAAGCCGCCCAAAAGGAATTCAGTCCTTTTCTGGAAACGGTACAGGATTTGATTTCGGATTTGACCGTTTTTCGCAAAAATATGTATGACAAGGTGGAGAGGGAGATGGTCGAAATGGTGGTCAACCTCGCGAAAAAGGTCATTTTTTTCGAGTTTTCCACGCGCGATGATGCGGTGCAGGAGATGATCCGACTGGCCGTTCAATCGGTGCTGGACCGTGAGTCGATGGTCATCAAGATCAATCCTGCGGATAAAGGTTATGCGGAAAGCTTCCGCCCTGAATTGCACCATTTGTTCAGTGAAATTAAAAATATTACTTTTGAGGCGCATTCCGCGGTGGAGCGGGGTGGCTGTGTTGTGGAAACTAACTTTGGCGTGGTCGATGCGCGGATCGACAAACTGGGAGAACAGATGGACCGCATCCTCAATCTTGCTCCACCACCTCCTGAAGAGTTGGTTTCCGCGTCAAACATTCAAAAGGATTCCGAAACTGATATTGAAGAAGACTCGGAAATTGCCAAGGAAGAGCAGGGCGAAACCCCAGCGAAGGAAAACGATCCAGAAACCGAGTCTCCTGAAGAAACGAATTGAGCAATTATGGATACCGTCATTAATTTAAAAAAATACAGTTCATTTATCAAGAAAACTGATTTCGTAAAGAAAACGGGAAAGGTAAATCGGATCATTGGCCTGGTCCTTGAAGGTGATGGCCCGGCAGTATCAGTGGGAAGCCTCTGCACCATATATCCTAACAATCGTCCGCCTATTCAAGCCCAGGTGGTAGGGTTTCGGGATCAAAGTACTTTGTTGATGCCTCTTGGAGAAATGATCGGAATTGAGCCCGGAAGCCTTATTGAAGCCACGGACGAATATCCTACCTATAAACCCAGTGATGGATTGATTGGGAGAATCCTCGATGGTAACGGCCAGCCTATTGACGGCAAAGGACCGATTCCTTTTGGGGTTGAATATCCAATGCTGGGCAGTCCGGTGAACCCACTGGAACGAAGACGTTTGAGGGAGTCACTGGATGTAGGGGTGCGGGCTCTTAATGGACTGCTTTCTTTTGCCAAGGGCCAGAGGTTGGGAATCCTTTCTGGAACCGGAGTGGGTAAATCGGTTCTGTTGGGAATGATTGCCCGAAACACCAATGCCGATGTGAACGTGATCGCGTTTATTGGCGAAAGAGGTAGGGAGGTCAAGGAATTTATTGATGAAAACCTGGGTGAGGGAGGCCTGAAACGGTCTGTGGTGATCGCCGCGGCTTCCGACGAGCCTCCGCTGGTCCGACTTCGCGGGGCTTATATCGCAACGACCATCGCTGAATATTTTCGTGACCAGGGAAACGATGTTATGCTGATGATGGATTCGGTCACCCGCTTTGCCCTGGCGCAAAGGGAGATTGGCCTTTCTGTTGGAGAGCCTCCCACAACACGGGGATTTACGCCTTCAGTATTTTCCGTACTGCCTAAATTACTGGAGCGCGCGGGAACTTCATCAAGCGAAGGCTCGATAACAGGCATTTATACGGTTTTGGTGGAAGGGGATGATTTGAATGAGCCTATATCGGATGCCGTGCGGGCCATTCTCGATGGGCATATTGTACTAAGCCGCGAGTTGGCTTCGCATAACCATTATCCCGCCATTGATGTTCTGAACAGTGTCAGCCGTCTGATGATTGATGTCGTCTCCAAGGAACACTATGATTTGTCTATGAAGTTCAAGGATATCCTGGCGACTTATAAATCAGCTGAGGACCTGATTAATATCGGGGCCTATACCCGTGGCAGTAATCCCAAGATTGATCTGGCTATTAAAAAATACGAACTCATGGTGCCCTACCTCAAGCAGGGAATTTTTGAGGGAATTGACTGGCGAACCAGTATGAATGAATTGAAAAATATTATGGAGGATGAAACTTGAGTTTCCGATTCGACATCATACTTCGTTTGAATAAGAATAAGGAAAACCTCCTGCAGAAGGATATGGGGCAGATCAACGCCCTCTATCAAAGGCAACAGGATCAAAAACAGTTCATGCAGGATACCACTGAGCAAAGCAAGAATGAATTGAATCAGAAGAAAAGATCGAATGTCGGCGTTGAAACAATGATCCTGTATGACAATTTTTTCCAAGGAACCCGGATTCAAGGGGAGAGGCAGGATAAAATAATCTCAGAAATCAACACCAAGCTTGAAGCTAAGCGAGAAGAAGTGGTCAAGGCCATGCGCAAACGTAGAACCCTGGAAATTTTGCAAGAACGAGATATATTGAAAGAGCGAAAAATCAGGGAAAAGAAAGAAACGGCGATTCTGGATGAGGTGGCTTCCAATCTCTGGGGAAGAAATTTATAAGGGGCACATCATGAAATTTAAAATAATGTTTGTTTTTATGATCGCTGTAGCTTTCCTTCTGGCTGGAAGGTCCGACAAATACCTTGCCGGAAACCTGGAGTCAGGTATGGCTTATGCCCAGGTTAAACAGATCGATGAAGAGACTGAGAAGGTCCGCGAGGAGAAAAAAATATCCCCGTTGGAGCCGCAGAAAGAGGAGGTTAAGGAAAAAGAAAAAATCCAACTGCCAGGCCAGATGCCTGCGGTCAGCCCCGAGGCGTTTAGCGAGACGTTTAGAATGATAGAAACCATAGAAAATAAGAATCGGGAACTAAAAAAACGGGAAGAGGAATTACGCATCAAGCAAACTCGGCTTGAGGCGCTGGAAGCCAAAGTCCGAAAAGACCTGGATAAAATTGAGAAAAACATTTCCGAATCGAAAAAGCAGATGGGAATTCAAGACGAAAAGACCAAGGAAAATGTGGAGGCTTTGATCAAAGTTTATTCCAGTATGAAACCGGAAGATGCTGCTAATCTGGTCGAAGCCATTGATGAAGGTCTCGCGTTGCAAATTATTTCGGGAATGAAAAGTAAGATCGCGGGGCAGGTTTTAAGTAATCTGGATGTTAAAGTCGCCAAACGAATCAGTGAAAATCTGGCCGGTAAGAGAGATAAACCCTCGGAGAAGACCAACTCCCCTGGCAACTAGCAACTTGCGGTAGGCGAACTTCCATTTAGCTCTTCAAGCTTTTGGCGGTGTCATTTGGTTCCGGATTAGCCATGCCAAAAGATATGATCATCTTCAATCCTTCTTCCACAGACATTTCCATGGCAATCGCATCTTTCTCCGGGACCATGAAAAGGAAACCTGTAGTCGGGTTGGGTGATGTGGGGACAAATACATTCAGCATTTTTTCACCTGACGCGTCTTTGATATCTTCCGGTGTGTTACAGCATACGATCCCCAGTGTTTTTAGTGGCTCGCGGGGGTAGGTGATAAGTACCATTTTTTGGAAACTGGCAGTTTCGGCCAAGGAGATGGTGTCCACAACCTTTTTGATGCTCGTGTAAATAACCCGAACCACCGGGATTTTGTGGAGAAATTTTTCCCCCAAAGCCACAATTTTTTTCCCGATAAAGTTTGTTCCAAACAGTCCCACCCCAATAATAAAGAGGCCAAGTAGGAGAAATCCCATGCCCGGGATATGCCACTTTTCCATTAAATACAGGCCCTGAGACCCAAAGATTCCTTTGATTGCTGGTGCCATGGCTCTGTCCACGCGGGTGATGACGAAAGACAGGATCATATAGGTTAGGCCTGCCGGAATGGTCACCAATAACCCGGCGATCAGATTTTTTTTGAATGCTTTTTTGAACATGGGTGGATTCCTGCGACCCGCTTTTCACCTATTTCAGGGTCTCAATATGTTTTTGGACTTTAGCGGCTAATGCCGGATGACTGGCTGAGCCCAAGTCGGTAAAACGTTGGTAAAAATGAATCGCGGATTTTAAATTTCCTTCCTTTTCGTATAATACAGCCAGATTATAATGGGTACCCGCATGAGCCAGGTTAATTTTGAGAGCCTGATTCAGAATGGATTTGGCCTTTTCCAACTGGTCTATGCGTTTATAGGCCACCGCCAGGTTGTTCAACGCCTCCAGGTTCTTAGGATCAATCGAGATCGCTTTCTGGTAATTTCGAATCGCTCCGGGAAAATCTTTTTTCGCATAGTATACCACGTCAATATTATTATAAGGCTTTGCATAAGTAGGATTTAAATAGATAGCCCTTAGGAACTCTTCAATAGCGCGGTCGTATTGGCGCAATTCGTTGTAGATCACCCCTATATTATTGTAAATGTCGGGATTTTTGGTATCAAGTTCCACGGCTTTGGAATAATTTGTCAAAGCCTTCTCCCAGCTTCGGGACTGCTGATAATAAATTGCCCGAAGGAAGTAATAGTCACTGTTTTTAAAAATATCCGGTTCCGGTGTAATCGGAAATGACAGTTCACTGGTTTTGGGTGTGGCGGGAGCCCCGGCATAAGTTTCTGGGACTACTACGGGATCCACCGATTTGATTTTTTTTTGTGGTTCTGTTTTAGCCGTTTTCTTTTTTCCAGGGACCTTTGCAACGTGTTTTTTTCGCGGGTTGGTTTATCTTTGCCGAGGGTCTTTCCGGAGTGAAAGGTTTAGCTTTGGCAACACGCGCCTGGTCCGGTTCCTGCGCTTTGGTTTTTCCCGTGGAAGATTTCTTTTTAGGCCCAGGCACCGGCTTGGGTTTGACCACTTCTTCCTCATTTTCCAGAACAGGGACTTCTTTCATTCCCGGCTCGATTATCGGAATATTGTCTGGTTCTTTTGCGGGAACCGAGTTCTGGGAAGGTGGGGGGGATGACTGCCTGGCACCGGTTGGGGAGCTGGTTTTTCGGGAGGGGCCGGGGTCTTTGCCACCACAAGTGGCGATACCTGTCGGGATTTTTTATTAGGATCCAAAGGATTTGCCAGCAGTAAATATGCCAGGATCGTGTCCGGTACAACGATAAGAATTATAAACTTTTTTACTTCTTTGGGATCAAACTTGGTAGAAGACTTGGCTTTGGAACCCAGGTTTTTGAGAAGATTGATTCCCGGACTGACGTTGAATGATTTTTCTTTTACTGCCTTCTTAAGGCTGTCTGCAATCAGGCTCAAGGGACACCCCTCTCAACCGGCGGTGGATACGGATAACAGTATGGGCTTCCGGCCTGAAAATTTTAAGGCTTTCAAGTTAACTTTTGCGGAATTAAGATCTATGAACGGACCCACATAAACAATATACCAATCTTGCCCGGCTGAAACTGCTTTTTTCCAGAACGTGTCAAAGCCGCCGTTACCAGGATAATCACCACTTCTTCCCCGTACAAAATGGTGACAAAATCGCGGATCATCGCGAATTGCGAGATACTCAGGCAGACTCCAACCAGGAACAGGAGAACAGGTTCTCTGAGGATGTGGTAACGGTTCACAGGTTCAGCTGAGTCGGGTTTGAGGTCAAATCCATTTCATGGAATGAATCAAAACAATGATTCTATCAGGAAGTCGAAAATGCTGGAAGGAGTGTTTATAGCAGGGTTTGTTCAGGCAGGCAGTTGGCACATATCCTGTTTTTGGAGATTCGATTTACTTTTGGAGTTTCCGTTTGAGGACCCATTTTTGCCATTGGGCTGTTGATAGCGAAACACCTTACCTTCGTAATTTGTGATCACCACTTCATGTTCGTTGTGTTCGACGACACTGTTAGGGAGCAGCCTTACTTTACCGCCTCCGCCCGGGGCATCAATCACGAAATAGGGTACCGCCATCCCTGAAGTGTGGCCCATGAGGTCTTTTATTATGTCGAGTCCTTTTTGTACGGATGTGCGAAAATGGTCTGTCCCCTCTGTCATATCTGCCTGATAAATATAGTAGGGCTTGACCCGGTTCTTCAGTAATTTCAGCATCAACTCTTTCATGACCTCTGAGTTGTCATTGACCCCTTTTAAAAGAACGGTCTGACTGCCTAGGGGAATTCCCGTGTCGGCAAGCATGGCACAGGCTTTTTCCACTTCGGGAGTGATCTCCGCAGGGTGGTTAAAATGCATGTTGAAATACAAAGGATGATATTTCTTCAATAGCGAGCAGAGATTTTCCGTCACCCTGGCTGGCAAAGTTCCGGGAACCCTGGTTCCAATGCGAATGATTTCCAAATGCGGGATGGACCGCAGTTCACCGAGGATCCGGTCCAGCTCCTTATCCGGGACAAGAAGGGGGTCTCCGCCGGACATGACCACATCACGGATTTCAGGATTGTTGCGGATGTATTCAATACCCTGCCGTAGAGTTTCGCGTGTGACGATTCCGGGAAAACCGATTTTACGTTTTCTCGTGCAGAACCGGCAGACAATGGGGCATTGATTGTTGATCATTAGCAGTACCCGGTCCGGATAGCGGTGAACCAGTTCCGGGACCGGCATGTCGCCTTCCTCATTAAGCGGGTCGGAGAACAGGGCGTCTCCCTCGATAAAATCGTCCAACTCTTCGATGGTGGGGACCACCTGCTTCCATAAAGGGTCATTGGGGCCTTGAATGAGATTCAAGAAATAAGAATTGATTCGTATGGGATAGAGTTCCCCCACTTTCTTAAGCCGGTCCCGATATGCAGAAGATTCGGGAATAAACGGCAGGTCTTCAATTTTCACCGCGCTCTGGCTGAGTTGTTTTTGCCAAGGCTCCATGTTTTTTCCTTACTTTATGGGAAATTAAGAATTGACCGGATAGGTCTTTTTCAGATAGTCGATGATCTCATATTCATTGTCAAGAATGGTATCTCCATCCACCAAAACCGGGACGGTAGTTTGCCCCGATATTTCGTAAACTTCCTTGCGTTGTTGATGGGGCCACGGCACGTCAACTTTTTCATATTCCAGACTCATTTGAGCCAGAACATCTCTAACCATTGAGCAGTAACCGCATCCATCTAAGTTATAGAGCTTCATCGCTTAAAAATCACCTTGAATCTTTTGTGGCGCAGGGCATCATCACCGCGTCTGCCATTCCGTGAATTTTCTTTTTATCCTGTGGACAAAGTGTAGCCAGAATGCCCGCCAGATGGGTAGTGTCTTCCACCACAAAATAATAAGGTGTCAGTCGCACCCGGCTCTGCATTGTTTCCATTTTGCCCGAGTTTGGGTCCAGATAGGAAACCGGTACCCGTTTTCCCTTGTAAAACTTCTGTAAAATCGAAGTTTGGTCGGGGAATCCTTGCAAACCTTTCGTCAGAGTTTCCTGCCATACCTCTCCGGAAACATCGTGCCCGACCACAACCCCCCGGCTTCCCCATGACTCCGGTGAGAAACCTGAAGGCTTGATCACTATTTCCCGTTCCTTTTGAGTCAAACCCATCAATTCTCGCCAATCCTGAACCGGAGAGCCTTTTAGCTCCAATCCCGGGATCACCCCATAAGGAGGCATTGAACGGGAGTCCAGTATCCAGGTTTCAGGAATTAGATGAGATAAGGTGTTAAAAGTTTCAGAACCCAAGGTTTTTTCCCAATCCGGTTTCAGGGAAGGATGATGGAACAATGCAAAACTGAGTTTTTCTTCCAAACAGGTTTTATAAGGAGGGGTTGTCACAACCTGTCCTTTTTTTGCCGCATACATCAGCAACTCGGATTTTGGGATATTTTTGAGGTCAAATAACTCGAAAAAACGATACAGGACATCGACCCGAAGCCATTTTCCCGCATCCAGGATGAACAAGCCCTCCTCCCGGAACTGAACCTCTTTGGGGTGAACCGTGTAGACCGGCAAACCCTTTTTATTTAACAGGGTTGCAAGCCATTCCATCTCACTACGATAGTCTTGAGCTTCATCAGAAACGACAATGGCGACACAGGGTTTTTCCTGTTTGGCGAGAGATTCAGCCATTTTGTAGAACAGGGTTGGAATTCCACCCAGGGAGTGGCCAATAATCTGCCATGAGGGATCCTTGTACAGGGACATGAGCTCAGCTGTAAGGCCGAATCCTCCGGGAACCGAGTCCAGTTCGGTCACAGCAAACCCACCTTCCGTTACAATCACGTCAGGTCGAAGGAGGGACGGCAAGGTTCGGCGAAAACGCTTCATTCTGCCAAACTCGACCAACTCCTGAGGTTTCCCAGCATCCAGATATTGAGCGAACCACTTGGTTCCTTTCACACTTTCCAAGTAAAGTTTGTTCCAGGCGGTGTAGAACTTGAGGAGGTGGGGTCCAAGCTGGTGAAAAAACTCCGCGTTTTCCGAAGAGAGAAAAAACGGTTTCGGCGAAACCCGCCAGCTGTTTCCCAAGTTAGAAGAATCATCCGCACCCGCAAACAAACCGGAACGGGTCAGCGAGGCCTGGATTTCAACACAAATATTTTCAGGTTGGGCAATCATGCGTCATCAGACTAAAAAAATTAACCTTAATTGTCAAATATCCTGTGGCCAGATTGGATGTTACAATGTTTAAATCATAATGTGATCATTTAGATAAGGAATGTATGGAAAAAGATTCAGAACAGGAAGGAATCATTCCCCTCTTCCCTTTGCCCTCAACAGTGTTTTATCCCGGGACCCCATTGCCTCTGCATATTTTTGAGCCGCGGTACCGGCAAATGACCTTCGATGCCCTGGAAGGCAACCGCAAAATAGGCATGGTTCTTCTAAAGCCGGATTGGGAAGCCACCTATTTTGACCGGCCCGAAATATTTTCCATAGGTTGCGTGGGAAGCATTGAAAAGGAAATCCGCCATCCCGATGGAAAATATAATTTTACTCTGGTAGGACTTCATCGGTTTCGAATCAAAAAGGAAATGGATGGGAAACCCTACCGTTGTGCGGAAGTTGATTTGCTGGAAGAGCAGAATGAACAGGAAATCGGTGAAGAACCCAATGCGACCCGTGACAGTTTGGTGGAGCGGTACAGGGAGTTCATCAGTCTGGTTCCCGAGAGTAGTTCGTTGAAACAGGAACCCGACTGGAATCTGGGTGACAAACTCAGCCAGTTTGTGGACCGGGTCGCCTACCGCCTGGATCTTTCCCTCGAACAAAAACAAACCTTTCTCGAGGAACAGGATGTGATTCACCGCGCTGAATTTCTCCACTCCTTTCTGGAAATGAAAATTGACCTCGCCCACCTTTCCAAAATCCGTAATATCACCCCCGACTCCGCCCGCTGGAACTAACCGGCCCGCGGCCGGGGGCAACGTGGCGGTGACGCTTACGCGACCGCCGAAGGCGTGGAGCACTTTGTCTCTCTCGCTAGAGAGTGGCGAGCAAAGAATTGTCTCGACTTGAAGAGTTCTTGCCATCTGCCTCCCTGCTAAGGGGCGGGAATGATTAAACTCAAGCAGGTAACGCCGCCATCGGCTTTTTCGAATTCGCTCATTTCCAGTTCGAGAGTCTCTAATCCATGGGCACGAATTTGTTCGCTGACATTTGGGAATCCGGCGGGCATCAGAACACTGTTCCCCAATGCCAGGCAATTGGCTGAATAAGATTCGCTTTCGGTTACTTCAATCCAGTCAAAATGTTGCAAGTTTGAAACGTCAATCCGGGAAGGATCTATGATTAAAAGGTTGTTGCCAAGAAAGGTTGTAGCACTTTTGAGGTGCAATCCTTTGGTCACGGCTACAGGAATCACTCTTTTAGATGTGAGTTTGGAGAGCGCTTCCACGGCTTCTAAATTAGTGCGTTTCGAAAGGCCCACAAAAATCGCATCGGGAGTGTTCATCACGTCCCCGGCATCAAGAGTTGCGGGGGAATCCAGGGTCACGCAATCCCGGTGCATTTTCAGCACGCTGGCAATGGATTGGACTTCCTCTTGTCGCGAGGGTTCTTTCATCGGGCAAAGCAGGATTTTATCTTCCAGAATAACAGCGGTATCTTCCACAAACGTGGCATCAGGTAAATGGTCTTGGGGAGGCAGGTGCTCCACCTTGCCCCCGACCTCTTTGAGAGCTTCGACATAACATTCGTGTTGCCGCAGAGCACTAGCAAGGTCAATATTATTTTTTTGTGGATGCACCGATAAAGCCTGAGAAAATTTTAGTCCAGGTTTTCTCACCAACGCTGTGAATGCGTGCATGAGGGGCTCCCTTCAGCGACTTAATCGCAGGTGCGGGTGTTCATCAGCCGGGAGAAATAAAGCATGGGGAAAAGCTTTTTTGCTTTCCTGAAGATTTTCATAGTGGCTTTGCTGGGTTTGAGTCCCGTCGCGATTTTATCGGGCCGGGCGACATAAGTCAGTCCATTTATCAAGATGAAATCATGGCGGTTGAAGCGCATGACTTTACGTTGGTATTCGTCAGGGTGGCCAAATATTTCATCCAGTTTAGGAACAAACTTTTCATCCATTACATAAAGTTCTCCATGCATCATCCCGGAATTGTCCGGGGTTGGCTCGATGTTCGCCAGCCCCAGTCCTTCCAATCCCCCGTTATCAGTGGGAACTTTATTGAAAACCAGTCGCCAAGCCGAGAGAGTCACTGAAGATTTGGATATATATTCCAGCCCCTCCGCTTTAAAACAATCTTCGTTGATCAATTCTCCATACGCGAAAAAATTAACGACATCAGCCATTATTAAATCTCCTGTTCCAAGTCATTTAACTTAGGGGCTTTATTTGACTTTTACCCAAAAGTGCCCGGCAAAGAACTTGCCGGGTATGGGGGAGTATGATAGTATCAAAAAATTCATTCCTATGTGATCGTCTTTTTCGTTTTGATTGAAGAAAGTTTTCATTTACAGGCGATTCTTGCAAATGAATTAAAATGTTTAAAATTTTCCCAAAGAATCCGATTAAAGGGGGATTGTTTCTTTTTATTTTAAGGAGTTGTTTATGTCAGCCAAAGTGGTTACGGTTTCCGATGCGGAATTTGAGCAAACGGTTCTAAAGTCTGACAAACCGGTTATGCTGGATTTCTGGGCCGAATGGTGCCAGCCCTGCAAAATGCTTTCGCCCACCGTTGAAGAGCTTGCCGGTGATTTTGGGGATAAAATCCTGGTTGGAAAGTTAAATGTGGACGATAACCCCAGTACTGCAACCACCTATGGCATCCGCGGTATCCCCACTCTCCTTTTCATCAAGGGAGGGCAAGTGGTTCAGCAGATTGTGGGGGTAAAATCGAAAGCGGAAATAAAAAAGATCATCGAGGAAAACCTGTTGGCATAAATCGCTCGGTTTTAAATATGGGTTTGAACTGAAAAATAACCCCCCTTTTCCCAAACTGGAAAAGGGGGGTTTTGTTTTGCACCACTGGGCGTGGGGCCAACTAGCAATGACTTTTTACCCCTTCGAGGTACGCGTGGTATCACTTCCTCAGCCTTCATGCCCTGAAAGGGTAAAAGCTAAGGTGAAATATCACGTCTGCTAGCAAAGAGTTTTCTCGGCTTAACGAGTTCTTGCTATTTACCACCGGCGGTTCACCGGCCGCTAAATAGATGTGAAAACCGGGGTTAGCCCCAACTTTTCAATCATTTCTATATCTCTTTTCGGGTCCTGGCCCTTGGTCGTAAGATAGTTGCCCCCCAGAATTCCGTTGGCGCCGGCAGAGAAAAGTTGCTCCTGCTTGTCGGCTAACACCTCTTCCCGTCCTCCACAGACGAACAGGTCGATATCCGGTAAAACCAGCCGCAGAAGGGCAATGGTTCTAAGGGCTTCATAATGTGGCATGGGTTCCAGATGGTCCAGCGCGGTTCCTTCAATTGGTTTGAGAAAATTGACAGGAAACGATTGCGTGCCCAACTCGCGAATGGAAAAAGCCAGTTCGGCCCTTTGGGCGAACGATTCCCCCATCCCGAAGATACCGCCTACGCAGACCTTTAATCCCGCTTCCTTGGCGTTTTGCACGGCATTTACTTCATCCTCATAGGTATGAGTGGAAACGATTTTATCAAAATGGCTTTTTGCGGTTTCCAGATTATGGTGGCACCGATCCAGTCCGGCTTCTTTCAGTTCCTTCAAATGTTCCAATGGCATTAGGCCCAAGGAGCAACAGGTTTCAAGCTGGGTTTCAGCTTTGATACGTTTGATGGCCTCAATCACCCGGTCCAGTTCCTTCCGGTCATCGAGAGAAGTTCCGGAGGCAACGATAGAGAATTCATTGGATCCAAAAGCTTCTGCCTCTTTTGCGGCAGCAACAATTTCCTCCACATCCATCAACTCATATTCCGGCGAATCGGTCTTGAACGAGCTGGATTGGGCGCAGAAGGAACAGTCCTCCACACACCGTCCAGATTTTGCATTGACGATGGAACAGATTTTAACGTCCTTTCCTTTAAACTGGTCACGGATTCGGTCGGTCCCGATAAAGAGATAGTCCAGTTCTTCACGGGTTAGGGATTCCAATTGCAAAGCCTGCTCATAAGATATCGATTCGCCTTTTAAGGCGGTATGGACCATTTTATCTATCAATTCTGTTCGCATTGAATTTTTCGTTCTCCAAGGGTTGAAATGAATGCCTTATCATAGTGTTTCTTCATTCATAACTCAATAATTTCACCAATTCTTCCACAGAATGGACGGGCGCTAGGCAGGTTCCCTGCCTGCAGACATAAGCGGTGGCTTTTCCATTTACCAGCTTCCGGTCTTTTAACAGGGGAATGGAAGTATTTTCAATTTCATCCGCATAGGCGAAGGCGAAAACCGCGTTCGGGTAAAACCCTTTGCGCAGGGCATCCAGAAGTTCCTGGGTTGCCGGGTCGTTTCTCTTTCCCACCACGGCGACCTCTTTGAGTCCCCCGAGATACAAATGCAAGGCCTGGAGCATAAATGCCGAGTTGAGGCCATATTCCATCAGTTCTTCATTAAAGTCTAAAAATATTTTTTCCGCTTTGAGGGCCAGGGCGGGTTCGGTCAGATAGGCGGAAAGCCGCAGAAAGGCCAGGGCGGCGTTGCTGTTTCCGGAAGGTTCTACCCCGTCGTAGCCACTGATTTGCCGCACCAGCAGTTCCTCCCCATCGCTGGCGGTCTCGTGAAACGTCCCGGTCTCACCGTGGAATTTATCCTCCACCCTTTGCATCAATTCGTGAGCCGTTTGAATATAATGAGGTTCATACGTGGCTTCATACAAGTCCATGCAGGCGGTGGCGGTGGCCGTATAATCGTACAGGTAACCGTCATAGCGCGCTTCTTCATCCCGATAGCGCCGCAGGATTTTTCCTTCGGGCGTTCGTAACTGGGAGAGAAGGAACTCCATCGCGCGGACTGATTTTCGTATCCGGTCGGTATCGTCCAGCACCCTTCCTGTTTTAGCCATGGCACTGATCATCAGGGAATTCCAGGAGGTGAGTATCTTGTCGTCCAGCAGGGGGCGAATGCGCCGACTGCGAACCTCAAGGAGCTTGTCACGGGCTATTTTCAGTTCGGCCTTGAAATCGGCTTCCTGCATGCCCACTTCTTTGGCGATGGTTTCCGGCCCTCGGGTAATGTTAAAAATATTTTTCCCCTCAAAATTCCCTTCCCGGGTAATGTTGTAATAGGGAATCGCTACACTCGCTGTTTTTCTTCCCAGAACCTGCTCGACTTCCTCCTGGGTCCACACATAGAACTTGCCCTCAACCCCTTCGCTGTCCGCATCTTCGGCGCTGAAGAAAGCGCCTTCTTCAGAAGTCATGTCTCGGTCGATATATTGCAGAAGATCGTTAGCAAAATCAGCAAACTCTTCCTTGCCGGTGACCTGATAGGTTTCAATCAGGGCGGTGGTGAACAGGGCGTTGTCATATAGCATTTTCTCGAAATGCGGCACCAGCCACTTGTAATCCGTGCTGTAACGGGAAAGGCCTCCTCCGATCTGGTCATAAATTCCCCCGAACTTCATGGCCTTGAGCGTGTTTTCCGTCATCGTCAGGCTGTTGGAGTGGCCGGTGCGGTGGTAATGCCTGAGCAGGAGAGATAGACCCATAGAAGGCGGAAACTTGTTTTGCTGTTGAAACTGAAAGCCATGGTTGAGCTTGTCGTAATGCCTTTCAAAAAGCTCGACGGCTTTGTCTTCCCCTTCGAAGCTCAAGTCATCAGGTTCGGCAGAACTTTGTTCACGCAGGGAGGATTGACGGATAAAGCTCATCACGTTTTTGGTCTGCTTGTCAATTTTGTCCTGTTCGTTCTTCCAGGTATTGGTCAGAAATTGAAGAACGTCCAGGAAAGAAGGCAGATTAAACCGGCGTTCGGGCGGGAAATAAGTGCCCCCATAAAAAGGAATTCCGCCCGGAGTCAGAAACACATTAAGCGGCCATCCACCCTGCTGGCCCAAAGCCTGAATGGCCTGCATGTAAATGCTATCGACATCGGGCCTTTCCTCGCGGTCTACCTTGATGGTTACAAAGCTTTCATTGAGCACCGCCGCCAGGACAGGATCTTCAAACGATTCGCGTTCCATCACATGGCACCAGTGGCAGGTGGCGTAGCCGATGCTCACCAGAACCGGAAGGTTTTTCTCTTTGGCGATTTTAAAAGGTTTATCGCCCCACGCGTGCCAGTTCACCGGATTATGCGCGTGTTGCAGAAGGTAGGGACTTTTCTCGTTGATAAGCGAATTTGTGTAAGCGTGTTCAACCATTTTTTCTAGTGCGTGGAATAAGGGTTTCTGGGCCAGGGTTTGCCCCGTTAAAGACTTTCAAATTGTTCCAGTGGTGAAACTAAGGATACTCATGACCGATATTTGCCCTGTTAAAAGTTTGCAAAGCGTTTGAAAAAATCCGGAAACGATTTTTCTACGCATTTGGGATTTTTAATGCGGGTGCCCGGAATTTTTAATCCGGCCACCGCAAAACTCATAGCCATGCGGTGGTCGTTGTAAGTTTCTATCTCAGCTCCTTTATAGTCCCCCGGTCGAATGATGAGGAAGTCTTCCCCCGTTTCGACCTCCGCGCCCAGACGGGATAACTCATTAGCCAGGGCGGAAATCCGGTCAGTTTCCTTGATCCTCAGGTTGCCGATTCCCTGGATAACGGTTTCCCCTTCGGCAAAAAGGGCAGTTACGGCTAACGTCTGGACCGCGTCCGGCATATTATTCATATTGATGCTGATTCCCCGCAATGGGTTTCCTTTAATATGCAGGGAGTGGGATTTTTTTTCTACCAGGCAACCCATTTTTTCCAAAACGGAGGTAAATTGTGCGTCTCCCTGGACGCTGTGGGGATTGATATCGGTGAGGGTCACCTCCCCGCCGGTTACCGCCCCTGCCGCCAAAAAATAAGAGGCACTCGACCAGTCGCTTTCCACCCGGTAGGTTTGGGCTTTATAGCGATCTCCTGCTTTGACTTTGAAACGCTGGTAACTCTCATTATCAACATGGACCCCGAAGGTCTTCATTATGTCGAGCGTAATGTCGGCATAAGATTTTGAAGTGAGATCCCCCTGGATATGAATGCAGGTGTCATTTTTGAAATAAGGGGCCGAAAGCAAAATGGAAGTGAGATACTGACTGCTTTTGTCGCCGGCAAGTTGAACCTCTCCGCCCGGTACCTCCCCGCCTTCAATATCTATCGGCGGGCAACCGTTGCCGTTTGCCGATACCGCTTTGACTCCCATTTGCGTGAGGCAATCCAAAAGATCTGCAAGAGGCCTCTCTCGCATCCGTTCATCACCGTCCAACCGGGTTTTGCCAGGTGCCAGCGCTGAAAATGTGGTCAAAAACCGCATGGTGGTTCCGGCGTTTCCGATAAAAATATCCTTGTTTGAGGCGGACAGTTTCCCACCCTTGCCGGAAATGAGGAAAGCTTCTTTTTCCTCCTGGACAGGGATACCGAAGGCTTTCAGAGCCCGGATCATGTACTTCGTGTCATCGCTGACCAGGGGTTTTTCTAACCGGCATTCACCATCGGCGAGTCCTGCGATCAGCAATGCCCGGTTGGTATAACTCTTGGAACCGGGAACGGTAACGGTTGTTTGAAGATTCTGTACAGGCTTAATTTCTATCAAAGTCTGGAAAACTTGAGGATTAAAATAAAAGGTGTGCGAATAGCCAAAACAAAAAAACTCGAATTATTAGAAGTGGCTCAATAAAATATAACACAGCCCGGGGTCCACCCCTGGAGGAATAGTATCCAAAACCCATTGTACCGCCTCTGCTGGCTGGTTGTTTCGTTTAGGGGATTCTGATATGATCAGATTTTCTTGAGGTTTTGTAGGAAGGTTCGGTTATATATATGAATTTAAAGGCCCTTTGGTGGTAGGGAGCGGGTATGGCCAAGGATGAAAAAGAATCCTTATGGTACCGGTTGTGGGATCACCGATCACAGAAAGAAAAAAAGCGTCTGCGATCGCTTATTCCTTACATCCTTTACGGGGGATTGGTTTTTTATGGGATCATTTATTTGTCGATTCTCAATACCGTCAACCGAGAGAGGACCGGGACCACTGTTAAAACCGGGTTTGGGGGGGATACCAAGGAAATCATTGAAGCCAGACAAAAAGAAGAAGGGGAAATTAAAGAAAGTTTTGAAGCCCTGCGCAAACGGGTTTCCGGCGGCCGCTAGCCCACTAGGCGTGGCCAGCGTGACGCTGGACCGTGGTATTCTTCCTCAGCCTTCATGAGCCTGTAATATTTCTTCATTTGTCATCATGCCCCGAAGGTGTAGGAGGGGTAATCTTAAATTATTAGAGACACTCTCAAAAAGGTTAACAATCTTCAGACTCTCAGGAACTTTCTTATAAACAAAATCAGCTGCCAGATTTCCTTGGGTTGCAAAGTGGATTTATGGGCCGGCATGCCCGTACCGCGGGATCCGTTTTTGATTGTCCAGAACAACTGGCCGTCCGGCAGATCCCTCATTACTTCTGCACAGGTAAAGTTTCTGGGAGGCGGGTCCAGCCTTCTTGCCAAACTACCATTGCCATTGCCATTGGCCCCATGGCATAGCTTGCAGGCTGTAGGTTTAGCATCCTGGTTATAAAGTTGTTTCCCTTTTGCCAGGTTCTCCAGGGTGGGTGGAATAGGATTTTTCTTTTTTAAGTACCGGCCCGGGGCTTTACGGGTTGTCCGGTTTTGTGGACAGATTCCAGAAATCCGTCTTATCTGAAGCAATCCAGGAACATCCAAACCTTGAACCTGTGGAACATAAGGCGGAACAGGCTCGGCCACAACTTCTTTCACTTCGCCAACCAAAAATACTGCAAAAGCCAGAACCAAAACACGGTTCATCGTTTCACCTGCGCCTGGGTTGAGGGAACTGGCGCAAATAATGAACGATCTGCCAGATTTCTCGGTCCTTGAGATCTTTATAGGCCGGCATGCCTGTTCCCCGGGAACCATTGCGAATGATCCAGAACAACTGGCCATCGGAAATTTCTTTCATCGTTTCTTCGCAGGTAAAATTCCGGGGCGGGGGATTCAGTCCCTGTGCCATCAGGCCCAATCCATTTCCATTCACGCCATGGCAAATTTTGCAAGCCGCCGGTTGCACATCCACCTGGAATAAAGATTCCCCAGAATAAAAGACTTCCCGACTGGGTTCCAGAGGGTTGGTCTGCTTGCGGATATCATCGGGAGCCAGATTCGTAACCCGACCCTGCGGACAAATGCCCTCGCCTGCAAAGCCTTGTCCATGATGCCCTTGATGGTGACGCAAATGATACCGACGTCCATGGCCCAAAGGCGGCCCCGCCCATACCTCGGCTACCATCCCGAACAGTAATAGCCCCAGGATCACCCCGGCCAGCCCCCAGTTTTTCCTATTACTGCTAAAACCCTGCATCATAATTGAATACCGCTGTTAAAAAATCCCGGTTTATGAAATGCGGTGACCCTCCGCA
>ERZ651768.538-NODE-538-length-28608-cov-4.164277_pt1 | contig 28608 bp, 27 predicted proteins | sample MGYA00514754_ERZ651768 | MGnify/ENA metagenome assembly ERZ651768
TTGCTAAAAAACCCGCCAGTCGGTGGAAGGCCGATCATGGACAGGGCTGCCACTAAAAACGCTGCCATGGTCAATGGCAGGCGGCGCCCCATCCCGGCATAAGCCTGTACAGTGGTTGCCCCTGTTCGCCATCGGACGCCGCCTGCCACCAGAAAGAGGCACCCTTTCATAACAGCGTGATTCAGCAGGTGAAACAAGCCGCCCACCATGGCTGGAACGTTCCCGAGCGAAAAACCTATGACAATGAATCCCATTTGACCAACGCTGGAGTAGGCGAGCATGCGTCTAACATCTGTTTGCGCAAGCGCCATCCACGATCCGGCGACGATGGCCACCACGGCCATCCAGCCAAGCCATGTGACGGCGACCCCGGAGACGGCTTGGGCATCAAGTACAAAGAAGAGAATCCGAAACAGAGCATACGCGCTGACTTTCGTCATAACTGCTCCGATGAATCCCACAACGGCAACCGGCGCATAAGTATAAGTGTCGGGCAACCAGCCATGCAGTGGAAACACCGCCGCCTTCACAGCTAGTCCGATCACCACGAGGGAGATTCCCGCCACCACGGCCATTGAGTCGCCTGTCTCTGATAATCGCACGCCGAGATCGGCCATGTTTAACGTGCCAGTTAGGGCATAAAGGTATCCGGTTCCCAAGAGATAGAGTGAGGCCGCAATGGTTCCCACGAGTAAGTAACGAAACGTCGCCACGAGGGATGGGCCTTCTTCCGAAGTCAGCAAAGCGTAGGCGGCAATAGACGAGATCTCAAGGAAGACGTACAGGTTAAACATGTCACCCGTCATGACAATACCCACAAGACCGGCAGTAAGTAGCAAGAAGAGTGCCTCGCTGAGACCAGGATGCCGGCTGTTCCTTTTGTCCAGACATCCGGCGGCATATACCATGGTCAGTAGCGCCATCCCGCTGATTAAAACTGCCATGCCGGCACTAAGGGGGTCGACAACATACTCTATGCCCCAAGGCGGCATCCAGCCGCCAAGGTGATAGCTCCAACTCCCTTCTGCGAGGACACGGACAAGCGTTGCTAAAGCGAGGACGAGTGTAACTACGTGCGCCAGAAGTGCTAGCATTTGCCCAGCACGTCTCGAAACAATTCCTACCAATGGAATTACAAGTGAAGAGGCTAACGGGATCACGACGACGAGAACAGCGAGATGAGGCGTCATCGCTTGAGCCGCTCAAGCAAAGTCGTTTCTTGAAGCGTGCCGTAGCGACGTTGTATGCGAATGAGTAACGCGAGTGCTACCCCTGTCGTGCTGACTGACACGACAATAGCCGTCAACATCAACGCGTGAGGTAGTGGATTTACGTAGCCAGACGCTTGAATGGCCTGATCAACATCAACTACCACCGGTGCTGTCGCCCCCGACTTGGCAGCAAGAGCGATGAAAAAAACAATCACTCCCACCTGCATAATGTTCATCGCCATTAATTTTCTCAGCAGGTGGTTACTGGCCAGCACGCCGTAGACTCCCCAGAGCAAGAGTAAGGCGGCAAGCCAATATTCCGCGTGGGTTAAGAATGCTGGCATAAGATTAAATTTCTTCGTCGGGCATACCTGCAAGTGCATCAAAGATCAAAGTGAGTACCCCGGTTACAGCCAGTGCCACGCCGATTTCTATACCAAGGGTTCCGACAGCGCGCACCTCGGTCACCTTAAGGGGTAGCGGCAACATGCCGTAATCCAAGAAGTTGCCTTGAAAGAGCAGGCCAAGCAATCCGATTGCCATATATAAACCCGCGCCGGCACATGCTAGCCCGAGCGCGATACGTGGACGAATGCCCCATCGGGCATCTCGACCATGTACGAGCCTCGCGAGAATTACTGCAACGGCAAAAATGACACCCCCTTGAAACCCGCCGCCAGGACTGTAGTGGCCGTGGGTCACGACATAGGCTCCGAACATCAACATGAACGGGGTAATCAGTCGGCTTACCGCGTCGAGAACGGTGGTCCCAAACTGTGTGCTCACAAATCTCGTCTCCTAATAATAAAAACGCAGGCTAACCCTGCCGTGAAAATGACGATTGTTTCACCCAGGGTGTCATAGCCTCGATAATCGGCGAGGACGGCAGTAACCAAATTGGCTGCACCTGTTTCACCGTAACCCTGCTCAATGTAGCGCGGAGAGACATGCGTCGACGGTGGCGAACCCGGATCTCCAACAACAGCAAAATCTGACGCGGCGATACACAGCAACACCGCAGCCACTATGAATGGAATGCCTGCAAGTAGACGCATTACTACTCCCTACCAGTCCACGAGATTGCACTGACAAAGAAAACGGTGGTTATTGCCGCACCGACGGCAGCTTCTGTGAATGCCACGTCAGGTGCACCTAAAATCGCAAAGTATGTAGCTGAAAAAAAACTGAACGCGCCAAAAATAACGACCGCTGCCAGTAGATCCTTAACCAACAATGCTGCCACCGCGCAACCAATCATGAGTACGAGAAACGCCACTGCCAGCGGTTGCATTAGCATTTAGGATCTCCTTGCTCGCGAGTCCAAGGGACCAGCCCAGACTTGAGCGCAGCTCGGCCCAGAACATGTGCTGCCGTGGGATTGGCCAGCGCAACAAAGACCACGATCATGAGGATTTTCAGACTGTTAAGCGAAAGGCCTTCATGCAGCGCTAACCCAGTCGTCATCAACGCCACACCTAGGGTATCGGACTTACCTAACGCATGAAGTCGCGTAAAGAAGTCAGGCAGCCGAAGTATCCCTACCACGCCTGTGGCAATAAAAAAGAACCCTGCAATAAGAAGCAGGTTGGCAAGATTGGTCAAGATGGTTTCGTTCCTTTACGTTCAAAGTGCTTTGCTACAGCCAAGGAGCCCACGAAACTAATTAGTGCGTACGACAAGGTGATATCGACAAACACGTCCACCCGCCCAGTCAAAAATCCCAAAACCAGCAGCAACACGACAGTCTTCGTCGAAATAAGTCCTAGTCCTATTAAGCGATCGAAGATAGTTGGCCCAACAAAGACTCGATAAAGCGAGAAAATCATCGCCAGCGTGAGCGCCGTGGCCGTCATCATGAGAAGTGGATTCATGATCTTTCTTCCGGAGACAGAACACCTCTTGGCGTAAAAATTCGTTCCACGCGCCTGTGCATTTCCCCTGTTTGAACCGACGCTGCCGTAGTTGACGTTAGAGCATGAACCACGATTTCTTTTTCCGTGAGATCCAACGATACAGTTCCAGGCGTCAGCGTAATCGAGTTTGCCAGCACCAAACGCGCATATGTGTTGGATTCATTAACCGGAGTCCTAACGAGGCTGGGATTCACAGGGAGATTCGGACTAAGCACAACACGTGCGACATGCAAATTAGCCAGCACGATCTGCGCTCCTAGCCAAGGGAGGTAGAGGAAAAAGCTTACCCACGAAACGCCGTCGACGGAAGGCCGTGCACCTAAAGATGCGGAGGGTTGGCGCAACCAGCCCGTCGTCAAGAAGGTGATCAGGCAAGCACAGAACAGACCGGTTGTTACGTGACCAATGTCGAACCTGCCGGACAAGATTAGCCAGAATGCAAATAGAATCGCGGCTAGGATGACAGATCGCTGGATATCTGCTCCCGTAAAATAAGGCAGCGATTCTGAAGACAACGGTGGTGCTGGTGTGCCGTCTTTTGGATTGGACGAATTGTTAATCATCCGTGGCGTCTCGACAGTATCTAAATCCGCGCCACTTGGGTTGGATTCCAACCAAGGGTTCGACACGGTATTCGGTGCCGCGTCGACACCTTCCGCCACACGACTAATCTTTTAGCCGTCGATCTTAGTGATAATCCAACGACCGTTCAGAGGTGAACCATCGGCAGCTGTCAACTCCGCGCGTTCCAAGGTGACAGTTAGGGTCAACTCCTCTGTCTGGTCGTCTGGGGTTTGAACCGAAGCGTCGATCACGGCTTCTTTGGATGCAATTTCGCCTTCGTACTGCGTGACATCAATTGGGTTAGAAGGACTGAAAGTGCTTGCCTCGCCCACAACCCGCTCTTCCGCCAGGAGTGCTCGAGCGTCGGACACTGTTTGCGCGTGCTGGAGCATTTCTGCCCGCCAGGTCACCCATGCCTCCTGGACCTCCCGATCACGGCGTGCGACATCACTCTCTTCACGCTCGGCTTCCAGTACGCGTTCAATCGCCCCTAAGTTTTCGTCCTGATAAGCCTGTTTGCGATCACTAAACTCTCTTTCGACAGCCACAGCTTCCTCAAACGCAATGCTGTACTCACGAGCACGCATCGGCCTGCGCTGCTCCTCCGAAACGCTTGTCAGCGAGAAGTTCTGAACTATGCCGCGCTCGCTGGGTCTGAACGACACCATTGCAATATTTGCGAGCGTTGTGTTGTCTCGCATCCTGGAAGCACGGAAATAATTTGAGATTAGATTCTCTTCTGGTGCGCTCGAGCATCCTATCAGCGAAACAGCGACCAGGGTCGCCATGCTAATTAGCGCCGTCGATTTTGGCCGATACATGTTAGCCTCCTTCGCGTAACTGTAACGTCGGTTCACAAATGGTAACCGCGCGCCCACTTCAGCACAAGGCCTAGCTTTCGTCTTGCGCTTCTACCTCATCCTTTTCAGCCAACCGCGCGATTGAGACAACACGGTCGCCTTCTTCCATTTCGATTAGCCGCACACCCTGTGTCGCGCGCCCAATAGCCCGTATGCTCCAAGTGAGCATTCTTAGTATCTTGCCCTGTTGCGTAATCAGCATTAATTGGTCTTCGTGCTGAACACAGGCGACCCCGACCACTTTGCCATTACGCTCAGAACTCTGGATGCTAATAATACCTACTCCGCCTCTGGACTGCACGCGATATTCCTCTAAATTTGTGCGTTTTCCATACCCATTCTCACAAACCGTCATTAGAGCACTCTCGGGCCGGATTTCGACCATAGCTACTACCTCGTCACCCTCTCGGAGGTTAATACCTCGGACTCCGCTCGCGGTCCTCCCCATCGCTCGAACACCGGTTTCCGGGAAGCGAATTGCCATTCCCTCCCGAGTCGCTAGCAGGATATCCCTCTTTCCGTCCGTCAGTTCTACAGCAATTACAGAGTCGTCGTCGCCCACCCCCTGAGCGATAATTCCACCTGCACGGGGGTTGCGAAACGCTACAAGGTCGGTCTTCTTAATTACGCCGCGACGTGTTCCCATAACAAGGAAGCGTTCGCCTTCAACCTTGGGCCACTCTCGTACCGCCAGCAAGGCAGCGATTTGCTCATCGTCGGCGAGTGAAACAAGGTTGGCAATCGCCTTCCCTTTGCCGCCTGGTCCAATATCGGGTATTTCGTGCACCTTAAGCCAGTAGACTCGTCCACGTGTCGAGAAGATTAGAATATAAGCGTGGGTTGATGCGATGAATAGTTGGGTAACGAAATCCTCGCCACGCGTTCGCATGCCAATTCGCCCTTTTCCACCTCGGCGCTGATGACGGTAAGTGTCGATTGCCGTCCGTTTGATATAGCCGGTGTTGGTCACTGTGATCGCAACATCTTCTTCGGCAATTAAATCTTCCACTCGAATTTCACCGCTCACGTCGATCACTTCAGTTCGGCGGTCGTCGCCATGCTTTTCGCTAATAGCTTGCAGTTCTTCAATAACTTTTTGTCGGAGCAACAACTCGCTGTCGAGGATTGCGCGGAGCCCCTCGATGGTCTTAAGTAATTCGGCCATTTCGTCGATGATTTTTTGTCGCTCTAAGCCAGTCAAACGTTGCAACTGCATATCGAGAATTGCTTGAGCTTGCAACTGCGTCAGGCTGAAGTTTTCGCGCAGGCCTCCGCGAGCCTCCGCTGGCGTTTTAGATCCTCGAATTAATTTGATGACTGCGTCGAGCGAGTCCAGAGCAATCTTCAAGCCCTCTAGGATGTGTGCGCGCGCCTGGGCCTTCGTCAGATCAAACTCCATCCGACGCCTTACAACGTCCCGCCGAAAGTCAATAAAGCTTTCGAGCACTTCTAGCAGGCTCAGCACCCTTGGGCGTCCACCAACGATCGCCAGCATTATGATTCCGAATGACGTCTGAAGAGCTGTGTGTTTATACAGGTTGTTTAGAACAATCTCAGGCACCTCTCCACGCTTCAGATCAATGACAATCCGCATGCCATCGCGATCCGACTCGTCTCGAAGGTCTGCTATGCCTTCAATGGCTTTATTGCGGACAAGGTCTGCAATTTTTTCGAGTAGTCGTGCTTTGTTAACCTGGTAGGGAATCTCGGTAACAACGATTGACACTCGGTCGCCTTTAGCAACGGGTTCAATCGCGGTGCGCGCTCGCATTACTACCGATCCCCGGCCATCTTTGTAAGCCGCACGAATCCCACTTCGGCCTACGATAAAGCCACCTGTAGGAAAATCTGGGCCTTGAATAATCTTGGCAAGGCAAGCTGCCTTTGCCTCGGTTGACTCTTCGGGGTGCTCCAAAAGCCACACGACGCCTTTGATAACCTCACGAAGATTGTGCGGCGGGATATTTGTGGCCATGCCCACAGCAATACCTGCAGACCCGTTGACCAGTAGGTTTGGAAACGGCGCCGGCAGTACGGTTGGCTCGTCCGTTGTTTCATCGTAATTGGGTATGAAATCAACAGTTTCTTTGTCGAGATCCATCATCATGCGTTCGGTAAGCGGCTGTAAGCGGGCTTCCGTATACCGCATTGCCGCAGCAGGGTCACCATCGACCGATCCAAAGTTTCCCTGCCCTTCGACTAGGCAGTAACGCATGTTGAAACCTTGGGCTAACCGCACCAGCGTGTCGTAAATTGAGGCATCGCCATGGGGATGGTAATTTCCCATGACCTCGCCAACGATCTTGGCGCATTTGCGATAGCCGCGATTCGGTAAGAGGCCCATGACCCGCATGCCATAAAGCACACGGCGGTGGGCGGGTTTCAGCCCATCGCGCACGTCAGGAAGCGCCCGTCCAATGATCACGCTCATGGCGTAATCCATGTACGAGCGCTTCATCTCGTCTTCAATGTTTACTAGAGAACTTGAGCCTGTGTCGGTCATGAATAGTCAACGCGAAAATAAGTCAGCATGCCACGGGATTTCAGCCGCCGGAATATCCAGGCAGGTGTGTTCAGATGTCCAAATTTGTCACGTCCAGCGCGTTATCTTGGATGAATTTCCGTCGCGGTTCAACTTGATCGCCCATAAGAGTAGAAAACGTTAAGTGGGCTTCAGCGTGATCCTCGGCTTGTACTTGGAGTAGTGTCCGATTTTCTGGCTTCATGGTGGTTGCCCAGAGTTGTTCCGGGTTCATCTCACCAAGGCCCTTGTAGCGATTAATGCCCACCCCGCGTTTTCCCGCGTTAATGAAATGCTCAACCAGGGCATCAATCGACTCCACCTGTGCCTCATCGTTGCGCAATGTCTGTGTTCTTGCATTATTCGCAGTGTCTGTGTCCCCTGCGCCATTCGCCGTCGACACAATCATTTGCCCACTGACACGCCGCACGCTTTCAAAGCTCGCAAGGAGCGTTCGATACTCTCCAGTGGACACAAAGTCCAGGTCGACACGGTGCCGTCTAGGAAAGCCATTCGAGCGGTCATCAACATTAAGTGCAAATAAGTTGTGTTCTTCGTCAGGTATTACCGTAACCGCGCGCAGCGTGTGGTTTAAGTTGGCGGCCATGGCCCGAACCGCTGTTTCGTCAGCAAAGAATTCCTTGTCGCGAACATTGTGATCCAGCAGGGCTTTAATAACTTCGGCACTCGGGCCGCGTCTTTCTACCAACTGCACATACTTTTGGAATGCGACGAGTTTTTGAAGTAGCCCTTCAAGATCCTGACCAGAAATTTCTTCCTGTCCCAAGACGTGCAGGCTGCGCGATTCGGCAGCTCGGCTAATTAACCATGCTTCGAGTTCACGCTCGTTTTTGATGTAGTGTTCGGCCTTACCGCGTTTCACGCGATATAGAGGCGGCTGGGCAATGTAGACATGCCCGCCGCGAATTAACTCGGGCATCTTCCGATAGAAAAACGTTAAAAGCAGTGTTCGGATGTGCGACCCGTCAACGTCGGCGTCGGTCATGATAATAATACGGTGGTACCGCAGCTTGTCTAAGTTAAACTCGCTTTCACGTCCTTCACTCCCGCAGCCAAGCGCGACAATCATTGTTCTAATTTCTTCACTGCTTAGTATTTTTTCCTCACGAGCTTTTTCTACATTTAGTATCTTGCCCTTAATTGGAAGGATTGCCTGAAAGCGGCGGTCGCGCCCTTGCTTTGCCGAACCGCCCGCAGACTCACCTTCGACAATGTACAGCTCGCAGAGTGCAGGGTCCCGCTCTTGGCAATCCGCTAACTTGCCGGGCAGTGTGCTATTGTCCAGCGCACCCTTGCGACGCACTAGGTCGCGGGCTTTGCGAGCAGCCGCTCGAGCACGCGCGGCTTCTACGGCTTTATTAAGAATGCTTCTGGCGACCCTTGGGTTCTCTTCAAGAAAGGCTCCAAGGCGATCGTTAATGATTGTTTCTACAATACCCTTCACCTCGGTGTTGCCTAATTTTGTTTTTGTTTGGCCTTCAAATTGAGGGTGGGGAATCTTCACGCTAATCACGGCAGTGAGACCCTCTCGAATGTCGTCCCCGCTAATACTCTCGCTTAAGTCTTTCGCCAAATTGTTGCGTGAAGCATAGGAGTTAACGGTGCGCGTTAGTGCAGAACGATACCCAGAGAGATGTGTGCCCCCTTCATGGGTATTGATATTGTTAGCGAACGAATACACTGTTTCGGCGTAACCGTCATTCCATTGAAGAGCAATTTCGACATCAACACCGCCCTTGTTGCTATTTATAAAAATTGGCGGGTCATTCACGGCGGTTTTAGTTTTATTTAGAAATTGCACGAATGACACAATGCCGCCTTCGTAGGCAAACGAGCGACTCTTCCCAGTGCGTTCGTCGTTAAGTGTAATGGTTACACCAGCGTTTAAAAACGCGAGCTCCCGCAATCGTTGCGCTAATGTGTCAAAGCTAAACTCTACGGTTTCAAAAATCTTTGTGTCTGGACGGAATGTTACCTTTGTCCCACGTTTTTTTGTGGTGCCAGTGGCCTCAAGCGGCATCGCCGGCTTACCATGATCGTAATTTTGTTGGAACACGCTGCCGTCCCGCCAGATTTCAAGATCCACACTTTCAGAGAGAGCGTTCACAACAGAAATGCCGACACCATGGAGCCCCCCCGATACCTTATAGCTCGTGTTATCAAATTTTCCACCAGCATGAAGAACAGTCATTACAACTTCGGCTGCGGAGCGTCCGCTTGCGTGTGTGTCAACAGGTATACCTCGGCCGTTATCAACAACGGTTACTGAGTGGTCAATATGGAGGGTGATGTCGATTTCATCACAATGGCCAGCCAGAGCTTCATCTATGGAGTTGTCGACAACTTCGTAAACCAGATGATGGAGGCCAACCGCACCGGTTGAGCCAATATACATCGCTGGTCGCTTGCGAACAGCTTCAAGCCCCTCAAGGACTTTGATTTTGTCCGCGTCATAAGAAGTGTCTGTGTTGATTCGCGGTCCGATATCGCCGTTTACCACGCTGTTCGTCCCTTGTGATGCTCCGTTGCCGCCTGATGGGACGACCCCTGGGGTTTCTTTGGTTTTGCGTTGTTCGTGATCTAACTCGCCCATAGCTCCGTGTGTCTTGGTTTTTTTTAAACCCTCATTGGCATAATCACGTAGGTGTAATCGTAGTCATCAACACCAACCGGTTTCATAACCGCCTGGTTGGTTTCATCTTTAAACTCAAGCTGCACGTCGCTTGTTTCAGCCTCTCCAAGAAAATCAAGCAAGTAGTGAGCATTAAAACAAATCTCTACTGTGTCGCCCGAGTAGGCAACCGACAACTGTTCGCGCGCGTCGCCAAAATCTGGACTGTTGGATGTGATTTCTACGGTACCGTTCTTCATCTGCAACTTGATAGCGCGCGAGCGCTCGTTAGACATCAGCGCTACTCGCTTGACGGCACTTGTTAGCCGATCTCTCTCAAACTCAATTGTTTTATCGTTGTTTTTTGGAATAACGCGCTCATAAGAAGGAAATTGAGCATCAATCATTCGCGAAGTAAGCACCCGCGATCCGACTGTAAAAAACAAGTGGTTTTCTCCCTGCTCGTACTCAACTGTGCTGTTTGACTCCCCAAGTAGGGTTTTTAGCTCTCCAAGTGTCTTTTTTGGCAAGATAGCTTTTGCGTTGTCGCCTTTTTTCCCTTTTGTGCCTTTGCCTTTCACCCGCTTTGCTGACACCACGGCAAGGCGATGGCCATCGGTCGCCACAAGGCTCATTTGATCCGCCTCAAGCACGAAAAGCGCCCCATTTAGAAAATAACGGGTGTCATCGCTCGTTATTGCAAACTGCGTCTTTGCAATCATATTGCGAAGTGTTTCACCAGGCAGGCTCGCGCCGCCTTTTCCACTTGGGTTTGGTATTTTTGGAAAGTCTTCTTTAGGAAGCGCTTGGATGCGAGACTCAAATCGGTCGGCGCTCAACTTAACAGACCCTTTATCGTCGCGAATTCGAATGTCGGCGTTTGGTAAAGCTTTAACAATTTCGTATGTTTTCTTTGCTGGGATTGTTATTGTTCCTGGTTTAGAGACCGACGCTTCGCAATGGCTTTCAAGGGCCACCTCGAGGTCGGTCGCTAAAAGCTGAATTCCCCCTTTTTCAGCTGTAAGCAAAACGTTCGCAAGGATGGGAATGGTGTTTTTTCTCTCCACGATGCCTTGAAATATTTGCAGCTCCCGCAAAAAATCGACCTTCTTAACAACTAAATCCATGTCGCTATCCACCTCATTGTTGTTGTAAGCACGTCGGCGCGAAACATGCGGGTTTTCTGAAAAGCTTTTGTTTCTTTAAAAGATTAAGAGGTAATAAATTATAACAGTAAAAAGGAGTTGTTGAAAAACTATTTTTGAGAGATAAAACGTTTAAATACAGTAATTTAGGTTGTTGAAAAAACCTAGAAAACCTGCGTGTTTGCGCTGGAGGTTTTGTGGATAAAAAAACACCAAAAAAAGCGCAATGAATCCTTGGAAGAAGTGTTGAAAAAGCGAGGAAACTAATTAAACGACTGCAAGAAACTATTAATAAGTGTATCGAACGCGTTGTCTTTCTTGCATTTTTCTTGAACCTTCTTAATGGAGTGTATAACCGTGGAATGATGTTTCCCTCCAAAACTTCTACCAATTTCAGGAAGCGATGCACCCGTAAGCGACTTACATAAATACATAGCAATTTGCCGTGGCCCAGAAACTGACTTCGAGTTGTTGCGCGACTTAAGAACACTAGGCTGGAGTTGATAGTAGTCAGAGACAAATTTTTGTACCACCTCAATAGTAACAACCCGTTCATCTTGAGCGAGAACATTCTTTAGCACATCCTGTGCCAAAGGAAGCGATATTTCCCGACCAGTAAGCGAAGCATAAGCAATCAACCGAATTAAAGAACCCTCGAGCTCTCTAATGTTTGACTTAATTTTTCCTGCAATATACATCGCAACATTATCAGGGAGGGGCACCGCCTCAGCCTCTGCCTTCCTTTTAAGGATGGCGACCTTTGTTTCTAGGTCCGGCGGTTGGATATCTGCAATTAAGCCCCACTCAAATCTTGATCGAAGGCGCTCTTCAAGAGCGGGAATTTCACGAGGGGGGCAGTCACCACTAAGAACAATTTGTTTCTGCAGGTCATAAAGGGAGTTAAATGTATGAAAAAACTCGGTTTGTGTGCCTTCCTTGCCAGCCAAAAACTGGATGTCATCAACCAGTAAAACATCGACGCTCCGATAACGCTCACGAAAATCCAACACGCCATCGTGACGAATTGCGTTGATCATTTCATTCATAAAACGCTCGGATGAAATATAAGTCAACGCACATGAAGGGTTGTGTTGCAAAACATACTGACCAATGGCGTGCATTAGGTGTGTTTTCCCTAGACCCACGCCGCCATAAATAAACAAGGGGTTATATGACCGCGATGGGGCTTCTGCAACAGCGCGACACGCGGCATGAGCAAACTGATTAGAAGAGCCAACAATAAAAGTATTGAAAGAGTATCGCGCATTAAGTCCACCAGGCTGCGTGTTGTGGGGGGTGGCCCGCGAAGATTCTTCAGGGGGTTCTGCTAGAACGTTTTGTTCAATATTGTTCTGACTATCAACACCAACCGTAAAAACAACAGACGCTCCGCCGCGGTCGACCTCTTTAAGAGATTCGGCAACAACACCAGAATAGTGTTTTGTAAGCCACTCACGAAAAAGCGAATTGGGAACGCGAACGTTGACTGTATCTTTGGTGTCGGAAACAAAAACAGTTGGTTTAAACCAGGTATAAAAACTATGTCGATTAATCTTTGTTTCTATTCTTGAGAGGACTTGATCCCAAATACTGTCATTCATCACAAATTTCCTACTCGGATTCACCTTTTTGGGTTGACCCTCGGCCTTTCTAAGTTGGGCATCAGGTCACGCAGCCCAAAAGAGAGGCGCTCCCGCCAGAAACGATGCCCAAAAAGCCTTATTTTTTTCCACAAATTTTTCCACAACTGTGGAAAACTTGAAGGGTGGCCCCCCAGAAACTATATAGAACAAAGGACTTTAACACAGCAACAGCCGAGACACAATTAACCAAGAACCCAACCTTAAAACAACAGACCCAAATACAAAAATACACACGGTTGCACAAGGCACAAACAAGTGAAAAGTTTCACAATATACAGTTCGTACCCACAAAGCTGTCCACAAGCCATTGACACCATTAAACCAGCTTAGGTACCATTAGTGGTTTCGCTTAGCACGACGAGCTGTTCTTGAAAGATAAAGGTCATGAAGCGCACATTCCAACCAAACCGCCGTCACCGTCGTCGCACACATGGATTTCTGGTCCGGATGAGCACGAAGGCAGGACGCCGAATCTTGAAAAATCGTCGCGCCAAGGGCAGGAAGCGCCTCGCAGCGTCCTGATAGTCAAGAGAGTTAGAAATTCGCGACGAGGTTGTTTCATTAACCCGACTTCAGAATGAGGTTACTTATTGCTTCAACGGTTGAGGCGAGCTGAGCGGATTACCCGTCGTCCTGAATTTAAGAAAATACAAAAATTCGGCGTACGGACACATGGTCGGTTCATGACACTGCTCGTTCATCCCAATCAACAGACCCTTAACCGTTTGGGCATAGTCGCATCGCGACGAGTGGGTAACGCTACACGACGTAATCGGGCAAAGCGACTAGTTCGTGAGCTGTTCAGAAAAAACAAGATCTCGCTCGGCCTGGACGTAGTTGTATTAGCGCGCAGGGAAATGCCAGATATTGATCTGCCGAGTCTTATTGTTGATTACAAATCAGCCTTATACAAAGCGGCGAAGCGCTGCCGCTGATTGCTCACTTATGAATCGTGCAATTGCGAAAAGCTTATTGGCCGTTATTCGTGTCTACAAGTTGACACTGTCGCCTCTATTGATCGGTTCATGTCGTTTTTCTCCATCCTGTTCGAGTTATGCAGCCGAAGCGGTCGATACGCATGGCGCGATTCGTGGTGGCTGGTTAGCTATCCGCCGCATGATTCAATGCAGACCTTTTGGTCGCAGCGGGTACGACCCGGTGCCAAAACATTCTACGTTTGAGACAACTCACACTCGGCAGACATAGCACTTATGGAAAAAAGGGTTTTACTCGCCGTCTTTCTTTCGTTTCTGGTCTTATTTATTTACCAAAGCCTTCTAGGGCCTTCTCCCGAGCGTAACCAAACAATTGAACCCTTGAGTTCCGCCGAAGACCAGGCCACCCAACAGCCAATCGGGCGCGCGGCAACAACTCCTGCGACAGCACCCGTTCCAATTCAAGAAGTCGCACAACTTTCGGCCGCTGAAACGCTTGTGGCTGACGAAACCGCAAGAGACGTAATTGTTGAGACGGATTTTGTCAGGGCGGTATTTTCAAACGAAGGGGCGGTTCTAACAAGCTGGCGCCTTAAGGGATACCGAGATGGGCAAAAGGAACCCTTAGAATTGATTCCGCAAGAACTAGAGGGCGTGCGACCCTTTTCGTTATTACTTGAAACACGGCCTGAGCTTACGGCGACCCTTCAAAAAGCATTATTTCGACCGAGTCGTTCCGAACTACTAGTTACCAATCGCATCGCTTCACTCGAGTTTGAGTACCGGGACACCTCCGGGCTTCGTGCGCTCAAGGTTTTCCGTTTTGATCCTGACCAGCCGTTTGTCGTGCATCTAGAGGTAGAAGTGGAGACACTTGAAGGTCCAGAAGATGTCATTCTGCAGTGGGGTCCCGGGTTGGCAGGAGGGGATGATGGCGAAAGCTCGACATTTCGTCGTCAAGGCCCACAGGGAATCTTTTCACAGGCAGGAGAAGTGTCCCGCCTTGATGCTTCAGATCTTTTTGAACAAGCCGACTATGATGGACGCTTTGACTTTGTGGGTATCGATGACCACTATTTTATTTCCGCAGCAATTCCTAATGACGCGCTAGTAGAGGTTCATTACGAACCGCTTGCCGCAACCGCCGCCTCAGAACGAAACCTAGTTGCTTACGATATTCAGCTTCCGACAACAGCAGCAGCAACATTCTTCGTGGGACCGAAAGACTTCGATGTTCTGGGCAACGTGAATTCCGAGTTCGTGCGAGCAGTTCACTTCGGAATATTCTCCTGGCTCGTTGTGCCCCTGCACCGTTCGTTGAAATGGGTCTACGGGTTTGTTGGAAACTACGGATGGTCAATCATAATCATCACGATAATGATTAACGCGTTAATGTTTCCACTGCGGCATAAAAGCGTAGTTTCGATGCGAAAAATGCAGGAGATTCAACCGGAAATGAAAGCCATTCAGGACCGGTACAAGAATCTAAAAGCGACAGATCCTGGGAAGCAAAAGATGAACCAGGAATTAATGGGTTTGTATCGGGAGCGGGGCGTAAACCCCGCAAGTGGTTGTTTGCCAATGCTTCTAACGATGCCAGTACTCTTCGCTTTTTACTCATTGCTGTCAGTCGCCATAGAGATTCGTGATGCGCCTTTCATCCTTTGGATTCAAGATCTTTCTCAACACGATCCTCTGTATGTGACGCCGCTTTTAATGGGCGTGACGATGGTGGCTCAACAGAAAATGACGCCTTCAACTGCAGATCCAATGCAGCAGAAAATTATGATGGTAATGCCAGTCGTCTTCACATTTATGTTTCTCTGGGCTCCAAGTGGCCTCGTTCTCTACTGGCTTATGAGCAACGTATGGGGCGTTGGTCAGCAAATTATTACCAATCGAGTGATCGGCCCGCCACCGGTCCATAATGTTCGGCCACCCGCTGAACGTTTGATTAAGAAACGAGGCGGAGGGAAAAAGGGGTCGCGTTCCCGAAACTCGTCATGACTGAACCCAGCAATAATCTAGAAGCGCGTATAGGGATCTTTGTCCAAGATGTACTTTCGGCGATGGGATTACCATTGACGGTTGTCATCACTGAGACGCCCGACTGTGTCCAGGTGAGACTAGATGGCACAGGCGGTGAAGCGTTGCTGCAGCGCAAGGGCGCAGCGCTCGACGCCTTACAACATATTCTTAACGGTAAGTTCCGCAGAGAGCTACCGGAACACCACAGAATTGTTGTTGACCACCAAGATTTTCGCGTAAGTAAGGACGCCGAATTGTGTCAAACAGTTGAATTCTTGATCAAGCAAGCAAAGCAAACCGGTCAGCCTCAGGAAATCGGCCCGCTAAATGCTTATGCCCGGCGTATGGTACATTTAGCCGTTGCCGAAGATCCAGAAATGTCGTCTGAAAGCCAGGGCGATGCTCGACTCAAAACGGTCTTAATTTCTGTGAAATCAACGGCAAACTAACACCCAGTGCCAAGCATCTAGTCAAACGAAACCTGACGACGATTCAATATGTACTCCACCGATGACACGATCGTCGCCATTGCGACGCCGGTCGGGCATGGCGGCATCGGAATTGTTCGTTTAAGTGGATCACAAGCATTAGATATTGCTTGTTCGGTCCTCCACCGTAAAAAGCCACTACAAGCTCGCCATGCCACGCTAGCACGTGCGTTTCAATCGCGCGACGCGGATAGCTCAGCCATAGATCAAGTGCTAGCGATATATTTTAAGTCTCCTGCTTCTTACACTGGGGAAGACGTCGTCGAATTTAGCGCTCACGGGAGTCCAATTATTCTTGAGCGAATCGTGACCGCTGCCATCGATACGGGCGCGCGCCTAGCGGAGCCAGGAGAATTTACGCTTCGAGCATTTCTAAGCGGCAGGTTTGACCTTGTGCAAGCGGAGGCTATCGCGGATTTGGTAGAGGCGGTCACGCCAGCCCAAGCTCGCGTCGCATTCGATCAGCTTGAAGGCACACTGACGACAGCCATCACCGAGCTCGACACCGAGCTTTTTGATCTAGTTTCTCGTTTAGAAGCTTCACTGGACTTTCCTGAAGAGAGGTATCACTTCGTTAGCCGTTCGACGACGACAGCGAAAATACAATCTATTACGGAGCGCGTCGAAGCACTCCTAGCTGACGGTAGCCGTAACCGGGTGCTTCGAGAGGGTCGCCAGGTGGTGATTCTCGGGAAGCCGAATACCGGAAAATCCAGCCTTTTCAACCGGCTTATTGGAACAGATCGGGCGATCGTGACGACAATGGCTGGCACTACACGAGATCTTGTAACCGAAACCATCGATCTTAATGGAATCCCAGTACGCCTCGTAGATACCGCAGGTATTCGCCCGTCGGACAACTTAGTTGAAGTGGAAGGCATAGCGCGATCACGAAAGGCTGGCGAGGTCGCGGATTTACTAGTGCTGGTTTTCGATCGATCAAGACCAATTGATCAAGCTGATGAATCACTCTTACAAGAAACAGCGAACGCTCGGCGACTCTTTGTGCTCAACAAGACCGACCTGCCTTCGTTTTGGCCGGCTGACCGCTTGAATGCTGAGGAGGGGCGGGGTGTGGTGGAGACCTCAATGAGTAAACAAGTAGGAATGGACCAGCTTCGCACGGCGATGGTCCGAGCCCTAGATGGCGACGAATTACAACGCGATTCAGGCTCGATTTCCAATGTCCGCCACCTTGAACTTTTGAAGCTCGCACTAAAGTCGTTGAACCAAGGCGCACAATCTGTGGCTGAAGGCGTATCGGAAGAATTCATCCTTGCCGATCTACGGGGCGCCAGAACGGCTCTTGAGGAAATCACGGGCGCTCGCGCACCCGACGATCTACTACACCACATCTTTCAACATTTCTGCATCGGGAAGTAGCCTCAGTACAATAGGCGTTACACTGGAGCACCAATTTGGGTGCACATACCTCTATGACTGACTTCGACATTATCGTCATTGGCGCAGGACACGCTGGATGCGAGGCTGCCCGTGCGGCGTCCCGCATGGGCCAGACTGTTGGGCTCTGCTTACTTGATGAAAGCAGTGTAGCGCATATGCCCTGTAACCCGGCGATTGGCGGAACCGCCAAGGGGCATCTAGTGCGGGAAATCGATGCCTTGGGTGGACTCATGGGCGAAGCGATTGACGCGACGGGAATCCAATTTAAGCTGCTTAACAGAAGTCGCGGGCCAGCTGTCTGGTCTCCCCGTGCACAGGCTGACAAGCACAGATATTCAAACTGGGTTAGGGATGCACTGAAACGCGAAAAAGGAATTGATTGGATTAGGGGACGAGTCGACTCGGTTCTTGTGAAAGACAGCAAAATCAACGGCGTCAGTTTGGCTACCGGTGCTTGCTACTACTGCAAGGCGCTAGTCGTAACAACTGGCACGTTCCTCAATGGGGTAATCCACATAGGTCCCGAGCAACACGCCGCAGGACGAGTCGGAGAGCCACCAGCACGCGCACTTGCCGAATCTCTAAAGGCGCTCAACTTTCGGTGGGGACGACTTAAAACCGGTACGCCTCCACGAATTCACCGGTCCAGTATCGACTTCACACAGCTTTCAATCGAACGTGGCGATCAGGATCCCGTGCCATTTTCATTTATGACCAAGAGCTTAGAGGGCAATCAGATTGATTGTTACCTCGCCCACACGAACGAACGAGTTCACACATTAGTAAGACAAAATCTTAACAAATCCCCACTATTTAACGGCCAAATTCAAGGAATCGGTCCACGCTATTGTCCTTCTTTGGAAGACAAAATAGTACGTTTTCCAAAGAAAGAACGACATCAGATTTTTCTGGAGCCAGAGGGAATCGATGTAGACGAAGTGTACGTAAACGGGTTTTCAATGAGCTTGCCGCGTGAAGTCCAAGCCGCGATCGTTCATAGCATGCCAGGACTTGAGCAGGCAGAAATCATCCGCCCAGGTTACGCGGTTGAGTACGACTTTATTCAACCGACCGAGCTGCGGCAGACGTTGGAGAGCCAACGCATTAGTGGCTTATATTTCGCAGGACAGGTTAATGGGACATCAGGCTACGAAGAAGCAGCAGGTCAGGGCCTTCTTGCTGGAATTAACGCTGCCCTGAAGGTTACCTCCCAACCACCATTTGTCTTAAGTCGTAGTGAAGCGTACATCGGCGTAATGATCGACGACTTAACAACGAAGGGATGTTTGGAGCCGTACCGGATGTTCACTTCACGCGCCGAACACCGACTACTTATGCGAATCGATAACGCAGACTTGCGACTAACCTCGCGCGGTCGGGAGATCGGGTTGGTTAGCAAGACCCGCTGGTCAACTTTTAAAGCACGTCAGCAGCGTTACGAAAAGAATTTACAAGTGTTGAAGAAAACGACGGTAACTCTCACGGGAGGAAGGCGCGTAAGGGCCTCAAGGGCACTTAAACAGCCATCAATTCATGTGGCTCAGTTTGTGCGAGATGGCCAGATAAATCTAGAGATCGAAGAAAAAGCGAAACACATAGACCTGATAAGCCTTGAAACTGAATTTAAGTACGAAGGTTATTTAAGACGACAAAATCAACAGGTGGAAAAATCAAAACGTAATGAAGAGCAACGCATTCCAGACGATGTTGAGTTTGCCTCACTGCCTGGGCTTTCACTGGAAGTTGTTGAGCGTTTGTCACGAGTGAGACCGGAAACGCTTGGCCAGGCATCAAGGATTCCAGGCGTCACGCCAGCAGCAGTATCCATAATCTTGGCATTTGTTTGCAGTGGTCGACATTACGAGCGAAAGATGGACACAAAGGCTCAGGTAATCTAAAATCGCAATTCGCGATGTCTGACTCGATTGAAGTGCATGCAAAGCTCCTAGAGCGAGCAGCTCTATCTCAAATTAAGCTGCATCCCGACCTAGCCAATAAGCTCAAGAAATACTTAGACCTACTGGATCACTGGAACAAGCGTATCAACCTGACTTCGCTTGTAAACGAAGACAAAGCTCTAGACAGACTGATAATCGAACCATTGATTGCAGCAAATCAGATTGGAAATGATGCCCAATCTTTTATCGATATAGGTTCAGGTTCAGGCTCACCAGCAATTCCTATAAATCTTGTATATCCGAATATGAAGATGTGTATGGTTGAATCAAGATCTCGAAAGGCGGCCTTTCTGAGTGAAGCCATTCGCGAGCTTTCACTTTCCAACGCTCGTGTTGAAAACTGTCGTTACGAAGAGCTGTTGCCGAGGCAGGCGATCCAAAATTCAGCCTGCCTACTGACTATCAGATCGCTCAAGCTTAGCCCAGCTGTTTTAAAACACCTGGGGAATTTTATTAGACCTGGCGGGCAGATTTTCGTGTTTGCCAGTGAAAAATTTTCAGGAATTAGTAAAATGCTGGAGCAACCTTTTTCACAAGAAGCCACATTTCCATTGGTCGAGTCGTTAAAGAGCCACCTCGTGGTAATTAGAAAGCAACCCATCGAAATAAAGCGAGAAACGGAAAAGCAGCTGTAATCCAAATACGATAATAATTAAACAGTTTGAACAAGTTTCACGTGAAACACTTGACTGCGACCAACATGACGTGTATCTTAACAGAAGAACATGTTTTATGTTGTTTGACCTAAGTACATGGGAACACAAGGGCCACCTCGCATAATTGCCATAGCCAATCAAAAAGGCGGTGTTGGCAAAACGACCACCACGCTCAACCTTGCTACCGCGCTAGCGCTAGCTGATCGCAGGGTCTTGGTGATCGACCTGGATCCCCAAGGCAATCTAACGAGTGGTCTTGGCCGGAAAAGTCAAGCTTCGGAAGGTCGGACAGTGTACGAGGCTCTGACCGCTGAGTCGGCGCTTGAATTCGGACAGTTTGTTGTTGGTACCGACGTTAAGGGATTAAGTCTTGTCATGGCCGATAGGAGCCTAACTGGCGCGGAACTGGAAATGGTGTCGATGATAGCCCGTGAAACGCGTCTGCGAACACTTGTCCGGCAACTTCGAGATACTTACGACTACATCTTTATTGACACACCACCCTCACTCGGATTGTTAACACTGAACGGCCTTGTCGCGGCCGACACAGTAATAATTCCCTTGCATAGCGAGTACTTCGCACTTGAAGGTTTAGCCGACCTGGTTGCGACCGTGCGTAGGGTGCGCACGTCCCTTAACCCACAGTTGGAGATTGAGGGTGTCCTGCTCACCATGCACGATGAACGCACCAATCTTGGACAGCAAGTTGCGCGAGAGGTACGAGAATTTTTTAAAGAGAAAGTCTTCGAGACTGTTATTCCTAGAAACATCAAACTAGGGGAAGCACCCAGTCATGGCATACCGGCTATTTTGTACGATAAAAACTCTCGGGGCGCCCTAGCGTACCTATCCGTAGCGAAGGAAATACTCTCGCGCGAGTTACAAGTCAATAAAACGGAGGACAATCATGGCTGAAAAGCGTTTCGCGCTCGGTAGAGGACTAAGCGCACTTATTCCCGAGACAGAACCGACGACTGTTACGAATAATGAAGTAGACATTGACCAATTAACACCAAACCGGCATCAGCCAAGAATGGAAGTCGAGGCCGCGAACCTCGATGAATTAACTCAGTCGATTCGAGTGCACGGCGTAATTCAGCCGATCATAGTTCGGAAAACCGACGGTGGTTTTGAAATTATTGCGGGAGAGCGCCGATGGCGCGCCGCCCAAAAAGCTGGGTTATTACGTGTGCCTGTGGTTATTCGCAATGTCGAAGATGACAAGCTCTTGCAGCTAGCGCTCATCGAAAACATCCAACGCGAAAACCTGAATCCAGTTGATGAAGCTTCCGCCTATCGTCGACTGATTGACGAATTGAAGCTCAGCCAGGAAGAGGTGGCGGTAGCGGTGGGTAAAGATCGGTCGACAATTGCCAACGCATTGCGACTTTTACGACTTCCCGACGATCTTAAGGCTGATTTAGCTGCGGGTCTTTTAAGCGTGGGACACGCGCGTGCACTGTTGGGCTTACATGACGAGAAAACACAACGGCAAGCCGCACGTGAAGTTGTGGCACGCGGTCTATCGGTTCGTGAGGTCGAGGTTCTAATCCGAAAACTTAGTAGAGCTGAAGAGCCGACACCACCAACACCTCCCACCCAGGACGTGCATGTACGCGCAGCGGAAGAACGGCTCCGATTTGTTTTGGGCACTCGCGTGCGAATCGTAAAAAAGAAAAAGGCTGGGCGGATTGAGATTGATTTCACTTCAGAGAATGAATTGCAGCGTCTTTACGAAAAGTTGACGAATCAATGAAGTCGGAATTGCCACGAAGTGGAGGAGACGATACCAGATGAGATTCGGCAAGAAACGGTTGACCGAGTTCGCATCCTGCGCCGGTTGAGCGAGTAAGCTCGCTGCGGGCGAGCTCGCTCACGTGTTGAGCGGCCTTCAAATACCCGATAATGACCGGGTTCTTGTGGACTTCAGAACCTCGGACGATGCAGGTGTGTATCAGTGGGACGACAAATCCGCGCTGGTGCAGACGGTTGATTTCATTACACCCATCATTGACGATCCACTCCTCTATGGTCAGATCGCGGCAGCGAACGCGCTCAGCGACGTATATGCGATGGGCGGACAGCCGCTCACAGCCTTAACCATTGCGGGATTTCCTAAGAAAGGTCTGGATTCTGAGGTCCAACAGGCAATTTTTGAAGGTGGCCTGACGAAGCTGCGCGAAGCGAACGTAGCGCTCCTTGGTGGACACACCGTGCAGGACCCTGAGATTAAATTCGGGTACTCCATTACCGGTTCGATTGACGTCGACCGGGTTCTAACAAATACCAATGCTCAGCCTGGCGACAACTTACTGCTGACCAAACCAATTGGCACCGGTATCGTAGCAACAGCTATCAAATATGGACGAGCGCCTGAAAGTGTAATTGCCTCGACAACGGAATTAATGACCACCCTCAACCGACTTGCAGCCGAGACCTTACGAGCATATTCGACGACCGATGTGCATGCCTGCACGGACGTAACCGGTTTTGGCCTCATTGGTCACGCTAGCGAAATGGCCGCCGCAAGCAACGTAACGATACATATCGACAGCACCGCGGTTCCATTAATCGAAGGTGTCAGAGGACTAGTGGAACGGAACCGAACGGCGGGAGGGAGTGCGAATCAGGATCATTTTGGTTCTAGGGTTAACGACGGCATCGATGATGATTTACGTGCTTTGCTTTATGATCCTCAGACCTCAGGCGGGTTACTGGTGGCAGTCAATCATGACCGGAGCCCAGAAGTAACTCAGAGGTTACAAAGCGCTGGTGTAAGCGCAACCAAGATCGGCGAAGTAGCGTCTCAGAGTGACATGCTCGTTTCCATCAGTTAATCGACAGTTGGTTCCCAATCTTAAAGAAGACCGATTCGCGATTAAGTGTAGAGTCGTAAGAAAAAACGCGAGAAGATGAATACTCAAAGCCTTGCTGTTGCGCCTAGCAGATGCTAAAATCACGGATTTGTACAGTCCTTATTTCTAACGTAACTTGATGCCAAGCGGAGAAACTTTGTGGAACTGAACCTATCGCTCTTCTGGGTGATTGCCTTCGTCTTGGTTTTGGCTTGGACGCTAGAACGCACGCTCATCAAACCACTGACGCGGGTCATGCAAGAACGCGAGCAGGCCATTGCGTCAGCCCGAGAGCTGGCTGAATCGGCAACCCAGCGAGCTGCTGCCGCCACGAGGGAATTTGAAGAGAAAAGAGCCGAGGCTCGTGCTGATATTTTCAAACAGATGGACAAGATGAGGCAAGACTTGTTGGTTCATCGAGAGGACATTTTACAAAAGGCCAGAATTGAAGCAGACGCTGCGTTTAAAGAGGCGTCGACCAGGCTAAGCGCACAAACTGAAGACGCACGAGCGCAGCTCGAGCATGATGCTCAAGCGCTCGGCATTGCTGTTGCGGAACAAATGCTGGACCGCAAGATATTGTCAAACTGATGGCAAGCGCGAGAGGCGCGAGCTCAGGAGACCGTTGATACTTATTTGGCTTTCGTACGTCCGTGGCTTCAAGAGGAAGCTTGTCAATCAATGCCACACGTGCGTGAGGCTTGCCCTGTTATTGTTATTTATTGGAAGCGCCTTACAGGCATTGGTAAGTGTCGCGCCTGTGTTCGAAGCCGAACGGTTGCTTGCCGCGAACCCAACAGCTGCTCTAGCCGAGGCTGTTCAAACAGACAATCACGAACCCGAAGCGACATCCCACAGCGAGGAAGAACACGGCCGCCCGATAGACCCTTATGCTCGTCTGTTTAATTTCTCCATCTTGGTTGGTACATTGTTCTTCTTCCTGCGAAGTCCGATTGGCGCCTACGTACGTAACAGAGGCTCCCAAGTACGAAACGACCTTGCTGACGCGAAGAAGACGAATGCCGCTGCTAGGCAACAACTAAAAGATATTGAAGAAAAGGCCCAAGCGTTTCCTGCAGAACTCGAAGCAATGCGTTCTCAAGGCAAGAAAGAAATCGAAGTCGAAGCGCAGCGTCTACGTGAAAGCACCGAAACGGAGCGTGACCGATTGGTCGAGCAAAAACGACGGGAGATTGACTTACAGGTTCGCGTTGCGAAGCGCGAGCTTGTGCAATACGCGTCCGAATTAGTTGTGGGCGTGGCGGCTGGGCGTATTAGGGAGCAGATGACCGACGCCGATCAATTACGACTAATCGACAGATACGTAAACCAAATTAATCCGCAATGAACTGTTTTCAACCTCACAAATTATAGGAAATAGACAGATTAGTGACGAACCAGACTGCTGCCAACCGTTACGCTAAAGCGTTGTTTGACGTTGCCCTTAACGAAACCGACCCGCAGGTCGTTGAAGTCGACTTGGCGGGATTCGTTGAGTTGATCACAACACAAACTTCACTCAGGCAGGCGCTTTCTAGTCCAGCGGTGCCGGTAGAACGCAAACAGGCGGTTCTATCTGCTATTAGTGACAGAGTGAAAGAGGTATCGCCAGCCGTTGTTCGATTATTGGAATTATTGATCGCGAGAGACCGATTATTGCTGCTTCCAGAAATCGTGACAGCGTATCAGGCGCGAGTCCGCGAGCATATGCACGTTCTTCGAGCAAAGGTGACAACTGCATTGCCGCTTCCCAGCGATCGACATCAGACTCTCGCTAAGCGATTGGGTGGTGCGACTAACTGCAAGATTGAGCTCGAAACACATGTTGATCCGAGCATTGTGGGAGGCGCAATCGTCAAGCTCGGTAGCACAATTTATGACGGCAGTATTGTGCGGCAATTAGAACGAATGAGACAACAGTTTGAAAATAGCCTCTAGCAGTGGAAGCGCTAGGTTTTTCCTCTGCGGGTTACATCGGATTGAGGGACTAATGGAATTACGAGGATAAGAAGGATGGACATTAAAGCTGAAGAAATCTCTAAGATTATCCGCGATCAAATTGGTAGTTATGCCGTCGACATCGATGTGTCTGAAGTTGGCACGGTCGTGGCTCTTGGCGATGGCATCGCGCGACTTCACGGCGTTGAGCGGGCTATGGCTGGTGAGATGTTGGAATTTCCGCATGGCATCTTTGGTATCGCGTTAAACCTAGAGGAATCAAGTGTTGGAGCAGTCTTGCTTGGCGAGTATGCAAGTATCCGCGAGGGCGACGTGGTCAAGCGCACCGGGAAAATTATGTCGGTGCCAGTTGGCGAAGAAATGCTGGGGAGAGTCGTTAATGCGCTCGGTCAACCTATTGATGGTAAGGGACCAATCGCCACCCAACACCAGTTGCCTATCGAACGAATCGCACCGGGTGTCGTCGATAGGCAACCCGTTCGCGAGCCTTTACAGACGGGCCTAAAGGCTATTGATGCCATGATTCCGATTGGTCGAGGTCAACGCGAGTTAATCATAGGTGATCGCCAGACTGGCAAGACTGCAGTTGCTGTGGATGCAATTATCAACCAGCGCGAGACGGGCGTTGTGTGCATCTATAACGCTATTGGGCAAAAACAATCGACGATTGCTCAAGTGGTTAAAACACTCGAGGCAGAAAACGCATTAGCGTACACGATAGTGGTAGCGGCTGCCGCTTCCGACCCTGCCTCACTCCTGTTTATTAGTCCGTACTCGGCCTGTTCAATGGGAGAACATTTTCGAGACAACGGCCGGGCTGTGCTCTGCGTCTACGATGATCTTTCAAAGCACGCGCAAGCCTACCGTGAAATTTCATTGCTTCTTAGGCGGCCACCCGGGCGTGAAGCGTATCCTGGTGATGTTTTTTATTTACATTCAAGGTTGCTTGAACGTGCTGCGAAGTTGAGCCAAGAAAAGGGTGCTGGTTCGCTGACAGCCTTGCCAATTATCGAGACGCAGGCAGGAGATCTCTCTGCGTATATTCCGACCAACGTAATTTCTATAACCGACGGTCAGATTTTTTTGGAATCGGATTTGTTTCATCAGGGTGTGCGCCCGGCTATTAATGTCGGCAACTCAGTTTCACGTGTTGGAGGATCGGCTCAGGTAAAAGCGATGCGTCAGGTTGCAGGAACATTGCGGCTTGATTTGGCCCAATACAGAGAATTAGCGGCCTTCTCCCAATTTGGCAGCGAGCTCGATAAGGCGACCCAGGCCCAGCTCAACCGCGGAGAACGCCTCGTGGAAATTCTCAAGCAACCACAGTATGTTCCACTGGCTGTCGAGCGACAGATCGCCTTGATTTTTGCAGGAACGAACGGGTTCCTCGATGACGTTCCCACAGAGAGCGTCCAGTCTTATGAGCGTGAACTGTACCAATTCCTGGAAACTCGTTATCAGGCTGTGCTTGCGGCCATTCGCGAGAAGAAATCTCTAGATGATCAAATCAAAGCCGACCTTGGCGCAGCCTTGAAGGAGTTTGTGGCACAGTTTGCGGCGTCACGAGAGAACAGCGCGGCATAATCCAAGGACCTAAAGTTAGAACGATGCCATCCCTTTTAGACATGCGACGTCGTGTACGTGCGGTCAAGTCGACGCAGCAAATCACGAAGGCAATGAAAATGATCGCGGCTTCCAAATTACGCCGCGCGCAAGATCGCATTCTGGGAGCTCGCCCCTTTGCGAACGAGATGCTCCGAGTGCTCAACAGGTTGGCGATGCGGGTTGACACATCGCTACATCCATTACTTCAAAGGCCAGAGTCACACTCTGATAGCCGGACCCTACTTTTTGTGATCACAGCTGATAAAGGACTGTGTGGCGGTTTCAATACGAACATCGTAAGGTCTGCTACTGGTTTTGTTAATAAGAACCCAACCAATGAAGTTGCCTTGGGGCTCATTGGTCGAAAAGGCCGAGACTTTTTTGCACCGAAAGGCTTTGACGTTTGTTATGAGAACGTCAACCTGTTTTCTAGCTTAAGTTTTAGCCACGCTCAAGCGATCACGGAAGTTGCGATCAAAAAATTTACGACGCAAGCGGTTAATTCAGTGTATTTAGTCTATAACGAGTTCAAGTCTATTTTGCAGCAAAGAGTTGTAGTCGAACGGCTTCTTCCGATTGCAGAGTTAGAGATGGAGGCGCTGGAGGCCGAGATACCTGCCGATGGAACCGCAAGTATTGACTACCTTTATGAACCGACACCTGAAGGAATTTTTGAGGACCTGCTACCACACCATGTCGAAGTGCAAACGTTTCGCGCTCTGTTGGAGTCAGCAGCAGCCGAACATGCGGCACGGATGACAGCCATGGATGCAGCCACTAAAAACTCGGGAGAGTTAATTGAACAACTGACGTTGCATATGAACAAGGTGCGCCAAGCGGCTATTACCAGAGAGATTATTGAAGTGGTCTCGGGCGCGGAAGCCTCATAGTTTCGAACACCGCTAGCTAAGAGCTTGCGGTAACTAACGTAGGACACGAGGAATAATGAGCATGTCAAACGGAGCAACCACAGAGCAAAAAAGCGGAAAAGTAATTCAAATTATTGGACCAGTTTTGGATGTTGAATTCCAAGGCGGCCACCTACCTGCTATTTACAATGCCTTGCGTATCGTGTCCGACGACACATCAGGGACGGGTGTTGAGATCGACGTTATTGCAGAAGTGGAGCAACATCTTGGAGAGAACCGTGTGCGAGCAGTCGCGATGAAGCCGACTGAAGGAATGCAGCGGGGGATGCGAGCTATCGACTTGGGCGAACAGATTACTGTACCAGTTGGCCCCCAAACACTCGGGCGCGTGCTGAATGTACTAGGTGAACCGGTTGATTTTCCTGACCGTAAAATTGACACAGCTGAGCGTTGGCCGATCCACCGTCCTGCACCATCGCTTGAAGACCAATCAACTGAATTAGAAATGTTCGAGACCGGCATCAAGGTTATTGATTTACTTGAACCGTACCTTCGCGGTGGCAAGATTGGATTATTTGGCGGTGCGGGTGTCGGCAAGACAGTCATCATTATGGAATTAATCCATAATATCGCTTTGAAACACGGTGGAGTGTCGGTTTTTGGAGGAGTGGGAGAGCGTACCCGTGAAGGAAATGACCTGTGGCTTGAGATGCAAGAAAGCGGGGTTATTAACACAGAAGACCAAGAAAAATCTCGCGCCGCACTCGTGTACGGCCAAATGACGGAGCCACCTGGCGCACGGCTGCGAGTGGGCTTGAGCGCCTTGACGGTCGCTGAGTACTTCCGCGATGCAGAGAACAAAGACGTGTTGTTGTTTATTGATAATATTTTTCGATTCACACAGGCGGGTTCCGAAGTATCGGCACTGTTGGGCCGCATGCCATCCGCTGTGGGTTACCAGCCAACACTACTTACAGAGATGGGAGAGTTGCAGGAGCGGATTACCTCCACAAAACAAGGGTCGATCACATCAGTGCAAGCGATTTACGTCCCGGCTGATGACTATACTGATCCTGCACCTGCGACGACGTTCGCGCACTTGGACGCAACAACAAATCTGTCACGATCAATCGCTGAGTTGGGCATCTATCCGGCAGTCGATCCACTGGCTTCCACTTCACGTATTCTCGATCCCCGTGTCATCGGTGACGAGCATTACGAGGTAGCCCGTCAGGTGAAACAAGTACTGCAGCGATATAAGGATCTCCAAGACATTATTGCGATTCTAGGCATTGACGAGCTTTCCGAGGAAGACAAGCTCACCGTAAGCCGCGCTAGAAAACTGCAACGATTCCTGAGATC
>ERZ651768.539-NODE-539-length-28580-cov-6.182262_pt1 | contig 28580 bp, 24 predicted proteins | sample MGYA00514754_ERZ651768 | MGnify/ENA metagenome assembly ERZ651768
GCAAAAGGATTCCTGCCAGAGTCATACGTGGGGATTGTGTGTTTCAACTAGGCTGTGATTTTACAATCTAACTTCAACCTAAAGGCTGTGAAGGTCACTAGATTTTTTATCATTAACAATCAGGAAACATTGAACAAAGTACCGATTTCAGTTGAAACTGCGGCGCACGTGGTGACGAGAATTTGGTATAGAACATTCTTTGCTGAATAATCGAAATAAATTATTTTACTGAAGGAAATTTAATGTCAGATTTGGGGAAAACAATTGCCATAATTGGAGGAACAGGAGCATTGGGTTCCGCATTGGCATTCCGCTGGGGACAGTCTGGATACAAAATAATTTTAGGCTCTCGCAATGAAGATAAAGCAAAACTATCTGCGTCCAAACTCAACAATTTATTGGGCAAAGAATCTGCTAAAGGCTTGAGTAATAGAGATGCCGCAAATACTTCAGAAATCATTGTTTTGACGGTTCCATTTTCTAACCACAACGCGATTGTGGATGAAATTATGGAGGTCGCTCAAGGAAAAATTGTTGTGGATACGACTGTTCCTCTTGTTCCTCCTAAAGTGAGTCGGGTTCAACTTCCTGAAGGTGGCTCGGTCGCCAGACAGACACAAGAAAAGCTTGGTAAAAATGTACGTGTGGTTTCTGCTTTTCAAACTATTGCAGCTGCAGAATTGGCAACAGAAACATCCAGCGCCAGACTTTCTGGTGGTAACGGTCATTCCTCATTAGAGAACGAGGTTCTGGTTTGCGGCAACAATGTAGAAGCTAGATCCTGTGTTATTTCCCTTGTTGAGGCTGCAGGGTTAAAAGGCTGGCACGCAGGACCAATCGACAATTCAGTAGTCAGCGAATCACTTACACCTGTTCTAATTTTCCTCAACAAACGCTATCAAATGAACGGCTCTGGTATCCGTATTGTAGGGCATTAGCCAATGAATATCTTAAGCAGTCAGCCTCCAGCTTCTCTTACACTGACAGCTTTATCCGGAATTCCACTGTTAAATCCCGGAGACAATCTGGTTTTGATCATTCTCCAAAGTTTGAAACAATCTAACCTGAGTTTGGAAAATGGAGATATCCTTGTTATTGCTCAAAAAGTTGTTTCCAAAGCAGAAGGGCGTTATGCTCGATTAGCAGATATTATTCCATCGGAACGCGCCTTTAAATTAGCAGAGATCACCGGTAAAGACCCACGTTTGGTGGAACTGATTTTATCAGAATCACGTGAAATTGTTCGCCATTCTAAACGGACAATCCAGAGCTCCGGAGTTGTTGTGGCTGAAAATCGTCAGGGTATAGTGCTGGCCAATGCGGGCATTGACTCTTCAAATGTGGGATCAGAAAGTGAGGATGAAAAAGTACTGCTTTTACCGATAGACCCAGATAAATCAGCAGGAAATATCAACAAAGAACTACAACTTAAATTCAAAGTAAGGCTGGCTGTCATAATCAACGACAGTCTGGGACGGGCCTGGCGAAACGGCACCACTGGTACAGCACTTGGCGTTTCTGGAATCCCCGCACTTTTAGATCTACGAGGTAGACCTGATCTTTTCAAAAAACCTTTACGTGTTAGCGAGGAAGCAATTGCCGATGAACTATCATCTGCTGCCTCACTTTTGCAAGGACAGGCAGATGAAGGCCGTCCAATAGTTTTGATTCGCGGATTTAATTTTTTAAAATTTTCATCTTCGGATACCGGAATTTCTACATTGATTCGCCCGAAGGAAAAGGATTTGTTTCGATGACTAGTTCTGACTTCACAGATTCTTCCAAACATTTTCTTTCAGGGAGTCATGAGTCAACAATATTAGCACTTTCCGGAGGCATCGGAGGAGCCAAACTTGCTTTGGGTTTGACTCAAGCCATGCCTCCGGAAAAACTGATGATTGTTGGAAATATCGGAGATGATTTTGTACATTGTGGTCTGCATATTTCGCCAGATTTAGACACCCTAATGTACACACTTTCTGGAAAATCAGATCCAGAAAAAGGATGGGGCCTTGCCAGAGAATCATGGACTGTCATGCGAGCTATGGAGGAAATGGGGGGTGAAACATGGTTTCAATTGGGAGACAGGGATTTAGCAACACATCTTGAGCGCACTCGCAGACTTTCGGAGGGTGATTCTCTCTCAGACATTACGACTGATTTTTGTCATAAATTTGGAATTGCCTCACGAATTATTCCAGCCAGCAATGATTCTGTGCGCACAATTGTTGAAACCCCGGAAGGTGATTTATCGTTTCAAAATTATTTTGTACAAAATCGCTGTCAGCCAATCGCTACTGGCCTCCGTTTTCAAGGAGCTGACAAAGCTTTGCCTCATCCGGAATTTATCGAAATACTCCAGAGCCCTTTTTTAAAAGCAGTTTTGATTTGTCCGTCCAATCCATTTCTCAGCATTGACCCGATTCTTGCCGTGCAAGGTGTTCGGGAAGCATTGCAGGGCTGTTCTGTACCAGTAATTGCTGTTTCTCCGATTATCAGCACTGATTCTGTAAAAGGTCCAACCGCAAAAATTATGCGGGAACTCGGTCTCCCAGTTTCTGCAATTGCTGTTGCAAATTATTATCGTGATTTTCTCGATGGTTTTATCTTAGACACTCAAGATGAGAAAGAAGCTTCCGAAATCCGAAAAATGAGTATTTCTGTTAAAATTACAGAAATATTGATGAAAGATCTTGCTACCAAGACTAAGCTGGCAAACACAGTTTTGGATTTTTCAAATAATTGTAGCAAACGCAGTTTGAATTTACAAAAAAACGGTTTATCATGTGGGGCATAATTCCAATCAAAAGTCTAAACCAAGCCAAGCACCGCTTGAAACATGTTCTATATCCGGAGGAACGACAAGAATTTTTTAAGGCCATGTTCGAGGATGTTTTATCTACAATGATGTCTGTTCCTGATTTTGAACAAGTTGCTGTAGCAACCGTTTGCCCAGCAGCCTGTATTATTGCAAAAAAATACGGTGCAATCGTTTTATCAACGAGTCAGGATGAAGGACAAACAGCTGCAGTTGAGAGGTCGGCCGAAATTTTGGACGCCAGAGGAATTACAAGTATGTTGGTGATTCCGGGAGATGTGCCCTTGGTAACTGTCGAAGAAATTAAGATAGTTCTTGATTTACATGAAAAAGCTCCCTCAATGACAATTGTACCTGCACAAGACGAACTGGGATCAAACTGTATTGCCCTTTCTCCAACAATCGCTGCCCCATTGCGTTTTGGCCCAAATAGTTACTTCCCCCATTTGGAAACTGCACGTAAACTGGGGCTTAGTTTGCAAACCCCAAAACTTCCTGGGCTAGGTTTGGACATTGATACTCCTAAAGATTTACTAAAGCTATCTCGGCAAACAGTGTGTACAAGGGCACAGGAATATTTACTAAAGAAAAATATTGTGGAACGGTTAAACAACAAATGAAAGAAAAACCTAATTTATAACATTTATTAATGGATTCAGGACACTCAGCTATTAAGGATAAACGTACTTATAAGTTTAGACAGATCCTTGAACAATACGGTGTATATTTAACTCTAGTTATACTGCTGATTATTTCGGCCCTGATCACTCCGAATATGTTTGAAAATGAAACACTTGCCGTCATGTTCCGGCAATGTGCTCAGCTTGGAATAATAGCTATTGGCCAAACTATGGTCATGCTTGTTGCGGGGTTAGATCTTTCTGTAGGGGGAGTCATTGTCATGACTTCAATGCGACTGCCACCATGACATTTTTACCCTCATTCTCTTAGCAGTGGATTGCCAGGCCACTAGAGTACCTTCATCTAGTTGCAAAATCATGGTGTACTGAAATCCAGAAAAAGTCGTCCATTATACTCAACATACAAGATATACTGCTAGTTTTTTTGTTAGGTAATTTGGCTTGACAAATTGTTTTTTTTATAGTAATTTTTTTAAGAAAATTAGTAGTGTATACAATATTAATTAAGTTATATATATAAATTTGATATGCATAAATATATATATAATTGATAATAATTTTTTAAAAAATATGTGACGCATATTTAATTTTGTTTACAATTATTATAAAAATGAAAAAACTAGTTTAGTTGTAGAAAAACTTAGATCATAAATATTGCCTGGGATTTTGGAGGAAAACTCCCCTCTGAGAGAAATGCATTTAGCAAAAAGATTTAATGTAGGAAAGGATGAGTAAGGGAAGCATTAATTGTATTGTCTAATGAAGGCCTTACTTATTCAAAGCATAACTTGGTATAAGAGTTTCAAAATTTTCAATCTTTTTTTGAACTCTTTGACTTCTTAATGGCTCGAAAGAAGTTGTGTGCAGCATCAATCTTTATTTTTCTCGTTGTGTTTTAGAAATCATATATAAAATATAATTTTCATTTAGTCTTCGGAAAATAACATTTGGAATGTCTTAATGATTTTGATGCCTTAACTTTAAAAGATTATGCATGTAGCAATTGATATAGGTGGTACATTTACAGACGCTGTAGCAATAGACGATTATGGAATTATTAAAACAGCAAAATCATCAACTACACACGAAAATCTAACTATAGGTGCAATAAATTCTCTTAAGGCGCTAAAAATAAATTTTAACCAAGTTTCATCTTTCGTTCATGGAACAACTGCTGGTTTAAATGCGTTACTGGAAAGAAGAGGAGGCAAAGTAGCATTGATAACAACAAAAGGTTTTAGAGACATCTATGAAATTGGCCGAGCTAATAGACCTGAAATATATAATTTTAGATACAAGCGTCAAAAAACTCTTTTAAATAGATGTGATATCTTTGAAATTGATGAACGTATTGGTGCAGATGGCTCAATAATTAAGTCCATAAACAAGGAAAAAATCATTAATCTTTTAAAAGAATCTATTAAAAATAAGTATAACTCAATCGCAGTTTGTCTTCTTCATTCATACAGGAATCCTGAACATGAAGAAGAAGTTTACTCAATAATTAATGATGAAATAAATGATCTTCCAATAATATTATCAAGTCATGTCTCCCCTGAATGGCGTGAGTATGAAAGAACTTCAACAACTGTTGTATCCGCTTATATTTCACCTATAATTATAAAATATTTAACTAATCTACAAAATTCATTGAAAAAAGAAGGTATAAATGTTCCAATCCTTATTATGCAATCTAACGGAGGAGTAGTAAGCGCAGACGTTGCGAAAAAGAATCCTGTCCAAACCTTGCTTTCAGGTCCAGTTGGAGGTACAACTGCTGGAGTGACAGTATTTAATGATGTAAAAGATCTATCAAAAAACGGATTAATTTGTATGGATATGGGGGGTACGTCTTTTGATGTTAGTATTGTAATTGATGGGAAAGCACAAATTGAACTTGACTCTAACATTGATGGGCATGATTTGTTAGCTCCTTCAGTAGCTATTCACACAATAGGAGCTGGAGGTGGAAGTGTTACAGGGTTTAAATCAGGCAAAATTAATGTTGGCCCTCGTTCAGCCGGATCTAATCCAGGTCCTATTTGTTATGATCATGGTGGAACAGAACTAACAATTACTGATGCAAATTTAATTCTTGGAAGAATTTCAAAAAAATTAAGTTTTGGTAATAATGTTAAACTTAATTATGAAAAAACATCTGCAAAAATGAATGAATTAGGGAAAAAACTAAAACTAAGTGGAAATCAAGTTGCCGAAGGAATAATAAAAATTGCTGATGGTAATATGTCTAATGCTATAAGAGAATTAACCGTATTTAGAGGACTAGATCCACGTGACTATGCTTTAATGGCATTTGGAGGAGCAGGTCCATTGCATACTGTAGCGCTGGCAGAAGAACTCGAAATTTCTACAGTTGTTGTCCCTGCTAATGCTGGCGTACTCTCAGCTTGGGGTATGCTTCAGGCTGACTATAGGGTTGATAAATCCATTTCTTTTTCTGGATTAATTGGTCAGCTTAATGATAATAAAATTAGGGAAGAATTTGATCGACTATGTGTTAAATCTAAATCTATTCTGGCATTTAATTCTGAAACCAAATTCGTTCATGAATTTAACTATAGTGCCGATTTGAGATATTTGGGGCAAGAATATACTCTTACAATTTCAGTAGATTCATTAAAAAATGATTGGCAACTCAAATTAAGAAGAGATTTTGACAGTGCTTATCTTATAAGATTTGGCCACTGTAATGAAGAAGAAACTGTAGAATTAGTAAATTTAAGAGTTACTTTAATCATGTTCAAAAATAAAATAAATAAAATTGTTAAAAAGTCTTTCACAAGTAATACAAAATTTAGATATGAAAAATTTTGGTCATTAAATCAATGGCAAGATTTGCCAATCTGTAATTATGAGGAAATTAAATTAGGTTCAAAATATGAGGGCCCTCTAATGGTAACTGATAGCAGTTACACTTCTTATATACCTAAAAATTGGAAGCTTAAATTGCATAAACAAGGGCACATGATATTGACGAAAATAAAAAGTTAGTTAAGGATTTTTTATGAAAAATAAAATACCACATAAAAATAACAAAACTTTTACAAACGTAGATCCAATTACTGTTGAGGTGATTCGAAACAGTTTTGCATCTATTGCAAAGCAAATGAACCAAAATTTAGCTAGGTCTGCATACACACCTATAATTTATGAGATGAAAGATTGTTCTGTAGCAATATTTGACAGAAATGTTAATCTTGTCGGACAGTCATCAGGACTACCAGTCTTTCTTGGCACACTCGGTCCAGCAGTTAAAGCAGTTGTTAAAAGCTATAAAATTTCTGAAATAAAGGAAGGTGATATATATATTATTAATGATAGCTATATTGTAGGTAGTCATTTAAATGATATGACAGTTTTATCACCCATATTTTATAAAAATAAATTAATTGGATTTGGAGCTACCAAAGCTCACTGGATGGATATTGGAGCAAAAAGTCCCAGTTCAGCAACGGATTCAACCGAAATTTATCAAGAAGGTTACAGGCTAGGACCTACAAGAGCATTTAAAGGAGGTAAACCAGAAAAGGATATTATTGATTTCTTGATGCGAAACTCGAGACTTCCGAAATCAATCTGGGGAGATTTACAAGCACAAATTGCAGCTTGTAGAACAGGTGAACGCGAGATGAAAAAGCTTTATAAAAAATATGGGACGGACTTAATTGATTCTGCCAGTGTTTCAATATTTAATCAAAATGAAAATGCTGAACGACAAGCTGTTAAAAAAATGCCAAATGGCCGGTGGAAGGCTGTTGGATCATTAGATTCATGGGGTCCTGGTGGAGATCCTGTTAAAGTAGTTACCACATTAACTATAAGTGGGCAAGAAATGCATGTAGATTTGACAGGATCTAGTGACCAAACTCCAGGATGTCTAAACTGCGGTCTTCAGCAAACAATAGCCGGAATAAGACTAGCATTTAAATTTGTAATAGAACCCCAGATCGATGTAAACGAAGGATCATTTAAGAATTTAAAAATCACAGTTCCTGAAAGATCAGTGTTTGATGCCAGAGAACCAGCAGCATGCCAACATTATTACCCACACATTGGTCTTATGATTGACTTATTTTTAGATGCATTATCAAATGCAGCTCCAGATGCTGTTATCGCAGGACAGCCTGGAGATGCAATGAATATAATGATAACTGGGAAACACACAGATAGCGAAGAGCTTTTTGTTTCAGGAGAAGCAACAGGCATTGGCTGGGGAGCATTTAATGGAAGTGATGGGTCCAATGGCATGATGACATACGGAGGAGGAGACCTAAAAAACTTTCCAATTGAAGTACAAGAGTATAGGTTCCCATTAAGAATTCATGAGTATCGACTTCGCCCAAATTCGGGGGGTGATGGGCGATGGAGAGGTGGACTTGGGCTTATAAGAAAATACGAAGTCTTAAAAGATTCACGATTGTCTACATGGTTTGAGAGGACGAAAACTACTGGTCAAGGACTCTTAGGAGCGGGAAATGGGAAACCAGCCGAAGTATTAGTGGAAGAACCAAATGGCAAAAAATGGAATGCTCTAAAATGTGCTGATGTGGCTATAACTGCTGGCACGAATATTACTGTAAAAACAGGGGGAGGAGGGGGATTTGGGTTGCCCGAAAAACGATCAAAAAATGCCATAATAGAGGATAAAAAACAAGGTTATGTAAACTAATCCAATTTTTTTATATTTGGAAAGATACTTTTTGCTTTTTAACACAACTTGAAAAATTTTTTAAAAATTATGCTTCAGGATAAATCATTATGAGTGGTAAGAAAATCTTAATTTTAAATCCGAACGGAACAAATATTTATGATGATGTAACACTTGAAGTCGCAGAAACGGCAGTGTCGTCTGATACCAGTGTAACTGTTCGTAACCTTTCAGGAAGTGTTCCCAAAACTGCTTTCCTTCCTGCTACATCAGTTTTAATGAACCAACTACTCACTGCGGTAGTAGATGCAGAGAAAGACGGATTTGACGCTGTAGTTATTGCTTGTTGTTCAGACCCAGGTCTACAAGATGCCAAAGATTTAGTATCTATTCCAGTAACTGCTCCCATGGAAGCTGCAGTTTATACTGCTGCGCCTATTGGAAGACTCGGAATTATTGCTCCAAGAATAGAATCTGGAGAAGATGAAAATCTCCCTTCCAATTCCAACTGGGTACGTAAATTAATTCACCAATACGGAGTTTCACACAATTTTGCAGGAGTTAGATTTGCTCCAACTCCACATCCATCTGCTAATGAAACAGAAAGATTACTTAAAGAAGATTTGAGTGAATTATGTAGAATTGTTCGAGAAGGTATGTCAAAATCTTTAGATGAAAAAGGAATAAATGAAGCAAAGTACGCCTGTGATGAAGACGATGCTAAAGTCCTTTTCTTCGCTTGTACTATATGGAGTGGCCTTCTAGATAAGGTTCAAAATAGTGTGTCTGCTAAAATTCTTGATCCTGTCAAGAATACAGTAAATTTTGCAGAAATGCTGGCGAAAATTTAAAAACTTTTTTATATCAGAAATCGATAACTGTGTTTCAAAATTCCCATATGTTAACTAAATTTATAATTGACTTGATTTTTATTTGATATTCCTTTGCTTGATTTCAAGCTTACTTTATATTTTAGTAAAAAATATAACAAATAAATTATTTCTAATCTTTATTACTTTTGAGGTAAAAATAACTCGGGTTAAATCTTAAAAATTGTCATGACGAATGATGATTACTGAGATTCTATTTATAGTGTGAAACAAATGTTAAAATGAGTGGGAGTTTATGTGTTGTATTATTTGTAAATCTATAAAACAAAAATGGTGGGAGACATTCATAAAGATTTATTTCATCAAATGGTACACCGTTTTGTTTGTTACAGGTTTGAAGCAAAAAAAATCATTTTAGTAATTAACAAAATTTTTGAAATATTTCCAAATTATTAAACTTTTAATCTAAGAGGTAAGATGAAATTTATAAAATATTTATTGTTTGTTTACGTTATTGTTTGTGTAAATTCAAATATTTATGCAAAGGATCTGGTTATTGGAATTGGTGGTGATATCGAAACTTTTGATGTTTGTTGTGCTAATTTCATTCAATCACACCATGCGCTTTACGCGGTGTATGAACCTCCTGTAATTTACCCTACGGTAAAAACTAGCAGCGGAGCTTTGGTTGGAGACGCAACTGACTTGGATGGAACTGTTTTTGAGTCATGGAAAGCACATAGTGATGGATTGACTTATACTATAAAAATTAGAAAAGGTCTTACGCTGCAAAATGGCAAACCAATCAATTCAGACTTGGTTCGCTACATGTTTGAGAGAAATTTGAATACTCCAGGTGGGGGAGCATGGTTATTAAAAAACATAGCATTTGTTACTAAACCACCTGAAATAATTGATGATTATACAATTAGGTTGATTGGAGATAAACCTAGTCCAATGGTTATGAGTTCCATGTATATGACAAGTTCTTCAATGATTGATCCAGAAATTGTTAAAGAACATGCAACTAGTGATGACCCATGGGCTACAAAGTGGATGACAAGAAATATAGCTGGTGGAAGTGGACCATACAAGCTTGTTAAGCACATACCGGATCAAGAAGTAGTTTTTGAAGCATGGAATGGTTATAAGGGTGATAAAGCAAAAATTAAAAGAATGATTTGGAAAATTATTCCATCTCCTGCCCAAAGAGCTTTATTACTTAAAAGTGGAGTTATAGATATTGCTGAAGGACTTGGCGAAGAGGAGTTTAAATCTCTTAAGGGAGCTAAAGGAGTAAAAATTATTACTGCTCCATCTGGGAATCTGATTTATTTAGGAATGAACAGTTCAATACCTCCATTTAATGATGTTTTAGTAAGAAGAGCAGTGTCTTATGCAGTAGACTATAATGATATTCTTAAAAATGTATATAATGGAGATGCTAAGCGCTTATGGGGACCTTTTTCAGGAACTAATAGCTTTTCTTTAGGTGATAAAGCAGGATATAGAACAGATACTGCAAAAGGTAAAAAACTTTTGGGATCTAGTAGTTATAAAGGTGAAATAGTTACAATTTCAATAGATTCATCTAAAGCTGATAGAGAATTATTAGCTGTTAGAATCCAATCTTCAATGAGATCAATTGGAATGAAAGCTGAAATTGAGAAACTGACACCTGCAGTTTACTCTGAGAGAAAAGTTGGTAAAAAACTTCAAATGACTATAGACGGAATGAATGCTTGGATCGATGATCCAAACTATTCATTATCGCTCACACTAGAATGTGGCGTTTATGGAAATTATATGGATTATTGTAATAAAGAAGTAGATTCAATTATTAAAAACGGGTGGGCAGAAACTAATTTAGAAAAGCGCAGGGCAATGTTTGAACGAGCTCAGAAATTAATCATTGACGATGCACCTTGGGCTTTTATTGCTCAACCTAATTTTAAATTAGCCATGAAAAAAGGATTGGGTGGTTATGTTCACTATGCCAACGAAATCCCAAGATACCATCACTATTACTGGGAATAGTTTCCTTCAATAAATTCTCTCTTCCAATTAGATTGGATACCTTTATAAAAGGTATCCAATCTCCCTTACTCAATACAAAACATGCGAATTGTAGCCTATGTATTTCATAGACTAATTATTTTATTACTGGCTGTTTTTGGTGTTTCTATAATTACTTTTGTTGTTACTCGAGTATTGCCTGGAAACCCAGCTTATCTAATAGTTGGGGTTCAAGCAGATCAATCAACTGTCGATGCGGTAATTGATAGATTAGGACTAGACAAACCAATACTTGAGCAGTACTGGTTATACATGAAACAGTTACTATTAGGAGATTTTGGAACAAGTTGGAGAACTGGTAATCCAGTGAGCTTTGATCTCAGTTCAAGATGGCCTGCTACATTAGAATTGGCATCAATTGCAATGATTTTTGCGATTATGTGGGCTATTCCTTTGGGACTATTTTCATCAATTAGAAAACGCTCATTTTCTGATTATCTTGCAAAATTTCTTTCAGGTTTGGGTGTAGCTATTCCTGAATTCTGGTTAGCAACACTGCTAATTTTAGTTTTCTTCGCAGGATTCGAAATCGCTCCAGCTCCAATAGGTAGAATTATGCATGCCTCGCCACCAGAATCCATTACAGGTATGTACATTATTGATTCAGTCATAACAGCAAATTGGGAATCATTTTACGCTTCAGTTGCTCAAATCATTCTACCTGCTTCTACTTTAGCTATCACTATTGGTGCACCTCTGCTAAGGGTTACAAGAACTTTTATGAATGAAGTCCTTGAATCTCAATTTATACGATCAGCTAGAGCAATGGGCATCCCAAAAATGTCAATAATTTTCCGACATGCTTTTCCAAATGTTTTACTACCTGTTTCAACAATGATTGCAGTTTTGTATGGATATTTATTGGGTGGAACTGTTCTAGTAGAATTTGTATTTTCTTGGCCTGGAATGGGTAAATACGCTATTGATTCTATAAATTCTTCAGATTATGCACCTGTGATGGCTGTTGTTGTGTTAAGTGCAACTAGCTATTTATTGGTCTATCTTTTAACAGATCTTTTACATTTTGTTGTTGATCCCCGTACTAGATAATTATGATTCAAAATTTTATTAAATTTAAATTTAAAAATAAAAAATTAAATACCATCATAAGAAACATATCTCAATTCTTAAAAACTCCTTCTTATTTTTGTCTAACTTTAATTATTTTTTTGGCAATCTTTGGGCCTTTTTTTGTAGGCGACCCACTAGAAATAAGCAATGGTCCAAGATTGAGTGCCCCGTCATTGGATTTTTTGTTTGGTACTGATCAATATGGTATGGACATTTTATCTAGAGTTGTAAATGGGGCTAGGATTGACTTGTTTACTGGATTTACTGCCTCATTTATAGCGGCTTCTATTGGAATGCCTCTTGGAGCATTTGCTGCATATAAAAAGGGAGTTTGGGATCAAATTCTCTTGCGTACCTCAGAATCATTTCAAGCTTTTCCGGTTCTAATTTTAGCAATGGGTACAATTGCAGCAATTGGTTCAAGTATGGGCAACATTATTTTTGTAATTGCCATAGTGAATGTCCCAGTATACATCAAGTTAACTAGATCATCAGTAGTTCCAATTTTAGAAAAGGATTTTATACATGCAGCCCGTTGTGCAGGTAAATCCGATTTTAAAATATTATTTAAACACATCCTTCCAAATGTTTCTCCAGTAGTTATTTCGCAATTTTCTGTTAACTGTGCTTGGGCCATTCAAATTTTGGCTGCATTAAGTTTTGTTGGATTAGGTGTTAAACTCCCTACTCCTGAATGGGGGGCAATGGTGAGAGGCGGATCTGATTATATACTTTATGGTCAATGGTGGGTGTCTATATTTCCGGGAATAGCCATACTTTTAACAGTTCTTACACTAAATTACGTATCTGATATTATCGGAGAAAAATATAAAATTTAATTCAAAATATTTTGAAAGATAATTCTAGAATAATATGGTTAATCACAAAAACGAATTTATTGAACTAAACAATGTAAAACTTGTTATCTCTAGCAAAAATAAAAAATTATATCCTCTTCAGGGAGTAACCTTTTCAATTCCGCATAATACAAAAGTTGCTCTAGTAGGAGAATCTGGTTCAGGGAAAAGTTTAACCGCTGCTTCTATAATAGGTATGCTTCCAAGCAATGCAGAAATAATTGAAGGTAACATTTTGATGAATGGTTCTAATATTGTTAATTTGTCAGAAAAAGAATTCCAACAAATTCGGGGAAAAGAAATTTCAATTATTTTTCAAAATCCTAAGGAATCATTAAATCCTATAATTTCAGTTGGTAATCAAATAGCTGAAGTAATTCGTGTTCACGAAAAGATAAGTCGTAAAGAAAGTATTAATAAGGCAATTCAATCCCTTGAACTTTTAGGTATTTCATCTCCAGCCAAAAGATTTGAGGATTTTCCTCATCAATATTCCGGTGGTATGGCACAGCGGGCAGTCCTTGCAATGGCAATGGCATGCCGCCCTTCTTTATTAATCGCTGATGAACCTACAAGTGGATTAGATGCTACACTTCAACAGCAAGTTTTAGAATTATTATCGAACCAAGTACAAGAGCAAGAATCTTCTCTTTTACTTATAACTCATGATATTAGTGTTGTTGGAGCAACATGTGAGCAAGTTGCTGTCATGTATGGCGGTAGAATAATGGAATTCGGAGATACCAAAACAATACTTAATAATCCTGTTCACCCTTATACTATCAAATTGATTGAATCTTTTCGACGTTCAAAAAACAATCGCATGACTACCATACCAGGTTCTGTGAAACCACTAGTTGATGAGTTAAAGGGGTGTCCATTTGCCCCTCGATGCTATAAGGCAGAAAAAGACTGTTATAATCAATTACCATCACTAAGTTTTGTGAAAAAAAGATTCGTAGCTTGTTCAAAATTATGACCCTTTTAAAAGAAACGTAATATGTTAGGGGAAATTAATAAAAATTATCTTCTTCAAGTAAAAAAGCTAAGCAAGGTATTTGAAATTCGAGATGCTGCTCTACGTAAAAGAACTATTAAAGCAGTTGATGGCGTTAGTTTTGTAATAAATAATAAAGAAACTTTTGCAATTGTTGGAGAGTCAGGTTCAGGGAAATCAACGATTGGTAGAATATTATTAGGTTTAACAAATAAAACAGCAGGTGAAATATTTTTTGATGGTAAACCACTGCAAATTCAAAATCATAAAAATTCTATTCCTTTGCGAAGAAGACTACAAATTGTTTTTCAAGACCCTACCGCATCTTTTGATCCTAGGTTGAAGATTTTGGATAGCCTTTTGGAATTTTTGGAATTGAGGCAAGGGCTTAATAGTGAAGATCAGATCAGGCTAGCCAAAGAATTGGTGGTGGAGGTAGGTTTGGACACTGAAATGATAAATCGTAAGCCATCTGAGATGAGTGGTGGGCAGTTGCAAAGACTTAATATTGCTCGTGCATTAGCTAGCGGTCCGGATCTAATATTTCTTGATGAACCTACATCATCTCTTGATGTTTCTATTAGGGGCCAAATAGTAAATTTACTTCTTGAAAAACAGGAAAAATATGGCATTACTTTTCTATTAGTTGCTCATGACCTAAGAGTTGTAGCAGTCATGGCAGACCGTGTGGCAGTAATGTATCTAGGGCAATTTGTTGAAATTTGTGAAAAAGAGAAAATTTTTTCAAACCCCCTACATCCCTATACTAGAGGTCTGATTCAAGCAGCTAGAATTGATGATCTTGGTTTAAAAAAAAATAATAATCTTGTTCGGTTAAGTGGTGAATTAAAAGAAGATGATATCAAATCGGCAGGATGTAGATTGACTTCAAGGTGTCCTTTTTATGAATCAAAGTGTAATATGCATCAAGATATTATTGAACTCAGACCTGGTCAATGGGTGAGATGCTGGAAGGCATTAGAAGTTGAAAATTCGAATAGTAATCAAATAAAGGAATAAATGTTTTAAATTAGGTTTAAATTTTTATAAATAATTATATTAGAAAACTATGACGACAAATAAAATTAAAATAGGGGCTTTCCTTCCAAGTGCTGGCGAATTTCCGAGCAAATATGGTGTAAATAATATGGCAACCAGACTGGAAGAACTTGGTTTTTCATCTTTATGGGTGTCTGATCACATTCTGATGCCCAAAATTATCAAAGCAGATTATCCTTTTGCTAAAGATAGGAAAGCGACTTGGAATACTAATATTCCATGGTATGATTCGTTAATATTACTTTCGATGGCTGCTGCCGTAACTAAAAAAGTTAAATTAGGAACTGCAGTACTAGTTTTACCACTTCGTCATCCTATAATTTTTGCTAAACAGGCAGCAACAATAGACGAGCTTAGCAAAGGTCGTCTTGTACTGGGTATTGGAGCGGGATGGCTTTCTGATGAATTTGATGCCTTAAATGTAGATTTTAAGACACGTGGTAAAAGATTTGAAGATTGGATTAAAATTTCAAGAAATTGCTGGACAGGAGCTCCCAAAGCTTTTGGTGGAGAGCACTATACTTTGCCAGAAGGATTCTTGACATTACCTAAACCATACAAAAATGATATACCATTTTTAGTTGGGGGACACAGTAAATATGCCTTGAAAAGGGCCGCAACTCTTGGGAATGGATGGTTGCCTCAACAGTCAGCACTTTCTATTGAACCTTCTGAATTAATTGAACCTATTAATTTAATGAGAAAAGAGGCAGTATCGGTAGGAAAAGATCCAGAAAAGTTGACAATCGTTTTACGTATTAATCAGTCAGCAAATTCTACAAAAATTATTGCTGATAATCTTAATTCACTTAGTGAAGTCGGAGTAAATGAAATAATTATAGATATAGATTGGTCAAAAAATTCTACACTGGAAAGAACAGCTGATCTTCTTTTAAACTTATAAAATAAGTAAATTTCTTTTAAAAAAATTATCAATTAAGATCTGGGACTGAGCCTTGACGGGGGTCAGAGTAATCCTGAATTCGAAATACTTTATCTTTTCTACAATAAACTCTGATCATTGCATGAGTTTCCATTTCTTTACCTGTTGATTTGTAAAATCCGCGAAAAACACACTGCTGAATAAATCCACCACGAATAGGAAAAATATTGCACTCATCAATTGAAAAATTATCTATTTCTGATGCAACCCATTTTGCTGATTCTAATGAATGATGCCTGTTTCTTTCTAATTGATCGTAATTATGCCAAACTACAATGTCATCACTGTAAATATTTTCAATAGCTTTTAGATCTTTTTCTTCAAAAGCTCTTTTTAGTTCATATGCTATATCAACAATCTTTTTTTTACTAATCATATTCACTTAATGATCATGTAAATGACCTATGTCATTTAAATTGTCATGTTCACAGCCTCCATCAGATTGTAGTTTTGCTGAAGCTTTTTCAACAGTAACAAAATCTTCATGATATTGATTTAATTTTTCTCCTCCATTTTCAGTTACAACTACGACATCTTCGATCCTTGCACCAACACGACCTGGCCAAAATATTGAAGGTTCTATAGTAAATGTCATTCCCACTTCCAGTGGTGTATCATCTTCTTCTGAAATGAAAGGGTATTCATGTACATCCAGTCCGATACAATGACCTGTTCTATGTCTAAATTTATCGCCATACCCAGCATCCTCTATAACTTTTCTAGTAGCACGATCTACATCGCTTGCTAAAGCACCAGGGCGTACTGCGGATAATCCTTGTTTAGCAGATTCAATTACTATTTCATAGACTTCTTTAAGTTCAGAATCTGATTCACCAACAGAAAGTGTTCGTCCAAAATCAGAGCAATATCCTTTAATAATTGCTCCAAAATCAAAAAGTAGAGAACTTCCTTCAGGAATTACATTATTTTTTTCACGATCACTTGCATCTCTGTTAGTAGAAGGCCCCATAGCCCATACTGCTGTGTCAAAAGATACACCTCTAGATCCTTCAAGGTTAAGAAGATGATCCAGTTCTTCTGAAATTTCTCGTTCATTTTCTGCTTCTACGACTGTATTTGTAATTTTTTCCATAGAATTATCAGCAAGCAGACATGCTTCTCTGATAAGAGAAATTTCTTCATCGGATTTTTTTCTGCGCATTGGATTTGTTAGCGACATTCCATTTTGAATAATTCCTCTTGAATATTCACTGATTTTCAAAGTAGTCTCAGCCCACGTGCGCTGTTCAACAGCTATTTTTTTTAATGGTCCAAAATCTTTAATTATCTTTTCAAAAACAGCACTCCCATCATCCGTTTCCTTAATAATAATTTTTTCACCAGTAGCTCCATGCGGCATATCAAATTCAGCAACCATTCTAGGTAGAACAAATAATGGGTTTTTAAATGGCCGAAAAAAAGCTCCACAAACCCAACCATGTGTATAAGAAATATTTCCAAAGGTTGGCTTTCTTCTCAATGTACCAGTTAAATATTCTAGGTCAGAAGAAGGAGGGCAAAAAAATAAATCACAGTTACTCTCAATCATCCTATTGCTAAGTTCCAATTGCCTTTTTTGGTATGTTTCATCAATAAAAGTTTTCATAAAAACTCCAAATAATTTTGTAATTTAGATTTAAAGATATAATAATTATTTCTTTATCTTTTAAAATTTAAATATTTTAAAGAAGCCAATTTAATAAAACTAAAATTATAAAATAATATATCGTTAATATATCTATTGATAGATGTATCATATTATAAATAATAATATTGTCAACATTATTTTATAATATATTGATAGCTGGTAGAAACAGATTGTCTCAGAACATTGCCAGTCTCTATCGCTACATATGGCAAATCTATATTAATTTTAGGGGATAAAACTATATTTGCGTACAATTTTATTTTGGCCCCTCTAAAACCTTGTTCAACTCAATTCAGGATCACAGTTTCTGTTTATGTGCTTGTGGCTATTATCAAAAAAAAGAAAATAGATACATCTACATAGTGCTAATACTTACATCACTCCCGCTGATCAACTCACTGGCAGAGATAACAAAATACATGAAGAAAGGAGGAAAAAGATTCATGTGGCCAGACTAAAAAGGAAACATAATGTTCTCAGAGATGAGATCAAACTAAACAAACTTGAGTATAAACTGACTAGTCAAAAGTTGTACTCTTACCAATTTTAAACGACCCCCTGTTTTTTGGGGTTTCAATTGAACCACAACAAAATCTAGAATGACACGGGAAGCATTGACTGTTAATATTAAAGGTGTTTAAGTCAAAAGGAAAATAAAAATAATATTTTGCGCTTGTTTGCTGAAGAATACTATTAAGATATAAGAAAAATCAAGGTGTACATGGGAAAAGATATAATCAAAATAGAAAATATAAAAAAATATTTTAACGAAATACTAGTATTAAATGATGTATCCTTAAAAATACAAAGATCTAATGTGGTTGTCATTTGTGGACCAAGTGGATGCGGTAAAAGCACCTTACTAAGATGTTTAAATGGGTTAGAAGATTTGAACTCTGGAGATATTATCATAAATGATAAATCAATCTTAGACAAAAAAAATCTAAGAGCAATCCGACTCGAATTAGGTATGGTTTTTCAGCAATTTAACTTATTTCCTCATAAAACTGTATTAGAAAACATTATTTTATCTCCAATTATTAATCTAGGAATTAACAAAGATGAGGCTATAGTGATAGGCCAAAAATTACTAGAGAGAGTTGGTATTCTTCAAAAGGAAAATGAATTTCCCTCCTCACTATCCGGAGGACAACAACAGCGTGTTGCTATAGCAAGAGGATTAGCTATGCAGCCAAAAATAATGATGTTTGATGAACCAACATCAGCTCTTGACCCTGAAATGATAAAAGAAGTCTTAGATGTAATGATAGAATTGGCTCATGATGGAATGACAATGATAGTAGTAACTCATGAAATGGGTTTTGCTAAAGAAGTGGCCAATAAAATAGTTATGATGGATGAAGGAAGAATAATAGAAGAAAATGAACCAAATGAGTTTTTTGGTAACCCCAAAAAAGATAGAACAAAACATTTCCTAAGTAAAATTTTAAATTAGAAATTATATATGGCTTATACTTTTCATTTTGAAGTATTCGAAACTTATTGGACTTGGATTGCCAAAGGACTTTGGATAACTATTTACATATCTATAATTTCGATGTTCTTTGCTCTTATAATAGGACTGATTATTTCAATTTTCAGATTATCAAGAATAAATATTTTAGTTATTTTCAGTAAAACTTACATAGAAATCTTTAGGGGAATCCCGTTATTTGTTTTCATAATATGGTTATATTATGGATTAGCTATGGTGTCAGGAATAAACTTTGAACCCATAACTGCAGGAGTAATTTGCTTGTCTATGCAACACGGCGGATATCTTGCTGAGATATATAGAGCTGGTATACAGGCTGTTGCGAGAGGTCAATGGGAGGCATCATTTAGCTTAGGGTTCTCTATTATAAATACTTTTGCAAGAATTATTTTTCCTCAAGCAGTTAAAATTATAATCCCACCTATTGCAAATATGTTTATTGGATTATTGAAAGATTCTGCATTAGTATCAATTATTGGCGTTAATGAACTAATGAGACAATCACAAATTGCGACATCATTAACATTCAGACCATTTGAGTTTTATACAGTTACTGCACTAATATATATTGTTTTGACTTTATGTTTATCTCAAATAGCAAAATTTCTTGAATTGAAAATGAAAAATGAGTAATATCTTTTAAATACTCTTTTGGGATAATCCTTACTCCTTGTTTTTAATATATTTTACTCCAACAAATTAATTTAGTAATCAACAGTTTTTTTAAGAGATATAGATCATAAAAGAGAATTATTAATATTCTGTCTAATTAGTGTAATCTATAGGCATTGACTAAATAACAAATTCATAGGCATTTTTTAATTAAATTTGCCTATCGACTCTATTTATAGTAAGTTTTCTAAAGGATCACAATATTACAAAAAGATACTAATATATATCAAATTTAATACACAATAATATAATTTCAATATTCAAAAGATCCAATCTATAAAAAAGAATCATAATATTAATATTTCATATTGTAAATAATGATGAAAATTCAATTTCAATTTGAAAATAAATCTTACACAGCTAATTCCGGAGAGAGTGTCGCTTCTGCTTTGATATCAAACAAAATTTTTGAAATAAATAACAGTATGTCAAGAAGAGGTGTATTTTGCGGAATGGGTGTCTGCCATGAGTGTTTGGTAGAAGTCAATGGAGAAAATAATGTAAGAGCATGTATGAGAAAATTAGATAGTAATGCAATTATTTTCAAGCAAAAGCAAGTAATAATAAAAAAGTTTAAAAATGATACTTCATACCAGAAGAAAGGTAGCGACAAATACTATCCCGACTTGTTGATTATTGGTGGTGGAATTGGAGGCCTTAGTGCGGCTTTAGCTGCCAGTAATTGTGGAGTAAATACTGTTTTAATTGATGACCGAGAAAAACTTGGTGGGCAATTTTGTAAACAACCAACAATTAATGAAAATTCAAAATTTGATGACCAAGTTATATTTGGTGAAAAATTAATAAATAAGGTTATTAAAAATGGAGTGAGCATTTTTACAAATACATCTGTGTTTGCAATTTTTGAAAAAAAAGAAATTTTAGCCATAAAAGACAATGTATTAATTACATTTATACCTAAAAAAATAATTTTTTCTACTGGAGCCTATGAAAGAGGATACCCTTGTAAAGGATGGACCTTGCCCGGTGTTATGACTACCGGTGCAATGCAAAGTTTGCTAAAAGGATATAACGTTCTTGCAGGGAAAAAAATTCTTATGTGTGGTAATGGTCCTTTTATTCTTCATGTTGCTAAGGAGTTAAAAAAAGCAGGAGCTAAAATTGTTGCAATTAGTGAGAAGTCAAATAAACCTACAATATTAGACTATAAAATATTGTTTCACTTGTTATTAAATTCCTTCAAATTATTCATTAAGGGTATAAGATATTTATTTTTTATAAAGTTTAATAGAATCCCTATATTTTACAGTTACGAAATATCTAGTATTGAAGAAAACACCTATGGCCTTACTGGAACTATAATGACCACTGGTGGAAATGATCATAAATCTTTTGAGGTTGACTGTATTTGTTTAGGATATGGATTCAACTCTTCTAACAATATGCTGAGATATCTTAATTGTAAACATGATTATAACAGTGAATCAAATTGTCTAGTTACCTTTAGATATGATGATCTGCAAACTACGGTTAAAGATATTTATGCTATTGGGGACTGTGTAAAAATAAGTGGAGCTCAAGTTGCTGAACTAGAAGGAAATATATCTGGGTACAATGTAGCAGAAAGCTTAGGTTATGAAATAAATCCAGAATACTTACAAGAGAAAAAAATATGTGAAAGTAAATTAGAAAAACTAGAAATATTTCAGAACAATCTGTGGAAGCTATATAAAAGTAATAACTATAATTTAGCTAACTTAGATAAAGAAGTTGAAATTTGTAGATGTGAAGGCATTAAATATTCTACTTTGGAAAATGCTCTAGAAAATGGTTTCACAAGCATGAGTGAGTTGAAACTAAAAACCAGAGTAGGAATGGGCCCTTGTCAGGGACGCTATTGTGGTCAGATTGTGTTAGACATTTTGAAACATAATTATGGTGTCCAAATTAACGAATCTGATTTTTTCACTCCCAGAATTCCTTTCATGCCTTTAAACATCGAAAACTTAATGGAATTGGTTCGTGATGAATAGCAATCGTAAATCTTTAGAATGTGATTATGTTGTTATAGGTGGGGGCATTGTAGGTGGGTGTATTTCTTATTATTTGTCGGGCAAAAATAAAGAGGTGATTTGTATTGATAGTGGTGAATTTAGTGGAAGTAATTCTAATGCAGGTAGTATCCATGTTCAGCTTCAAAGTAGAAACTTTCGATTAAATCCTCATTTGATAGATAATTTAATGGAAAATCTTCCTTTCTATAAAGAGGCTGTAAATGCATGGGACAGACTCCGTTTAATGTTAAATGTAGACTTGGAATTAAGAGTAAATGGTGGCTTAATGGTTGCTGATAATGAAGAACAATTAGAATTTTTGTATAAGAAATGCCAAGAAGAAAAGGCTGCAGGTTTAGATGTGGAAATAATAGAAAGTAATAAAATTAAGAAACTTTATCCTTTTTTAAGTAATAAAGTTGTTGGTGCAGAATTTTGTGCTCACGAAGGGAAACTTAATCCGCTGGTTGCAAACAAAAGCTTACAAGAAGTTAGTCTTCGAAGTGGAGTTAAAATAATGAAATGTGAGACTGTGAATCATATTGAATTTAAAAATAATGAGTATTGCATTAGAACTAATTTGAGAGAATATTTTTGTGAAACAGTTATTATAGCTGCTGGATCAGGAAGTGGTAAATTAGCTGAATGCCTGAATTTTAATATCCCAACTATTGCTGAACCGCTACATATGAATGTCACAGAAAAAGTCAGTATGTTTATACCTATTTTAATACAGCACGCTGAGCGTTCAATAACTTTGAAGCAAATTTCAAGTGGAAATATAATTATCGGGGGGGGGTGGCCTGCAAGAATAGAAGAAGAAAGTAATAAGATAAAAATAAAAAAGGAAAGTTTGTTTGGGAATTTAACGACAGCTGTTAATCTAGTACCATCAATAGGAAAACTAAGACTTTACCGAACATGGGGAGGAATAAACCCTATTACGGATGGAAATTCTGTTTTAGGGAATATGAAGGGGCATGAAAATGTGTTTTTTGCTATTCCAGGTGACGCGGGTTACACTCTAGGTCCATTATGTGCGGAAGTAATAGTAGATTTAATTAACAGCAAAAGAAATGAATTTTATAGTAGTAAATTTTCTCCAGAAAGATTCTTAAATAATCACAAAAAGATGATTATAGAAAACTAAATGCTTTATATAGTTGATTCTAGTCGAGTATTAATTGGAAGTTCTGAAACTGATGCAGTACTGGGGAGAGATAAAATATAGGCAACAGTATATGCTATTGTTTCTGGTTTTAATCTATCTTTAGAAGCAGTAACTCCTGGTATTCCCTTTAGAAGGTTTGTATCAACAGCACCCGGACATATGGCTGTAACTCTAATCCCATCATCCCAACCCGCATTTCTAGTTGCATGACTCATAGATATTAAAGCGTGCTTAACCATGGAATAACCAACTGAAACCGATTCCCTATATCTTTTGCCATCTGTCGAGGCGATATTAATTATGCGCCCATTATTTGTCTTTTTAATGTGTGGTAAACATAATTTTGTTAAATAAAATGGTGCAACTACATTGACTTTCCAGAGTTCATTTAATTCTTCTATTTCACCTTCATCAAATGAAACAATTTTTAATATACCAGCATTGTTAATTAATCCATCAATTTGACCAAATCTTTTTATTGTATTGTCTACCCAACTATCTATAGTATTTAATTCTGTGGCTTCAAACTTGTTAACTATATAATTTTGAGATTTACATTTTGAAAGTAATTTTTTTGTTTTTTCTATATTTCTTACGCCCAAAGACAAACTGTATCCCTCATTAAGTAAAAATTTTGCTATAGCTAAACCTATTCCGCTAGATGCACCAGAAATTAAAATGACTCTATTTTCTGGTTTAAGAATTTTTGAGTATTGCATAGTTTATTTTAAACATGATAGGCTATAATATCTCTAGTCGCTTCAAGAATTTTCACAAAATAACTTCCATACTTAGCCAAGTAATTCCAATAAATCAAAACATTACTCCGAATATAAACAAAACTTCTTATTAATTTTATAAAATGAAATATAAGTTTTACTTAATATGGACTCATTATAAAGTAAAGGATGGGCTATTTAATAATAAAATTTATGTGATTAAAAATATCTATAATCTTCTTTAAAAAAATTATATATAAACCTCTAAGAGTTTTATATTTTTATTTAAGAATTTAAATATCACCCTTTGCTTAAATATAAATTATATTAGTTAAATTTTGTAAATACTTTTAGCGAAAGTATATGTCATTCATGGCAATAGCATTAAATAAACTTTTTAAATACATTTTACATTCATAATAAATTTTAACTAAATGATTGTGCCAACAATCGTGGAGGCACTCTAAATCTACTTGATACATCCCTTAATTGTTCTCTTTCCGTGGTTATCTCCGATAACTCATTAAACACCAAGACAGTTGCCGGCAAGCATTGAGCATTATATCTTGCTGCTTGAGATTCTACATACCCTCCTGCATCAAGGAATGCCACGTGCTCACCTCTAACTAAAGGCGGCATCTTTCTATGTTTACCTATTTCATCAGAATTACATAATGGTCCAACAATATCTACAGTTTCAGTGGCCTCTCTTTCAGTATTTTCGACAGGAACAGCGTGATAATACCAATCTAAAATTGCAGCCCATGATAAATGGTTAGTAGATAAATCTAAATTTACCCATTTCTTTCTGTCTCCCTGCTTAACTGCTCCGACCGTACCAACAGCAACTCCGCAAGGGCCAGAAATCAACCTGCCGGGCTCAATTCTCAATTTAGGCAATGGCAAATTATATTTGCCCGCCTCTTCACCAATCACCTCAGATATTCTTTTTGCATAATCTATATATTTTGGTGCATTTTCATCGTCTATTTGGCTGTTTGGACCAGTGCCATACCATCTCCCATATGTCCATCCGCCACCAATATCAATACAAGGAGGGGTCCAACCTGTATTTTCTTTTATGTAGTGGGACCAGGTTACCATTTCGCGAGCCATTACCGCAAATGGCTCAACTTCATTGGTCATTCTACTTAAATGAAAATGAGTTTCTTTCAGATGAATATTTTCTAACTGCTGTGCACTTTTAACTATTTCAACGGTTTGCTCTCTTGACATCCCCCACTTAGTACTATCAGACTGTTCTTTTAACGTTCCAGGTCCATGCATAAATACACCAGTTTTATCTGCTAGTGAATCTAAATCTAAAGCTAATCTTATTCCAATTTCTACTGATTTGTTTAATTTTGTAGAAAAATCAGAAATCCTTGTCAACTCGTCCATAGAATCTATATTTATGCATAAGCCATTTGTGATGGCCATTTCTAATTCTTCATCTTGCTTATTAGATCCGTTGAGGACTAACATTTTTGGATTTGTTCCTGCTAAAAGTGAAATATACATTTCGTTTACTCCAAAACAATCACCTCCGCCACCTTCCTGATTCATAATATGTCTGAGCGCCAATGAATTGTTGGACTTATTTGCATAAAGTATTTCCACTTCTCCATTATAATTGTCTGTAAATGCTTTCTTGAATTGTCTAAATGATTGTCTAAATTGTGATTCACTAATTATAAGCAAAGGAGAACCATACTCTTTAACTAATTCTTCTACATCACAATCTTCTACCCATAAATTACCATTATTTCCTATTCCAACAAAATCACTGTAACTTAATTTGTAATCCTTAGGTGCTAATTCAACTATTTTTTCAGAATTTTGCGAATTCCCCATTTTTTCTCCATTGTTTAAGTTAAAAAATTAGTTTCAGACCTTTTTCAAGATCTTTTATTAAATTTTTATTCAAATCATTCAATGGGGGCCTAGTATAACCTCCATTGAATCCTAAAATATTCATTGCTGCTTTTGTGGATGGATATAATGTTTTACCGCCACTTGTGAACAGTTCAGTTAAATTATTACCTATTTCTTGAAGTTTCATCGCTTCAACATGATCACCATCTTTTGATTTATAAAATATATCCATACAGCCCGGTGCCCAAACATTTGGGAAACAGTCAATTGTCCCGTCAGCGTCAGCCATAGTAGCTGGAAAACCATATACCGAAGAAGGTCCACAAAAAATCCTAATTTTTGATTTGGCTAAAATTAAAGTTGAGTAAAAATTTTTCCAATTACCAGAACTTTCTTTAATCGCTACAATATTATTAATTTTGCATAGTTCCAAAGCTAATTCAGGAGTAATATCATTAACTGCATTATTTGGTATATTATATATAATTATTGGCGAACTGGTAGCAGAAGAGATATTTTTATAATAATTAATTATCTCATTCTCTGTCAATTTTATAAAATATGAAGGTAATATCAAAGATCCATCGCTCCCACAATTTTTAGACTCTTTTGTGAGTTCTATAGTTTCTTCTGGTGTAATTGCACTACAATTACAAATTACCGTTCCCCTGCCATTAACAGTTTCGACTGATAACTCAAATAATAGTTTTTTTTCTTTATATGAAAGAGCCCAAAACTCGCCGGTACAGCCAGCAACTAAAACGCCTGTAGCTCCTTTTTTAATCATTCTATCAATATTTTGACAAAATGAGTCTTTATCAATTTCACCACTCTTTTTAAATGGAGTTATTAGAGCTACTAAAGGTCCATGCCAATCAATACTGTTTCTATCCATAAATATCTCCTAAAATTATAACTACTCTAATCTTATCAAACCACTACATACTGGGATAATTTGTCCTGTAATACTAGACGAAAGATTACTACTTAAATAGAGCGCTGTGTTAGCAACATCATCTTCAGTAGGCATCCTACCTAGCGCAGTATTATTTGCAAATCCATCAAGTGCTGATCTTACATTCATTCCTTTATTATCTTCTCTTGACTTTAATCTTTTTAGTAATGCTTCTGTGGCAATAGGTCCAGGTCCTATTGCATTTACCCTTATGTTATATTTCCCCAATTCTATGGCCGCACATTTTACAATTCCAAGCAATGCATGCTTAGAGGCCGTATATAAACTTTGGCCACTATGCCCAAGCAAAGAATTAATTGATCCCATAACAATTATAGATCCACCAGATGATTTCATTAATTCAACTGAATGTTTTATAGTTAGAGCAACTCCCTTTACGTTTACATTGAAAACTTTCTCCCATTCATCATTATCGATTTCATTAATGGTTCTCCATGGCGGAACAATGCCAGCATTTGCTACTACAACTTCAAGTTTTCCAATTTGTTTTTTAATTTGTTTAAAACCATTAATAATCTCTAGTTCATTGGAGACATTTACTTGTAAAAATTCCCATCCTTTTAAATCCTTATTACTCTCTTGCAAGTCAAATCCAAATCCAAAAGAATTATTTTCTGAAAATTTTTCAACTATTTTGCGTCCTAATCCTTGAGAAGAGCCAGTGACTAAAACTCTTTTGTTATCCAAATTTATCACATTAATCTCTCAGTATTGAGTTCAACCTCAGTGTCTTTAATACTTTTATTGAACTTATTAAACAAAATATCTACTTCTTTAATGTTAATAATTAATGGTGGACATAAAGCTACAATGTCTCCCTGTAGTGCACGAACAATAAGACCATTTTTTTGGGCATTCTTAACAATCCGAGACCCAATTCCTATTTTTGGATCAAAATATGTTTTATTATTTTTATTTTGAACAAGCTCAATAGCACCTATTAACCCTATACTCCTAGCATTACCTACTATAGAATGAACATTTAATTGTTCCATTTTGGTATTAAACTTTTCAGATATTTCTTTAACATGACCGATAATATTTTCATCTTTGAATATTTTTATAGTTTCTAATGCAACAGCAGCTGCTACTGGGTGTCCACTATACGTATATCCATGCCCAAATACATTATTAATTGAGCTAAAATCGCTAATAGTCTCATATATTTCCTCATTAATTAATAACGCAGAAATTGGGACATAGCCTGAAGACAAACCTTTTGCAATTACCATCATATCAGGCTTAATTTGAAAAGTATCACACCCAAACATATTACCTGTTCTACCAAACCCACATATGACTTCATCGACAATTAGAAGAATGGCATTCTTTTTAAGCAACTTTTGAACTCCTTTTAAATAATTATCAGGTGGAATTATAACACCGCCTGCACCTTGAATCGGCTCTAAAATCATTGCCGCTATATTTTCAGCACCTTCTTTAATAATCAAATTATCTAGATTTTTAAGTAATCGGTTTACAAATTCACTTGAAGATTCTTGACTTAAGGAATCTTTATAGTAATGAGGAGAGTCAGTATGAACAACAAAGTCCCTCGGCATATCAAAACCCTTGTGAGCGTAATCCATTCCTGTTAAAGATCCAGACATTATTGTAACACCATGATAGCCCCTGTATCTTGATATAATTTTCTTCTTTTTAGTTCTTCCTAACGCATTTTGGTAATACCAAGCCATTTTAATAGCAGTATCGTTAGATTCTGAGCCTGAATTTGCATATAGCACTTTGGTTAAGGATTTCGGAGAAATTTTTACAAGTTCCTCGGATAATTTCAACGTGGTCAGTGGAACTTTTCCTGTGAAACTATGATAGTATGGTAATAGATTGAATTGTTTATTTGCCGCTTTAATAAGTCTTTTGTTGTTAAAACCTAAGGCAACACACCACAAACCAGCTAACCCTTCAATATATTTATTATTATTTTCGTCGTAAACATAAATACCCCTCCCTTTTTCAATTGTTAGAGATCCGTATTTTCTTATATCTTTCAAGTTTGTATAAGGATTTATAAAATATTTTTTTTCTTG
>ERZ651768.541-NODE-541-length-28442-cov-16.716658_pt1 | contig 28442 bp, 39 predicted proteins | sample MGYA00514754_ERZ651768 | MGnify/ENA metagenome assembly ERZ651768
GCGACTCGATCGAGTTGTTTGAGGTCTAGACCTATGCCGCAGCGCAAGCGCAAGCCGACCAGTCCCGGCCGCCGGTTCCAGACCGTCGCCGACTTCTCGGACATCACCAAGACTGTCCCGGAGCGGTCGCTGACTGAGAAGAAGACCAGCACCGGTGGTCGCAACAACTACGGCCGGATGACCTCGCGACACCGCGGCGGAGGCCACAAGCGCCAGTACCGGGTCATCGACTTTCGCCGGAACAAGGACGGCGTACCCGCCAAGGTTGCGGCCGTCGAGTACGACCCCAACCGGAGTTGCCGCATCCTGCTGTTGCACTACCACGACGGTGAGAAGCGCTACATCCTGGCTCCCCGGGGCGTACAGGTCGGCGAGACCTTGCAGTCCGGACAGGGCAGTGAGATCAAGGCCGGCAACGCCCTGCCGCTGCGCTACATCCCCGTCGGTACGGTCGTCCACAACGTCGAGATGCAGCCCGACGGTGGGGGCAAGATCGCCCGCAGCGCCGGTTCCAGCGTCCAGTTGGTGGCCAAAGAGGGCGACCATGCCACCCTCCGCCTGCCCAGCACGGAGATGCGGCGGGTCCGCATCGACTGCCGGGCCACGATCGGCGAGGTGGGCAACCAGGAGCATGAGCTCACCAAGATCGGCAAGGCCGGTCGAAACCGCTGGAAGGGCGTCCGTCCCCAGTCCCGCGGAGTGGTGATGAACCCGGTCGACCACCCTCTGGGTGGTGGCGAGGGCAAGTCTTCCGGTGGCCGTCACCCAGTGTCCCCCTGGGGAAAGCCCGAGGGCCGTACCCGTAAGCGGGGCAAGCAGTCCGACAAGTTGATCGTGCGCCGTCGTCGTCGGCGCGGGTCGCGGAGGTAATCGGCGATGCCGAGGAGTCTCAAGAAGGGTCCGTTCGTGGACGACCATCTCCTGAAGAAGGTCGACGCCCTGAACGAGTCCGGCGAGAAAAAGGTCATCCGGACGTGGTCCCGTCGGTCCACCATCGTGCCCGAGATGGTCGGTCACACGCTGGGTGTGCACGACGGTCGCAAGCACGTCCCGGTATACGTGACCGAGTCGATGGTGGGCCACAAACTCGGTGAGTTCGCCCCCACTCGGACGTTCCGGTCCCACGCGGGCCAGGAGAGGGGCGGTCTGCGCTAATGGTCGCCGTCAAGACCAACGAGCGTCCAGGCACCCGGGCCGTCGCTCGGTACGTCCGGGTCTCAGCCTCCAAGGCTCGCGAGGTTCTCGACCTGATCCGGGGCGAGTCTTACGGCAGGGCAGCCGAGATCGCAGCCTTCTCCGAGCGCGCCGTCTCTGACGTGATCGCCAAGTGTCTCGACTCAGCGGTGGCCAATGCCGAGAACAACGATGGCATATCGGCCGAGGAGCTCTACGTGTCAGCCTGCTACGCCGATGAGGGCCCGACGCTTAAGCGGTGGCGTCCCCGGGCCCGGGGTAGGGCCACCCGCATCAACAAGCGGACCTGCCACATCACGATCATCGTGAACCGGTACGACGAGGCCACCCTCGAGGACCTCCGGGAGCGCGAAGAGGCCCGAGGTCGGGCCGGTTCTAGCACCCATGCCGCCGAAGCTCGCCGCCAGCGCGTCGAGCGCAGCAGGGCGGCGGCCGAGGAGGCGGCGCACGATCACGAGGATGGTGCGGAGGACGCTCTGGTCGACGAGGTGGTTGACGACAAGGCCACCGAGACCGAGGCCGCGGCGGATGAGCCGGATGCCGACGAGGCGACCACCGACGAGGTTGTCGAGATCGACGAGGCCATTGCCGACGAGGTCGTCGAGGATGCTGTGGATGAGCCGGTGGCCGATGAGACCACCGAAGGGACCGACGCCGACCAGTCGGCCGATGACGCGCAGAAAGAGGCCAACTGATGGGCCAGAAGGTCAATCCGTACGGCTTCCGCCTGGGGATCACCACCGACTGGAAGTCGCGATGGTTTGCCACCCGGCAGGAGTACTCCGACAACCTTCTCCAGGACTGGAAGGTCCGCGACTACCTCATGAACGAGTTGCCGCACGCCGCCATCAGCCGCGTCGAGGTGGAACGCACACGGGACCGGGTCCGGGTCGACGTCCACACCGCCCGCCCGGGCATAGTCATCGGGCGCAAGGGCGCTGAGGCCGACCGCCTGCGGGCCGGCCTGAGCCAGATCACCGGGAACCACGCCGTCCAGCTCAACATCCAGGAGATTAAGGAACCGGAGCTCGACGCCGCTCTCATCGCCCAGGGTGTGGCCGACCAGCTGGCCGGTCGGGTCGCCTTCCGACGGGCCATGAAGCGGGCCGTACAGAACGCCCAGAAGGCTGGCGGCCTCGGCATCCGGGTCCAGTGCTCGGGCCGCCTGGGCGGCGCCGAGATGTCCCGCACCGAGTGGTACCGGGAGGGCCGGGTACCGCTGCACACCCTGCGGGCTGACATCGACTACGGCTTCCGCGAGGCCCGGACCACCTACGGCCGCATCGGTGTGAAGGTCTGGATCTACAAGGGCGACATCTTGCCCTACAAGAGCCTCCTCGAGGACAAGATCACCAAGGAGGCCGCCATGGCCGCTGGGGAGACCTCGGGCCAGACCAAGCCGCGCACCGTGGTGTCGTCGGCTGCCGCCCGCCGCCGGACCGAAGCCACCGAGGCACCCGAGGTCCCGGATACTGAGGCCCCGGCTGCAGAGACACCCGACGCCGACCCGGCACCCCTGGTCAAGGAGGGCGACGCCGAATTCGAGAAGCTCCTAGCAGAGGAGGAGGCCATCGAGGCCTCCACCCGCGAGGCCCACGAGACGCCGCACTTCCGCGGCGGGGACGGTGACTGACCGTGCTGATGCCGAAGAAGGTCCGCCACCGCAAGCACCACCGCGGGCGCCTTAGGGGCACCTCCAAGGGCCAGACCGAGATCACCTTCGGTGAGTTCGGGATCCAGGCCCTCGAGCCGGGCTGGATCACCGCCCGCCAGATCGAAGCAGCCCGTATCGCCATGACCCGCCACATCAAGCGTGGCGGCAAGGTGTGGATCAACGTCTTCCCCGACAAGCCCGTCACCGAGAAGCCGGCCGAGACCCGCATGGGTTCGGGCAAGGGCAACCCGGAGAAGTGGGTAGCCGTGGTGAAGCCGGGCCGCGTGCTGTTCGAGTTGTCCTACCACGACGCCGAGGTCGCCCGGGCCGCCCTGGACCGTGCCATCCAGAAGCTGCCGATCAAGGCGCGCTTCATCGTCCGTGAGGAGGGCTTCTAGCCATGGCGAAGAAGAAGCCACTTGCCGACCTCGGCGATACCGACCTGCGGGAGCGGCTCGGCGATGCCAAGGAGGAACTGTTCAACCTCCGCTTCCAGCTGGTCACCGGCCAGCTCGAGAACCACGCCCGGGTCGGGCGGGTCAAGAAGGAGGTAGCCCGTGTGCTGACCGAGCTGCGGGCCCGTGAGATCGACGCCGCCGAGGCCCTCGAGGCCGCAGGCGAGGAGGTGGCCGACTGATGGCCGAGACGAACGAAGCGACGGCCGAGCGCCCCAACCGCCGCAAGGTGCGTGAGGGCGTTGTGGTGTCCGACGTCCAGGACAAGACCGCGATCATCAAGACGGTCGACCGGGTCCGTCACCGGCGCTACGCCAAGACCGTCCAGCGGACCAAGCGCCTCCACGTCCATGACGAGGAGAACCAGCTGAACGTGGGCGACCGCGTGCGTGTCCAGGAGACCCGTCCCGTCTCCAAGCTCAAGCGCTGGCGCCTGGTCGAGATCCTCGAGAGGGCGAAGTAATGATCCAGCAGGAAACCCGTCTTCGGGTCGCCGACAACTCGGGTGCCCGTGAGGTGCTGTGCATCAAGGTGCTCGGTGGCTCCAAGCGGCGCTACGCCTCGATCGGCGACATCTTCGTGGCCACGGTGAAGGACGCCAACCCGGGTGCGGCCGTCAAGAAGGGCGAGGTCGTCAAGTGCGTCGTGGTGCGCACCAAGAAGGAGTGTCGCCGTCCCGACGGCTCCTACATCCGGTTCGACGAGAACGCCGCCGTGCTCATCAACGACCAGAACCAGCCGCGTGGCACCCGCATCTTCGGACCCGTGGGCCGCGAGCTGCGGGACCACAAGTTCATGCGGATCGTCTCGCTCGCCCCGGAGGTGCTCTGAGATGAAGATCAGGAAGGGTGACAGGGTCCGTGTCATGGCGGGCAAGGACAAGGGCAGGGAGGGCAAGGTGAGCCGGGCCATCCCCGCCGACAACAAGGTGATCGTGGAGGGCGTGAACATCGCCAAACGCCACCAGAAGTCGACCAGTGTGACCATGCAGGGCGGCATCATCGACAAGGCCATGCCGGTCGACGCCTCCAACGTGGCCGTGCTGAGCCCGTCCGACGGCCGTCCGACCCGCATCGGGTACAGGTTCAACGACGCCGGCGACAAGGTCCGGATCTGCAGGCGGACGGGGGTGGACCTCGATGGCTGACACCGTGACGGCGAGCGTGCGTCTGCGTGAGCGCTACTCGGCCGAGATCCGCGATTCGCTGAAGGAGGAGCTGGGCCTGACGAACGTGATGCAGGTTCCCCGGCTGGAGAAGATCGTGGTCAACATGGGCGTCGGCGACGCCGCCCAGCAGGCCAAGCTCCTGGACGGGGCGGTGAGCGACCTCGAGGCCATTACCGGCCAGAAGCCGATCATCACCCGGGCCCGGATGTCGATCTCGAACTTCAAGCTCCGCGAGGGCCAGGCCATCGGGGCCAAGGCGACCCTCCGCGGTGACCGCATGTACGAGTTCCTGGATCGCCTGATCACGTTGGCGATTCCCCGGATCCGCGACTTCCGGGGCCTAAACCCCCGGTCGTTCGACGGCAACGGGAACTACACGTTCGGCGTGACCGAACAGTTGATCTTCCCGGAGATCGACTACGACAAGGTCGATCGAACCCGGGGAATGGACATCACGATCGTGACGTCCGCGTCCGACGACGCCAGTGGGCGGGCACTGCTCACGGCGTTCAAGTTCCCGTTCCGAAAGGAAGGGCAGTAGTGGCCAAGAAAGCACTGGTCAACAAGCAGCAGAAGACCCCGAAGTTCAAGGTTCGGGCCTACACGCGTTGCCGACGTTGTGGTCGGCCGCGTTCGGTCTACCGGGCCTTCAACCTCTGTCGGATCTGCCTTCGGAACATGGCCCATGCGGGAGAGATCCCCGGGCTCACGAAGTCGAGTTGGTGAGGAGGATCTGACATGACCATGACCGATCCCGTCGCCGACATGCTGACGCGTATCCGCAACGCCAACCAGGCGATGCACGACGGCGTGAAGATGCCGTCGTCCAAGCAGAAGGTGGCGCTCGCCGACATACTCAAGACCGAGGGCTACATCCGCGACTACGCGGTGTCCGATTCGACGACCGGCCCCGGCAAGGTGCTGACCATCGAGATGAAGTACTCCTCCGAGAGGGAGCGCGTCATCAGCGGTGTGAAGCGGGTGTCCAAGCCGGGCCTGCGCATCTACAGCGCTTCCAACAGGATCCCGCGGGTACTGGGTGGTCTCGGCGTCGCCGTGATCTCCACCAGCCGCGGGCTGATGAGCGACCGCGAGGCTCGCCGCCGGAGGATCGGCGGCGAGGTCCTCTGCTACGTCTGGTAGGGGAGGCAGGACATGTCCAGAATCGGAAAGGCTCCCATCACCGTGCCGTCGGGCGTCGAGGTCTCAATCGACGGCCGTCAGGTGGCAGTCAAGGGCCCCAAGGGCGCCCTGGACCTCGAGGTGCCCGGTGACATCACCGTGCGTCGTGACGGCGAGGAGATCGTCGTCGAACGGCCGGACGACCAGCGGCAGAACCGGGCCCTGCACGGCCTGACGCGTTCGCTGGTCAACAACATGGTCGTCGGCGTGTCCGAGGGCTTCGCCAAGGAACTCCAGATCGTCGGCATCGGCTACCGCTGCATCGCCAAGGGCTCAGATGTCCTCGAGCTGCAGCTCGGCTTCAGCCACGCGATCGAGGTCAGGGCGCCGGACGGCATCTCCTTCGACGTCCCGGAGCCCACCCGCATCATCGTGTCGGGCCCCGACAAGCAGGTCGTCGGCCAGGTGGCCGCCGACATCCGTTCGTACCGCAAGCCGGAGCCCTACAAGGGCAAGGGCGTGCGGTACCTCGGTGAGCACGTGGCCCGCAAGGCCGGAAAGGCGGCGAAGTGAGCAACGTCGATCGTTACAGGGCGCGCCAGCGCCGTCACCGCCGGGTCCGCAAGTCGGTCCAGGGGACCGCGGCGCGGCCCCGTCTGGCGGTGTTCCGCTCGTCGCGTCACATCACGGCACAGGTCATCGACGACCAGACCGGGCAGACGGTGGCAGCCGTGTCGACCCAGCAGGCCGGCGTGGCCGACGGGGTGACGGGCGTGGCCGCCGCGACCGAGGTCGGCCGCCTCGTAGCCGAGCGGGCCCGGGAAGCCGGGATCGCCACCGTGGTGTTCGACCGCGGTGGCTACAAGTACCACGGCCGGGTGGCGGCGCTCGCCGATGCCGCCCGCGACGCCGGATTGGAGTTCTAGTGGCACCGCACACAAACGACGAGGCGTCCCTCCGGGAGTCTCGGGTCATCCACATCAACCGCGTGGCGAAGGTCGTCAAGGGCGGTCGCCGGTTCTCCTTCACCGCCCTGGTGGTGATCGGCGACGGTGCCGGACGGGTCGGCCTGGGCTACGGCAAGGCCAAGGAGGTCCCGCTGGCAATCCAGAAGGGGACCGAGGAGGCCAAGCGCAACCTGTTCAGCGTGCCGCTGACCGGCTCGACCATCATCCACCCCGTCCTGGGGGTCATGGGTGCCGGTCGTGTCCTGCTCCGGCCCGCCGCCCCCGGTACCGGGGTGATAGCCGGTGGAGCCGCCCGCGCCATCCTGGAGGAGGCCGGTATCCACGACGTCCTGTGCAAGTCACAGGGTTCGGCGAACCACATCAACGTGGCCAGGGCCACCATCGCAGGACTCAAGGCGTTGCGCCGGCCCGACGAGATCGCCCGCCTGCGGGGCCTGGATCCCGAGGAGTTCGTCCCGAGCGCCCTGCTCGAGTCCTATCGCCGCACCGAGGCCGGTGTCGGCGCCACCAGCGGTTCGGACGGTGAGTGACATGGCACAGCTCATCGTCACCCAGGTACGGAGTGGTATCGGCGCCAAGCCCAAGGCACGGGGAACGCTGCGCGCCCTGGGTCTGGGACGCATCGGCCGCAGCAACACCCTGCCCGACCGTGGCGAGATCCGGGGCATGATCGCCCGGGTCCCGCACCTGGTCGAGGTCGAGGAGGTCGACTGAGATGAAGGTCCACGATCTGAAGCCGGCCCCCGGGTCCACGAAGCGCGCCAAGCGCGTAGCCCGCGGCATCGGAGGCAAGGGCGCCAAGACGGCCGGCCGTGGCATGAAGGGCCAGCGGGCCCGCAACACCGTGCGCGTCGGCTTCGAGGGCGGACAGATGCCGTTCCACCAGCGGATTCCGAAGCTCAAGGGTTTCAAGAACCCGTTCCGCGTGGAGTACCAGGCGGTGAACCTCGACACCCTCGAGTCCTGCGGGCTGGACGAGGTCTCGCCCGAGACCCTGCACGCCAAGGGCCTGGTCGGCAAGAAGTCCCTGGTCAAGGTGCTGGGCCGCGGTGAGCTCACCCGGGCGGTGACCGTGAGGGTGCATGCCTTCTCGTCGTCCGCCGAGGTCGCCATCACCGCCGCCGGTGGCAGTGTCGAGAAGCTTCCGCTGCCGTTCGCAGTGCGGCCTCCTGCTTCCGGCAACGCCCTGATGAACCGCTGACCGGCTCGAAGCCGACCGGTCCCACATACCCAGACGATCGACAGGAGTCCACGTGCTCTCCAGCATGCTGAACATGTTCAGGGTGGCCGATCTGCGCAAGCGGATCGTCTTCACCCTCCTCATGATCCTGCTCTACCGGATCGGTGCGTTCATGCCGGCCCCGGGCATCGACGTCGAGCAGGTGCAGCTGTTGCGCGACCGTGCGGACCAGGGCGGCGTGCTGGCATTCCTGCAGCTCTTCTCCGGTGGCTCGCTGACCAGCTTCGCCGTGTTCGCCCTGGGCGTGATGCCGTACATCACGGCGTCGATCATCATGCAGGTGCTCGGCGTGGTGGTGCCTCGCATCGAGCAGTGGCAGCAGCAGGGAGCGGTCGGCCAGCGCAAGATCACCCAGTGGACCCGCTACCTGACGGTGGTCATCGCCGTCATCCAGTCCACGAGCTTCGCCTTCCTGTTCAACGACAGGGGCAACTCGATCTCCGGCCAGTCGGGTGCGAACCTGCTGCCCGACTTCCACATCGGCACGGTGAGCGTGGTCGTCCTGACGCTGACCGCCGGTACGGCGCTGCTCATGTGGATGGGCGAGCTGATCACCCAGAAGGGGATCGGCAACGGCATGTCGCTGCTGATCATGATCTCGATCGTGAGTGGCTTCCCCGCCCAGGGTTCGCTGATCCAGGCCGAGAACGGCTCGGTGGCCCTGGCCATCGTGTTGGCCGTGCTGGTCAGCCTCGTGGCGGCAATCGTGTTCATCGAGCAGGGCCAGCGCCGTATCCCGGTGCAGTTCGCCAAGCGGGTGGTCGGGCGTCGGATGTACGGCGGCCAGAACACCTACATCCCGCTGAAGGTGAACCAGTCGGGTGTGATCCCGATCATCTTCGCCTCGTCGGTCCTCTACCTGCCGGTGCTGATCGCCGCCGCCCTGCCGTGGGAGGGCTTCCGCGGCTGGATCGACGACAACCTGGCCCAGCCGGACAACGTCTTCTACTTCACGATCACCGGCCTCCTGATCGTCGGCTTCGCGTACTTCTACACGGCGATCACGTTCGATCCCGTGAAGCAGGCCGACACCATCCGCAAGCAGGGCGGCTTCGTACCCGGTATCCGGCCCGGCTACCAGACCGAGCGGTACCTGGCCAGGATCCTGTCCCGGATCACCCTGCCCGGTGCCCTGTTCATCGCCGGCGTGGCGCTGATCCCATCCATCCTCATCAACGTCTTCCTGGACACCAGTGCCGGCGTGGGCTCGGGCGGTGCGGCCGGGTTCGGCTTCATAGGCATCTCGATCCTGATCGCGGCCGGCGTGTCGCTGGAGACGATGAAGCAGGTCGATTCCCAGCTGACGATGCGCAACTACGAGGGCTTCCTCAAGTAGTCATGACCGCAGTCCATCTCGTCATCCTCGGCCGCCAGGGGTCGGGAAAGGGCACACAGGCGGCCCGGCTCGTCGAGGCCTACCGCCCGATCCACGTCTCCACCGGCGACATGCTGCGCGTCGCGGTGGCCGCCGGGACCGAGTTGGGCCTGCAGGCCAGGGCCCTGATGGACGCCGGCGACCTGGTGGGTGACGACCTGATCAACGGGATCGTGTCCGAGCGCCTCGCCCAGCCCGACGTCGCCGAGAACGGCTTCCTCCTCGACGGCTATCCCCGCACCCCCGACCAGGCAGCCGCGATGGAGGTGTTCCTGGCAGAGGCAGGTACGCCCCTGGATGCTGCGGTGAACCTGGACGTCCCGGTCGACGAGGTCACGGCCCGCATGCTGGCGCGGGGGAGGGCCGATGACACCGAGGAGGCCATCCGGCGGCGCCTGGCCCTGTACGAGTCCGAGACCGCCCCGCTGCTGGCCTGGTTCGCCGACCGGGGACTGCTCGACGTGGTCGACGGCCTGGGTGACGTCGACGTGGTCTTCGGCCGCCTCGCCGACGTCATCGACGGCCGCATGAGCGTCGCAGACGCGTCGTGACCTGCGGTTCTGTCCGTCACACCAGGCGTAGCGGGTTGGACCACCGGGGGCCCTGCGATAGCGTTGTCCACTGGCTTGTGCCGGGTCTGCGCCCATGGGAGCGGACCCCGAGCCTCGGAGTCCCCACTCCACCGTTTAGTCCGTGACTACCAGGAGCACCACACTGCAGAAGCCCAAGGAAGACGCGATCGTGCTGGAGGGCAAGGTTCTGGAACCCCTGCCCAACGCCATGTTCCGGGTCGAACTGGAGAACGGCCACAACGTCCTGGCCCACATCTCCGGGAAGATGCGGATGCACTACATCCGGATCCTTCCGGGCGACCGCGTCCAGGTGGAGCTCACCCCGTACGACCTCCAGCGGGGTCGGATCACATACCGCTACAAGTAGCCCGCTGGCCGGGACACGAGAGAGAACAGCATGAAAGTCCGAACAAGCGTCAAGCGAATCTGTGAGAAGTGCCGGGTGATCCGGCGTCACGGTCGCGTCCAGGTCATCTGCACCAACCCCCGTCACAAGCAGCGTCAGGGCTAGAGGAACTCAGGCATGGCACGAATTTCCGGAGTCGACGTCCCCCGCGAGAAGCGGGTCCTGATCTCGTTGACCTACATCCACGGCATCGGCCGGTCCTCCGCGGCGAACGTCTGTGAGGCCACCGGCGTCGATCCCACTACCCGGGTGCGTGACCTCAGCGACAACGAGGTCACGGCGATCCGCGCGTTCATCGACCAGCAGCTGAAGGTCGAGGGCGACCTCCGCCGTGAGGTGTCCCAGAACATCAAGCGGAAGATGGACATCGGCTGCTACCAGGGCCTGCGCCACCGTCGCGGCCTGCCGGTCCGCGGTCAGCGCACCCACACCAATGCCCGGACCCGCAAGGGACCGCGCAAGACGGTCGCCAACAAGAAGCAGGTCACGAAGTAATGGCTAAGCCGTCCGCCGGGGGTCGACGCCCCCGCAAGAAGGAACGGAAGAACGTCCCGCACGGCGTGGCGCACATCAAGAGTTCCTTCAACAACACGATCATCACCATCACCGACCAGGGTGGGAACACCCTGGCGTGGGCATCGGCCGGCAACGTCGGCTTCAAGGGCTCCCGCAAGTCGACGCCCTTCGCCGCCCAGATGGCCGCCGAGCAGTGCGCCCGGAGCGCCATGGAGCACGGCATTCGCAAGGTCGACGTGGTGGTCCGCGGTCCGGGTTCCGGACGGGAGACCGCCATCCGCACCATCCAGAACACGGGCATCGAGGTGACCGGCATCAAGGACGTCACCCCGATTCCCCACAACGGCTGCAGGCCGCCCAAGCGACGGAGGGTCTGAGGATGTCCCGCTACACAGGCCCCAAGGCCCGGGTCTCCCGGCGCCTGGGCACAAACATCTTCGGCACCAAGGGTGAGGTGGTGGCGCTGGACAAGCGTCCGTACCCCCCCGGGGAGCACGGCCGTACCCGGCGTCGGGGCAACCCGTCCGAGTACCTGCTGCAGCTCCAGGAGAAGCAGAAGGCACGCTTTTCCTACGGCCTCTCCGAGAAGCAGTTCCGCCGGGTCTACGAGGAGGCCAGCCGCCGTCAGGGCGTGACCGGCGAGAACATGCTCCGGTTCCTGGAGCTGCGCCTGGACAACGTGGTCTACCGGGCCGGCATGGCCGCCACCCGGGCCCAGGCACGCCAGCTCGTCAACCACGGCCACGTCGACGTGAACGGTCGCCGGGTGGACATCCCCAGCTACCGCTGCAAGAAGGGCGACGTCGTCGCCCTGCGCGCCAAGGCACGCAAGATGATCGTCGTCCAGTGGAACATCGACGTCCTGGACCGCCAGTCCCCGGCCTGGCTGGAGATGGGGGACAACGGCCACGAGGTCACCGTCCGCGAGCTGCCGGTCCGCGACCAGATCGACGTGCCGGTCCGCGAGCAGCTCATCGTCGAGCTCTACTCGAAGTAGTAACCGGCCCGCCACGAGCCGGAACCCGTACCCGCAACAGGCAAGAAGGACATTCCATGCTGGTCATTCAGCGACCGACCGTCGAAGCGGTCGACGAGGCCGAGGGCAACCGTCAGCAGTTCTCGATCGGCCCGCTCGAGCCGGGATTCGGCCACACCCTGGGCAACTCGCTCCGCCGTACCCTGCTGTCGTCCATTCCGGGCGCAGCGGTCACCCAGATCAAGTTCGATGACGCACTGCACGAGTTCGGCACCATCGACGGGGTCGTGGAGGATGTCACCGACATCGTCCTGAACCTGAAGGACGTAGAGCTGCGCTGCCACAGCGACGAGCCGGTGACGCTGCGCGTCGACGTGCGTGGCGCTGCCGAGGTCACCGCCTCGGCACTCGAGACCAACGAGCAGGTCGAGGTCCTGAACCCGGGCCTGCACCTGGCCACGGTGACGGCCAAGGGCCGCCTCGCCCTCGAGCTGACCGTCGAGGTCGGCCGTGGCTACCTCGGGTCGGATCGTTCCAGCGGCGATGGCGTCATCGGCGTCATCCCCGTGGACGCCCTGTTCTCGCCGGTGCGTCGGGTGTCGATCGACGTGGAGCCCGTCTCCGTCGGCCAGGCCCAGGACATGGACCGGCTGGTGCTGGACATCACCACCGACGGCTCGCTGACCCCGCGCGACGCCCTGGCCTCGGCCGGCGCCACCCTGCGGACCCTCGTGCAGCTGGTCGAGGACATGAGCGACGAGGCCCGTGGCCTGGAGCTCGGCGAGACGGAGGAGGTGGGCGGAAGCTCACCGGACCTGGACCTCCCCATCGAGGACCTGGACCTCTCCGAGCGTCCCCGCAACTGCCTCAAGCGGGCACAGGTCGACACCATCGGCCAGTTGCTGGACAAGACCGAGGACGACCTCCTGGCAGTCACCAACTTCGGCCAGAAGTCGCTGGACGAGGTCATCGAGAAGCTGGACGAGCGCGGTCTGGCGCTCCGGGTGAGGAACTGACCCCATGCCCGCCACCCCCAGGAGGGGCCGTCGCTTCGGCGGCAGTTCCGCACACCAGAAGTCGATGATGGCCAACCTGGTCGCCTCGCTCATCGCCGCCGAGGCGATCACGACCACCGAGGCGAAGGCCAAGGCTCTCCGCCCCATCGCGGAGAAGATGATCACGAAGGCCAAGAAGGGCGGCCTGCACAACCACCGCCAGGTGGTGTCGTTCCTTCGTGACCGGGAGATGGCGGCCAAGCTGTTCGACGAGATCGGACCGCGCTACACCGACCGGCCCGGTGGCTACACCCGGATCCTGAAGGTGGGCCCGCGCCACGGCGACAACGCGCCGATGGCGCGCATCGAGCTGGTCTGAGCCCGCCCGTCATGCGGGTCCGGGGAGGCGTCGCCTACGACGGAGCCCCGTTCCACGGTTTCGCCGCCAACGCCGGCGTTCCCACAGTCGCCGGCCTCCTGGACGAGGCCCTCTCCCGCGTGCTGCGGACCCGGGTGGTCGTCGCCTGCGCAGGCCGTACCGACCGGGGGGTCCACGCCGTCGGCCAGGTCATCAGCTTCGATGCCCCCGACGACGTCGACCTGAACCTTCTGCGGCGGTCGGTGAACCGGCAGTGCGGCCCGTCGGTGGTGGTATCCACGCTGCAGCGGGCTCCGGACGACTTCGACGCCCGGTTCAGCGCCACCGGGCGGACCTACAGGTACCGGATCCTGAACCGTCCTGATGCCGACCCGTTCACCACGTCACGGGCCTGGCACGTTTCCGATGCCCTCGACCTGGAGGCCATGGAGGCCGCCACGGCCCACCTCGTGGGCGAGCACGACTTCTCGTCGTTCTGCCGGCGGCGCCCACCCCTACCGGATGGCACGGCTGCGACCATGGTGCGCCGGATCACCGGTGCGTCCTGGCGGCGGTTGGCCGACGACCTGTCGGGCGTGGAACTGCTGGAGTTCGAGGTCTCGGCGTCGGCCTTCTGCCACCAGATGGTCAGGTCGGTGGTCGGCACCCTGGTCGACGTGGGGCGGGGCCGCCTGGCTGCCGGCTCCATTCCCGGGATCCTGGCCGCCTGTGACCGTCGGGCGGCCGGGGAACCGGCGCCGCCCGGTGGCCTGACCTTCTGGTCCGTGGCCTACCCGGAGGAGGGCGGCGCGTCCTACTCCGGCGGCGCTCCGGAGGTCGGTTGAGACCGGCGGAAACCCAGCTATGGCGCGTGTCTCACCGGGTCCCGGCGGGTTGCCGGTGGGGGGAGGCGGCCCTAGCCTTGGTCCCCGGTCCGATCGCGCCCGGTTTCGGCGCTGATCCCCGGTGGTCGAACCGGCCTCCGTGGTCCTCATCCAGTGTTCTCTCCACGAAACAGGTGGTTTCCGTGTCCACGTACACCCCCAAGGCCAGCGAGATCCAGCGTGCCTGGCACGTCGTCGACGCCGATGGCCTGATCCTCGGCCGCATGGCGTCCGGGGTGGCGGCGATCCTCCGCGGCAAGCACAAGCCGACCTTCGCCCCCCACATCGACACCGGTGACCACGTCGTGATCATCAACGCCGACAAGGTCGTCCTGACCGGCGCCAAGGCGACCGACAAGAACGTCTACGACCACTCCGGGTATCCGGGCGGCCTCCGCACCCGGTCCTACGGCGAGTTCCTGGCGTCGAAGCCCGAGGAGGCGGTCCGCCGGACCATCCGGGGCATGCTCCCCAAGAACCGCCTGGGTCGCCAGCAGATCACCAAGCTGAAGGTCTACCGCGGCGCCGACCATCCGCACGAGGCCCAGCAGCCGCAGCCGCTGGCCCTCGACCACGCCCGGGCCCGCACGGCCTGAACCAGGAGCCTCCGATGTCCAGCCCCCTCATCCAGTCCACCGGTCGTCGCAAGCGGTCGGTCGCCCGTGTCCGGCTCCGTCCCGGTACCGGCAACGTGACGGTGAACGGCCGCACGGCCGAGGACTACTTCCCGTCGGAGAGCCACCGCCTGGTGTTCATGGAGCCGCTCCGGGTCACGGCGACCGAGGGCGCATACGACATCGACGTGACGCTCCACGGTGGTGGCGTGAGTGGCCAGGCCGGTGCCATGCGGCTCGGCATCTCCCGTGCGCTGGAGGCCCTCGAGCCCGAGCGCCGTCCTGCCCTGAAGCAGGCGGGCCTCCTGACGCGGGATGACCGCAAGAAGGAGTCCAAGAAGTACGGCCTCCACAAGGCCCGCAAGGCGCCGCAGTACTCCAAGCGCTGAGCGGCGGCCCGACGTCCGGTCCGGCTTCTACGCTGCCCTGCATGGCAGGAGCAGGGGTCCCTCCAGCGGGCCTCCGATTCGGTACCGATGGCGTACGCGCCCGTGCCGGCACGCGACTCGACGAACCGGTCGTCCGCGCCCTCGGGGCGGCCGCCGCAGGGTTTCTGGGGGCCGACCGGGTGTTCGTCGGCCGTGACACGCGGGAGTCCGGGCCGGGCCTGTCCCGGGCACTTGCGGAGGGGCTGTCCGCCGGTGGCCTGGACGTGGTGCAGATGGGCGTGGTCCCGACACCGGCCGTTGCCCATGCCGCCGCCGCCGGCGCCGCCGCTGCCGCCATGGTCTCGGCGTCGCACAACCCGTGGCAGGACAACGGGGTCAAGCTGTTCTCGGCCGGAGGGTTGAAGCTGGACGATGCCGTTCAGGCCGCCGTGCAGGACGCCTGGGACACGACGCCCCGACTCGAGGACCCGGTCCCGGTCGACGGATGGTCGGACGAAGCATCCACCGAGGCCTCCCGCCACTGGGTGGACGCCGTGGTGGCGTCCGTGCGACCCGGAGCCCTGGCCGGTCTGGGCCTCGTCGTGGACTGCGCCAACGGTGCCACCTCGTCGTTGGCCGGCGGCGCGTTGGCCCGCCTGGGGGCCGACGTCACGGTGATCAACTCCGAACCCGACGGGCGGAACATCAACGAGGGCTGTGGGTCGACCCGTCCCGGTGGACTGCAGGCCGCCGTGCTGGCCCTCGGGGCCGACGCCGGCCTGGCCCTTGACGGCGACGGCGACCGGGTGGTGGCCGTGGGCGACGACGGGAGGCTGCTGGACGGCGACGACCTGCTGGCCGTCTGTGGGGTGGACCGCAACGAGCGGGGAACCCTGCCCGGTTCCACGGTGGTGGTGACCGTCATGGCCAACCTGGGGCTCCGACGGGCTCTGGACGACCACGGGATAGCCGTCCACGAGACGGCGGTTGGCGACCGGTACGTGCTGGAGGCCCTGGAGGCCAACGGGTGGTCGCTGGGCGGCGAGCAGTCGGGACACGTGATCTTCCGGGACCTGGCCACGACGGGCGACGGCCTGCTCACCGGGATCCAGGCCCTCGACGCAGCCAGGCGGGCCGACCGGTCCCTGGGTGGTCGCGCGGCCGACCTGGTGGTCCGTGCCCCGCAGGTGCTGCATGCCGTCCCCGTGGTCGGCGACGCTGCGGCCCTGGTGGCGGTGCTGGCGGGCGAGATCGCTGCGGCCGCCGCGGAGCTGGGTGATGCCGGACGGTTGCTGGTGCGCCCGTCTGGCACCGAGCCGGTGGTGAGGGTGATGGTCGAGGCATTCGACGCGGGCACTGCGTCGGAGGTGGCCGGGCGCCTCGTTGAGGCTGTCGAGCGGGCTGACCGAACCTGAGCCCGTAGAATTCCTAGAGTTGTCGCGCTGGCCGTCGAATCGGTTCGGCGGGACGGAAAGGGCAGAGACCAGGACACATGTGCGGCATCATCGCGGTCCTCCGCCGTCCCTCCGGTCGAGCCGTTCCCGGCTCCGACGACGTCCTCGCACCGCTCGTCGCCGCCGTGGACCTCCTGGGCACGGCGGATCCGTCCCGGCTGTCCGACGCCGCCGACCTGCTCGAGGGGGCTGACCGCCTGTTGGGCGGGGTTCCCGGACTCCTGGCCCTGGATCGGGATCCCTCGTTGGCGGGGCGCGTAACGGCCACCCTAGCCGTGGCTCCAGGGCTACTCGTCGGCTTCGAAGAGGTGCTCGGGGAGTCGACCGACGTGGAGGAGGCCAACGCCGCCCTGGTCCGGGTGCGGGACGCCCTGTGGTCCGTCACCCGGGACCGCCTTGGAACGCATGCGGGTGTGGCGTCCCTGCGCAGTGCGGCTCCCGCGCCCAGCGACGCCGGCCTGGCCGTGTTGCTGTCCACCCAGCAGGCCCTGTCGGCGATAGACCGCCTGGAGGTCCGCGGCCGGGATTCTGCCGGTCTCCAACTCACCCTCTGGGACCACGGCCTCGATCCGGCCGACCCGGCGGTCGTGGCCCGCACGGCGGATCCCCTGCACCGCACGGGCAGCGTGCGGGTCCTGGACGGTGGCGGCCTGGCCTTCGTGGTGAAGGTGGCTGCCGAGATCGGTGAGCTGGGTGACAACACGGCGGCGCTACGCGGCGCCCTGGCCGCCGACGGGCTGCTGGCCCGGGCCCTGGCGGCACCGGCCGTCGAGGGGTCGCTGCTGGGCCACACCCGTTGGGCCAGCGTGGGCCTCATCTCCGAACCCAACGCACACCCGCTGGACTCCACCCGGGCCGACGGCGAGCCGTCAGGCGTGGTCACGGCGGTCCAGAACGGGGACGTGGACAACCACGTCGACCTGGTGGTCGCGGAGGGCCTCAGCGTGGCGCCCGAGATCACCACCGATGCCAAGGTCGTGCCCACCCTGTGTGCCGCCCACCTCGCTGCCGGCCACGACCACCGCGAGGCCTTCCGGCGGACCGTGAGCGTGATCGAGGGTTCGCTGGCGATCGGCGCGGTGGTCGGGGACGCTCCGGACCGGCTCCTGCTGGCCCTGCGGGGAAGTGGCCAGGGCCTCTACGTCGGCCTGGCCGAGGACGCCTTCGTGGTGGCCAGCGAGCCCTACGGGGTGGTGGAGATGACCGGCCGGTACCTGCGGATGGAGGGCGAGACGCCAGCCGACCCGGCTGACCCGGCGGCCAGCAGGGGCCAGATCGTGGAGTTGGAGGCGGCCCTGGCCGGCACGGTCGAGGGGATCCGCCGCCGGTCCTACGACGGTCGGGACCTGCCGGTGGGTGGCGACGACCTGACCGGGGCGGAGATAACCACCCGTGACATTGACCGGGGCGACCACCCGCACTTCCTGTTGAAGGAGATCGGCGAGTCCCCGGCGTCGGTCCGGTCCACCCTCCGGGGCCGTCTGGCGGGCGATGCCGCGGGTGGGTTCGAGGTCCGCCTGGGGGTGGCGTCGTTGGGCGAGGGCCTGCGCGCCGACCTGGCTTCGGGGGCGATCCGTCGGGTGCTGGTGATCGGCCAGGGGACCGCCGCGGTGGCCGCGATGGCTGTGGCCAGGTCGCTGGCCGACGAGCTGGCCGGGTCGGGCATCGAGGTGGATGCCCTGCCGGCCACCGAGCTCTCGGGCTTCGGGCTCTCGCCGGACATGGCCGACGTCATGGTCGTGGCCATCAGCCAGTCGGGCACCACCACCGACACGAACCGCACAGTCGACCTGGTGCGGTCCCGCGGGGCCCGGGTGGTGGCCATCGTGAACCGTCGCAACAGCGACCTCGTGGACCGGTCGGATGGCGTGCTGTACACGTCGGACGGCCGGGACGTCGAGATGAGCGTGGCCTCCACCAAGGCCTTCTACGCCCAGGCGGTGGCCGGCGTGCTGCTGGCCGTGGCGGTGGCCGACGCCGCCGGGCTGCCGGGATCACCGGAGCGGTCCGAGGTGCTGGCGGGCCTCCAGGGCCTGCCCGATGCCATGGACGACGTGCTGGCCATGCGGGACCGGATTGCCGAGATCGCCGAACGGCACGCTCCGGCCCGTCGCTACTGGGCGGTGGTGGGCAGCGGTCCGAACCTGACAGCGGCCCGGGAGATCCGGATCAAGCTCTCGGAGCTCTGCTACAAGTCGATCGCCGCGGATGCCACCGAGGACAAGAAGCACATCGACCTGTCGGCCGAGCCGATGATCCTGGTGTGCGCCACGGGGCTGGTGGGCTCGACTGCCGACGACGTGGCCAAGGAGGTGGCCATCTACCGGGCCCACAGGGCCGCACCGGTGGTCGTCGCCGACGCAGGCTCGTCCCGGTTCGCCGGGGCCCTGGACGTCATCGCAGTACCGCAGGTCCACCCCAGCCTGGCCTTCCTGCTGTCGGCGATGGTCGGCCACCTGTTCGGGTACGAGGCGGCCAGGGCCATCGACGCCCAGGCACGACCCCTCCGGAAGGCGCACGCGGCGATCGAGCACGAGGCGCAGCGACGCCAGTCCACGGCCGCCGAGCCCGGCGAAGCGGCCGACGGCACCCTGCTGGAGGACCTCAGGGTGGCGGCATCCGCCTTCTCCGACGAACTGCGCAGCGGACGCCTGAACGGCAACCTGGAGGCTTCCACCGCCGTGCGCCTCTCGACGCACTTCCGGTTCGCCCTGGGCGACGTGCCGTTGGAGTCGTACCAGCTGGAGTTCGGACGGGTCGGGACACCGGCGCTGGTCCTGGACGACCTGGCCGCCTCGCTGACGGTGGCCATCGAGGAGCTCACCCGCCCCATCGATGCCATCAAGCACCAGGCCAAGACGGTGACCGTGGGTATCTCCCGTACCGACGAGACGCTCTTCGAGGCCCGCCTGGCCCGCGTGGTCCTGGACGCCGGCACCCCCCGGGACTCCCTCAGCTACCGGACGCTGCGTGTGCTGGTCGCCCTGGATCCGGCGGTGGCCGAGGTGGTGGGCTTCACCCGCTACCGGGTGGACGGGCTGGACGGACCTGTGCCCACGGTGGCGATCATGGACCGGGGTGGCGTGTCTATCGGGATCCCGTCGCGCACCGACCGCGATCCCACCCTGCGGGGCACCAAGCACCGCGTTGCCGTCGAGCGCGACGTGCTGGTGACCCGCGGTGCCCGCGACGACCGGACCATCGTGCTGGTCCCCGAGGTGAAGGACCGGGAGACGGTCGGCCTCACCCTGCTGCACGTGGTGCTGCGCGATCGCCTGGCGCCGGACGTCCTGCGCGGCGTTCTCCAGGGGTACGACAACCGCTACGGCGCTGTGCGCGATGCCGTGTGCGAGACCGAGCCCGACCTGCGCGACGACCTCCTGGCCGAGTTGCCCGTGGTGGACCTGCTGACCGAGCCGGTGCTGGTCGTAGCAGACCGGCTGCGGGACTGATCGGCCGACCGTGGTGCCTGGTCGATGATCGGGATCGGCGTCGACCTGGTCGACATCGACCGCTTCCGGCGGTCGTTGGAGCGGACGCCGTCGTTGCGGGACCGGCTCTTCCGCCCCGCCGAGCGCGCCTACGCGGACGCCCACGTGGACCCGGCCGGGCGCTACGCGGTGCGCTTCGCCGCCAAGGAGGCAGCGCTCAAGGCACTCGGGTTGGGCCTCGGGGGCATGGCCATGTTCGACATCGAGGTGGTGCGCGAGGGCCTGGGCCCGCCAGCCCTGGTGCTCCACGGGGCGGCGGCCGAGGTGGCGATGGAGGCCGGGGTGCGACGTTGGCTGGTGACGATGAGCCACACCGGACACCTGGCCCAGGCGACGGTTGTGGCCCTGTGAGGCGGGGACCGGTCGTACGCCGATGATTCCGGTCGTAACCCCGGAGGAGATGGCCTCCATCGACGCGGCGGCCCCCGAGCCCGTCGGGGTACTCGTGCAACGGGCCGGCAGCGCCGTGGCGCGCGGTGTGCTCGAGGTGCTGGGCGGGGCCTACGGCCGGCGGGTCGTCGTCGTGGCCGGCAAGGGTTCCAACGGCGCCGACGGGAGGGTGGCGGCGGCACGCCTGCGGCGTCGTGGTGTCCGGACCCTGGTGCTGGAGGCCACCGACGCGCCAGCCTCTCTGCCGGCCGACGGGATGCCTGCCATCGACCTGGTGGTCGACGCCGCCTACGGCACCGGCCTGGGTCGCCCGTACGTGGCGCCCACCACCGGTGTGCCGGTGCTGGCCGTGGACCTCCCCTCCGGGCTGGACGGCCTGACGGGCGTGGCCTGTGGTAGCCCGTCGGCAGCAGTTCGCACGGTCACCTTCGGGGCGCTCAAGCCTGGCCTTCTGTTCGCCGACGGGCCAGCTCTGGCCGGTCGGATGGATGTGGCCGACATCGGCCTCGACGTGTCCGACGCATCCGTGCAGCTGGTCGAGGACGTCGACGTGGTCGACCTCGTGCCAGCCCGTCCTGACGACGCCCACAAGTGGCAGAGCGCCTGCTGGGTGCTGGCAGGGTCTGAGGGCATGCCGGGGGCGGCCGGGCTGGCCGCCGAGGCGGCCCTGCGGGCCGGTGCCGGCTACGTGCGCCTGTCGGTTCCCGGTGGAACGCCCGTCCCGACTCCCGTGGAGGTCGTCCAGGAGCCGGTCGGTCCCGACCTGTCGCTGGACGCCTCCGACGCAGGTCGCTTTGCCGCGTTGGTCGTCGGACCGGGCGCGGGTGGCGACGATCGCACAGCCGTCGGCATTCGTCGCCTGGTGGCAGAGGTCGACCGTCCGCTGGTGGTAGACGGCGATGGCCTGACGGCGCTGGCCGCAGGCGACGTGGTCGGGATCTGTCGGGGTCGATCGGTGCCGGCGGTGCTCACGCCCCACGACGGCGAGTTCGAGCGGCTGGCCGGCGAGCGGCCCGGGTTGGACCGGATCGCCTCGGTTCGATCTTTGGCCGGACGCACCGGCGCGGTGGTCCTCTGCAAGGGGCCGACCACGGTCGTGGCGTCGCCCGACGGCCGGGTCCGCCTGGCCACGACCGGTGACCGGCGCCTGGCCACGGCGGGTACCGGCGACGTGCTGGCAGGCATCCTCGGGGCGTTCCTGGCCCGCGGGGCCGACCCGTTCGACGCTGCGGCTGCCGCAGCCCACGTGCACGGGCGGCTTGGCGCCCTCCTCCCACCCACCGGGGTGGTGGCGGGGGACCTGTCGGCCGGGCTGGTCGAGGTGCTCGTGGACCTGGGCGTCGACGGCAGGGGGCTGGCCTGATGCGTCCCACCTGGTTCTCGGTGGACCTCGACGCGGTGGCCCACAACGTCCGGGCCTTCCGTGACCTCGTGGCACCGGCCGAGGTCTGCACGGTGGTCAAGGCGGATGGCTACGGCCATGGTGCCCCGGCCGTGGCCAGGGCCGCCCTGGGCGCCGGTGCCACCTGGCTGGCCGTCGCCCTCGTGGAGGAGGCGGCGGAGTTGAGGGATTCCGGGCTGGCCGCCCCGATACTCGTGCTCTCAGAGCCGCGCCCCACCGAGATGGCCGACGTGGCCGGCCTCGGCGGGGTGCGTCCGACCCTCTACACGCAGGCGGGCGTGGACGCCTACGGGTCGGTGGCCGGCGTCGGCTCACCGGTCCACCTGAAGGTCGACACGGGCATGCACCGGGTGGGGGTCCGTGCCGACGAAGCGGTGGCCGTGTCAGAACGGATCCTGGACTCGGGCCTCGAACTGGAGGGGGTCTTCTCCCACTGCGCGGTGGCCGACGAGCCCGGGGACCCGTTGACCACCGTCCAGGTCGAGCGGTTCGAGGCCGTGCTGGCCGACCTGGCCACCCATGGGATCGAACCACCCATCGTCCACCTGGCCAACACGGCAACCGCCCTGACCCGTCCCGAGGCCGGGCACTCGATGGTCAGGATCGGGCTCGGAGCCTATGGCGTCTCCCCGGGCCCGGAGCTGGCCGACCGGTGTCGGCAGCTCGGCCTGCGCCAGGCCATCACGGTCCACAGCCGGGTGGTCCACCTGCAGAACATCGCCGCCGGCGAGGGGGTCGGATACGGGCACCGCTGGACGAGCGCACGGGAGACGCGGTTGGCCACCGTACCCGTGGGCTACGCCGACGGCCTGGCCCGGGCGTGGGGCATGGGTGGCGCGGCGCTCGTCGGTGGGCGACGTAGACCGTTGCGTGGCGTGGTCTCCATGGACTCCCTCGTCATAGAGGTCGACGAGGCCGTGGCGGTCGGCGACGAGGTGGTGCTGCTGGGCGCGCAGGGCGACGAGACGATCGAGGTGGCCGAGGTCTCCGAGGTCGTCGGCCAGATCCCCTGGGAGGTGCTCAGCCGCCTGGGCCGCCGCCCGCCCAGGCTCTATCCCTAGGGTCCCAGATGGCCCGGATCCTCCTCGTAGAGCCGTTCCACGGCGGGTCCCACGGCGCCTGGGCCGACGGCCTCCTGCGCCACAGCCGCCATGATCTCGTGGTCGTGACGCATCCCGGCGCCTTCTGGCGATGGCGGATGCGGGGGGCCGCCCTGACACTGGCCGAGGCGGCCCGTGGGGCGGTCGACGCCCACGGCCCGCCCGACGTGGTGCTGGTGTCGGGCATGGTCGACCTGGCCAGGTGGCTGGGTCTCACCCGACGGTTCCTGGGCGATCCGGCGATCGTGCTCTACCTGCACGAGAACCAGCTCATGTATCCGTTGAGCCCGAACCAGAAGGCCGATGACGAGCATCCGCTGGCCAACTGGATGTCGATGGCGGCCGCCGACGAGGTGTGGTGCAACTCGTCGTTCCAGCTGCACGGCCTGCTGGACGCCCTGCCGGGGCTGCTGGAGAGGGCCCCGGACCAGCCCCACACGGGGTACGTGGCCGACGTGGCCGGCCGGTGCCACGTGGTTCCGGTCGGGGTGGACCTGGCAGACGTGCCGGTCCGTTCCGTGGATGCGCCGACGCCGGACGTGCCGACCGTTCTCTGGAACCAGCGGTGGGACCACGACAAGAACCCGACAGCCGTGTTCAACGCGCTCGGGCGGCTGGCCGACGAGGGGATCGGGTTCGCCGTCGCCGTCGTCGGGGAGAACGAGCGGGTCGATCCCAGGGAGTTCACCCTTGCCCGGGAGCGCCTGGGCGACCGGGTGGTGCAGTTCGGCTTCCTGGACCGACCGGCCTACGCGGACCTGCTGGGCCGGGCCGACGTGGTGGTCAGCGCAGCGCACCACGAGTTCTTCGGCATCGCCGTGGTGGAGGCGATTGCCGCCGGTTGCCTACCGGTGCTGCCGGCCCACCAGAGCTACCCGGGGCTGGTGGGGGACTGGGCCGACGTAGCGCTCTATCCGGACGGCGGCCTCACGACCCGCCTCCGCGACGTGCTGGTCGACCTTCCGGCGTGGAGGGCCCGGGCCGTCGGCCTGGACGCGTCGATCCGCCGGTTCGACTGGCTGACCGTGGTCTCCGACTACGACGACCGCCTGGAGCGGCTGGCGGCCGACGGGCCGCCCCTGGGAGCGCACTAGCGTCTGCCGACGTGAGGTTCCCGATCGACGGCGTGCGGGTGGGCCACTGGACCGATGTCGAAGCCCGGACCGGTTGCACGGTGGTGCTGTTCCCAGAAGGGACGGTGGCCTCCGGTGAGGTGCGGGGCGGGGCGCCGGCCACCCGGGAGTTCGACCTCCTGGCCCCAGGTCGCACCGTCGACCGCCTCGACGCCCTGGTGCTCTCGGGTGGTTCGGCGTTCGGTCTGGCCGCAGCCGACGGCGTGATGGCCCACCTGGAGGGCCACGGCGTGGGCCATCCGACCGGGGCCGGCCCGGTCCCCATCGTGGTCGGCCTCTCCCTGTTCGACCTGCTGGTGGGCGACGGTTCGATGCGACCGGGGCCCGAGGAGGGCCGGGCCGCCGCCGAGGCGGCCTCCGGGGAGGTGGCGACCGGTCCGGTGGGTGCGGGGACCGGCGCCATGGTGGGCACCTGGCGGGGTTGGAGCCGGGCCCGCAGGGGGGGCATCGGGATGGCCGTGGTCCGCAGGGACGACCTGGTGGTGGCGGCGCTGATGGCCGTGAACGCCGCCGGCGACGTCGGCGACCCCGCCACCTCTGCGGCGATCGCCGATGGCCTCTTCGTCGACTGGCCGGATCCCGAGAGTGGGAAGTTCGACGCCCGGGGCAACACCACGATCGGCATGGTCGCCACCAACGCCACGCTGGGCCGGGAGTGCTGCATGCTCCTGGCTGGTTCGGCCCACGACGGCCTGGCCCGGGCCGTCTTCCCACCCCACACCCGGTCCGACGGCGACGCCTTGGTCGCCGCCGCCACCGGGACCCTGCCCACATCGGATTCCGACGTCGACGTCCTGCGGGCCATGGCGGTGGCCGCCGTGGAACGGGCGGTCACCAGCGCCTGCTGACCCGGCCGCCCGGAGGGTTCCGACGGCGTCGGGCACACCAACCGGGTGGGAGGGCGTCGCTAACCTGCCGGGGTGTCGACAGTCCTGGAAGCCATGGCCGCCGAGGCCACCACCTGCACCAGGTGCCGGTTGTCCGGCGGGCGCAGGACCGTCGTCTTCGGCTCCGGTTCACGCAGCGCGCAGCTGATGTTCGTGGGCGAGGGCCCCGGTGCCCGGGAGGACGAGCAGGGACTCCCGTTCGTGGGCCGGTCGGGACAGTTGCTGGACCGCCTGCTGGCCGAGGAACTTGGCATGGATCGGGCCGACTGCTACATCACCAACGTGGTCAAGTGTCGTCCGCCGGAGAACCGCGATCCACGGCCCGATGAGATCGCGGCCTGTCGCCCCTACCTGGAACGGCAGTTGGCCCTCGTCGACCCGACCGTCGTCGTCACGCTGGGCAACTTCTCGTCGAAGCTGCTCCTTGAGACCGATGTCGGAATAACGAAGTTGCGGGGGCAGGCCTACCGGTTCGGGGATCCCGAACGCCACCTGGTTCCGACCTTCCACCCGGCGGCGGCGTTGCGGGGCGGTGGCGAGGTGATGGCCCGGATGCGGGCCGACCTGGTGCGGGCCAAGATGCTGATGGAGGCCGGGTGACCATCGGCGCCCCCCTGCTCGCCATGGGCACGACGTCAGCTCTTCAGACCCAGGAGGTGGCGTCGTCGTTGGCCGCGCTGGTCCAGGCCGGCGACCTGCTGGTGCTCTGCGGTGACCTCGGGGCCGGCAAGACCGCCTTCACACAGGGCTTCGGTCGTGCGCTGGGCGTCACGACGCCGATTACCTCACCCACGTTCACCCTGGCCAACCGCTACGAGGGCGACGCCCTGACCGTCAACCACCTCGACGTGTACCGGCTGTCCCACATCGACGAGGTGCAGGACCTGGGCCTCCACGAGCTGATCGACGGCCGCTCGGTGACGCTGGTGGAGTGGGGCGACGCGATAGTCGGTGCGCTGCCCGGCGGCTACCTGGAGGTCCGCCTCAGCCTCGGGGTCGGGCCCGACGACCGCCTGCTGGAGTTCCGCATCATCGGCCCCGACTGGGCCGACCGTGAGGAGGGTCTGCTGGGGCTCGGCGCGGGAGGCGACGGGTGCTGATCCTGGGCATCGAGAGCGCCGGCGCCCAGGTGGGCTGCGCCGTGGGAGGCCACGAGGGCGTGCTGGCCTCGGCCCATGCGGGCCGTGGTCGTCGCCATGCCGAGGCGCTGGCTCCACAGATCGACTTCGTGCGACGTCAGGCCGGCATCCGGCTCTCGGAGATCGGGGCTGTGGCCGTGGACATCGGCCCCGGCCTCTTCACCGGCCTGCGGGTCGGCATCGCGACGGCCGTGGCCATGGCCCAGGGGCTTGGCGTACCGATGATCCCGGTACCCAGCTTGGACCTGATGGCCTTCCCGGCCCGCTGGTCGAACCGCCTGATCGTGGTCGCCCTGGACGCCCGTAGGGGTGAGCTCTTCACCGCCCTGTTCCGCAAGGTCCCCGGGGGCGTCCAGCGGGTCCGCGACGCCGACGTTTGCACGCCACAGGACCTGTCGGCGGAGATCGATGCCCTCGACGAGCCGGCCCTGTTCCTGGGGGACGGTGCGCTGCGCCACGCGGACGCGTTCGCCGACCTGAAGGGAGTCGAGATGGCCGAGCAGGGGCTGGCCTATCCCAGCGCCCGCTACATGGTGCAGCTGGCCCACGCCCGTGCCATGCGCGAGGAGTTCGTGCAGCCGTGGGAGCTGGAGCCGGTCTACCTCCGCCAGCCGGACGCCGAGATCAACTGGTCCACCCGTGAGGGCGGGGCGTGAGCGCCGTGTCGGCCACCCGGTCGCCGGTGCTGCTTCGGCCGATGGTCTCCGATGACGTGGACGCTGTGCTGGCCCTCGACGCCCGGGTGCATCCGACCCCCTGGTCGCCCGAGTTCATGCGCTCCCAGTTGGGGCTTCCGGGGTCGCGGACGAACCTGGTGGCGGAGGTCCACGGTGTCCTGGTCGGCCACGCCGCCCTCCTGGTGGTGGCCGACGAGGGCCACGTCACGTCGCTGGCCGTGGAACCTGATCGGCGGCGGCGGGGAATCGGCGGAACCCTGCTGGCGGCGCTGTGCCATGACGCCGTGGGACGAGGCCTGGTCGCAATGACCCTGGAGGTCAGGGTGTCCAATGCAGCGGCCATCGCCATGTACCGGCGGTTCGGGTTCGCGCCGTCAGGCGTCCGTCCCGACTACTACGCCGACGACGGGGAGGACGCCCTGATCATGTGGGCACACGACGTCGACGAACCGGCCTTCCTGACGCGGGTCGACGCAGCGACGGGCGGAGCGAACCATGGGTGACCTGATCCTCGGCATCGAGACCTCGTGCGACGAGACGGCGGTGGCCGTGGTCGAGCGGGCCACCGTGGTGCGGTCCTCGGTGGTGTCCAGCCAGGTCGAGCTGCACGCGCTCTTCGGCGGCGTGGTCCCCGAGATCGCCGGTCGGGCCCACATCCGGGAGCTGGTGCCGGTGCTGGCCGATGCCCTGGCCGAGGCCGGGGTTTCTGGGAGCGACATCGAGGCCGTCGCCGCCACCACAGGTCCCGGCCTGGCGGGTTCCCTGCTGGTCGGGGTGAGCGCCGCCAAGGCCCTCTCTCTCGTGTGGGATGTCCCGTTCGTCGCGGTCAACCACCTGGAGGCCCACCTCTACGCCTCTTTCCTGGAGGAGCCCGACCTGGACCTGCCGCTCGTCGTCCTGCTGGTCTCGGGAGGCCACACGATGCTGGTGCTGATGGAGGACCACGGCCGCTACCGGCTGCTGGGCTCCACGCTCGACGACGCGGCCGGCGAGGCCTTCGACAAGGTGGCCCGCTACCTGGGCCTCGGCTATCCGGGTGGTCCGGCGATCGACGCGCTTTCCGGCGAAGGGGACGCCTCGGCTTTCGACTATCCCCGCTCCATGGTCCGGGAGAATCCGGACACCCTGCCGGAGGACCGCCGCTACGCCTTCTCGTTCAGCGGCCTCAAGACCGCCGTCGTGAACCACGTCCGCTCCGATCCGGAGGCCGCCACGGCCGACGTCGCAGCCTCGTTCCAGGAGGCGGTGGTGGATGCGCTGGTCACCAAGGCCCGCTGGGCCGTGGAGGCGACCGGGGCGAGGGGAGCCTGTCTGGGTGGTGGCGTGGCGGCCAACTCCCGCCTGCGGGAGCGGTTCCTGGACGTGTGCACCGAGACAGGCGTGCGGGCCTTCCTCCCGTCCCGGGCCATGTGCACCGACAACGCGGCCATGGTGGCCGCAGCCGGATGGTGGCGCCTGACCTCCGACGGACCCAGCCCCCTGGATACCGGAGCAGATCCGAACCTGGGCCTGCCCCTCCTGCCCTGACCTGGCGTCGGAGCGCCGCCGGCCGCGGCGGTGGATTCCGGGCGTCTCCACGTTGGACCCGGCGGACGGCACCCCTATCGTTGGCACTCGTCCAATGAGACTGCCAACAGGCAAACGGGGCCGGACGGGCCCGTTGCCATCGTCGAAAGGGAAGCGTTCGATGAACCTTCAGCCCCTCGAGGACCGCATCGTGGTCCGACCCAGCGACTCTGAGTCGACCACGGCCAGCGGCCTGGTCATCCCGGACACGGCCAAGGAGAAGCCCCAGCAGGGCGACGTCCTGGCAGTCGGCCCGGGCCGTCGTTCGGACCAGACCGGTGACCTCGTGCCGATGGACGTCGCCGAGGGCGACACCGTCGCCTACTCCAAGTACGGCG
>ERZ651768.542-NODE-542-length-28437-cov-3.753702_pt1 | contig 28437 bp, 20 predicted proteins | sample MGYA00514754_ERZ651768 | MGnify/ENA metagenome assembly ERZ651768
AGTGGGATGCTACAGACTCAATGGGCAGACCTGTAAGTGCAGGAGTGTACCTCTATCAGGTACAGGCAGGAGAGTTTGTTCAGACCAAGAAGATGGTGCTGTTGAAGTAGCCTCTGCCTCATATGGATTCCGATATAAAATACAAAGAAGGTTTCGAATTTGAAAAAAGCAAGGCAACACATATCGAAATATTATTTGATATATGTAGGTACCTTATAAAATATTACAACTTATAGTTTCTAAGGAAAATTAAGAATCATCAATCTTTCTTCTGTCATGCTTTCCATGGCATAACGAATTCCTTCCCGTGTATTGCCTGATTCTTTCACTCCTCCGTAAGGCATATGATCTATTCTCCATGTTGGAACCTCATTTACCATTAGTCCCCCAACTCTTATATTTTTATAGGCATGCCTGATTCGGTTTATGTCTTGGGTAAAAATCCCTGCCTGAAGACCATAGTCTGAATTATCCACCTGAGTTACAGCATCTTCAAAGTCCCTATATCTGTGAATAGTAACTACAGGTGCAAAGATTTCCTGACAGTTAACTTTCATGTTGGATGTGGTTTCTGTAAGTATTGTTGGCTTCAGGACAGCACCATTTCGTTCACCCCCAATAAGAATTTTTGCCCCTGATTCCTGAGCTTCGTCAATCCACTCTTTTGCCCGAACAGCCTCATCCTTGCTAATCATCGGACCAATATCAGTGTTATCATTCATGGGGTCACCTAAAACAAATGTCTTCACTTTTTCTATGAGCCTGTGGGTGAAATCATCTGCAACATTTTCATGAACATAAATACGTTGAACAGAAATACAGCTTTGCCCGGAATAAAGAAATCCGGCATTGGCACAGGCAGTGACAGCATATTCTAAATCTGCATCTGAATGTATGACTACACCAGCATTTCCCCCTAGTTCAAGGCAGACAGGTATTTTGTTAGCACGTTTTTTCAAATCCCATCCAACGGCTCCTGAACCAGTAAATGATAGTAATTTCACTCTCGAGTCTTCTATCATCAAGGATGCAACTTCTGTAGAGCATGGCAAAATATTTACAATTCCCTTTGGAAGCTCTGTTTCCATAATTGCTTCACCTAAAAGAAGTGAACTAAGTGGTGTTTGAGTAGCGGGTCTCTGTACACATGTGTTCTTTGAAGCAATTGCAGGAGCAATTTTATGAGCCACCAGATTTAGGGGGAAATTAAATGGAGTGATAGCTGAAACAACACCAAGGGGAAATCTGTGGACCATTGCAAACCGATTTTCACCCCAAGGTTTTTGATCCACCGGAAAAGTTTCTCCATATAACCGCATTGCTTCACCGGAAGCTGTTTCAAATGTGTGAAGGGCGCGATCCACTTCTACCCGGGCAATCTTAATTGGCTTTCCCGCCTCTATTGCAAGAGCCTTTGTAAATCTATCAGAATTATCTTTAATAAAATCGCGAATGGTTAATAATGCATTTGAGATTAAGTGTGCGGGTAAATCTTTGACTATCTTAAATGAACTTGAGGCTGTTTCAAGTGCTTCTTCCATTTGACTTTTTGAAGCGTGAGACACGTTTGCAATCAATTCATTATTATGCGGAGAACGGATTTCAACAATACGATCCTCTCCGTTTACCCATTGACCGTTAATCAGTATTTTTTTTGTTGTCATTATTTTACTCCAAAAGGTGCTTCTCAATAATAGACATTCCAATTTCCAAATCATCGTCCGATATAGAAAGTGGAAAATGAGTTCTAATTACATTGCCATCCTCACCCGATAAAATCATTAAAAGACCATCCTGTAGACAGCCATTTAGTACTTGATCTGCTTTTTCTTTTGAAGGTAACTGCTCCGTATTACCATCACAAATTTCAAGTGAATACATACAACCAATTCCCCTTGAATCAGAAATAAACTTTGACCTTTCAGCTATTTGATCCATCCTTTCAGAAGTGTGATAAGCCAACTGTTCCAGTCTTCCACCAGCATTTAATTTTTCAATGATTTCAATGGCTCCAAGAGCTGATTGACAGGATACAGGATTTCCCCCAAATGTTCCCCCCAAGCCTCCAATATGTACGCTATCCATCATATCTGCCCTGCCTGTCACTGCTGATATGGGAAAACCACCACTCATGGATTTAGCAAGCGTAATAATATCAGGTTCTATATCATACCAATCACAAGCAAACATTTTTCCTGTTCTTCCAAAACCTGTTTGTACTTCATCAATCACCAGTACAATACCATGCTCTGTACATACTCTCCTTAATTCATGGATAAACGTTGGATGAGCAGGCATAAAACCACCTTCTCCCGCAACCAGCTCGATTACGATTGCTCCAATTGTGTCTGGACTAAGTTCATCCAGTAATTTGTAAAGTGGAGGGGTGAATTTATCTATACCATCTGGTATTTTTTCATATGGGAACGGTAATCTATAAACATTTGGCATTAACGGACCAAATCCTTTTTTGTAAGGATTTTCTTTATGTGTTAAAGACATGGTCATAAATGTCCGACCATGAAATGCACTTTCAAAAACGACTATCCGTGAACGATTTGTATAGCAGCGTGCTACTTTTATTGCATTTTCTACAGCTTCGGCACCGCTGTTTACCAGCAAAGTTTTCTTTTTAAAGTTTCCAGGTGTAATTCTATTCAACTCTTCTGCCAGTAAAATATATGGTTCATATGGAGAGACTGTGAAACAAACATGGAGATAATGTTCGAGTTGATTTTTTACCTTTTCAAGAATCTTTGGGTGACCATGTCCGGAATTCATTGAACCTATGCCTCCGGCAAAATCAAGGAATATATTCCCATCCACATCAGTTATATAACATCCTTGTGCATTCGAAATATAAATTGGGGACACCGATCCATGAGCATTTACCACAGATGCCATCCTCCGCTCCGCGAGTTTACGGCTTATTGGTCCGGGAATATCTGTATTTATTTTTATAGTGGTCAATCTAAGCTGGTTCCAGCCCTTCTGTGAAATGTTTCCAACTAAGGGTTACATTCTCAGTCCCTACTTTTCTTACCTTTCGAAGGTGATCTATATCTAACTCAACGATAAGTATTTCTTCATCCTTACCGGCTTGGGATATAATCTCTCCCTCTGGACCGACAATTATTGATTCGCCTACTCCAACCCCCGTACCATTAATATCAATGAAGTAACACTGGTTCATGATAGCATGGGCCTGACTTAATATGAGTTCCTGTTTTCTGTCTTCAGTACTTGTCAAACTTGGGTGAAGAATGATTTCAGCACCTTTCTTTATGGTATCCCTAACCTGCTCCGGAAACCACATATCATAACAGATAGATATTCCGGCACTAACTTTTCCATCAATATCAAGCACTGTTATTCCATTTCCCGGTTTAGTCATTTCATACGGTAGCCAGGGGAATTGTTTATCATAGTGAGCAACCAGCTCACCATTGGGATTGAACACTTCTGCTCTGTTTCTAATTTCACTTCCGTGGGAATAATAAAAAGTCCCAGGGAGAATCCACACTCCATTCTGTCGGGAAAGGGAAGCAATATTTTTTCGAATTTCTGCAGAATAAGCGGTTGCATTTTTTTCGATATTGTTTACATCAGGCCCTGTTAAGCACAGTTCAGGGAATAGAATAAAATCAACTTTATTTTTCACTATTTCTTTAACAGCAGATTCCATTCTTTGAAAATTTCCATCTAAATCACCATCCATAATCAAAGACTGAACACCAGCTAATTTTAATTTGTTCATAATAATTTAGGCTGATACACAATAAATGATAGGTCGCATTTAGATAGGAATACTACACATTTGAATACTATTTTATCAGGACCATCTTTTTGCTAATAAACTGAGCTCCTAATGCAATGGTATATATATAAATTCCGCTCGTTACATGATGCCCATTTAGGTCAGTCCCATCCCAATAAATATGGTGATTTCCCGGTGGAATTGTTTCATTAAGAAGATTTTTTATCTTCTGACCTCTTGTATTATAAACTGAGATTAATACATAATCTTTTTTAGAGATATTATAGTTAATTGAAGTTCCAGCATTAAAAGGATTTGGATAGTTCTGGGACATGTCATATTCTGACAATTTATTAAAAACTTTTTTTAATGTAATGTTAGTAACATTCTGGTCTATTATAAATTCACCTATATCTTTAAGCTCATATTCATATCCACTATCCAGAGTGAGAATCCACCTCAAATTCTCTTCCAATTCAATATTTATCATATAAGATATTTTTATTTTCTCAAAATGATTTGTTAAATCGATTATACCTGATGATTCAACCATTTTCATATTGCCAGAAAATCGTATGTCAAATGCATCTTGTGGAGGCTTTGGTGGAAGTTGATAACGTAAAATTTCGTTTTCGGGAACAGAAACCCCAAAATAAAGATCTCTCCCGTTAATTGTCAGTTTGTTGGCTTGGTCCGTAAGGTCATTGAAGATTGTTGTCTTAGCGGTCATGCTATTTGATATTGTGATATTACCATCAGAAAATGCCCCAACCCAATATCCTTTTCCCGGAGTCAGAACTGTGGTATTATAATATGTTTCACTAAAACCATATAGAGTACCGGGAACAATAATTCCATCGGGGTCAAAAATGTTTGCGATGGTGACTTGTTCACTGGGACCACTTATAAGATTCCAACCAGATGATAGACTGATAGAAACATTTGTAATAGGTGCTCCAGTAATTAGGTTACTATCCGGACCCTGAAAATATAACCAGTACCCATCACCAGGTGTGAGGTCTTCAACAATCTCATAGGTTTCAGAAAATTGGTAGAGTGTTCCCTCCACTGCATTAGGATATACACTTGATACTGAACCATTTTCCATATTTACAGGTAACCCAACCAGATTCCATCCAGGATTATTCACAGTAATAATATCAATAGAATTGGCACTTGAAAAACGAATAGCATCAAAGAGCACCAGAGCTCCATCTGAATTATCTTCAACAAGGTCCCTTAGAATAACTGCACAGTTTGACCCTTGGGGAATATACATTGTGGAAATAGTAGCAAACGTTCCAGTGTTGGATGATTGATCATATGGAATAATGGTTTTCTCATTGTTTCCATCTTGGTCCTTTAAATATATTTCATAAATTGCACCGGTTGAAACATCGTAACCATCAGGAATGTAAACTTCTATTTTATATTCGCCGCTCTCCTCAATTTCAGGAACCCACATTGCGTAGTGTCTGCTTTCATCCATATTGGTCACTATGGGTGCAATCCAACTATCCCCATTGTAGCCTGTATTGAGATAGTTCCAATCGGGGCCAAAATAACGCTGAAAACCATTATCACCATCATCTATCAAGCCTGATGATTTCCATAACCAATGACTGCGGTTGCCACGCAATTCAAATATAGGGTCTTCATTGTCTCCCCACCAACCGAATGGATCAATCACCCATGGATTTTCCTGGTCAAAAAACCAGGAATCTTTTCGAATTTCAAAATGCAAATGTGGTTGGTCAGCGCAACCAGTCATCCCTTCAAATCCCAATGTATCACCAATCATAACTGTTTCTCCCACTACCACATTAAGTGGAGGGTTTAAATGGAGGTAGCATGAATAATATCCATTCCCATGGGCCAAGATAATAATGCCAGTCAATCCATTAGGCTCCATCCCTCCAGGGCAAGGGTCAGCCCCTGGAGAAAATTCGGACCAGATAACATTGCCCGGTGCGGGAGCTAAAATGGGAGTATTTTCCGGCATATAATAGTCAACCCCAGCGTGACCATCATAGCACGATATCCCATGGGTACAACTGAACGCTATAATGTCTTCAGTAAATTCAAATCCGTCAAAACGGACATTGATACCATCCACTATTTGGGATGGAAATTGGTGGTCTACATGAGCCTTAATAGGATATTGTTCAAACTCTGGAGGCAGATAAGGTTTGACCTCAAAAATTGGTTCTTGGGACCAATTAAGACCACAAAAAAACACCAGTATTACAATGCGTGGACAAAAAGAAAATCTATATGTATATTTCAAAATATTCTGTTCAAGGAAAAATACCTTAATTAATAAATGAGGTTTATTCCCCAATAAATTTATTGATATGAACTCCTATTTCATAAGTATCATCTTTTTCATTGCTGAAAACGAATCACTTTTTATGATATATAGGTAAACACCGCTGGATACAGGTTTACCATCACTATTAAAACCATTCCATGTAACGGTGTGGATTCCTGCATTAATATTTCCATTAATCAGGTCCTTGACCCTGTGTCCATTTAGATTAAAAACACTCAAATTAACATTACCATCCTTGGGGATAGAAAAGCTGATGCTTGTTGAATTATTAAAGGGATTGGGAAAATTCTGATTTAAGGAATATTCCAGGGGAAGAACAGGTATTTTGTTTAATTTAAGGTGGGTGACATTTTCTGTTATAACAATCTCTCCTACACCACAAAGGTTATATATAGCGACATTTTCATCCAATATGTTTAACACCCATTTTTCATTGTTTCCTGCATCAATATTAATTTCATAAGAAATATTAAGCACTTTCTTATTATTCATTATTTCAATAATTCCTGATGAGTTCGCCACTTTTAAATCATCATCGAACCGTACATCAAAGGCACCATTTGGAGGCTTAGGAGGAAGTTGGTATCTATACAACTCATTTTCAGGAATATTAACACCAAAATAGAGTTCTCTTTCATTAATAGTGAGTTTATTTGCGTTCACTGTTCTATCAAGAAAATCTGGAGTCAATCTTGATGAAACATTATTGGTAATTGTTATTGCACCATCAGCATTTGCATTTATCCAATATCCCTTACCCGGTATTAAGTTAGATTGTTCAACATATGTACCTGAGAAACCATAGACTGTCCCTTCAACTATGATTCCATCCGGGTCAGAGATATTTGAAACATTGGTAGATTGAGTGATTCCACTAAACAAATTCCAACCCTGAGACAAACTGATTGTTACATTTGTTATTGGTGAACCAGTTACAGCTGTACTGCCATCATCAGAAAAATTAAGCCAAAATCCGTTACCTGGTGTCAAATAACTCACATTATTATAGGTTCCCGAGAATTCATAAAGTGTACCCGATATTGAATTAGGGTAAACAACAGAGGGAGAAGCATCGGGAACCTCAACAGGTAACCCAACTAAGTTCCACCCAGAAATATGTTCTACAGTTATAGACTCTTCTCCACTATCGCAGGGCTCACAACTTATCCAGCAAACAGTATCTAAGTTTAAATCTTCATCCGATAGTGTGAACCCGTAATTTGCCCAATTATCATCAGGAATAAAATCACATTCAGAACCTAATGGAGCGTTTCCAACCATTCCCCATCCTGACCAATCATCAAAATCACCCGTGATAACAAATAAATATTCGTATGTTCCTGTTTCCAATGTGTCAGAGCCTGTCCATATATTATCACCATCCGCATCTGAGAGTGGGACGAGCCATGGATTATTCCAGTTCCAACTACCAGAGACATTTACTTCCCAGTCTCCTGACAAAGTATCTACAATTTCTGAAACATCAACACTATATGTTACTACATAATTGTCGGTTGGACCTTCATGCTCCAACACATAAAAATGAGGTTTTTCGGTACTGGAAATATCCATACTGGAAAAAACAATTTCTTTATAACCATCCCCATCCATATCATCCCCAAGAATCATTTTGGTTATCCTAACATCCAGAAGGGTGGTATCATCCTGAAAAATTGTATATTCAGTATAGCTGTCAGGATCTGAAATATCTCCACCATTATATTCCCAATCAAAAACAGCTTCATGGCTATTGCCCGCGATATAAATATCAGCGCCATCCTGCTCTCCTTCTGTGGGACTATCCTGGTTTCCTATTAATACTTGACGAAGGCTCAGGTCAGAATTATACTGCTTGAGCAAATGAAAGTTATCAAAGCTCAAAGTACTCACATCTGGTTCATCTAAAGTAACAACATAAAAATATCCGCCTCCACCACCTTCATATGCTGAAGATGTAGCAAGATATAATTCATTTAGTCCATCATTATCCAGGTCTGCTTCAGCTAAGCAATCATTGCAAAATGTATCCCAAACAAGACCGACATAGAACTCTGTTTGAAAAACATAGGAGTCTTCTCCTGTGTTTTCATATATAACAAGTTTGAAAGAATTCCAATCGACCGCTATGATTTCTCTAAATCCATCATTATCCATATCTGTGTCCTGGACCATATAACTACTGTACGCAAAGGAAGAATTATCGATCATTTCAACATGCCATACAGGAAATTCAAATGTAGTCTCTTGGTCCAATTCAAAAATCATTACCGTACTATTGTTGGGTGCATAAAAGTCCCAGCTGTGCATTATTGATACAACGACCTCATCATTTGCATCTGAATCAAGATTTGTGACCAAAATATCACCCGATTCGAAAACACCTTCTGGAAGATTAAGGTCCCACGTTACTGTGGGTGCTTCGGGCTCTTGATAATTGTCCCAGCCATCCCAGTTTGTTACTCCGTCCCATTCAAAAATCAAAAGTCCCGCTTGCCCAGAGTCAGCATCAGCTAAAGCAATAATTTCATCCAGGCCATCATTATCCAAATCTCCAACGGTAACGTTTGAAAAAGCATCAAATACGCATGTGTTAGGGTCTTCCTCTGTACAGTCTGTATTATCCAGATACAATAAATTATACCAGAAGACCAATTCGTATGTGTTGTTGTCCACTACCTCATACACCATAATCTCATTGCCAAATGAACCAGCCCAGCCACTACTAGCTACGAACTCTAAGTATCCATCCTGGTCAATATCAAAAGGTCCATTCATGGATGATACACCTCCCGATGGAGTTAGTCCACCCTGTCCCCACGGTACATCGGTCCAAACAGTATTGAAATCATTTTCTCCTGCTGAAATAATTGAACAATTAAAAAGTAAAATAAAGGTTAAGTTAATTTGTTTTAGTCTTGAATGATTCATTGAACTATCCTGAAATATTATTTTTTTAATAAAATGGTTAAAAACCCACGATAAGAAGCTAATAAAATCATTTAGATTTTCATATAGAATAAAATTTATCCTAATGTATATCATAATATTTTTAATTTAATGAAATTAAATTAGAAAATTCAGTAGTATTGCAAAAAATATATATATGCTCACATTAAATTTTAATCATTTAATAATATTAAGCCCTGTTTATTCCCTTTTTAGCAAATTTTTAATCAGTTAAATAACCAGGATAAAAAATATTGGGTTTAAATGTGAAAGATAAATGGTGGTTTTCGAAACAGTCAATCTCCTTATCCGACATATTATGATTTTATCTTTACAATGATAAAAATTGTATTTTATTTCACGCTCCAAAAAAAATAATAATGTATTTTTCAAGGCGTAAGATTCATTCATTATTTGTACTAATCACAATCATATTTTTGATGATTAATCCAATCAGTGGGAGTAACACCGGGAAGCTCCACGGCACGCTTCGAGACTCTAAAACAGGCGATCCGATTATCGCCGCAAATGTTATAATAAAGGAGACAACCCTTGGAACTGTTACTAATGAAGTAGGACAATATGTTGTTTTAAATATTCCTCCCGGTACATACTCTGTGGTCTTTTCACATATCGCGTACCATCCTTTATCGGTTGAAAAAGTGAGAATCTCCTCTGATTACAGCAAAGAAATATCTGTTAATCTTACCCCTGCGGTGGTAGAGGGAAAAGGGGTGACCATTGTAGCACAGAGAAGTATGTATCAGGGTGACTTTACGGCTACCCGTTCTATATTATCAGAGGATGAGATTGAAATGATTCCAGCAGAGAATGTTGCGGACCTAATGAAAATGCATGCGGGTATGGTTTTAGGCAGTGATGGACTTTTTCATTTAAGGGGTGGCCGTGGCAGCGAGATTCGTTACTATGTGGATGGAATAGATGTGACCGATCCGTACTCATCTGAGCTTTCATCGGTGATGGTCAATACATCTGCAATTCAGGAAATGAGTATTGTGAGCGGAACATATAATGCTGAGTATGGTCAGGCTCTATCGGGAATCGTAAACTTGGTTACGAAAAATGGTAACCCCAAACAAACAAATGGTGAGCTTACTATATACACAGGGAATTATTTATCACGCAGCCCTATATTTTCAAATATTAATGAACCAGTTGGTTTATCTTTGACAAATAGTGAGGGGTCAGTTTCCGGTCCTGTGCCCTTTACTGATCAAAAAGTGTCATACTTCCTTAGCGGTAAGCTATCATCTTCAGATGGATGGATATATGGGAAACGGATATTTTTACCAACAGATTCTTCAGATTTTTCTCCTCTTGATCCTGAAGAATGGTATGTAGAAGCTAGTGGTGACAGCAGTTTTATCCCTATGAATCCATCTACATCTATAAACTTCATGTCCAAGATCAGTGCCTCCTTAGGGCAGAGAACTAAATTGAGTCTAAGCTACCTTCAAAATAATTATAAATTCCAAAATTATAATCACTTGTTCAAATATAACCCTGATGGTAACTACAAGCAATTTCGTCATGGGCGTACGATTACTGCATCACTCAGTCATTCGTTTTCAAGTCGAGCCTTTACCAATTTTAAAATTAGTTCTGTTTCCGGAAATTATAAATACTATGTATTTGAGAACCCGAGCGATGAGCGCTATGTTTCGCAGGACCTGTTCAACATTATAGCATATAATTTTTATACGGGCGGAACCGGTATGTGGCATTTTCAGGAAAGGAGCAGTTCTCTGGTTATCCAATGGGATTTTACAACCCAAATAGGGGACCGGCATCTAATCAAAACTGGTCTCGGTGGCTCGCTTCGTAACCTTTCCCTGAAAGAATTTGAATTATTTCTCGACGAATCAACAAACTGGGAACCCCAGGTTCCGTTATCTTATTCTCCAAAACATAACCAATATGATCACGATCCCTCAGAATTTTATGGTTTTGTTCAAGATAAAATTGAGTTTATGGGATTGGTTCTGAATTTGGGACTTCGGTTTGATCATTTTTCGCCAGATGGGAAATATCCGTCGGACCTTCGGGACCCTGAAAACTCTTCACAAATAGTTGCAGGTCCAACATGGCAGATAAGCCCTAGATTCGGGATGGCTTATCCAATCACTGACCAAGGGATTCTTTATGTTTCGTATGGTCATTTTTTTCAGCTCCCTCCTTATAAATTTCTTTATGTAAATCCAGAGTTTGAGGTAGAGCCCGGTGTGTTGACCAGTATCATTGGGAATGCCGCATTAAAACCACAAAAGTCAGTTGCCTATGAAATTGGGGTGCAACAACAGCTCACTGATTTCTTTTCGGTGAATCTTACAACATACAACAAGGATATTACTAATTTGATAGGGTCTGATTATCATCAACTTTATGATATTAGCCGTAAGTACACTCGGTATATAAACAGAGATTATGGCAATGTAAGGGGCGGCAGTTTTGTACTTAAAGGTGTCTTAGGAAAAAACCCGCTCATTAATTTAAATACAGGATACACCTATCAATTAGCGCAAGGGAATGCTTCTGACCCAAATGCCGTGTACTATGATTTACGTTCCTCACCACCAAGAGAATCTGAGAAAACTCTGGTGTTTCTGGATTGGGACGAACGCCATACTATTACATCCTCTATATCTTTATCCAAAAAGGATAAATGGAGCATTGGATTTACTTTTAATTTAGGAAGCGGAATGCCCTATACCCCAGAATATCAAAGCCAGAGAACTTCTTTTGAAAACAGCGGACGCAAGCCTTTTCATTACAATATTGATGGACAGTTTTCACATCAGATTGCGTGGGGGGACAACATAATTTTATTTTTCTTGAAAGTGTACAACCTAACGGACCGGCAAAATGAGTTACTTGTATTTCCAGATACCGGACGAGCAGGATATTCTCTGGCCTCCCAGTATGTGCCAGATAACCGCTACTTTACCCTGGCAGATTACCTGAACCGTCCGGATTATTTTTCTGAACCGAGAAAAATATTATTTGGAATTAAAATGCAATTATGATCTTTCAATCTTTACAAAAATTAATTTTGTTTATTTTCGTACTGAGTATGCTGGTTCCCAGTTCTATTGTGCATTCTGAATCAAAGAGAGGAGGAGGGTTCATTAAACGGTATAGACATTTCAAACAATTCTCACAGAATTCAGATAGAAAGCAGGGAATTCACAGCGGAAACCTTATACGAACAATATTTTCAAATTATGGTACAATCGGAGAACCGTATGGCCAACCGAATGCGGAATGGCCCAAAGGAAGCGGACATAATTATATTTTTGAGTTTGGTATAATCGTAGGGGCCGAGGTTATTGATACATCGGGAAACACGATTCATATTCTCAGCGAAGGAATTGTTGGGAGCCATCTTGCGAATGCGGGGGGAGATATAGCACCAGATGGAACGATTTGGGGGTTTGAACCAACAGCAGGATATGCTGCGGAAGGCCAGGATTATATTGCCATGAGCGATAACCAAAACACCTGGCCCGATTATTGGCCCGATAAGGATGAAGATTGGACCGGTGTTTGGAACGGAGAATACGGAAAAGGCTTGGTCAGGGCGGACCAGGAATCCTATTATGTAATGAACGATTATTCAAATGCTGAGTTTTCCTTTTTTCCAAACAGTACTGATTCAACAATGAGAGGGTTAGGCTTGGAAATTACTGCGAGAGGATACCAATGGGCACACAACCTGGCTGAGGACTGTATTTTTCTCATTTATGAAGTTACTAACACCAGCACCACCGATTATGATAAAGTAGTTTTTGGAATGTATGGCGATGCTGATGTGGGTGGGGCTGAAGATTGGTATGATGATGATTCCTGGTTTGATATAGAGAATGATATTGTTTATGTGTGGGACCACGATGGAGTTGGAAACTGGGGGGGAGAACCCGGATATTTTGGCTATAAGTTTCTTGAAAGCCCTGGTAATGCTCTGGATGGAATTGACAATGATGGAGACGGAGAAAGTTATGGAACAGGATTTGTTATTTCTCAAAGTGATCTTGACTCTATCAGTTACTCGCCGGGCAGTGCGATTGTACTTATTGATTATTTCAGCGAACTTTATGTTCGGACAGTAACCTATATGCCTGAAGATTCGGTTGTTGTTCAAGGATTGAGGGGAGATGTCGTTGTTTATCCAAATAATAATATTATTGAAATTTCAGATAATGGGATGGACGACAATTTAAATGGTCTTATTGATGAAAATAGCTTTCATATAGGATTGTTAGCAAAGAATTGGATTACGGGAGAGGGGATTGATAATCTTCTTATTGATGAGCGTAGAGATGATGGGATTGATAATGACGCAGATTGGGACCCGGACAGGGATGATGTTGGTGCAGATGGTGTTGAAGCAATTGATGTAAACGGCGACGGAGATTTTAATGATCCAAATGACATTGAGCCTGATACGGGAGAGGATGATGGTATCCCAACCGCTGGAGAACCTTTTTTTGATGATAAGGATATAAGCGAGTCTGACCAGATCGGTCTCACAAGTTTCAAAGCATTTGTTTGGCCTGAACTCATAGTGAACGATGATGAACAAATGTGGGAAGCATTTTTGCCTGGATTTTTTCCTCAACCTCCGCAAACTATTGATTTTGTGTGCGGGTACGGTTCAGGATATTTCCCTCTTAAAGCGGGGCAAACGGAAAGAATTTCAATAGCTCTTTTATTGGGAGAGGATGAGGCTGATATCCTAAGGAACGCAGAAACCGTTCAAAAAATTTATGATAACAACTATAGTTTTTCAAAAGCACCTGACAAGCCAAATTTGACAGCTATTCCTGGAGATGGTAGGGTAATGCTCTACTGGGATAATAATGCAGAGAGTTCAAGGGACCCGGTAACAGGGCTTGATTTTGAGGGTTACAAAATCTATAAGGCAACCGACCCTGGCTTTAATGAAATAAGAACTATCACTGATGGGTACGGTAATCCAACCTATTTCAGCCCTGAGATACAGTTTGATTATAATAATAACATTGACGGTTTTTTCCCTCTGGAAGATGGGCTTGGGGTAAAATACTATTTAGGTGATAATACAGGACTTCAACACTCGTGGGAGGATCCAAATGTTATTAATGGTCAGACATATTTTTATGCTGTTGTATCCTATGACCGTGGGGACTCGCTTTTGGGTATTACACCCGCAGAGTGCACAAAAAATATTGGTATTGATGTTGCCGGAAATAGGCAAACTGATATAAATACTGTTGAAATTATTCCTCGGGCACCCTCTCCCGGATGGTCACCCGGTGGTCTTTCTGGTTCCATCACACACACTGCCGGTCATGGGACCGGTGATATTTCTTTAGTGGTCCTGAACCCTGATGCTGTAAAAGAATCGGAAAGTTTTACTATAGTTTTTGATGATACTTCTTCAGAATATTTAACCTATTTTCTTTTTAGGGGAGCCCAAATGGAACCGATTTTTCTAAATTCAAGTTTTACCAATGGTGAAGATTCAAATCCGGTATTTGATGGGTTGAGACTTTTTGTAAATAATCATACAGAGATTCTTCTTGATGAAGCTCAGTCTGGTTGGACCTCAGGAGATTGTAATTATGAATATCTTTTCCAAGTTTGGGATAGCAACGATCCTATCCCTCCACTTACCTATGAATTTCGGTTCAGTGATGCCATAGCAGATTCGGATGACGTTTATCAACACCCGGTTCCTTTTGTCATCTGGAACATCACGGAAGATCACCGCTCTCGTTTTGTACTTCTGGACAATGATCAAAATGACACATGGTCCAGTGGAGACGAAATTATTATTTTGCAGGGGGACTCCGGAATATCACTGACAGCCTGGGCAGTGACTTTTATTGCTCCAAATAATGATATTATTAATGAACCAGAGGATGGCGATGTTATGCTTTTACACACCACTAAACCATTTGCATCCGATGATGTTTTTACTTTTACAACAATGGGCTCTATACCTGCTGACAAAAATATAGAGAATAATTACATAAATGATATCGCAGTTATCCCAAATCCCTATGTTGCTACCGCCATATGGGAACCTGACCATAATTTTATTATGGGGAGGGGTGAAAGACGAATTTATTTTATTAATCTTCCTTCTGAGGCTACTATACGAATTTTTGACATTAGAGGAAGATTGGTAAAAACTATGAGACACTATGAACCGGGAACGGGTTCAATAAGGGCATGGGACCTCCTATCTGAAGATGGACTGAGTGTGGCTTTCGGAATTTATATCTATCACGTTGAGACACCATTGGGAAATGAAATGACAGGTAAGTTTGCCCTAATAAAATAAGTATGAGAATTAGACCATACATCTTTTTTCTTTTACCAATAATGATGAGTTGTTCATTTGCCCAAATCTCAAGAGTGGGTACTTCTGCGGTCAATTTTTTACTCATAGAACCAGGCCCAAGAGCAGTGGCAATGGGGTCCGCACATACAGCAATGGGCGGGGACACCTACCTTGCTTTTTATAATCCTGCAGGTTTGTCAGAAATAGAATCGGTAATGATTGATGCCCAACGAACTAACTGGATCGCTGATATCACATACGATTATCTATCAATTGCATTCCCTGTTCATCGCTCTGTGGTAGCTGGTTTCCAGTTTGTATCTCTTTCAATGGCAGATATGGAAGTCCGCACAGAGTACAATCAGAATGGTACGGGAGAGATGTTTTCAGCTGGTGATATGCTCATAGGCAGTTCACTGTCCATTGCTGTTAGTAATCGTTTCGCTGTTGGAGGTACAATAAAATATGTCCGGGAATATATATGGAATATGTCCGCAGACGCATTAGCATTTGATATTGGGACACGATACAGCTCATCATTTTTTAATACAGTTGTAGGAGTGTCCATCAGCAATTTTGGAGAAAGCCTTGAAATGAAAGGGAGGGATATCAATATTCAACATGATCCTTCAGATGTTTTTTACGGAAACAATGATGAAATTCCTGCTGCTTATGTTCTCGATGAATTTGCCATGCCGTTAACTTTTCGAATCGGTATTGCCAGTGATTTGGTCCCTCAAAGGCCTGGCTTCATTCATATTGCCATAGATGCTGTACATCCCTACTCCACATCAGAATTTGTAAACATTGGAATGGAATTTAAACCATTTGAAATTATGGCTTTTCGGGCGGGATACAAATCTCTGTTCTATCCAAATTCAGAGGAAGGGTTTACGTTTGGTGCTGGCCTGAAAATCCCCGTTTACAATGGTGCAGTTCTCAAAGTTGATACTGCTTTTACAGATTATGGAAGATTTAACTCTGTTAAACAATTCAGTTTGGGTTTAAATTTTCTTCGTTGAAATTTTTTCACACCCTTCCTGCATTTGTTTGTTTACCGATACTTTGCCTAATAGTAGGATGCATAAATTCTAATTTAATACGGGACCCTGATACCCTAATTTACCTTTTGTACAATGATGTGAAGGATTGGGACCCTGCTTCTGCGTTCTCAATGGAGGTCCTACCAATGTCGAATATATATGAACCATTGTTGTGGTATGATGCTTCTGATAAAGAACCGAGGTTCATACCCGCTTTGGCCACTTCCTATTTCAGTTCTGATGACGGTCTGTCATGGGAATTTCATATCCGTGACAATGTTAAATTTCATGATGGGAGTGTCTGTAATGCAGAATCAGTCAAACTTTGTATAGAGCGGACAAAAAAATTAGGAGAGGGCCCGGGATTTATTTGGGATGCTGTGGAGCGAATTGAGGTTGTGGATGACCTGACAGTTGTTTTTCATCTACAATACCCTGCGCCCTTAGACCTCATAGCAAGTGCACAATATGGTGCGTGGATTTATTCTCCTGTTTTTTCAGAAATGGATAGGAGCGATATCAGAAAAGGTTATGCATCAGGAACAGGTCCCTATAAACTGTCAAAATGGGTTCAAAATCAAAGTATTATGTTGCAAGTTAATAAAGAATACTGGGGAGAAATTTCAAACGAGGTTTTTCGTAAAGTAGATATTAAAATTGTGAATGAGGCCGCAACCCGTATCCAGATGATCAAGGGTGGTGAAGCGGATATTTGTTCACTCATCCCTATTGAAGCTGTAAAAAGTTTTGAGAACCATCCAGAATTGGAGCTAAAAATATTTCCAAGCTGGGTCAACCATTTAATGATTTTCAATGTAAAAAAACCACCAACAAATAACCTAAAGGTCCGCCAGGCTATTGCCGCATCCATGGACTATGACAACATAATAAATTATATTTACAATGGAATGGCAGAAAAGCCGACCGGGTTGACCCCCAACGCATTACCGGGGACTCTTTATCCCGAAAATATGTACACATTTGATCTAAGCCTGGCAGAGGACCTTCTAAAAGAAGTGAGCCTGGAGGAAGATGAATCTGTTAGCCTGAGCTATGTTGCATCTTCAAATGAATATTGGAAAACCTGTCTCATGCTCCAATCCAACTGTAATAAAATTGGCTTAAAAACTGAATTACACGCTGGACTGTGGTCAGAAATATGGTCTAAAGGACAAAAATTTGAATCATCTCCCAATATGATCGAAATGGCTTGGTGGCCGGCATATGCTACCCCTTCAGATTGGTTTCTGGGAATGTTTGCCACTCAGAATCCTCCTGTTTTTAACCTATCATATTATTCGAATGCAGTTGTTGATTCTCTTATTGATAGGGCAAGAGAATTAGAAGCAATAGACCGTGAAAAATCAGCACAACTTTATGGAGAAATACAAACTATATTACTGAATGACTGCGTTGCGATACCTATAGCTGATGTGAATTCCTGGATTATTTCTAAAAAAAATCTAATGGGCTTCAGGAAAAACCCAGCATATAATACTGTCCTCTTTTATTATCTACGAAAAACAATTTCATGAGATCCTTTTTGTTCAAAAGATTTTTATTATTATTTCTTACCATTTTCGGTGTAATGATTATTACATTTTTTCTCTCCCGTTTACTCCACGGAGACCCTGCATTATTAATCCTGGGGGAGCACCCAACGGCTGAGCAGATAAAATCAGTGAATGAAAAATTAGGACTCAATAAACCACTTTTAGAACAATTTTGGATTTACATAACTGACCTGGTTAAGGGTGATCTTGGGATATCCCTTAGAACAAAAAATCCCGTTTCTTTTGAATTGGGAAACCGTTTTACTGCAACTTTTGAACTTGTGACAATTGCACTATTTCTTGCAATACTCATAGGTTTTCCTTTAGGTGTTCTTTCAGCCTATTATCGCAATACAAAATTATCTTTATTTATTCGGACTATCTCATTTACCAGTTTTGCTTTACCTGTTTTTTGGTCCGGAATGCTTTTACAAATACTTTTATTTGGGAAACTGGGATGGTTTCCACTTCAGGGACGGCTTTCTGCACAATTTCAGGGTTCCGAATTAAGTATTCAAACTGGCATTTTAGTTGTGGACACCTTATTATCAGGAAACTGGGAAATGTTCCTGGATGCTGTTAGACATATAGCTCTTCCTGTGATTTGTCTTAGCTTCTCAATTTTAGGTATTATAATCCGTACCGTTCGGTCCGCAGCACTGGAAAATATACAGCAAGATTATTTTATGACTTATCAGGCATTTGGGTTTGATCCTCTGATTATTCTATTCAGGTTAGCTCTTAGGAACAGTCTTATTTTATCTATAACTGTCGTTGGGCTTGTATACGGAATGCTTTTAGGTGGGTCTTTTCTCGTGGAATCTATTTTTGATTGGCCCGGCCTGGGGCACTTCGGTTATTTATCAATTTCCGCTAGTGATCTTCCTTCAGTTATGGGAGTCACTATTCTTTATTCAGCAGTTTATGTTGTGATTAACTTTTTGGTAGATATTGCATGTCACTATTTAGACCCTAGACTTCGTATTGGGGAAGCAAACTAATGATTCCGAGATTATCACGTAATATTATTATTCCCATAATGCTGTTAACAATGATAATTGTTCTTAGCTACTTAATTCCAGCTATTAGAGGAGGTGAAAAAGTTCAGTACGAACTTCATTTTGACAGATTTCTTCTTCCTCCAAGCTTTGAGTTTCCTTTCGGAACAGATTCATTGGGACGAGACCTCTTATCAGTCACCTTTATGGGCGCAAGAGCATCATTTTTTGTAGGGATAGGAGTTGTGGTCTTAGCTATTACTATTGGTCTCCCCATCGGAATGGTTGCCGGTCATTATGGTGGGGTGGTGGACAACATTCTCATGCGAGTTACTGATGGATTTCTTGCTTTTCCTCCACTCATTCTACCTTTTATCATTACCGCTGTTCTTGGGCCCTCTCTTACAAGCGTAACTGTGGCGATTGCCATATCTTGGTTTCCCTGGTATGTTCGTATTGCCAGAGTTAAAACAATGGAGGTCAAACTGTCAGGGTATGTAGAAACTGCCAATGTTTTGGGTGCTAACCTGTGGCACATACTGACTAAACACATTTTACCAAATATTTTTCCACCGATACTGACACAAGCAAGCATGGATGTGGGCTATGCTATATTAATGGCTGCAGGGCTTTCATTCCTTGGACTTGGAGCACAGCCACCACAGTTTGAATGGGGACTGATGATTACCCAGGCTCGGGTCAGTTTTCTCTACACATGGTGGGTAGTGCTACCGCCGGGATTGGCACTTTTTATAACTGTTGTCCTATTTAATTATCTTGGAGAAAGTTTAAGGGACCACTACGATCCTCAACTGAATTAAAATTATTATGGAAAAAATTTTATCGGTGAAAGATCTTTGTGTCAGTTCAACAAAAAACATTCAATCCTTGATACTTAAAAATATTGATATAAACATTCAAAAGGGTGAAGCATTTGGGATTATGGGTGAAACAGGAAGTGGAAAAACCATGGCTGCCAAAGCAATCATGGGACTACTCCCCCATGGTGTTAAAAGAACTTTTGGACAAATAAACTTAAATGGGTCACAACTTCATCAATTATCCAAAAAAAGTATGCGGTCTATTTTGGGAAAGGATATTGCATTCATTCCTCAAAATACTTCAGGGGCTTTTAATCCTTTGCACACCATTGGTTCCCAGTTAAAATTTATATTGAAAAATTGTAATGGGCTGGACAACAATGAGAGTGAAGAAATAGCAATGAAATGGCTGGCTACCGTAAAGTTAAACGATATTGACCGTATATTTAAAAGTTATCCCTTTCAACTTTCGGGAGGCCAGAATCAAAGGATTCTTATTGCTATAGCTTTAGCACTAAAGCCTAAACTCCTTATTGCTGATGAGCCAACAACAGCCCTAGATAAAATTACTAAAAATAAAATCCTGGATCTTTTTGTAGAATTGCAGGACCAATATAGTTTAACAATTTTATTTATTTCCCATGATGCATCAGTTATTCAAAATCTTTGCAAGAGGGTTGCTGTTATATATGCTGGGGAGATTGTGGAAGAGGGTACTGAAAATGAAATATTTAATCATCCTAAACATCCCTATGTGATTGATCTTTTAAAATCGTTTCCTTCCAATGAAAAAGAAAAATTTGAATCAGTGAAGGAAGATGTATCAAACTTACAATATTCATCCAAAGGATGCGGATATTATCCCAGATGCTCAGAAAGAATGGATAGGTGCCAAACTGATAATCCCAGCCTCTACCAAATTACAGAAAACCAGAAAACTCGATGTTTTCTTTATGAAGGAAAAGATTAGGTGACCGATATTATGCTCAAGGTTGAAAATATACGGAAAGTGTTTTGGACCAAATCAAAAAAAACAAATGTGTTAGAAGGGATCAGTTTCAATATGCGGAAAGGTGAATGCACTGCTCTTATCGGAGAATCCGGATGTGGTAAAACAACATTAGCAAGAATCATTTTAGGGCTTATTAAATCAGATGGTGGAACTATTTTTGTTTCGAAAGGAGTTGACAATCAATCTAAGTTACGTTTAGGTGTTGTTTTTCAAAATCCCTGGGAAGGTATGAATCCGAGGACACGTATTTGGAAATCGATTGCCGAACCTTTAACCATCAGAAAGAAAAGACCTGAAGATAAATTTAAAACAAAGGTTTTCGAAATAGCACGTGAGGTGGGGCTAACTCATGATCTGATCCAGCGATTCCCATATGAATTATCCGGGGGTCAAGTACAACGAGCTGTTATTGCCAGGGCTATAATTGACAAACCGGAATTATTGATCCTAGATGAACCAACATCAGCACTAGATATTTCTACTCAATCACAAATAATTAACTTACTTGTTAACCTTCAAACAACTATGAGCTTGACATGCCTTTTTATCTCCCACGATATTTCCTTAGTGCGATATATCGCCCATAATGTAGTAATTATGAAAGATGGTAAATGCATCGAAAAAGGAGATGTTGCTGATTTATTCTCAAGTCCGAAACATGACTATACGAGGGAATTACTGAATGCAACCTGAATTAGTACATACCAATAATTGAGCTCAATAGAGAATATTAGTTTTTCATTCACTGAGAAATCAATGCTCCCATCATAAAGTTAAAAAAAGGCGTTTAATCAATTCAATTTATCCCATCTCCACTTTTTTCAAAAGAGGTGTGTAAACAATAAAACCGAAAGTAAAAACTGAACATATTGCTAAGATGTTTGATGAAACGCTTTTTGGAAAATTAAGATAGCTACAAGCTGTGTAATAAATTAATCAGTTCAAACAAATTTATAACCCCAATACATATTGGGGTTTTTTGTTTATACTAATGGGGGATAGATTTAATATTAATTTTGAGGGGTTATGAAGAGAGAACAGGAAATTGGATAAATCATGGATAAGATACGAAAACGAATTAAGATAATAATTTTTGGTACGGACACCCCGGCAGGAAAGCTGTTTGATGTTGTACTCATAATCACAATTATTCTAAGCATAATCGCTGTATTGATCGATAGTGTGGCAGATTATCATCATAAATACGGAAGCTTCTTAATTACGTTAGAATGGATATTCACAATCATGTTCACAATGGAATATTTTCTTCGGATCTATTGTGTTAGAAGACCCTCCAGCTATATTTTTAGTTTTTTTGGAATTATTGATCTTCTTGCTGTGATTCCTACCTATTTAAGTATGCTCATGCCTGGAACGGAGGTTCTGGCTGTAATTCGTGTATTACGAGTTCTGAGGGTTTTCAGGGTTTTGAAACTTGTACAGTATATGGGTGAGGCTGATTTGTTAATTAAAGCACTGGTTGCCAGCCGTAGAAAGATATACATATTTCTTTTCTTTGTGATGAATCTCGTCATAATTCTTGGCTCGGTTATGTACTTGATAGAAGGAGAAACACCGGGATTCACCAGCATCCCCAGTGCTATTTATTGGGCTATAGTCACGTTGACAACTGTTGGCTATGGGGACATTTCACCAAGTACGAGCCTAGGGCAAACTATAGCTGCAATTATCATGATAATGGGCTACAGTATCATCGCTGTTCCAACTGGTATTGTGGGCTCAGAAATCAACCACGTTGCAAAGCAATCTAAAAAACGTGATTGCATTATTTGTGAAAAATCAGGATTGGATGAAGATGCAAAATTCTGCAGTGACTGCGGAGCAGAATTACCGGACTAAATAAAATTTCGATTTACCTCATTCCCACAAGAAAGGATGCTGAAGAAATTGAAGAAATATTAGGAAGTGAACTACGAAGTCAGAGATATGGAGTATGGTTTAATTAAGTCCTCACCTAGCGGGGGATATTATGGTATTTTTGAGAAATAGTGAGCGTGTAGATATATGAAAACGACTGTGGTTAACCTGTTTTTAATACTGATTGTTTTTTACTGCAGCACTTTGGCATTTGTATTTTTTAAACAGAGATCATTTATATTTTTTGCCACAGGAATCAGCAATAGCCAAGAATTTCTTCTCAGGCAATTTTCTCATTTTGAAGTAAATGTTAATCATAACGGTGTTAATCTGCATGGATGGTTTATAAATAGAGCGACCGGTCCTGAGCATCCCCTGATCATCTATTATGGTGGCAATGCTGAGGAGATTTCACACAACCTTTTTAACCTTGAAAAGTATGAGAAAGAATCATTATTGTTCATGAACTATCGTGGTTATGGAAGGAGTACCGGCAGACCCAGCCAATCCAACCTTTTTTCGGACGCCCTGTTTATCTTCGATCATATTTCAGACACATATAGCATCCCCTCAACCAATATTATTCTCATGGGTCGCAGTCTGGGTTCCGCAGTGGCAACCTATGTAGCAAAACAGAGACATATTAAAGCGGTCATATTGATCACCCCATTTGATAGTTTGGTAAATATTGCGAAAGAGCATTACCCTTTTTTCCCAGTAAAATTGTTGTTGAAGCATCCATTTGATTCAGTTCAGATTGCCCCAGAAATAACAACCCCCATGATTGCGATTATTGCTGATCAGGATAGGATTATTTCGAATGAACAGTCCGTAAATTTGGTAGAACATTGGGGTATGAAAAGCCATTATGTGATTATAAAAGATGCTGACCATAATTCTATCAGCAATTACCCGGAGTATTGGAATACAATAAGACTCTTTTTGTCCAATATGGCGAAAAGCACAGTTTGAACAATGTGCTATGAAGCAATGATTACCAACAAGATGGTTAAGGATTAAGCCCGATAGGTTTTTTGTTTCCCACCTCTTTGTAGAACAGTGTGGGAGGGGGTAAATTCTAAACCAACAATAAGGATGCTTTCATTACTTTAGAAAACTTATTAACCCTTGGATTACTCACCTTACTCCAAGCCGTTCTGGGATTTGATAATCTGTTATACATTTCAATTGAGTCCAAAAGAGCTCCCATTGAGAAACAGGCAGAGGTGAGACGATGGGGAATCGGCATTGCCATATTACTACGCATCATTTTGTTGTATATTATTATGAAACTCATTCATTTGTTTCATAACACAATTTTAAATATTGCTTTTCCAAATATAATTGAGGGGGATTTTAATCTCCACAGTATCATTGTGATTTTTGGGGGCGTCTTTATTATTTACACGGCAATGAAAGAAATCCTCCACATGATGGTATTGAGTGATCATGAACCTGAAGATGAACATTCGAAATCAATGGGAATGATCATTTTTTTGATTGTTGCAATGAATGTCGTCTTTTCTTTTGATTCTATTTTAAGTGCCATGGCGCTCACTGAAGTATTTTGGGTCATGGCATCTGCCATTATCATCGGCGGTTTATTGATGATCTTGATGGCGGATCGTGTAGCTCAATTTTTAGAGAAAAACAGGATGTATGAAGTTCTGGGATTGTTTATTCTATTTGTTGTGGGAATCATGCTTTTGTCCGATGGAGGTCACATGGCACATCTACATTTATTCGGACATGAAATTACGCCCATGAGTAAAGCCACATTTTATTTCATCATTGGAATTATGATATTGATTGATATTGTCCAGACCAGATATCAAAAAAAACTGTTACAGTCTGCTAAGAGGTAGTCGATAAGATGGGAATTAAAATTTTGTTTTTGGTGGTATTATCATTAATTATTTGATTTAATAAAAAAATGTGTAATACTATTAAGTTTAACACCACATCAATATGACGAATAAAACAATCGGAATTTTATTAATTGTTTACAGCATTTTCATGCTGGGCGTTAATATATTTTTTAATGAAAGTGATGTGAATATTATCCTGATTGTTCTTTTAATGGTGAGCGGATTCTGGTTAACAAAATACAGTTTTAAAGAATAACGCTTTATTGTAAAGTAAGTGTGATTTAAATCACACAATTTATTTCATTTTTTTGTTGATTATCTCAAGTCATTCCTGTAATTTTTTTCCTTATATACGGATGGATGGACTGAAAATTGAAAAAATTTATTAAATTCTTATTTACTCTTCCGGCTTTAATGGGATTGGTTTTTGCCCATATTCCCCAGCCAAAAGACTCGAATGAATTGTCTAAGGAACAAATGAAACAGATCAGCAATATTGTGGGTGAACTACATAAAGACGGAGCATCCCATGATAAATTACATGCAGCAGTAATAAAGTTATTTAAACAATGGGGTATTGAGTTTAAAAAACTGGATATAAAAAAGAAAATATCTCAAAAGTAATTCTGGCTTCAAAAAAACGAGAAAAAATAATAACCCTGCATGCAGGGTTTTTTATTAATGGTAAAATAAATAAATTTGATGCCCTAATGCGCCTGTAGCTCAACTGGATAGAGTGTCTGGCTACGGACCAGAAGGTTGGGGGTTCGAATCCTCCCAGGCGTACTGAAATCTTCAGGAATTAAGAGTTTATCGGTATCACTGAACGTAAGATTGGGCAGTGACCTGATCTATATCAAAAACGAGAAGATTCGTCGATTCATAATCCAAACCCAGAAATCTCAAAAAAAATGGTGGAAAGGATCGGAAGCGCAAACGAGCTGATATGTAAAGTTCACCATGAGAATCTTCCGGCAACTCAATACTGTAATTCACAATTTTTGAACCGCTTACAGGAAGAGTATAGTCACTTAAACTCACCATATCTTCAGCACCCACGTTCCTGAGGCCTGAATCCCCCTCAGCGTTATATAATACCGTATTAAAGATTTGTAGTTGGGGGTCCATTTCTTTCGAAGGATCAACATAAAAGTCCTTGATGTCTCCATCGGTATTGATAAGACCGGAAGCAAAAATAGTATCTCCATCAAGAGATGCTACAATCTCCAACCACAGCTGGCGGCTGAATGTGGTTCCTGTGGGGAAATTATGACCGGAATTATTGGCAACAATAAGTTGAATGTTTAGACCGTCATCCCTCTCTATGGTGTCCGGAACAGGTGGATAAAATTCTATCTCTGCTGCATCCAGTAGTAACGCTTCTACTGCAGACAAATGTTCCGGGTCAGGTTGGGTTATATCTAACAAAACATCCACACCCGGGAAAAAATGCTGGTGTAAATTATCCCGTACAGGTCCGTCAACAGCAGCCTGTCCCTGATAAGTAGGCATATGACAGGATTGACATTCACTTCCCATAGCCTGGAAAGCAGTTCCTTCCCATTCAAATTGGGTGACCTCCGCATCCACTCCGTTCACAGTTAAATTATGGCAGTTTTGGCAGAACTCAGAACGGTCGTAGCCGGGATGATATTCGGAGGTATGGTAATCATTGTCCACCGGGTCGTCAATGATACTGTAACGGGTACCGTTGGTAAACAATTTAAAATCAATTGTCTCAAACAATTGTCCATCAGTTTGGATGTTGGTTGGTTCAGGAATGTGAGTCACCGTGTGACACACATCACATGTTACTCCTTCCTGAATTTGTTGAGGTAAAGATTCTAGATCTGTAATATCAAACGATTCATGGTTATCAATAGCATTAGTTAGAAAAGCAATCGGGCTGTGGCACTGAACACAGAAATCCCCCAAGTCAATCCCTATTGAATCGTGGACCTGGTGTTCATGGCGCTGGAGGCTCAGCCACACGGGGTCTTTTGCAGAATAGGCATGCATGGATGAGGCCCACTCATCATAATGTGTAGGGTGGCAGGATTTACATTCATCGGCAGAACTGAAATCCTCTACCTTGAAGAGTGTTTGAAATGGTCTTGAGGGTGGTAATTTTTCTTCCTTACCTAAATCACCACATGAAAATGCAAATAAACAGAGAACAAATAGATGGAAACTATTTTTCGATTGCCACCCCAGTAGGCATGGGATTTTGTTCACTTCCATCACTCAATCCTATGGTGTGTAATAATGTGTTATTTGATGTATCATAGACATATGCATTTCCACCCATAGGCGAAGTTACAACTAAATAATCATTATTTTGTGATAGAGCACATCCATGAAGCATATTTACTGTCCCTGTTTCATCTTCTATTGTATTTATTACCATATTTGTCAAGAGATTAGCAACGGTAATATTGTTACTCATTCTATTTGAAACATATAGTTTAGTATCATCATTGGAAATTTGCATGTGCCAGGGCATCATTCCCGTCATGAGGGTGGCTAAGCTGTCGCCTGTTTCGGTATCAAAGACCCGCACCTGCATGGTGTTTGAACATGATACATACAATTTTGAATCATCATGACTCAGTTCCAGTTCAAGAGCATTGTAAATACCATCAGGGATCCCTATAGGCCATTGTATTTCAGACCCCAGAGGATAATTTTGAGGTTGGTAATTGTCATTTCCAAACTCACTCGTTTCGATCTTAAAAAAATACGAGGCTTGATTACTGGCAACCCATAAAGTTGACCCGTCAGAGCTCAAAGCGATTCCGTGAGGAGAATCAGCACCAACGTTTACTGTTCCAAGGGAAGCCATATTTTGTGTGTCAATTTTATGAATTTCTTGGGATTCGGTTGACATTCCCATCATGGGCATAAAACGAGTAATATAAAGAAATTGGTTTTCCACATCCAATGCCATCAATGCTGGCATACTGCCCACATAAAGTGAATCAATAAATTCATCAGTTTTTAGGTCAAATTTTAATACAACGCCGGTAGAAATTAATGTACAGTACCAATGATTATTGGTATTATCAATTACAACATAATGCGGTGTGTCATTTACATTTGTGAAATCCACATCAACATGCTTTAGGAGTTTTCCTGCGTTGATGTCGATTACAGCTACCTTATCCTGACCCTGAAGGGTGATATAGGCTTTGTGAATCTGTTTGTCATTTAAATTATCCTCACAGGACAAACCGAATAACAAAAGGAAAGCAATATAGGTTAAAATAAAGTATGACCTTTTTCTGTGTTTCATATACTACCTATTATCTAAAATTTAAAAAACTGTAGCGGCGCAGGGACTCGAACCCCGGACACTCGGATTATGATTCCGATGCTCTAACCAACTGAGCTACGCCGCCAAAATATGGAAAAATACAGAAAAGAAATTACCGGATAACCATTTATGAAAACAAAAAAAAATCTATCCAATTCTTGGATTTAATTCCAAAATCCTCTGAAATTCCAGTTTTAATTTATCTTGAAATCTAAAGTTATTCTTACTGCTAATCATATAATTGACTACATCTCGTTAGATAGGAAGCAGTAATAATATATAATTTTAATTCTAAATAAGAAATATCTTAAAGGAGTTACTTAAATGGCAGCACCATGTGAAGCGTTTATGGGTGAGGTAAAAAGGAAAAATCCGAGTGAACCGGAATTCCATCAGGCTGTGCTTGAAGTTGTGGAATCCCTGTGGGATTTTTTAGAGGAGAATCCGCATTATCAACATTCCAAGGTATTGGAGAGAATGGTAGAGCCGGAACGGGTTATTCAGTTTCGAGTGCCCTGGCGGAATGACAGGGGAGAAGTAGAGATAAACCGAGGTTATCGTGTAGAATTT
>ERZ651768.543-NODE-543-length-28386-cov-9.753612_pt1 | contig 28386 bp, 27 predicted proteins | sample MGYA00514754_ERZ651768 | MGnify/ENA metagenome assembly ERZ651768
AACGAAGGCGATACCCTCTACCATGCTCAGTGTGCAAGTTGCCACGGCGGCATCGGTATTCCATCTGAGGTGGCTATCGTAGCCCCTGACTTGCGGTTAATGACACTAGCCACACATTCCGACTTTGAAGATATCGTTATAAATGGTGCGCGTTCCGAACGCGGCATGCCGGACTTCGAAGGTGCACTGACGAATGAGCAAATAGAAGCAATTCGTGGGTTTATTGTGACACAGGCCAGGGAGCTTAAAGATTGGCAGCAAAATCGTTAAATCGCAGCGAATGAAGATAGACCTTCATGGCGTTAGACATCATGACGTAGATAGGTTAGTGGAAAATTTTATTTTATTGAATCAGAAAAAAGCCCCCTTAGAAATTGTTTGTGGTAACAGCCAAAAAATGATTAATTTAGTTATGGAAGTAATTCGCAGACTTGATTGTGAGAATTATGAGCAGCTCCAGGGAATGATTATGGTAAGAAAGGTATGAACTACCTACCCAGTTGATTCCATCAAGAGCCATGTAACTCTATTTTGGAAGAATGGTTACGTTATGTTTAAATACAGGAAGGAAATAACCAATGGCATCATTTTCGTTTAAAGGGATAAAGCTATGACCAAAGAGCATAAGGAGAAATCCACGGGTTCGAAATCACCTGATCGAAGGGAATTTCTAAAGCGTGGGGCCGCGTTAGCCGGTGGGTTAAGCTTAGGAACGGTGGAATCCGCTATCGGCCAGACCCCTCCTTCTGGAGGAAATATTCTCGGTACACAAGAGTTAGTAGAGTATGGAAAACGCTCTCGTTTCGAGACTTCGGTGCGCATACCGCACGGTGGCAGACCATCACCCGACGCTTTTGGACTCGACTTTCACATCGCAGCTCCACTGCAGGAATCGGTGGGTGTTATTACACCGTCCTCGCTCCACTATATGGGGACCACTCGCGGATCCTTTGTTCCAGACATCGATCCCGAAGAGCATCGTCTTATGATCCACGGTATGGTCGACCGACCTCTAATTTTTACCATGGAGGAATTAAGGCGACTTCCCTCCGTAACCCGCCTTCATTTTATCGAGTGTGCGGGAAACCGTGCTAATCGCCGACATAAAACAGTGCAAGAAACGCACGGAATGACTAGTTGCGCCGAATGGACCGGTGTGCTCCTATCCACGCTCCTCAAGGAGGCCGGTGTTCAAGATGATGGGAGCTGGATTGTGGCGGAAGGAGTCGAAGAAGTGAAAGGGGCGTCAAGTATTCCAATGGCGAAAGCAATGGAGGACTGTCTGGTGTGTTACGGCATGAACGGCGAGGCTGTTCGTCCACAGCAAGGGTACCCTCTTCGGCTGTTGGTTCCCGGTTTCGAGGGAATCCTTTCTGTTAAATGGTTGAGACGAATCAAGGTAGTGGATCAGTTTTACATGACCTACAACGACTACGGGCATCTTCGCCAGGAATCTGACGACGCCGCATTAGCTATGCAAATCGGTCCAAAATCTGTAATCACTTTCCCGTCGGGCGAGCAAAAACTACCCGGTCCGGGGTTCTATGAGATCAGTGGCCTAGCATGGTCTGGTGGCGGTGCCGTTAGCAAGGTGGAAGTGTCCACCGACAGTGGCAGAAGCTGGGTGGAAGCTGAAATTCGTGGGACGGCGCATCCTATGGCGCATACCCGGTTCAGCTTACAGTGGGACTGGAACGGACAAGAATGCGAGCTTCAATCGCGATGCACTGACGAACTTGGCAGCGTCCAGCCCTCACGAGCACAGATCGCCGAGTTTTGGAACCAGCCTCCGGATCAACCAGTCAGGGTAAGAGGCCAAGACAATTCAATTCAGCCTTGGAGGGTTGAGAGCGACGGGAGCGTCCACAATGCGATTTCTTAAGCTTCTTCCATTGCTGATGTTCCTGGGAATCTCGGCGCAGGCTCAATCGCCCACTTATGGTGTGGGAAGAACCCCCAGTACAGAAGAAATCCGCGCGTGGGATATCTCCATCAGCCCTTCGGGGAAAGAACTTCCATCGGGTAGCGGAACTGCCACAGAAGGCGAGCAACTTTATCTTCAAAAAGGGTGCGCGGGATGTCACGGCATTACAGGGACAGGCGGTCTCGCTCCTAGGTTACTAAAACGCGATGCAGGACCAAGTGCTAACCCATGGGCATTAGGGCGAATACTACCCATTCGCGCACCTTATGCGACTGCGGTATGGGATTATATAAATCGAGGCATGCCCCTAATGGCAGAGGGAACGCTTACTCCCGATGAGGTTTACTCGATAACAGCCTATCTACTCTACCTAAATGAAGTCATCGCCGAGGACAAAGTCCTCACCGCTGAAAGCCTGCCGAAAGTGGAGATGCCTAATCGCGATACTTGGGCTCCCCTACCAGAGTGGTGGGAGCCGGGGATGCCAAGACTCCCAGGCTACCCCTACTGATATAGGCCTCGTGATGCCTTGTGACCTGTGTATGTCTTAATTTATCTTAAAGAAAGACCTGAATACCAGGGCATTGAAGGCTACTGTTAATTAATCCGGCGTCCGCCGACAGGCTGAAGCTGTGCACCCGAGAGATTGCTCGGAGGCTCCTCGCCAGCAACAGCGTCATGCTCCAGGCTACCGATACCGTCTATAGTCGCCTTGATATGTTCACCCGGCACGAGATAACCACTGCGCTCAAGATTGTCGAATCCCGCAAGAGAAGTACCGCCTGTGGTTCCACTATTTAGTACATCTCCTGGGAACAGCGTTATAAGGGAAGAGGCATACTCCATCAGTTCCCAGATATTAAAGATCATGTCACCAGCTCTGGCTTCCTGGACTACTACGCCATCAATACTGAGTTGCTGATGCAGTCGCTCCATGGGGTCACCGTAGAATTCCTTCGGCACGATCCACGGGCCTTGAGGAGCGAACGTATCATGTCCCTTACCAACGAACCAATCTGAACGACGATTGGCTTCGCCCCTGCCGCCACGGTCCGAAATATCAATAGTCACCATGTAGCCAAACACATAGTCCTGAGCTTCGGAAGCCGGAATGTATTTGCCGGTACGGCCAATGACAGTGCCGAACTCAATTTCCCAATCAGTCCGAGTCCGCCCCCAAGGGATGACGATGTCGTCCCCCGTTCCAATTACTGCACCCCTACTTGGCTTAAGAAACAGATAGGGCACACCTCGATTGGCCCGGCGTTCGCGGCTGGATTCGGCTAATTCTTCTTCGCTGCAGCCTTCACAAATATGAGTGTAGAAATTGCCTGCCGCATTCATGATCTTACCGGGGTACTGAATCGGCGCCTGCAGATCGACTACCGTGACCTCATGGATAAAGCCCGGACGATTACTGGCCTGCAGCATATTATCTTCCACCAGATGATTCACAATCTCATACAGTCTCGACTTCAGCCCATCTTCATATAAACCGATAAGACCAAGCATATCGTCAGGCATCGCCATTTCCGGATAGGCCGGATTCTGTTCCAGATTGTCGTTTGCGGCATCAATTTCGACCACCAGTTGATCACGCAGAACCAGACCAATTAGCTGCCGGCCATCAACGGTGAACGTTGCCACCTTGAACGGCTCAGCGCTTTGAATGGCTTGGGCGGAAACCTGAGTTGCCGTCAGCACCAATGAGAATGTCAGCACAAAACCCGCAACTATAGCGGTGAACGAATTACGCATAATAATAGATACTCCTGTTCTTATTTTAATAGGAATCTTTAATGCAAAATCTAAAATACAGCACTTTTGCAGAGCTGTATAACTCTTTCTGGACAGACCTCTTAACTATGAACTCTTCTTAAACGCCCTACATTGCTGGGATGATGCAGCTTCTCGCCAGGACGACATCCTAGCAATGTATTACTAATTCTCTCAACCGATGTGGTATTTTAGAGAAAATCAAACGTAAGACAGGTGAAAAACATGAGTAGAGAAACAGCAATGGAATTTTTCAAAGCGTGTGAAGAAGGAAAAGGTTGGCAGGACTGCAAAGAATATTGCATTGCTAATGCCAGCTTTTCTTCTCAAGCAGAACCCTTGAAAGATATTACCACCATAGAAAATTACGCTGACTGGATGAGTGGTATATATACCCCAATACCAAATGCAGGTTACGAGATAAAATCAATTTCTACGAATGAAGATTCAAGTCATGTAAGTGTTTTTGCCGTATTTACAGGAACTCATTCTAAAGAAGGTGGTCCTGTGCCAGTAACCGGTAAAAGCTTAAGAACTGACTACGTATACGTTATGGAGTTTTCAGAAAACAAAATAAGTCACTTAACCAAAATTTGGAATTCAGAGGCAGCATTTAAACAAATTGGTTGGGTGTAATAAATTATTTCTGCAAAGGTTGTTTAGGGCTAAAAGTAGAATGATGTTTATTAAGGAGAACATATGAGTTTAATTATGGTTGCGATCATCTCTATCAAAGATGAAGATAAATATCTTGAATATCAAAACAAAGTTCTTCCAATGTTTGAAGAATTAGGTATAGAGGTACTTGCTGTAGATGATTCGCCGAAGCCAATTGAAGGTGAAGCTCGAAGGCAGCGAATAGTAGTTTTACGCTTTGCTGATGAACAAGAGTTCAACAGTTGGTACGAAAGCGAATCGTACAAAGCTATTAAGCCTATCCGATTAAACGCTTCCAATGGAGAGGTACATCTACTTCAAGAACTTAATTTAAAGTTTTAGTAGACTGAAATCGCGATATCCATTTGTGCCGGTGGCCAATTTAATGTCAGTTCGCGCAGCCCCTGAAAGACTGAGAAAAGATCGAAGGCGAACAAAACTGAATTAAAACAGGTTCCGTCGTCGCTGCCCTGTTAGGCGAAGGTATAACTCTGCGCCATCGCGTCTTCCCACACCTGTTACCTAGGTGACCAGAAGAAAACCTCCCAGTCGCGTAGGAGTTCTGAGCCTTCGTAGAGTGCTTGATCAATTGATCTGCCCGATTTTGCGGCCCACTGTTCCATCATGGCGATACGCTCATCACCAAAAATCTCCACAGCCTCCATCGCATAAGTCGCTTCACCAATTCGCAGCAATCCATTACCACCACGGTCTCTCACTCGTTGCGCCCACAAACCTCCATCGGGACGAGTGGCCGTGATTACCCCTTCCGAAGTGCCCACCCACGACAGATAATGAACGAATGGTGGGAAACCGCTTTGTTTCATGAACATAGGGCCCCGGATACTTTCGTTAAGCGGAGTGAAGTCGCTCGGGGCTTCCGTAGGCGTTCCTCCGATAATTATACCGGGCGTGCGGCCAAGACCCTGATTGCTGAGGTACGGCGCCGTAGATACCCACGCGAACAATGCGCCAAAGATTAGTACTCCGGCCAAAATACCAGCTGCCTTACGTTTTCCCATCATCATTCTCCTAATCAACGGCCTTTTTCACGTTTAACGCATTAACCCAAAAAAGGAAAAATAAATTACTTGAACCCTATACGTTCTATGGGTTACAGAAGATAGAGTTTAACACCTAATACCAAAAAATTAGAAAAAATTAATCCACCTATTGGCTACTTATTAGCCTAATTCTTTTCTTGCATAACACCTCTTGCCCTATATATTCGCTGCTGAGCCGAAGCGTCACATCCGTTATTTTAGCGTGACGAGGACAAAATCGATTGTGGTTTCGCCGATATTCCCAGCTTCACGTTCCTCACTTTGTTCCACAGTATCGATCCAGCCGACTGATCCCGCCTCCGAATACCCCGAGGTTTGTTGCACCCCCCCTCGGCGCTCTGACCAGTTGCCGCCCTTGATATGGAGGTAGATTTGATTACCAGGGTGACTGTACATGCCCGTCCACTGTCCTGGTTCAACCTGTCCCTGTTGTACAATCATCCGATCGTTTTCTAGAAGTCTTTCCATACGGATGTTGGGATAAGTTTGTGGCTTGTGTTCAATCTCTGGGGCAATTGGCAAGTCACTTTTTAGAGTCACGTATATCAAGTCGATAGCTTCATCACCAACATTACCAGATTCATGTTCTTCTTCTAAGGAGATGGCGTCCATCCAGCCCACTGATCCATCCAAATCAGGTGGTCCCACATAAGTGATTTCACCGCGCTCGCGACCAGACCATAATCCGCCTTTTATGTGCACGTAAAGCTGGTTCCCGGGATGAGAATGGATGCCTTCCCACTCCCCGGCTCCTACGATCAGCCGTTGTAGGACAACATGCTCATTCTCGAATACTACCTCACCGTCAGGATCTGCCAAATTTGGATAGGTCAAAAGAAACTGTTTGTTAGAATCAGATATTGATTCACTAAGCTCGTTACTGGTGCAGCCTGAGAGGGTTAAGACCATCGATATGGATAAAATTTCAATGATTGAAATCAGAGACCATTGCATATAATTAGCGACGTAAGAGTGAAAAACAAAAATGCGTGAGCTCAGAGTAAAAATACACTAACAAAGATGAAAATGCATTCTTTGCTACATTAGGTGATTCATTTTGAGCTCAGCTTCCTTTCTATGTATTTCTAATCTGCTTGAACGATGTGGTGCTAGGCAAAATTGTCAACCAAGCGTAACATCTAGACATAATTCTACATAACCCGCACAGGAATGCATCATGCGATTGTTTTTATCTGTTTTCCTCTTACCCCTAGTCTTTACTATTTCATTCCTTGGCTCATTCGCACTTGCTGATGGACAGTTGTTGGGTTTTGATGAAACCACGAGCACCATTCAGCACCAATTGGAAACTGAATTTGACAGTCACATTGATCGCGCCGAAATGGATGAATGGCTTCGTGAACTTTCCTCAGAAGCTCATCATGTTGGCTCTCCGAAAGGAAAAAAAAATGCAGACGCGTTAGCGGCATTATTCCGTTCATGGAATTACGCGGTAGAAATTGCAGAGTACCAAATTCTTTTTCCTGAACCATTAACTCGCGAACTTGAATTACTATACCCGTACCAGTTTACCGCTTCACTTACCGAAGATTCTCTTGAAGAGGATCCCAGTACATCTGTTATAGATAACCTACTGCCACCTTACAATGCTTTTTCTATTGACGGTGAAGCTGAGGGTGAATTAGTTTTTGTAAATTACGGCACTCCCGCCGATTATGAAATACTTGAACGTTACGGTATAAGCGTTGCGGGCAAAATTGCTATTTCCAAGTACGGTGGCTCCTGGCGAGGGATCAAGCCCAAGCTGGCCGGTGAAAAAGGCGCCATAGCTACCATTATTTACTCTGACCCTGGTGACGATGGCTACGGCCCAGGTGACGTGTATCCCGAAGGCCCTTTTAAAAATGACAGTGGCGTACAACGCGGGTCAGTAATGGATATGCCCACTTATCCAGGCGATGTACTGACACCAGGTATTGGAGCCACAGCGGACGCGAGACGTTTACCGAAAGAAGAAGCCCCTACTATCACCCAAATTCCTGTACTGCCTATCTCTTATCGCGATGCCCTACCATTACTTGAAGCCATGGGGGGTGCGGTGGTTCCCAATGAATGGCGCGGCGGTTTACCTATTACTTATCACCTCGGACCTGGTCCTGGGCGAATACGCCTAAAACTTGAATTCGACTGGAAGATGGTTACGGCCTATAACGTGATTGCGCGTCTCGAGGGCTCCCAATATCCTGACGAATGGATAATTCGTGGGAATCACCACGATGGCTGGAATCATGGAGCGGCCGATCCTATCTCTGGCTTGATCGCGTTACTGTCTGAAGCCAAAGCCATGAGCAGGCTGGCAAACGATGGTTTCGGCCCTGCCCGAACTGTAATTTATGCCGCCTGGGATGCCGAAGAACCGGGACTGATCGGCTCAACCGAATGGGCTGAACATCACGCCGCTGAACTCCAGGAGCACACCGTTGCCTACCTAAATACCGATGGAAATGGTAGAGGATTTGTTAATATTGGTGGCAGTCACGTTCTTGAACGATTTTTCAACGAAGTGATAGCAGACATAGATGATCCCCAAACTGGAGTTTCTGTAAAAGAGCGTCGACGCGCCAATCTGAGTATCAATTCCAGCAACGAAAACACAAGGACCGAGGCGAAGAATCGCTCCGACTTACGCATCAGCCCATTGGGTTCTGGTTCAGATTATACGCCGTTCCTTCAGCACCTCGGAATCGCCTCTGCCAACATCGGATTTGGTGGCGAATCGGCCGGAGGCAGCTACCATACGATGTATGACACCTACGAACATTATAGTAAGTGGATAGATCCTGGCCTGGTATATGGAGAGGTATTAGCTCAGGTTGCAGGACATGCCACTTTACGTCTAGCCAACGCGCCTCGCTTACCCTTTGAATTCAAAGGCTTCACCGATAATGTTTCAGTTTATATCAGTGAAATTGAAACTCTAGCCGATAATATGCGCACGAATACCGAAGAAACTAACCAAAATATAACCGATGGGATTTATGACCTGATATTGGACCCAACAAAATCTTTTGGTCCACCGGCAGTGCAAACACAGGTACCGTTTTTTAACTTCGCTCCACTTAAGAATGCACTGGCCCGACTTGAAAGCGCAGCGGAAAATTACGAAACTACAATCGCCGGTGGTATTGCTGCCACTACTGAAGAAAACTACCTCTTGTACCAAACTGAACGGGAATTGATTCGTCAAGAAGGTTTAAACGGGCGCCCCTGGTATAAACACCATATTTATGCGCCAGGTTTTTATACTGGGTACGGTGTCAAAACCATTCCCGGCGTTAGGGAGGCTATCGAACAGCGTCAGTTTGATGAAGTAGCTGAACAGATAGATATCGCTGCTGAAGTACTGACAAAGATGGCAGTAAAAGTAGAGGAGTTGTCTAAATAAATAAGGGGGCACAATACCGTACCCCCTACTTTTGACTGATACACATTGCCTGAATCAACTTGCTGAGAACAAAAACTGAACTCAGTTATTTCTGCGGATGATGTAGCTTCTGGTCAGGGTGGCATCCTGGCAATGTTCGGCTGGAACGTTAACAGGCGTTCCGATACCGACATCCCCCTCATTCAACATATCCAGGGAACGTGCCAACCCAGCCTCTGAGTCGCCAATTCTCCTGATAATTATCCTGGTCCGCATATCCGTTCCCGTTGATGGGCCCAAAAACAAGTGCGACACCATAGACATTGTCGTATCTCCCATCGCCTCCCTAGCGAGAGCGCCATCATTCAGAGACTTGTATACATCAGCGATGGTGTGTCCGCGCTCGATAAAGCACAGCCTGGTTGTCACTAAGGAAACATCGGTACCGTCGTACGCATTTTGGTTTGTACCGAGTACCCGATTAGTCCAAAAACTCCTGTTGGCATTATCACAAGTGTAACTCTCAGTGGGCACTATCAATACGTTTGTAGCCCAGTGTTCCATGTTGTCCCACACCACAACGCGCGTAAATTGGTTGGGGGCAGCATCGTTACCTGCTACAGGCTGTCTAAAAAATACCGAATTGGGGCCTGAGATATCTGCGGAACGCGCTTCCTCGACGACTTCCGCAAAAGTGGCACCATCATTGACAAAGCATTGAGTGGCAACATAGAGGGAGTTGGGAGGCGGTACATCCTGCGCGTAAGCGTTAAACGAAAAAGCGATTAAAAACAGAAGCCATAATTTTTCTTTCATATTTTACTCTCCCATTAGGATCAAATACCTAAAATTGAATTGATATAAATTCTTAATCTGTGCACCGCCAATAGACAAGTTTACTGCGGTGACGATGACGCCGACGCCGATGAAGAACCTGCTTGTGGAGGCGCTGACGGTGGCGACTGTGAACGTATTGCTCTATTTATTCTACCAACCTCTTCATTGTTCCGGGCCACTTCTCTTAAATATTCATCACGCACGGACGATACTTCGTTAAGTCGATCAAATAAACCACGTGCGGCAGCTAACAATGCTTGGTCAACATCGACCTCAGATTCTAAAGATTCTAAACCAGCTATCGCTTCTGAAAGAAAATTCTCTGATTTCGAAACGTTAGCATTCATGAAGTGATACTTACCAAGGCGGAAGTTAACTAGCGCAGTATACAAATTGTCCCTTCCAAATTCGTTTTCATAAATATTGAGCGCTCTCTCGAAGAAACGCTCTGCTATTACTAAGTTAGCTTCTTCGCTAAGAATAATACCGGCCTGTACATTGATGTCGGCAAAATTCAATGAGGATGTCCCATAGATATCGCCGATGATATTTATTCCTCTTTGAAAAGAACGCCTGGCCTTTCGTGCATTTATGCGCGAATTTGCGCGTCCTTCATCAAAATATACAGAGGCTAAAGACTCGGAGTCTCTTCCAAACACTTGTGTGTATATCTTAACGGTCTTACGAAATTCCCTGGCTGATTCTCTCTGTTGACCTACATCCATTAAGTTAAGGGCATGGTTATAGCTGAGGGCCGCTGCTGTTTCAGAGTTTTCATCAAATAAGGATTGACCTAAATCAAGGGCTTTTTTAGCAAATTCTAATGATTCTTCAGGTTTTCCGTCTTGATTTAAAGACTGAAAAGCGCGATATGCGTCATTGAATTGCTTAGTTATATCTTCAGCCTGCGGGAATGCTGTATTGGCTGTAATCAGAAAAAATAAAAGTAGTGAGATTCTAATTTTACTCATAGTTCCACCCAGTATGTTGTACTTCTAGGTCAGAAATTAGGTTAACTATTATATTACTTAGGCGCCACGTGGAATATGTATATGATCTGGTCTCCGCGAAACCACCTCTAACATAACACGGAAATATTACTCAACCCTAGCGCTTATATATGCTTACTGCCGACCCCTGTCTGGGGTATCTCCCCCTTTTTTAGAATGGTTCCATTCAGTGTATATACATATTATAGTTGTGATACTCGAACGATTTCGGGCCAATAACACCCTGATAAATATATTATTAGGCTACATGAGCAAACATTACCTAATATTGTAGGAGAAAAATAATGCGGAATTTTTTATTTTCATTAGCCCTCTTTTCTTTGTTTCAAATCGCTAATGCTGAAATTTTAGAAGTTTATACATGGAAACCATATCCCGGCAAAACAGATCAATTACTACTCGATATGCAAGAAGCCGCAAGCATTCACTCAGGTTTAGGGGTAAGCGTATCCATTAATGCCTTAGGAGTAGGAACATCACAGGATATAGACTACGTTCTTAGATTTGACGATTTAGAAAGCTGGGGCCGATTAAACGATGCGGCTGTCAACAGTCCTGAATGGAACGCATTTATAGCAAAGGCAGGAGCAAACCCGTCCGCTGAACTTGTAAGTAGTTTTTCGCTAGTTAATCAGGACCCTTCAAACATGGCTAATGACTTCACGGAACCAGGGCAGGTCATCAATGCCTTTAGATGGAAGCCTGCTTCTGGTCTAGAGGGAACTAACGCGCTAAGGCAGGGGTTTCTAACTGCGAAAGGAATTCATGAAAATTTAGGGGCCCGTGTGGAAACGTATGAAATTAATAGTAGTGTAGATGTCGGGCAGATGCAGTACCTCATGATCTATGATAGTTATTCACACATGGCGGAAGTTAACGCTGCCATGGCCACCGACCCGGAATGGCTGGCGTTTCAATCTTCCGTGGCTGCTGCTCCCGGACAGACGGCGACTTTGGTATGGGCGATTGTCGCCAGCACAATAGCGAATTGGGATTAGTGCACGTATAACCGAAAACGCTGAGTAACAAACGTGCTTGCTTGGCGTTTTTCTTTATCGGTTAGAAGACTGCATTAGCCTTGTAAAGGCTGTGATGTTGACGAACGGTTAGGCGTTAAGTGAAAATGAAACCACCGCATCTAATCGGATCCGGCCAATACGATCGGCGGATCATCATTGCCGTTATAGTCCTCTAGGTGGATCCAACTATTCGACGTGACCGATTTCTCAATAATGTCTCTAATCGATCCAAATCCGTCCGGAACAATGAGTTCGCTAGATTGCGCCTCGACGATTGTCGGTATCACAGAAGGCCACATCGGCGTTTCTTCGGGTCCATCCTCGAACCGCGCCCCCTTGAATCCATCACAAACTGCTTTCTTACGGTTGCCCGGGACATCCTTTTCAAATATCTGAGCTGTTACTTCGCATGCTTCGGCCCCTTTCACTTTGCAATAATCGACATCAACGCAAACAATCTTGGGGCCTAAAATAGACAAATTTTCGACGAACAGCGAAGAATAGCAGCATGTCGCCACACCTCGGAGGCACATAGTGTCCGGGGTTATCTTCACCCAACGCAAATTCTCTTCACCCTTAACAACCTTCAAGCTATTCGCCAGATAAATCTTGTCGATGCCCTGAAACGCTGGATAAAAAGTACGACCGCTTTTCCAAGCAGCCCAATGAAGGATGGCATTGCAATCGCTGCAGCAACAGATCAGTCTGAAAAGAGGTTTGGTAGTGGCAAAATGAACCTCAAGTTCGCCACAGTTGCACGTGATGACCGTCATTTTCCACCTCCATTTTTTGGAGAATTCTAGCAAACCGCCTAGTTTGGGCAAGCAATTTGCGCCGCATATCAATCATCAATCCTAAAAATAATTGATTCCTCTTTTTTCCATTTTGGATCTTTCTCATTCATCTCATTTACAAGCTTCTCAAGCTCTTTTTGGTCAATAATATTCTGCTCGAACCAATCCACAAATTTTTTCTCTCTTGTTGTTTTCCAAAAATTCCAAGCTCGCAAGCCTAATGGCGATCTAAAAATACCTGTTCTAAGCACATGAACTCGAAAATCAAGATGCTTTGTTTCGACTAACCCTTGTTCAACTTTATCGTATATGTCAAATAAGTCGACCATCAACATAACTACAAAATTTAGGACCCTTTGTGTATCTGCTTTACCAAGATCGTCTGCCGCCCAGTCCTTAGCAAGGAACTCAGAAAACTCTCTATCTTTTGCTGACTGAAAATATCTCTCGTAAGTTCGCTGAGTTATTTCATGACCAAAACGTGCTTTTGTAATCAAATTAGTTTGTCGAATTTGAGCAGACAAATAAATGAGAGTCAAAACTGTTGCCAATGCCGCAATCAATTCACCTAAAGAGCCCAAACTATTTATATCCATTATGCAAATCCTCATTTTTGGTTGTTAGTCGAATGCTATCATTGTGTGGATGGTTATGAGGATTAAGGGAATTTTATATTCACTACCGACGCGACCCAACCCCACCCCCTAGACACCCTCCCATTTGTTCTATTTGGTTCCATCTCGAGCTGTTACATACTATTCTGGACGAACAGTTAGGCTCTTTTAAGAGCAAGCTTGCGAAATACAAATATCCGACATCGACATCATTAGAGGCCATAATGTCCGACTACATTCGAAAAGCGAAATTTCCTGCAATTTTGTTAGTGCTTTATGTGCTGGTTCCACTAGCCCACGCTGCACCTGGGCAAGACACAAAGCCTAATATTGTACTGGTCCTGATGGACAATTTTGGTTACGGCGAAATTGGCGTTTATGGCGGCGGTGTTTTGCGCGGGGCGGCTACTCCTAATATTGATGGCATTGCCGCTGAAGGATTTCAGCTAACAAATTACAATGTTGAAGCAGAGTGCACACCTTCGCGCGCAGCGTTAATGACAGGTCGTTACGGAATTCGTACGCGGCAACGGCCAGATGGACCTCCCAGAGGTATATGGTATGGGATAACTCAGTGGGAGATTACGCTGGCTGAAATGCTATCGGATAACGGTTATGCAACAGGTATATTTGGCAAATGGCATCTGGGCGATACCGACGGACGGCTACCTACAGAACAGGGGTTCGATGAATGGTATGGCATCAAGCATTCATCAGACCGGGCTTTCTGGCCAGATAGCTATAGCTTCGCGCCTGATAGCCACCCAGACGCCGTATTCGACTACGTTATGACCGGATTTCGTGGTCAAAAGCCAACCGAAATCGCTGTTTATGATCGAGCGAAACGCACAATGATCGATCGTGAGATTACAGATGCGGCCATCGATTTCATACAGCGAAAATCAAGAGAAAACCAACCCTTCTTTGCGTACCTCCCATATACCCAAACCCATGAACCGGTCGAGGCTCATCCCGACTACAGGGGCAAGACTGGAAACGGAAGTTTTGCCGACGTTTTGGCACAGACGGATGCCTATGTGGGTGAACTCCTAGATACGATTGATGAGTTAGGTCTAAAAGAAGACACTATATTTATCTTTACCTCGGATAATGGACGTGAAGGCGTGCCGAGATCGTTTGGATTTACCGGTCCATGGCGAGGGAGCATGTTTTCACCTTATGAAGGTTCACTGCGTGTCCCTTTTCTGATCCGCTGGCCCGGGAAGATCCCTGCAGGTCAAGTGTCAAACGAAGTAGTCCATCAGATAGATCTGTTTCCCACATTAGCTAACATTGTAGGAATCGATCTCCCCAACGATCGAATAATGGATGGTGCTGACCAATCTAATTTCCTTATGGGAAAGTCGGAGAAATCTGCTCGAGAGTCCGTCATCATTTACATTGGCAACGAGCTTTTTGGTGTGAAATGGCGCAATTGGAAAATGCTGATCAAAGAGATCGATGAAAATAGTTATGCGATCAATAGACTGGCTTATCCATCTTTCTACAATCTGCTCGTAGACCCAAAAGAAGAAGTCCCCGAACTCAATTATCTCAATGACACATGGGTAGATTTTCCCTTGTATCAAGTTATAGAAGATCACGAAGCATCGATTGCAGCGGATTCTGGCGCTCCGGATCCGTAGGCAGCGCGCAGATAGGTAACCGTTAATCTTGATATAGACTAGAATTTAGTACCGAGGGCCAGACTTGAACACCTATATAAATCAACATCTTAAGTAATTATTGAGTAATGGTACATCCTGACCATAATTCTAAAGGCTATGGCAAAGAAATGATGTTTTACACATTGGACTATGTGATAACCAAAAATAAAAAGAAAATACTTATATCTACCAGTCAACATGCTAATCTTTTTTGAAAGATTTGGAGCTAAACAACTTATACCCCTGCACCGATTTTGAATTCAGCAAAAGCTGAGAGTGGGACTTTGATTCATGAGAATAATTAGACCAATAAGCCTGTTAGTGGCCTTGCTGACTCTCTCCGCACAGTTAGTGTTGGCACAGGGGATAGAGGTTCCTGAGAGAGAAGAGGGCGATGGCCCTTTTGAGCGAGTAGTGCTGCGGGGCGGCTATATCATCGACGGCACCGGGGCACCCGCTTATGGACCCGCGGACGTAGTCATTGAAAATGATCGAATCACACAAATAGTAGTAGTTGGCACACCGGGAAGGCCAATAGATCCAGAGGGTCGGCCAGAGGAAGGCGATCGGGAAATCGACACAGAAGGGAAATATATTCTCCCAGGCTTTGTGGATGTTCATTCCCACATTCATTCATTGAATACCGGCCAGAACGTAACCCCTGAATACATCTTCAAACTGCAATTGAGTCATGGCATTACCACTATCCGAAGTGTCGGTTCCGGGGGAATCGAACGGATTATGGATTTCAAGGTCCGTAGCGAGAGAAATGAAATCACAGCGCCACGAATTGTTGCTTTCCCGATGTTTGGCAGCGTCGACTCTGTTGAAACTGCTCGCGCCAGGGTGCGCGAGATCAAGGAAAGCGGCGCAGATGGCATTAAGTTTCTTGGAGCACCTAGAGATATTCTCTGGGCGGCATTGGAAGAAGCCGAAAACTTAGACTTACAAACGACCATGCATCATGCTCAGACCGATGTAACCCATGCCAATGTGTTAACGACCTCAGCCCGTGGCCTGGACAGTATGGAACATTGGTATGGTTTGCCGGAAGCCATGTTCGAAGATCGTCTGATTCAGGATTACCCATCAGATTATATTTACACCGATGAAATGGATCGTTTTGGGGAGGCGGGTAAATTGTGGAAGCAGGCGGCGGCGCCCGGATCGGAGAAGTGGAACGAAGTAATGAATACCTTGCTAGAGCGGGATTTTGCCCTCAATCCCACTTTTACCATCTACGTGGCATCCCGCGATCTCATGCGCATGAGCCGTGCACTTTGGCATGATGAATATACGATGCCCGCGCTGTGGGACTTTTATCGACCCAGCCCGGTTGCCCATGGATCTTATTGGTTCTATTGGACCACCAGTCATGAAGTGGAGTGGAATGAAAATTTTAGACTATGGATGCAGTTCATCAACGAATACAAAAACCGTGGGGGCAAGGTGGGGGTGGGGAGTGACACGGGATATATTTATAGTCTCTATGGTTTTGGCTACATCCAGGAATTTGAACTTTTGCAGGAAGCAGGTTTTCACCCCCTGGAGGTCATTCGCTCAGCCACACTGATTGGAGCCGAAGAACTACAGATGGATAATGATATCGGGAGTCTGCAGGTAGGCAAGAAGGCAGATCTTGTCATCGTCGACGAAAATCCCCTGCACAATTTCAAAGTGCTCTATGGTACCGGCGCGGTAAAACTAAACGAAGAAACTGGCGATGTTGAGCGGGTCGGCGGCGTACGCTGGACTATTAAAGACGGAATAATCTACGATGCTTTTCAATTACGAGCAGATATACGTGCCATGGTGAGGGCATCGAAGATCGAGGCGGGAATATCGCTCGATAAACCACTCTCCATATCCAATGTGCCGCCAGATAGTTTGTGAGACTCCGAAATTCTTTATGACTCGACAAAGGTCATGCAGGTGCGACTATGCTCAAATATGGCAATTAGTTGCCACAAAATATAAGCTTGAATTACCTGCTACAGACCGCCGTGTACTGCTCAGGATATCAACTAAATGCAAAGGACTATAACCATAAAAACCCTCCTCTTTCTTCTACTTATTTCCCTAGCAAATGTTTCTTATGGTCAGAATGTTGAGACTATAAATTATGCCAACGGGGATGTTTATGTTGGGGAAATCAGAAATGGCGAACTTAACGGACAAGGAACCTATACCAATGTCAATGGTGAAGTTTATGTCGGCGAATTCAGAGATGACTTCTTCAACGGACAAGGAACCTATACCTATGTCAATGGTGAAGTTTATGTCGGCGAATTCAGAAATGATCTCTTCAACGGGCAAGGAACCTTAACCTTTGCCAGTGGTGATGGTTATGTTGGTGAATTCAGGGATGACCAACGTAACGGACAAGGAACCTATACGTTTGCCAACGGGGATGTTTATGTGGGTGAATTCAGGGAAGACCAACGCAGCGGACAAGGAACCATTATTTTTGCCAGTGGTGAAGTTTATGTCGGCCAATTCAAAGAAGGCCAACGTAACGGACAAGGAACCTATACGTTTGCCAACGGGGATGTTTATGTGGGTGAATTTAGGGATGGTCAATCCAACGGACAAGGAATCACTACCTTTGCCAATGGGAGTGTTTACGTGGGTGAATTTAGGGGTGACCAATACAACGGACAAGGAACCTTTACCTTTGCTGACGGTACAGTCTCCAGAGGAATCTGGCGCGACAATGAGTTGATAACTAAAAGTGATAATTAGTCAATGAAACCCCTCCTCAACACAACCCTCCTCTTTTTACTTCTGGTTATTGGATTTTCAGGGGTTGTGAGTGGGCAGGATGAGGCGGATTTTTACGAAACCAAGCGATTAGCGGAACGAGGACTTGCATTCGCACAAGTCAATCTGGGACTTATGTACGACCTTGGAGTAGGTGTTCCTGAGAATAAAGCGGAAGCGGCTAGGTGGTATCGATTAGCAGCGGAACAAGGATATGCAAGCGGCCAGTACAATCTGGGACTTATGTACGACCTTGGAGAAGGTGTTCCTGGGAATGATGCAGAAGCGGTTAGGTGGTATCGGTTAGCAGCGGAACAAGGAAATGCACTCGCCCAGACCAATCTGGGACTTATGTACGCCAACGGAGAAGGTATTCCGCAAAACAATGCTAGAGCTTATATGTGGTGGTCAGTGGCAGCGGAACAAGGAAATGAAAGTGCGAGAGGCAACAGAGATATAGTCGCCGATAGACTAGTCCCCGACCAACTCGCACGAGGGCAAGACATGGCTACAAGGTGTTCTGAATCTGACTATCAAGATTGTGAGTAAAGTTTGTCTAATCTTTGTATAGTTTCTTGTATAGAATTTAGTGATAATGCGGTTTTTAGCAAAATAAATATATGTAAAACAGAGGCTTAAAAGGGGGTTTCAGAGTAATTGAATTCTCCCGCCTCCACCAATAATTGAAAAGGCCCCGCCAAATTCTCCGAACTAGAATCACTGTATTGTTAATCTGAACCCATTTCGCTGATTGTCGAAATTAATCAATCATCGTCAGCAAATTTATGTTAAAACAACGACACAAAAATCGAATTACACATCGGAAAAGATCGAATCACGCGGGGCGACTATATGATAGATAAGAAATCACCATCAGCAATTAATCGCAGAACGTTTATCGGGGTAACCAGCGCCATAGGCGCCATGGCAGCGAGCGGGGTCGGACCAGCAATCGCCCAATCTCGTTCGTCCCGTCCTGTAGTAATCAGTTCAGGGAATGGTTTTGTCCACCGTAATGGCAGTACTGAAACCTGCGTCGAGCGCGCATACCGCATGATCACTGAAGGCACCGATGTTCTGGAATCTCTTATTGCCGGTGTGAATATCGTTGAGCTGGATCCGGAAGACACAAGCGTGGGTTATGGTGGACTTCCCGATGCCTGGGGCAGGGTCACTCTGGATTCTTGTTGCATGCATGGCCCCCTGAAACGTGCTGGCGGCGTTGCGGCATTACAAGGTGTTCGTACTCCTTCAAATGTTGCCAAGGCGGTCGCCGATCTGACTGACCACCATCTCCTTGTAGACAAAGGAGCTCAGGATTTTGCTCGGCAGATGGGTTTCAGTATCGAAGAAGATTTAAACACCGAGCGTTCTCGACAACGGTACCTGGAGTGGCGCCGCCGTATCGACCCCTCGCACTATCCAGACCCAAATCGGCAGGCACAGTTAACTCCCGATGCCTACAGACAATTTGCCAGAGAGAGCATAGCGGTTGCCGACGATATGGCAGCTGAAGGTTTGATTGATCCGGAGCATCTTTATGGCACCATCAACTGCAACGGTGTGAACAGCAATGGGGATGTGTGCGGTGTAACTACCACCTCAGGATTGGCATGGAAGATTCCTGGTCGTGTGGGAGACAGTCCGATTCTCGGCGCAGGCTTATATGTTTCAAATAATCACGGGGCGGCTGGTTCCACCGGTCGTGGCGAAGCCAACCTGTATAACCTCGCCTCTTTCCTGGTTGTGGAAGAACTCCGTCGCGGTGCTGACCCCAAGGATGCCGGTATGACGGCATTGCAACGTATATGGGAGAACACCGAAACTAGATTGCTAAATGAAAATCGGGAACCTACATTCAATGTAAACTTCTATGTTCTGGGCAAGGACGGGCGCCATGCCGGTGTCGCGTTCTACGGAACATCTACTAACGGTAGCCGGCGTAATTATGCCGTGTGTGATGAGAATGGTGGGCGCCATGAGCCTATTGAAGGACTTATTCGCTAAGGGCAATGAACTCTGTATTCTTCTTTAACGCCTTATTAATAACGAATCGATCACCCGCTCCTAAAATTCATTAATGGGTGACCCTATCAATAAAGGTCGGGGAGCCTTTTTTATGCTCCTGATAGTGAATGGGAATTAATACAAACATTCTCCGTTCCGTGCTGGGACCTTTTGAGCATTCTCATTAGTTGCAATATGTTGTAATAGCACCTGCTATCAAACGTTAGGATTGCCACTTTTTGGATGCCCCTACTTGTTCTATTTGGTTCCATCCTAGACTATTACATACTATCGTGGAGGAACGGGTTAGCACCTTTAATGCTTATTCCCGGGAATTACGGCTAACGAAGGCACAGGTAGTTAATTAAGGCATCTATGGCTTTATCAATTGATGATTTCCCTACCGACAATCATGGCTGGAACGAGCTTTTATCAGCGCGGAATGAGCCTAGTCACCTGCAAGGTAATCTTCGTGTATCGTGGACCATAGTCGGGGCAGGGTTTACCGGGCTAGCGTGCGCGCGGCGTTTGGCAGAATTGCATCCAAACGATAGAATTATCGTCTTAGACGCTCGCCTTGTTGGTCAGGGAGCATCTGGTCGCAACTCTGGTTTTGTTGTTGCCGTTAGCCATTTCCCTGGGGCCTATAGATCGCAGCAACAAGAGAATTATGCTCGGGTGAATCGTATCAATCGAGCAGGTGTCGAGATGTTGAGTCACCAAATCAAAATGCTGTCGATTGATTGCCAGTGGGATGATAGAGGTTTTCATCATGCTGCTGCCGACACAAAATCCATTAATGAGCGCAAGAACTTTCTCGAATATTTGAATGCCCTGGAAGTTGCTCACACTCCTCTCGATGAAGAAGATATGAGGAACCGTCTCGGATCAGCTTTATATAGGGCCGGGGTGCACGTGCATTCCGGTGCTCTTGTGCAACCCGCAGCTTTGGTGCGCGGACTTGCGGCCAAGTTACCAAACAACGTCAGGTTGATAGAGCAGTGCCCTGTATTAAAGGTAGAAGAAGGGAGCCCTATTAAACTCAGCTTAAGTCAGGGTGAAATAAAAACGGATAAACTTGTTTTGGCGACAAATTACGAAGCATGCAAACTTGGATTTTTATCCAGCCGCTTAATAGGTAGTACCTTGTCAGGAAGTTTCACTCGTAGGTTAGACGCACAAGAATTATCCACCCTTGGGGGTCTTAAGGAATGGGGCGTCCTCTCTCTGCATGGTGGCGGCGCTACGATACGGCTAACTTCAGAAGGACGCATATCCCTGCGTAATACTGCAGAATATAGCGGTGGCACTTTACTCTCCAAGCAGAGATTAGAGCGCCGCCAAGCCATTCACCGCGCCAGTTTTAAAAAACACTTTCCGCAACTGGCTCATGTGCCTTTTGAATATGCTTGGTCCGGAGTGGAAGGTATTAGCCGGAATGGCACTAATTTTTTTGGGCAACAAAAGGACAAAATATATCTTGCCGGCGGTTACAACGGGTCGGGCGTAAGCAAAGGCAGTGCATTTGGGCATTCACTCGCTGAATATGCGAGCGGCGGCCAGTCTTCCTTAATTACTGACTGCCTCGCATCAGCACCGGCCAAATGGATACCGCCAAGGCCATTTTTGGATATCGGCGCCATTTTCGCTGTTAGATCCCGATTTCGTGGCGTAGGACTAGATCGCTAAACACATTACAGTTTCTTAAGAGTAAACAAACCACCAACCATCAAAAACATACCCAACCCCAATGCCCAAAAGCTACCAGTTATTCCAGCGAAAACATAAGCCACTATGCTGCAGGCACCATTAAACAAAGCGTAGGGGAATTGTGTTTTAAAATGATTCATTTGGGTACAACCTGCGCCGGTAGCTGAAAGAATAGTTGTATCTGAAATCGGGGAGCAATGATCGCCGAATAGACCACCCGATAATACCGCTCCAATAGCCAAATACATTGGTACGTCAAACTGGTGGGCTACAGGGACCATCAGTGGTATTAAAATGGCATATGTGCCCCATGAAGAACCTGTTGAGAACGAGATTATACTGCCCACTAGAAACGCTGTTGCTGGGATCAGGTAAGCTGACAATCTGCCATCTATCAATACCGATATATAGGCAGGAGCGCCAAGGTCTTTACCAATGGCACCCAGTGACCACGCAAGAACAAGAATAATAAGAACAGTGACCACCTTACTCATACTTTCCAAATAAAGTAAAAAACCGCTAGCTAAAGAACGTACACCGTAATGACTCATCAGCACCATCAAAACCAAGGCGGCACAGATATAACCTGTCGATAACGATGCTCTAAAGGCATTAGATGGCATATTTGCCATATCCATAGGAAAGCCTTGGGGAACTAGCAGAGAGAACATAATGACCAACATGATTGACAGAGGTAGCCAGACCATAATTGGCTTAGCCTTTTGCTTGGCTTTATCTGGAACAGTCTCCACTTCTAGCGCTCCGGTGCTTTCAATGAGAACACCATTGGCACAATCCGTTTCTGCTTTTTTCATCGGACCAAAATCAGCTTTTGCCATAACCACAATAGGAACCATGACCACAGCCATGATGGAGTAAAACTGAAATGGCATCGCTTTTATATAAGATAAGAAAGCGCTTTCGTCGATTCCCAAACTTTCATATTCTTGCGCTATAAGTCCTTGTGAATACAGTCCCCAGCCAATAAAAGGTACTAGAACAGCCACGGGTGATGCCGTTGAATCAATAATCCATGCTAGCTTTACCCGAGATATTTTCAGACCATCGGTAATCGGTCGAAATAAAGGCCCGACGATAAGGGGCGTGCCGGAGTCCGTAAAAAACAACAGTGACCCACTTGTCCATGCGGCGGTCTGCGCCTTGCCCTTGCTGGTAATAAATTTAGTCATCATGCCTGCGAATGCAGCAGCTCCACCTGACTTTTCCATTAGACCCACAAGACCTGCTACAAAAATCATTAGCATTAAAATACCCACATTAGCGCTATTGGAGGCTTGAGCTATTAAGTATTTATCAATCATGAGACTCATGCCTGTGAATGGATTCGGTCCATTAAGGAGAAGTACCCCTGAGAATACGCCAAGAAATAAACCCAGAATGACATTGCGCGACCAGATCGATAGGATCAGAGTGATGATTACCGGAATGAGTGAATAAAAGCCTGGCTCTGACATAAAATCTCCAACAACTGCTATATATACCTGCTTGGTTCCATCTCGGACTATTACATACTATTCTGGACAAAAGTAAGAGCCAAATCTGAGACCCCATCACCATTAACCCAACTAACATTTCTATCAACGAGTACATTCGTCATGCGAACAGAAATATTTAAACTAGGTAATTTTGACCTTCAATGTGGAAAAACCCTCAAGGATGCTTTCATATCCTACGAAGCTCACGGACAACTAAATAAAGAAAAGTCTAATGTTATTGTCTACCCTACATGGTATTCAGGTAATCATGAAGATGTCCGTGGTGCAATAGGCCCAGGAAGAGCCCTTGATCCCGAGAAGTATTTCATTGTAGTTCCTGACATGTTTGGTAATGGATATTCGTCTTCGCCAAGTAACACAGAATATCCACATGACCGAGGAAGGTTTCCTTCAGTAACGCCTTACGACAATGTAATAGCTCAGCATCAACTCTTAACCGATTTTTATGGAATTACTAAAATTCAACTTGTTGTCGGATTTTCTATGAGCGCTCAACAAGCCTTTCATTGGGGTGCACTATATCCTGAATTAGTTACCGCCATTGCCCCTATTTGTGGCAGCGCAAAGACCGCGTCTCATAACTGGCTATTCCTCGAATCTTTAAAAAAAGCGCTTATCCTCGACGAAAATTTCAATGCCGGTGATTATATCGCGCAGCCTGAATCAGGATTGAGAGCTTTCACTACTATCTATGCCAGCTGGGCTTTTTCTCAAACATTCTATAGAAAAAACTTGTATCTCTCATGGCTAGGACAAAGCTTTAATTCGATGGAAGAGTTTTTGGAATTTTTCCATAATTTCTTTACACCAAAGAACGATGCTAACAACCTTTTAACCATGTTAGATACCTGGCAACGTGCCGACATCAGCAATCATATAAAATTCGACGGCGATCTAAATTCTGCTCTCTCTGCCATCACAAGCAAAGCAATTGTAATGCCTGGCCGAACCGACATGTATTTTCCTCCAGAAGATAATGAGACCGAGGTCATCATGATGCCAAATGCAGAACTAAGGGTAATCGAATCAATTTATGGTCACGGCGCTGGCGGACCCGGGTTTAGTACTCAAGACGACGATGATTTTATAGATCACGCTTTGATGAAGTTATTAGGGCACACTTAACCACAAGCGCCTACGTCATCGCGTTGTCTGACATTGGTGTTCGCTGATGGGCACATTAATCGAATTTCTGATGTGATGGTCGTGATCAGATAATTAAGCGCTGATTGCTTTCAATGATGTAGCACGGCAGCGGGCTCGGGAACAGCTTGTGGATCGAGTGCTGATTCATTGAACTGCAAATTCGCAAGATTGGCATACAGCTCACAGCTCTGCATGAGGTCGCGATGGGTCCCTTGGGCAATTAGGTTTCCAGCGTCCAGAACCACTATTCGATCGACATTTTTTACAGTAGCCAGCCGATGGGCAATAATCAGCGATGTGCGATCTTTCATTAATCGCTCCAATGCCAGTTGTACTTGCCTTTCACTTTCAGCATCCAGTGCGCTGGTGGCTTCGTCGAGTAATAATATTTCCGGATCCTTCAGTATTGCCCGGGAGATTGCAATGCGCTGTTTCTGCCCTCCTGACAAACGAACTCCAGCTTCACCCAGAAAGCTGTCATATTTCTCAGGCAGCGCTTCTATGAAATCGCTGGCATAGGCCGATTTCGCAGCCTGCTTCACAGCATCATCATCTGCTTGGGGGCGGCCGTAGCGTATATTGTCCCAAACATTCCCGGTGAACATGGCGGGCTGCTGAGACACCACAGCGATATGGCTGCGCAATTCCACGGGATCAAGTTTTCGAATATCTATTCCTTCCAGGGCGATACAACCGGATCCTGGATCATAGAAACGCAGGATCATGTCAAACAACGTTGATTTTCCAGCTCCCGATGGGCCTACCAGGGCTACATTTTCACCCGGTTCAATCTCTAAAGTGACATTGTCCAGCGCCAGTGTGCCTCGCCGGGATGGGTAAGCGAAGCTGAGTTGTTCAATTCTCAATGCGCCGGAAGGTTTGTGTGGTAGATGTGCTGGCGTAGAGGGTGCTCTGATCTCATTTTCGGCATGCAGCAGGTCCATAAGGCGTTCCAGTGCACCAGCTGCACGCTGTAACTCGGCTATGACGCCACTAATGGCTGCAACCGCCATAGCCACCATTACTGCATAGACTATAAATGCAGTAAGCTCGCCGGCCGACATCACACCATTAATAACATCCTGACCCCCTACCCATATCATCGTAGCCACTGCAGCAAATACCAGGGTCATAACAACAGTAATTAAAATCGCATTAGTTTTTATTCGAGAAATGGCTACCGTAAAAGCGGATTCCACATGATCGGAAAATTCACTTCGGTCATAATCCTGGTGGTTATAAGCCTGCACAGTTTTAATCTGTTGAATGCTTTCTCCAACGTAAGCGCCGACATTAGCAATTTTATCCTGACTGCTACGTGATAAGCGCCGTACCCTGCGTCCAAAGATCATGATTGGGCCTACTACCAGGGGTATGCAAATCAGGACTACGCTGGTGAGTCTTGGATTGGTGATAAAAAGGAAGATTGTTCCACCAATAAGTATTAACAGGTTACGCAAGGCAACTGATACGGAAGAGCCGATAACAGACTGTATCAATGTTGTATCTGCGGTTATTCGTGACTGAATCTCACCACTGAGATTGGCTTCAAAATAGCCTGGATGTAAGCCAATGATGTGGGAATAAACAGCCTGTCGAAGGTCTGCAGTAACCCGCTCTCCAAGCCAGGATACCCAGTAGTGCCGCGCGAACGTACCAAGAGCCTGAAGAACCGCAATGATCATAAAGCCTACAACGGCTTGACTCAGCGACGAGGCAGAGCTGGCAACAAATCCCTGGTCAACAATAATGCGTACAAACTGAACCAGGGCAAGACTAAGGCCCGCTGTGAAAACCAGCGCGATACTGGCCCATACAATTTGTTTTTTGTAAGGTACTAAAAATCGTAATGCGCCCAGAAGCACAAAACTACTAAATCTATTTGGCATAAAAGCAACTAAACTCTACGACGATTTAAATCAATTGCGCAATAAAGAGCGCAGCCTGCTTGTTGTTACTGTCTGGGACTTTAAAAAATAAATCAACCTTAAAATAAAAACCATAAAAATAATGGCTACCATTAATGTAAAAGTAAGGTAATCGTAATCACTTCCATTAAGTTGCCCATTAAGTAATTTACCAACATAAGTAAGTGCAAAAATTACAGCAATATAATTAACACCGAACCAATGAATTCGTTTCCACCGTTTTAATCCCAGTTTTTTTACAGCATTGTCGTTTGATGTCAGTGCCATTGCATAAACTAATACATACCCCAAACCTCCACCAATAAGTGTGACAATACCCAGATTTTCTTTCATAACAATAAAAAAAGAAGTCAAAGCAACTAGATGAATTGTATGTGCTAACGCAAAAGATAACCCAATGTACCTTCTCTGATGTCTAATAAATTTAGTTAAAGTATTAGAAAAAAAATAATGTAAAGAACTAGCACTAAAACTAAGCAGAAAATAAGCAAATGAAATACGTGCTGTATGCCTTGCCCACAACATTAGACTTTCATTGCTGTTTTCAGCAAAACCTAACCAAACAATAAGGACGATATTAAAAACAATTACAGAAGAAAACCATTTCAAGGCATTGCTCATGTTGATGTTTTAAAAAAACCTACCTGTTAAACTCATTCAACAGTGACGGAGTGGGTTTGAGCGGAGAATAAATTTATTCATTTATATCCACTGATCGTTTGGTGCTGTTAGTTCATTTTCAATATTTCCCGTATTTACTACTCCCTGTGGTTCAATCAACATTATCTTTGCTTCTTTCTTAGCAAAAGGTCGGTGTTTTTTACCCTTAGGGACAACTATCATTTCTCCTTCATTAATTTCGATAGTTTCATTTTCAAATTCAATGCTAAATTTTCCCTCTATAACGATAAAAACCTCATCAGTATCGTGGTGTTGGTGCCATATAAAATCGTTTTCTATTTTCACTAATTTAAATTGATAATCATTCATCTCTGCAATAATTTTTGGAGACCATTGCTCATGGAATTTATCAAATTTTGATTTAAAATTAATTTTAGTTGTCATTCAACGGTCATTGACTTGAACAAAACAGTGGTTTACTCTTCCCAACCTTTTTCTAACCAATTTTTCATAAGAATTCTGCATGTAAAATTATTGGGTGTATCTGATATATCCCTCATATCATCCTTGCTGTAATTATAGTTTGAGGATTCTTTACCATTTTCCTCAAAATACTTTGATGAAATGATCCTGCCTTCATGGTAATTTTCAATTTGTGCAAGTTCTCCATTGTAATGAAACTGCTCGCTTGAAACCATACTCACATCATCATCCCATTTCTCAACACACAATATCTCCCCGGTTGGATAGTAATATTTAGACTCTTTGAACTTACCATCAGCAAATGAAGTACTAAATACTACATTTCCATTTTTATATTTTTCTTTATATTCAATAATGCCGGATAGCGGTGAGTTGCTTTCATTTTCATACCATTTTCCTTCCTTTTCATGAAATTCTAAGCTTACTAGCGTGGCAGATAAGAAGTCTGGCAGTCCCATTAATTCATCTAAATTAATACTAGATTTTCTTGGCATTTATAGTTTTTCCATTATCCCAATTTAATATGTTTTTCTTCTACTTTACATGCTAAATATTTTCATAACGAATAGGGATATCTTCTAAAGGTTCTTTTCTGATAATCTTTTTTGGGTCTAACTGATGCTCAAAGATTTGAGTTATAGAGTGTGGGTAATATAAAAGATATTCATCAAGATCAAATGGTGAATACATTAAATGGATTAAGTTTTCCTCATAATAAAGTCCCGGTACTATCCATTCGTATATGCTTGCATTATGTATTTCAGTGTTGAAAACGTCCTCTACCAACTTGTTTGTTAATTTATCAAACGAAAAGGTCCATCTAATAAATATGTTTTTACTTTTTTCAATTATGTCTGTCGACCACCCATTTACAATTAGAATGAGGTGAAATGGACACAAATCAAATCCGTGCTCCCAATCACAAAAACTATCATAATCAAAGTCATCAAGTGAGATCCTGTATTTTGGATCAACTTTTATTACTGAGTTGTATAAAACTTCTTTTGCATATTTATGTTTCTCGAGAAAGAGTTCATCCTCCCCTAAATAAGCAGAAATATATAAAATTTCATGTGGCATATCTTCAAAATTGCTGTCGATATCTTCCTGTTTTGAGAACCTTTCCAGAGTGTTTTTAAGAAAAACTTTATATGTTTTCTCTGTTACCTTTTTTCCTTTAATGTTTTTCGTCGACCTTGAAGCATAGTCTTGATTAAATTTTGTAATTTTAAGTTCTAGTAATTGCTGAAGTGTTGGAATTTGAAAATAGACTTCTAACTTTGCCTCTTTATTAGAATAATCTACTCTTATGCCTGACTTTATGCCTTTTCCAATCATGCCCTTGATTCACTGTTATGTTCTACTCCACCGTCACTGAGTGTTTCTAAAGAGTGATTTACTCTTCCTTGTAATTGTCTTCGAGAATCCCTTTTTCTTTTAAAGTCTTTGTAAGTTTTTCTAGACGCA